>Ga0070706_100007747_pt1 | contig 10041 bp, 5 predicted proteins | sample KBSK5501metaG_FD_65476 | JGI IMG/M metagenome (GOLD analysis project Ga0070706, IMG submission 65476) | Corn, switchgrass and miscanthus rhizosphere microbial communities from Kellogg Biological Station, Michigan, USA - KBS K5-50-1 metaG | ecosystem: Host-associated > Plants > Roots >... | reverse complement strand
GCCTTCTCACCCTGGACGTCCGCAACGTGTCGCAGGAGCTCGACCAGGTCGTGCGGCGGGCGAACGCCTCCGAAATCACCTTCTACACCGTGGATGCCCGGGGCCTCGAGGCCGAGGGCGTTTCCGCCTCCAACGACGATCCGCTCCTCGCCCGGCCGGGCGTTTCGTTTCTCGCTCGCCAGGACAGCCAGACAGGTCTCGTCGAGCTCGCCCGGCAGACGGGAGGCCTCGCGCTCTTGAACTCGAATGACTTCCGGAAAGGCCTCGAGCGTGTCTACCAGGACACGTCGGCCTACTACTCGCTCGGCGTCACGCTCTCGAAGCTCCCGGCGGTGGGATACCAGAAGGTGCTCGTGGACGTGAACCGTCCGGGCGTCACCGTGCGGACCCGGCGCGGCTTCGCGGCGCGCAACGACGCGGACCGCGCGCGCGATCGCGTGCAGGCGACGCTGAAGACCAACCTTTCCTATTCCGGCATCCCGGTGGCGCTTCGCACCGCGGCGCCCACCAAAAAGGGAAGCCGTTACACGCTCCCGATCTCGGTGACGATTCCCGCCGACGGGCTGACGTTCGTGGGCGAAGGCGCCGGCCGGCGCGCGGCGGCCGACGTCTACATCGGGGCCATGGACGACAGCGGGCGGATGAGCGACATCGCGCGCGAGCAGGCGACCTTCACGATGCCGGAGGGGAAAGAGGGGGCGCCTCTCGTGTACACCGCGAACCTCGAGACGCGCAAAGGCAACCACCGAATCGTCGTGAACGTGCGGGACAGAGCGACTGGGCGAATGGGGACTGCGAAAGCAGATCTGAGGATCGAGTAGCGAGGTCAAGATACTCGCCATGGGATCTTGCCCCGCGGCCGCTTGCTCTCTATCGGCCGCGTCGAGCGGACGCTAAAGCGTCTCGAGCCGCCGCCAAAGACGCCGAATTCACCCGAGCCGGAAGCTCGTCTTCCCGTGGAAGGGACTGTTCTCGTGTCCGATTACCAGCCGGGTGATCCAGTCGGATTCGGTGAGGAGCAGTCGCGGGTCCGGCGCTTTTTCGGGCAGATCGAACACGAGCCGTGTCGTGTACGACTCGCCCGGCTGCAGTGATCGCGTGAGCGGAATCGAAGTCCCTTCCACGGTTTCGAGCGCGCGCTGGCCCGCCGGATCGGGGCGATAAATCGCTCCAGAGGCGTCCACGACCCGGACGAACCGCGGGTTGGGCGTCAACGACATGTCCTTCGGCCGCCGCAAAGAGGTGGTCTCCGGATCGAAGCGCACGAGCAGCGTCACGATGCGATAAAGACCGTGGGCGGTCGCCCGGGACGAAGCGGTCCCAAGGCTCTTCGATCGGGTGACGTCGGCGACGGAATAGGCGAGATGGCAGTCGACCTCGCAGAAATACTTCTCCTCTCCCCGCTCGGCGACCTGGTCGCGGCTGGTGAGTGAAAAAGCGAGGAGCACCGCCGCATAGAGACCGGCGCCGACGACGGCGCCGGCCAGAACCCGGCGGGCGGCCCGGCGTCTTCGGCGAGCGAAGAGAACGAGGGCCGTCACGACGGCGATGAACTCGGCGAAGCCGAATCCCAGAAAGGCGAGGACCCCGAGGACCGCGTTCCCCTGGAAGTTGAAAAAGACGTGCCGCATGGATTCTCCTTACTCGCTTCTGCAAAGATCTTTGTACTACAAAGCTATCCGGCAAAAAAAAAGCCTTAGCCCCGGCGGGCCGCGCGAATCACCGCCTCCATGTGATCGAGGTACCGAGACAATGCCCGGCGGCCGGCCGCGGTCAGCCGATAGGTCGTCTTGGGCAGGCGGCCGTCGAAGCTCTTCGCGCACGCGACGTATCCCGCGCGCTCGAGCTTGCGCGCGTGCACGCTCAGGTTCCCGTCGGTCGCCCGCAGGAGGCTCTTCAGCTCGCGGAACGTCAAGGCTTCGTTCACGGCGAGCGCGCTCACGATCCCGAGCCGCACGCGCTCGTGGATCACCCGGTCCAGCCGCTCGGCCGCCGCCGACCGCTCCGCCGACCGGGCGAGCTCGGGGCTCCGGTCGACTTTGGACTTCGGCCGGGCGTTACCCACCGTGCCTCCGTGCGATGGCGACTCCGAAGATCGCCAGAAGTCCTCCGAACCCGGCAGCGAGCAGCACGTTGCTCGAGCCCGGAGGGCAAACGAGAGCGGCGACGCCCAGGGCGAAGAAGCACATGCCCATGATCCGGACGAGGGGAACCGACACGGCGCCGCCCGCGACTACACCGGTACCGAAAAGGAGCAACCAGACGCCGGGCAGCGGGTCGAAGATTCCCCGGGCGACGAGGGCAGCCGTCAGGATGGCGCCGGCGGCGAGCGGAGCAGTGAACGCGGGCCAGAACTTCCGGCTCGATCCCGAGAAGAGCGGCAGCCCGTTCCGGCGCGCCTTGGTAGCCATCGCGACTCCGGCGATCGTGACCGCGAGCGCGGCCTCGAGAAGCCAGGTCTCGAGCCATCGGACCCGGGTCGGCTGACGCGCCGCGACCATCGCGGCGATGGTGGCCGTGGCACCGATCGCGACCTGACCCCGGCCGGAGATCGCGGTGAACGACCCCGCACTTTCCATCGTCTCGCGGATGAAGCGCAGATTGGCTGCCGCGTGCGAGCCGACGTCCCGGGTGCTTTCCGCGGTCTCGCGAAAGTCGTCGGGCAACGGCACGGGCGAATTCTCCACGGCCTTGCCTGGCGGTGTCAAGTACTTTTCACTGCAAAGTGGCAAGTGGACAAATGACCCCAAAAAGAAAGGGGCCTTGCGGCCCCCTGTTCTTCCTTGCGAAGCCCGTCTAGAAGCGAAAGCCGGCCGTGAAGCTGTAAGTGCGCGGGGGCTGTCCGCCCTGCGTGCTGTAGTACGAACCGACGCCATTGGCCTGACCGAAGCGCGATCCTTTCAGCCAGTTGGCTCCCGAGACGGCGCACCGATTCGCGTTGACCGGGTCGCGCTGGGTGCACTCGACCGGTGTGTCCGTCAGCGGGTTGAAGGCCACGAGGTTCGAAGAGGCCCCGCCACTCCGGCGGGTGATGATGGTGGTGTCGGGAAACACCACCGCGTCGTTGTTGAAGACGTTCGTGATGGTCCCGCGAAGGAAGACCTCGAGGCTCTTGAAGACGCGGATCGAGTATCCGAGCGAGACGTCCGTCGACCAAATGTCGTCGGTGCGGAACTCGCCGCGCTTGCTGAAATAGTAGGTGTGCGTGTTGCCGAGCTGCGAGAGCGTGTATCCCGGGTTCGCCGGCGATCCGGGGAAGGGCGTGCTGCGCCCGGAGGCATCGATGTTCTGAATCGCCGAATAGGGGACCCCCGAACCGTAGGACTCGAGGACCGCGGTATCGAAGATCCCGAAGCGCGTCGGCAGCTCGTATCCCAGCCACAGCCGCGCGCGGTGGCGCTGGTCCCCCACGAGATAGCCGAACGGCTTGCGCTGCTCGTAGTTCAGATATTCGGGATAGTAGAGGTCGAGCGGCGTGTTCGAGATCGTCGCGTTGGGTCCAGTCTCCGGGTCGTCGTTGCCGGTGAGTCGCGACCAGGTGTAGGTGAGGCCCACGTTGAAGTGACTCGGTCGCCACTGCCCCTGGAACTGCACCCCGCGATACTTGCGCTCGACCTGGCCGCTGTCGTTCTCGGTAAAGGCGACGTCGCCCCGGTTGCCGAAGGGATCCCTCGTCTGGCCGGTCGAGAGGTCGAGGCGCGTGACGTAGAAGTTTTCCCAGTCACGAGAAATCAGGTCGACCTTCGCGTAGGCGTTGGACCCGATCTGGGAGCCGTATCCGACCGTGAACTCGTCGACCGACGGAGACTTCAAGGAATGGGGGAAGCGGGCCGAAAATCCCGGGATCGACGACGAGTTCAGGAACGAGGTGTTGCTGGTTCCCCCGACCGAGTCGAACCAGGCGAAGAGCTGGGCGAGCGCGTCAGCCGAGGAGAGGCAGCCGGACGAATCCGCCGCCGAGCACGATGAGGCCGGGTTGATGGCCGGCCCCCGATAGTTCCACGTGATGTTCGCCGGATTGCCGGCCGCCTGTGCGCTGCCGCCCACGTTGCCGTCGGCGATCTTCGCGACGTAGCGACCGTAGGTCGCCGTCGCGCGGCCGCGGCCCTTGCCCGTGATGTCCCACGCGACCCCGAGGCGCGGTGAGAACGCGCTGTCGTCGGAGACTGTGTTGCCGTCGGCGTCCTTCCCGTTGTTCTTGTCGTAGCGCAGGCCGAGGTTGAAGCTGAAGTTCCGGTTCAGTTCCCACTTGTCGTTGACGAACACCGAGAGCGTCTTGAAGTCGGTACCGGTCGAGCTCTTGAAGATCGGCTGGAACTGGATGATCGACGGATTGTCGAAGCGGGGATAGACGGTCGTCCCGACGATGACCGAAGTGACGTTCGTGATGCGGTAGTCGCTTCCTTCCTGGTGGTTGTTCGCAATCCGCTCCTCGGCGAAGTTCTCGCCGCCCAGGACGATCGTGTGACTGCCGAGGTTCGGCGTATCCATGTAATAAGTGAACTTCCCGAGCCACGAGTCGTTGTTGCGCTCCTCGGGAGTGCACACCCCGCAGAAGGTCGGGGAGTGGAAGCGACGTTGATTGGTGTCGACGATCAGCGTCCCGCGGATGCGGTCCGTGAACAGGCCGCCGCTGTGCTCGAACGCAAATTTCTTCTTCGCGTACTGCGCCTCGAACAGGAGGTTGCGGGTCAGCACGCCGTTGTAGTTCGCGGCGAAGAGAGAGTTGGGAAGCGAACGCGTCGGCACGAGACTGTCGGTGTCCAGGATGTTGCCGAAAAAGTTGTTCGTCTCGTCGTTCTTGATGTCGAGGTACGAGAGCACGAGGCTATGCCCCTGGGCGATGTTTCCGGTCAGCTTTCCTTCCCACCGCTTCTCGTCGAAGCCGTTCGTGAACGGCAGGTTCGTGACCGCCGTGAACTGCTGCAGGGAACGCTTGGCCAGCCGGCCCGCGCCGAAGAACCAGAGGTGGTCTTTCAGGATTCTTCCGCCCAGAGTCGCCTCGTAGATCGAATCCGTCTTGTCCACGTGATCCGCCTCCGTCGGCCACGGGGTCTTATCTCTCCATTTCGGATTGCTGAAGCTGTCACGGAAGGAGCCGCTGAAGCGGTTTCCTCCGGACTTCGTGAGGGTCGAGATGACCCCTCCCGTGAATCGCCCGTACTCGGCGGACACGCCTCCCGTGAAGACCGTCGTCTCCTGGATGGCGTCCTCGATGAACAGGTTGTGCGGCTGCCCGCGCAGGTTCTCGTTGACGACGACGCCGTTGACCAGGAAGACGTTGTCGTAGGACGGCGCCCCCGAGATCTCGACCTGATCATTGGGGCCGTTGTTGTTGACGCCCGGGGCGAGCAAGACGGTCTGCACGATCGTCCGCGCGATCGGGAGCCGGGCGATCTCTTTCGAGGTGAAGTTCGTGGCGATCTGCGTCGTCTCGAGGACCGCCTCCGCCTCGCCCTTGACCTCGATCTCCTCCGTCACGTGCGAGACCAAGAGCTCCTCGTCTGCCCGCGTCGACTGCGCCAGCAACAGCCGGACCTTCTGGGTCTTCGTCTGCATGCCGGCGAGCTCGAAGGTGACCGTGTAATCGCCGGGAGGCAGCCCGGCGATGCTGTAACCGCCGCTCGAGCCGGTCACCGCATTCCGCGTGCCCTGCAACGCGGAGGACGAGACGGTCACGGTCACGCCGGGCAGCGGCTGGCTCGCGGACGTCACCGTGCCGACCACGGCAGCGGTCGTGCCCTGGGCCAGGGCGACCGCGCCCGTGGAGGTGAGAAAGACGAGAACCACCGGGAATCGCAAGACGTTCCTCATCGACCAACCCTCCTTCTGGAAAAGAGAAACAGACGAAGCTCGAATGGAGCTCGATCCCCGGCCGCAGCTTTCCCGCTCCGGTCGGAGCCGGAGAACCCCGGAATCGGCTTGCCCGCAGGACTCGAGCACACGCGATGGGGACGACTGCCCCTTTCAGAGGACGAAAAGCAAACGGGGAGCCAACGGGTCACTTCGACAAGCCCGGGACCCGGAATCGAGGATCAGACGCTGATGCGAAAGAAGTTCGCAGAAGTGACGGAAGGATGCACCCGGACTCTCAGGCGAGCATATGTTCGATCTCTTGGATCGAAATCCAAAGGTCCGGAGAAGCGGACTCGACCGGGCTAGCGGGAGTTCGCGGAGGTCCGGGTCGCTTCCGGGGGAACGACCCGGAAATCCGCGCGCCGCAGAACGTTGTGGCCTGCTCCGTCCCGTACCGTCACGTAGAGAACGTAGCTGCCCGGCTCGAGCGAAGAGAGCGGGAGCTCGTAGCCGAAGGCATACCGTCCCGGGGCGATCTCCTGCAGCTGCGCGGGGGACGCGGGATGGGCCGCGACCGTGCGGGGGCCGTGGAGCAACCGAACTTCCTGCGTGATCTTGTCCCCCTCGGAGACGTTGGCCAGCTGGACGAAGTACCAGAGCGATTCGGTGCGCGAGAAGGTGGCGTCGGCCCGCGGAAGCGCCTCGGCAGACCCGAAAAGGAAGGAGCTCTCCCCCCCTTTGACGGGCGGACTGATTCCAGCCGAGACGAGCATGCTCGATATGGCGAAATCGGCCTCGAGCTCCGGCACGCGGACCGGGATCGTCCCGGAGGCGACCGGCCGCTCCCCCTCTTCCGTCACCGCGAACGAAGCGGAGTAGTTGCCGGGCGGCAGGTTGAAACGCCGCACGAGGACCCGGCCGGGCCGCGCCGTCGGCAGAGTCGAGGAAGACGTCGCTGCCTCGGAGCCGGCGGCGATTTCTCGGCCGCCAGCATCGGCGCGAATGAGCGCGTGGAAGCTCAGTTTTTCGCTGGCCCTTTTGCCCTCGGGCAGAAAGACCCAGGCGAGCGTCTCCGGCTTGTCCCGTGCACCCCAGAGAACTGCGCTGCCGAAGAGCGGCTGCTTTTCGTCTTCGGACACCGCCTGCGGAGGAGCCTTCTCCAGGATCGCGCGCACCGCGGCGGAGAGAGGGATTCCGGACAGCCGCGGCGCCGCGGGCGCAGCCGGCGCGAGAGCGGCGAGGGGAGCCGACGGAGCGGGCACGAGATCGGGGTTGACGATGGTCTGGCGAGCCAGCTTCTCTCGATACTCGTGAACGAGACCTGGATTCTGGAGTTCGTCCTTGTGCCGGTTCGGCTCCATGACGAAGGTCATCGAGAGAGACGGCACTCCGAGGGCCTGGAGGATCTTCGGGGTCCGCCGGGTGTCATAGATCCACGTGTGCGTCGTCTCTGTGCCCTCCCGGATCCCCACCGCGTCGTACGTGTCACCCGCGGCCAGGCGGCGGGGAGGAGGCAGCGGTGGCGCGTGCTGCTCCTCGACTCGCGCGGGAGTGCCGAACACGATGAAAACGAAACCCTGGGCCGTTCGCGAGCCGGGGATCTTCTCGATCCGATAACGCTGGTCAGCGGTCCGGATTCGGGCCAGAACCAGGTCCCGGAATTCGTTCGCGGCCGTGCCGGGTGTCGGGTCGCGCTTCAGCCAGTATCGCTCGATGAAGTCGATCCTGTTGTCGCGCGAGCGCAATCCGTCCCACTCTTTGCGCTCCGCCGCGGTCAGGAAGTACGCCTCGGGCGAGTTCGCCCAGTTCTCGTCGTCGGGTCCCGTGGGTGTCGAACCCCCCGAAGCCAGGGGAACGACGAAGAGAAGAACGGCGAGGACGACCTTCGAGAGCTTCACCCCGGCCATTCTAGCCTCCGATCGACGGCCGAGCCGCCCGACCTCGGCTCCAAAGAAAAGGGGCCCCGGCGAATGCCAGGGCCCCGGGAATCCCAAGAAAGAACTAGAACCGAAGGAGCGCGGTCAACCGATAGTTGCGCGGCGCCTGGAAGGAGTTGCGCGAAGTCGGAAAACCGAACGACGATCCGGGGATCAGCGTCAGCCGCGTGTTGTCGGTAATGGGCTGCTGGTTGGTCAGGTTGAAGACCTCTCCCTTGACGCCGACTTCGAGCGGCCCCCAGGGCTTGAACACCCCTTCGAGCGCGAAGTCGAGCCGGTAATAGCTGGGCAGCCGGCGCGCGCCGCGCTTCTCGAAGAAGTAAGTAAAGGTGTAGCCGTGGAGGGAGGACGTGCTGCGCTGTTCCTGATAGGGAAGCCCCGACTGCCAGAGGAGCGAAGGGGCGGCCGTGATCGCGACCCACGAAAGCGGCAGCGTGTACGCCGTGAACGCCTTCACGGCGTGGGTGCGGTCGTAGGACGCGAGACCGTACCGGTTGAGGTCGGTCACCAGCGGGCACGGCTCGGTCACGTTCGTGCCGGCTAAATTGCGGTGCCGGCAGTTCTCGTTGGCGAAATCGAAGAGCTGCGACGTGTAGTCGGAGAATTGGTTCCCTTCCGCGCGGGAGAGCGTGTAATTCATCGACGCCTGCCAGTTGCGCGAAAAGCGCTTGTCGAAGGTCAGCTCGACCGCCTTGTAGTAGCGTTTCAAGATGTCGCTGCTGAAGTTCATGGGCTCGGTAAGGACATTTCCGGTCGCTGCATCGAAGACCTTGCGGTCGTCGATGAGATCGTTCCAGTGGCGGTAGATCCCCCGCACGCCAACGGCCATCGTGTTGCCGAGCTGCTGCTGGAAGGCCACATTGAACTCGTCCAGATAGGACGGCTTGAGGTTCTTGTTGATCGGAGTCGTCCCCGCCCCGACCCGGACCGACTGGTCAAAAGCCCACTGAGTTCCATCCCAGAGAAAAACGTCGTGGTTCGCTTGCTGTGGAATCCCGGAATAGACCGAATCCGCGATGTCCTGGATCAGGAACTGGTAATAGCGGCCGTAGGCGGCTGAAGCGAGGGTCTTGCCATTGCCAAAGATGTCGTAGACGCCGGTCAGGCGCGGCGAGACCCTGGTGGTGTCGATGACCGATTGACCGATGTCGCTCTTCCCCTTCTGGTAGTCCAGACGAGCGCCGATGTTGAAAAAGAGATGCTTGCCGACTTCGAACTTGTCGAGCGCATAGAACCCGTAGATCTTCCCGGTCGAGATCGATTGTGCGGGATTGACGAAAGTGTCGCGCTCGTCGTTAGGCGACAGCGTGACATGACGCGTCACCGGATCGAAATCCGTGACGTAGTAGACATTGTTGGTCGGGTACGTGAAGAACGCGATGGACTTCAAGTCCTGATAGTCGATCCCGGCCTTGAACTGATGGGAGTCGCCGAAGAGCGGCTGGTAGAGGTTGAACGCTAAGCCCGCCTGCTTGCGCGGGCGCTTGACGAAGCCATCGAAGGTCGCGCCGTTGTAGTACAGGTTGTCGCTGAAGCTGAAGATCGGCGAGCCAATCGCAATCCCTCCCCCGACCGGCGCCATCGCCGCGAGCTGGTACGGCTTGACGAAGATGTCGCCTTTCTGTTCGGCGTACAGCGCTTCCGCCGAGAGGTTCGAGCCGAAGACGCCCGACCAGCGGCCTTGCTTGACGCAGACGCCGCCGCAGTCGTTCTGGTTCTGTGAGGTTAGCGCTTCGCGCTCGGCCACGTTCCCGGTGCCCCAGTATTGGACCGCGAAACCGTTGATCGGGTCGGCGTTGGCCTGAACCGTGAAAAGGTGGGAGGGCGTCGCCTGGAATGTGATCTTGCCGTCCCAGAGCTTCACGTTCAAGGTCTGCTGATAGTTCTGTGCGGTGCCGTCCGGGTGGGTCGGAGACGTCGCGGTCTGGGAGAAGGCCGAAGGCTGGTCGTACCACTCGTAGGCGCCGAAGAACCACAGGTGGTCCTTCCAGAATGGTCCACCGAGGGTCAACGCCTTCTGGTAGATGTTCTTGTCGAACTTGGTGCGGTTCCAGGCGGCACCGTTGCGCGGGTTGTTGCCCTTGTTGTCGTCGTTCCATTTGTCGTTCGTCATGATCAACTTCGCCGAACCGGAGTAGGCGTTCGTGCCCGACTTCGTGATGACGTTGACTATCGCGCCCTGGGCGCGCCCATACTCGGCCGAGATACCCGCCGTCGAGACGACGACTTCCTCAATCGCCTCATAGTTGAAATTCTGGCCGAAGGTCCCGGTCGTCACGTCGGTCGTATCGACGCCGTCGAAAAGATA
>Ga0070706_100007746_pt1 | contig 10041 bp, 10 predicted proteins | sample KBSK5501metaG_FD_65476 | JGI IMG/M metagenome (GOLD analysis project Ga0070706, IMG submission 65476) | Corn, switchgrass and miscanthus rhizosphere microbial communities from Kellogg Biological Station, Michigan, USA - KBS K5-50-1 metaG | ecosystem: Host-associated > Plants > Roots >... | reverse complement strand
CCCTCTCAACTCCGGGGGCCTCAGCGCGCGAACGCGGCGAGTCCCCAGCTTCCATATAAGAACAGGCCGAGTCCGGTCGCCACCAGCACCCAGTCGGCCGCCCGCTGCGCCCGGGGGCCGCTGAGATAATCGTGCGCGATGGTCCGGAGGCCGTTACACCCATGATAGAGCACAATCCCCAGCAGAAGCCAGTCGACGCCGAGGAGCACACCACGCCGTAAGGAGATCGGAAACAACGCGTAGTGCACGCCCAGGTGGATCCCGACGAGGAACACGAGCAGCAGCCCGCTCCCCCGCTGCAACACCCAGAGCATCGCGCTCACGTCGCGGCCTCAGAGAACATGAAAGGCGCCGCGCAAGACTGCGGCGGCCGCGGCGGCCGCCGCGAGCGCGGCGAAGATCCAGAACGCCCGGCGGTCCCGCATCCGCTCGACTCCGAGGTCGACCAGCACGACCCGGATCCCGTTGGCGGTGTGGTACGCCAGCCCCAGGACGAGCACGATCAGTACGGCGGGGTGCAACAGGAACCGGAGGAGCGGCGCCAGCGCCTCGGGGTGGCGCCCTGCGCGGGCGATGGTGACGACGTGCCATACGACGTAAGCGGTCAGCGCCACGCCGGTCAGCCGCTGAGCCCACCACGCCCAGATCCCCCACCGCGGGTGCGCGGGCCACAGCTCCGCGTAGGCCTGAGTCCGCCGCTCCTTGGGAACGGGGTACACGCCGTCCTATCCCGGGCGCAACCCGACGAGGCGCCGCATGGCGCGGGCCGCCAGGATGCGCTTCACCTTCTCGATCGCCCGGGTGGGATCGAGCCCCTTGGGGCACAGGTCGGCGCAGGTCCCGTGTGTGTGACACCGCCAGCACCCGCGCGCGCTGTCGAGCACCGCAAGGCGCTCCTCGTGCCCGGCTCCGCGCGAGTCGGCGAGGAGGCAGAGGGCCCGCGTCATCGCCGCGGGCCCCAGAAACCCCGGGTGCATGCCGACGACGTCACACGCGGCGTAACAGATGCCGCACGAGATGCATTCCCGGTGCCGGTCGATCAGACGGCGCTCGCGGCTCTCCGGTTGGACCCTGGCTTCGTCAGCGAGGGTGGAGGCGGGAATGAAACTTGGATGGACTGCCCGCCAAGCGTCGAAGAAGGGCGCGAAATCGACCACCAGGTCTCGGATCACGGGGAAATGCCGGAGCGGCTCGACGACCACGACCTCGTCCGGAATCGCCGATAGCCGGGTGCTGCACGCCAGCCGCCCCACCCCGTTCACGGTCACGCTGCACGTTCCGCACATGCCCGCCCGACAGGCATAGCGAAAGGCGAGGCCGCGGTCACAGTACCGGTGGATGTGCAGGAGCCCATCGAGCACGGTCATGCGGGCACCCTCGGGCACCTCGTAGCTCTGGACCGCGCGGCCGCCGGAGCCATCCGACCGGGCCACGCGCACGCGCCGGACCTTCGTCATCGCTCGGCCTCCGCGAGCGCATCGGCCGGATTCAAGCGGGTGAGGCGGACGGGGCGGGCGGCGAGTCGGGGACCGTCGCCGCTCGAGCGCAGCACGACGTGCACGAGCCACTGGCGGTCGTCCTGAACGGGAAAGTCTGCCCGGTAATGCGCGCCCCGGCTCTCCGTGCGGAAGGCGGCCGCCCGCGCGATCAATGTGGACGTCGCGAGCAGGCAGCCGAGATTGAGCGCCGCGGCCCACTCGACGTTGGCTTCGCGGCAATCGTTGACCCCGATCGCCTCGGCCCGGGCCGTGAGCTCGGTCAGTTCCGCGATCGCCTCATCCAGGAGGCGCCCGTCACGCACGACCCCAACCTTATCCCACATAAGCCGGCGCAGCTCGTCGAGCAGGTCATAGGCGTCCGCGCCACGTTCGCGGCGGAGTGGCGCGGATGCCTGCGCGACGTGCTGGTCGGCCTCCCGCTCATCATGCGAGACGTGTGGCCGCGCTGCGACCTCCTCGGCGATCACGTCACCGGCCAGCGCGCCAAAGACGAGGGACTCAGCCACCCCGTTTCCCCCCAACCGATTCGCGCCTTGGACCCCTGAAGCGTCTTCCCCCGCCGCGTACAGACCATCGAGCGTCGTCCGGCACCGCTCGTCGATCCGCACACCCCCCATGAGAAAGTGGGCCGTCGGTGATATCTCCACGCGGCCGCGTGCGAGATCGTATCCGGCGGCGCGCGTCCGCTCCACCATCCCCGGGAAGGTTTGCGCGATCTCGTCCTGGTCGAGGTGGCTCAGGTCCAGCCACACCCCTCCCAACGGGGAACCGCGCCCCTCCCGAGCTTCCAGGTAGCAGGCGCGCGAGACCACATCCCGCGTGGCCCGCTCCATCCGCGCGGGATCGTAGCGCTCCATGAAGCGCTCGCCGAGCGCGTTGTAGAGCCGGCCGCCTGCGCCGCGCAGCCCCTCCTCGAGCACCGCGCCGTGGAGCTCGGAGCCCTCCACGACCAGGCCGGTCGGGTGGAACTGCACCATCTCCATATCCATCACCTCGGCGCCCGCGGCGTACGCCATGGCGATCCCGTCCGTGCTCTTCTCGCGCGACGGAGACGAGACCGCATACATCGTCGGCCCCCCTCCGGTCGCGAGCAACGTCGCGCGCGCTTCGACGACGAGGAATCGTCCCCGGCGCATGTCGAGCAGAACGCTGCCGCAGACCCGCGCTCCGCTGTGGTCCCGAAGCAGCCCGACGGCGCGGTGTTCTTCCAGCACGCGGACCCGGCGGCCGAGGACCGCGTCGCGGAGACGCTCCATGATCTCGATCCCGGTCAGGTCACCACGGTGCACGGTGCGGTCGAACGACTGTCCTCCGAAAGGCTTCTGGTGGATCGAGCCGTCGGGGGCGCGGTCGAAGAAGCACCCGTACCGGCTCTCGAGCTCGTGGATCATTGCCGGGGCCCGCGTTACGAGGATCCAGGCCAACTCCTGCTCGTTCAGGAACGCGCCCCCGGTGATGGTATCGGCGAAATGCCGCTCAAAGGAGTCGGCCGGGTTGAGAACGGCGTTGTACCCACCCTGCACCATCCGGGTGCAGCCGCTCTTCGCGAGCATGCCCTTGACCGCGATCGTCACGTCGAGCGCCGGCGCGCGTTCCGTCAGGTGCAGGGCCGCACAGAGGGCCGCCCCACCGCCGCCCACGATGAGCACGTCGGTGGCGAGCGCGTCACCGGCCACCGGATGGGGCTCCTCGATCGGGCGCTCCTTCGCCGCCGGCGCCCTTTTCAATCAACCCGGACAACCGTTCCCGCGCCGTCTCCGTGATGCGCGCGTAGGTGCTCTCGCCGTGGCTGTCGATCGAGACGAGCAGGGGTCCGAGGTCGCGGAAGCGGAACTGCCAGAGGCACTCGGGCATCAGGTCTTCCCAATGCACCGCCTCGATCTCCTCAAGGTGCGTCGTCTCCCACGCGGCGGCGCCACCGACGATCGATAGGTACACGCCGCCGTATTCCTGCATCGCGCGGACGCTCCCCGCCAGCAGGCCGCCCTTGCCGATGATCGCCCGGACGCCGTGCTCGCGCAGCAGGCCGGCCGTGAACCGTTCCATGCGCGCGCTGGTCGTCGTGCCCACCGAGACCGCCTCGTAGCGGTCGCCTGCCCTGCGAACGTTGGGCGCGGTGTGCAGGAGCACGCCGCCGCGGAGGTCCACCGGGGGCCTCTGCCCCTTGTCGAAGATCCGGATCAAGGTCGCATCGCGCACACCGAAGATGGTCCCGGTGAGGGATACCCAATCCCCGACCCGAAGGCGCCGGATCTCCGCTTCGTCGAGCGGCGGGGTCATCTGGATCTCATCCATGGCGGACGCTCCCGGAGGCACCGAACTCTGCCCGGCCGTCCGCGTGGATCCGCGCCGTGGCCCGCAGGCCGCGCCAGCACTGCATGTTCACGGCCACGGGGTTGTGTGTGATGTGCGTGTACGCGTGCTCGATGTGCACGGCCAGCGCGGTGGTGTCGCCGCCGAGCCCCTGCGGACCGATCCCGAGCGTGTTGATCCCAGCGAACAGATCGTCCTCGAGCGCGGCCAGGTGAGGGTCCGGGTTCCGGGTGCCGATCGGCCGGATCGACGCGCGCTTCGCCAGCGCCACGCAGAGGTCCGCGGATCCGCCCACCCCGATGCCGACGATGCACGGCGGGCAGGGATTGGCGCCAGCTTCGACCACGCTCTCCAAGACGAACCGCCGGATTCCCGCCACGCCATCCGCGGGGGGGAGCATCTTGAGGAAGCTCATGCTCTCCGATCCCGATCCCTTGGGGATGCAGAGGATTTCGAGCCAGTCCACGTCCGGCACGAACTCCCAGTGAATCGCGGGAATCCGGTAGCCGGTGTTGGTCTGAGGGTTTTCGCGCGTGACCGGGTGGCAGACGCTGGACCTGAGCGGGTACTCACGTGTGGCCCGTTCAGTGCCCCGCCGGAGCGCGTCCGCAACCCTGGCCCCGTCGACGCGGAGGCCCGTGCCCATGCCGATGTAGTAGATCGGTGTCCCGGTGTCCTGGCAAACGAGCGTGTCTCGTTCGTCGGCGAGCTCGATGTTCCGGAGGATGATGCCGAGGAGCTGCCGGGCCACGGACGACCGTTCCCGCTCGTACGCGCGGGCGAGCGCCGCGCGGACATCAGCCGGGACGTCCTTCAGGGCGCCGATGTATAGCGCCTTGGCCGTTTCCTCGACCGCGCTGTAGAATCCGGTCGCCCCTGACCCGCCGGCGTCCCCCGGCGTCACGCGCTCTTCCCGCATCGCTTGATCGTCCTCTCTTCAGCCACCGGATCCTCGCTTCACCCCGGCATCCCCAAGATCCCTGTTCTAATGTTCCCGCGTCCCTGGGGATACGCCTTCCTCTGTCTGAAGGAAGGGGTGGGCGACCGGGCGAACCGAGACCGGGCGGATGGGGCCGGCGGGACCGCGGCCATACACGTTTGTTACATCCCCCTCTGATGATGAGGGGCGAATCGCTCGACACTCTGGCAGGGAGGGATCAATTGATGAGAACCGCCATGGCATCTGTCCTCATGGCCGCACTGGTACTCGTCTATGTCGTGCCGCGCGCGGGTGCGGCGATGATGGGCGGGGACGTCAAGAAGGAACTGCAGACCGCGATCTTTCACAGTAGCGAACTGGCCCAGCGCGGCAGCGCCGTCGCCGGGGCTAAGCTGCACGTGCAGCACGTGATCAACTGCCTCGAGGGCCCGAACGGGGCCAACGTCAAAGCCGAGGCTGGGTTTCCGTGTCAGGGGATGGGCAACGGGATCATCCCCGACCTCAAGGACGCGGTGGCCGCGAAGGTTCCAGGCGCCGCGGAGGCGATGAAGCAGGCGAATCTGGCCTGGACGCTCGCCGTGCAGGCGATCGCCAAGAACGACGTCAATGAAGTCCAGCCGTGGGCCAAGGTCGTCTCCGATCACCTGAAGATCGCGCTCGCCGCACTCGGCTCCTAACCCGGCCCTGACCGCGCCGCCTCGTAGGCGGCCTCGACCACCGCGACGGTCTTCCGAGTCCCGGCGCTGCTCGTTTGGGCGGGAGACCGTCGCGGGTCGCGGTGGCGGCCCGATCGATGAGGTCTAACCGGCGACCTTGAACAAGAGCCCCAGGATGTAGATCGCGCCCCCCACGATGATACCGGCGATGGTCATCTCCAGTCCGGACGACCACCAGCTCCGGAGCGTGAACAGCGACTTGGGTCCTCGGTCCCGCTCATGCCGTCGCGTCAGACCGCAATCGTCTGTCCCCGCGTCGCGATCTCGGCCGCGAACCCGCGCGCGGCCAGATGGCCGGCCAGGGCGGCCGACTGGGCTTCCTCGCCGTGCACGCAGTAGATCCTCCCAACCCGCGGTAGCCGCTGCACCCACCCGAGCAGCTCGTCCCGATCCGCGTGCGCGCTGAACGACGGCAGGACGGCGACGCGCAGGCGCACATCTTGGGACTCACCAAGAATGCGGACGGGCGAGACCCCGTCGGCGAGCCGGCGGCCGAGCGTGTTGTCCGCCTGAAAGCCAACGATGAGGAGGACGGATTTTGGATCGGCGATGTGGTGGCGCAGATGGTAGAGGATCCGGCCGGATTCGCACATCCCGGACGTGGCGATCACGAGGAACGGACCGGGGATGGCGTTGAGGGCCTTGGAGTCCTCGACGGATCGCACGTACTTGAGTTCCTTGAACCCGAACGGGTCCTGATGATCGAGCTGCGCTCGGGTCTCGTCATCGAAGCACTCGGGGTGCTGCCGGAAGATCTCGGTCGCGTCGACGGCCATCGGGCTGTCCACGAACGAGTCGACGGAGGGCACCCGCCCGGAGTCCCGCAGCCGCGCCAGCGAATAGACGAGATCCTGGGCGCGCCCCACCGCGAACGCCGGAATGAGCACCTTGCCTCCGCCCGCTACGGTGTCCCCCACCACCTGCGCCAGTTTCTGCTCGCCCTCAGCGTAGGGGGGATGGAGGCGGTCTCCGTACGTGGACTCCATCAGGAGGACATCGACGGCCGGCAGCAGTTCCGGATCGCGGAGGATCGGGGCGCCGGGCCGGCCCTGATCACCCGTGAATCCGAGCATGCGGCCTCCCGCCTCGACGGTCACGGCCGCGGAGCCGAGGATATGGCCCGCGTCGAAAAACGTGACGCGGGCGGCCCCGACCTGAAACGGTTGATCGTACGGGACCGCCGTCACGTGCTGCAGGGCGGATTCGACCTCATCCGCGGTGTACAACGGCTTCACCGGAGGCGCCCCCCGCCGCTCCGGCTGTTTGTTCAGGAAGACGGCATCCTGGTGTTGCACCTTCGCGCTGTCTCTGAGGATCAGTCCGGTCAGGTCGCGCGTGGCCGGCGTGCAGTAGATCCGGCCGGCGAAGCCCTGCCGGACCAGCGTGGGCAGGTTGCCGCAGTGATCGAGATGGGCGTGCGAGAGCACGACGGCGCCGACGCTCGACGGGGAAAATGGAAAGTGTGAGTTGATTTCGAATGACTCGGCCCGCCGCCCCTGGAAGAGCCCGCAGTCCAGCAGCAGGCGCTCGCCCTGAGCCTCGACGAAGTGCATCGACCCCGTGACCGTGCGGGCCGCTCCGTAGCAGGTGACCTGCATCATCCCCGGGTCACTAAGGCCGCCCCCACGGCGCCGGGGGTGACCGCCCATCGGCGCAGCGCATCCCAGTCAAACCGAACGCCGTGCCCGGGGACGGCGGGCGGCGTGAACGCCCCGCGTTCCGCCCGGATCGGCTCCCGCAGGACCCCGAGATCCGTCAGGCTCCCATCGTCCACGTCTTCGAGGATCAGCGCGTTGGGAACGGCGCAGTGGAGGTGCGCGGAGATTTCCACGACGAGGTGGGCGGAGACCGGACGGTTAAACGCCTGCGCCAGGTGCGCGATCTTCATCCACTCGGTAATGCCGCCGACTCGGGCCACGTCCGGCTGGACGATATCGACCGCGTTCTCGCGCAGGTATTCGGCAAACTGGTACGTCGAGTGCACATTCTCGCCGAGCGCGACCGGCGGACGGACGTGGGCCTTGACCCACGCGTTTCCCGGGACGTCGTCGGCGATCACCGGTTCCTCGATCCAGAACGGGTCGAACGGCTCCAGCGTCCTGACGCGTTGCGCAGCCTCGGCGGCCGTCCACTTCTGATTGGCGTCGACCATCAGGCGCGCGCGCGGCCCGATCTTGGCGCGTACGGCGCGAACCCGTTCGACGTCCTGCTCCGGATCGTCGTGGCCGACCTTGATCTTGAACGCCGTGTACCCTCGGCTCTGCCATCGCTCGACCTGCGCGACGAGATCGGGCAGCGCCAGGTGAAGATTGACCCCGCTGCCGTACGCGGGCACCGGCGCCGGGGTGCCGCCGAGCAGCGTACACAGCGGCTGCCCCGCGGCCCTCGCCCGGAGATCCCACAGCGCGACGTCCAGCGACGCGAGCGCGAGCCGGGCGATCCCGCCGCCGGCATCGTGCGTAGCCCGCCAGAGGTCGTGCCAGATGTGCTCGACCGGGGCGGGATCCTTCCCGGCCAGCCGGGGAAGCAGGTAGTCGGAAAGCAGAGCCGCGACGCCTGTCCCGCCGGTGCCGACCGTGTAGGACCAGCCGACGCCCTCGTGCGGCTCGTCGGTGGCGAGACGCGTGACGATCAGTTCGTGGTGCGTGATGCGATGGGTGGCGCTCCCCCACGGAGCAGGGAGCGGTACGCGGTAGCAGCGGGCCTCGGCCGACGCGATCCTCATTGCGCACTCAGCGTGTCGCGGCGCCGCCCCCCTTGAACGATCACCCCCACCCGCTCTAGGCACCTGATATCGTCCAGGGGATCGCCGTCGACGCTGATCACGTCCGCCACCTTGCCGGGCTCGAGGCTGCCGATTTCGCTCCCCATGCCGATGGCTTCGGCGGCGCGCCGGGTGGCCGCCAAAATGGCGTCGTGCGGATCCGCGCCCCACTCGACGACTTTGGCGATCTCCCACCACAAGAGGCCGTGCATCGAATCGGTCCCAAGCGCCCACTTCACCCCGCTCTCGAGGACAAACCGGAACGTCTGGCGCGACGTTTCCCTGGACTCCTTGAGTTTGGCCATGATGGACGGCACGTGGGCGTCGCCCTTCTCGATCCCGTCGGGATGCCCGCTGACGGCGTTGTTGGTGACCAGCCATGTGCCGCGTTTGCGCATCGCGACGAAGTCCTCGAGATCGCACAACTTGCCGTGCTCGATCGTGTCGACGCCGGCGTCGATGCAGATCGCCACGCCCGGGCCGCCGTGCGCGTGAACCGCGACGGGCTTGCCGTTCCGGTGCGCCTCGTCCACGGCCACCTGGACTTCGTGGGGGGTGTAGGCGTACCAGCGGGCGGCCGTGCCTTTGCTGGAGACACCCCCCGTCATGAACAGCTTGATCAAGTCTGCGCCCCCGGCCACGTTCTCCCGAATGTGCCTGCGGATCTCCTCCTCCCCGTCGGAGAAGGTGAGCGCCGCGCCATGCCCGTTCCGGGCGGTGATCGGTCGGGTGGCGACGAGCAACCGGGGCCCGGGCAGGCGGCCCGCGGCGATCGTCTCACGCAGATCCACGTCGATGAAGTGTTCCTCCCCCACCACCCGCATCGTGGTCACGCCCGACCGGAGGTCGGAACGGAGGTTCTGGACCGCCCGGAGGATTTGGGGCGCCGGGGGCTGCCGGAGTTGTCCGATCTGGTCTCCGAGGCCGGGAACGATCGACGCATGCGAGTGCGCGTCGACGAACCCCGGCAGGACCGTCTGCGCGGCGCAGTCGATGACCTCCACGTCCTGTGGGATCCGCACGTCGATCTCGCGGCCCACTGCCGCGATGCGTTCGCCGTCGACCAGCACGACGCCACGCTCGATCGGAGAACGTCCGGTCCCGTCGATGATGCGCCCGGCCTTGATCGCGAAGCGTGCGCGTTCCATCGTCCGAGGCTCCTCCACCGTTCGGCCTACTCGGGCGTGTGTGCCATCTCCATGAGGGGCGCGCCGCTCAGCAGCGCGCGCGAATCTTCGCCGCCGCTTGCCCAGGCCGGTTTCGCCGAAGGCGCGCGCCGTCCCTGTAGCAGGCCGCGGGCGGGCACGGAGAGAAAGAACAGGCATGCCGGACCGAGTGCTCAGAGTAGGCGTGCTTGGCGCGGGGACCTGGGCGCGCAGGGCCCATATCCCGGGGTGGCTGCGCGACCCGCGGTGCAGGATCGTCACGGTCTGCGACGTCGAGGCGGACAAGGCGCACGACGCCGCCCGCCACTTCGATATCCCGGAACCGGCGAGCGACTGGCGGGCCGTCGTGGCGCGGCCCGACCTCGACGTCATCGACGTGGTCACGCCCTCCCACACCCACCACGAACTGGCCCGCGGCGCCCTGGAGGCGGGCAAGCACGTCCTGTGCGAGAAGCCCGTCGCGTTCGACTTCCGCGACACGCTTCGGGCAGCGGACCTGGCCAAGCGCAAGGGGCTCCTGACCAAACTGGGGTTCACGTTCCGCTACAGCCCGGGGGTCCGGTACGCGAAGTCGCTCATCGACGGCGGGTTCGTCGGCACCCCCTTCATCTTCAACGGGTACGAGCAGAACTCGCAGTGGCTC
>Ga0070706_100007744_pt1 | contig 10042 bp, 11 predicted proteins | sample KBSK5501metaG_FD_65476 | JGI IMG/M metagenome (GOLD analysis project Ga0070706, IMG submission 65476) | Corn, switchgrass and miscanthus rhizosphere microbial communities from Kellogg Biological Station, Michigan, USA - KBS K5-50-1 metaG | ecosystem: Host-associated > Plants > Roots >... | reverse complement strand
AAACACAAGATGTTGGGATCAAGACTGGCCGGCCAACGCAATTCGTCTGTCCTCATGGCAGCGATGAACTCGCCCGAATTGTCTGCAATGCTTCCGCGCGCCGAAGCCGGTGATTATCCTCTGTCGGCACAAAAAGCAACAGAACGCGAGCCTTGCCCGCTGGTCTTTGTCGGCCAATTGGACTGTGCTATCAAACCTGATATGGGTACGGAGCTGAATCCAAGCCGCTACCGGGACGAAATGCAGCTTGTGCGTGCTTTGCCCAGCGCCGCCGAGCGTCGCGGCGAAGCAGGGCGAGCCATGTGTTCCGTCGTCGTCCCCGTCTACAACGAGCGCGATAACGTGCGCGCGATGTACGACGCGCTGAACGCATTGGCCACGGCCGAGCCGACGCTCGATTGGGAGTTCCTATTTGTCGAGGATGGCAGCACCGACGATACGTTTGCGTGTCTCGTCGATCTCAACGGCTCGGACCCGCGCGTTAAGGTGGCACGGCTGAGCCGTAATTATGGAAGCCACGTGGCCGCGGCAGCTGGCCTGCAACTCGCGTCCGGTGATGTCGCCGTCATCATAGCTGCTGATTTGCAGGACCACCCGCGTGAGATTTCGCGTTTCCTCGCAAAATGGCGCGAGGGATTTCACGTGGTCTGGGGCGTACGCGCGACCCGACGCGAGCCTCGGCTCTATCGGTTTTTGGCGCGGCTATATTCGGCGGTCGTCCGTCGGATCGCCTTGCCAAATTATCCAGTAATGGGTACCGGCAGCTTCTGCCTTCTCGACCGCAAAGTGATTGATGGGCTGAATTCCTTCCCTGAGCGGAACCGCATGACGTTCGGGCTTATTTTGATGGCAGGTTTCCGCCAAACCCAGATAGAGTACCATCGGCATGAGCGTAACGCCGGCGTATCCAAATGGTCCACCTGGCAGAGGATTAAAGTCGCGATCGATACACTGGTCTCCTTCTCACCCGTCCCCATTCGTGCCGTGTCGGTTCTAGGCATAGTGATCGCTATGAGCAGTTTCGTTTATGCGGGGTATCTTGCCGTGGACACGCTCATCTATGGCAGACGCATCGAAGGTTGGACTACGATTATCGTACTGATTTTAATGATTGGCGGATTCCAGCTCTTCGTGCTTGGAATGTTTGGTGAGTACCTCTGGCGGGTATGCGATGAAGTGCGAGGCCGTCCGCTTTTCCTCGTACAGGAGCTGACGGGCGAATTTTCCCGCCCACGGCAGTTAGCGCGCCAGGATTCTACCGATGGCTAGCCGCCCGTTGGCTCGTCACTCTTCGGACTTGCAATAATCAGATTGCAGCGGCGAAGCGTCCCGGTTTTTGCCAAATCAAGAAGCAGCTGGTTAATTTGTGGCAGGCGGTCGACGTCCTCCGGAGAAAGCAAGTCGCGGCCATTCAAATAGCCGAAGAGTAGCGGCAATAGCGGCATGCCGCGGACACACAATATTTCAAGCCCGTTCACTCGGCATATCTCCTCGAGCTCGGATTGAGGGAACGTTCTGCTGCGCACCAGGAGGCGCGGCCGTCCCAGAGCGACCGCGTGTGAGCGGATGACAACATCCCGCCAACCCCGTGATATAGCAAGCGAAGCACAAGCCCTCCTTCGTAGTCTCGATCCGAGATGAGTATTCGCCCGGATGACGTGAGGATGCGAACACACTCCCGGAGACCGGCATCGTACTCCTCGTTCAAGTACGCGAGACTCTCGATTGCGAAAACGCCATGCGCACAGGATGTCTTCAGAGGGAGCGACCGCGCATCGGCCTCGACCAGCAGCACATTATCCAACCATTGCGGGTTCTGATCGGCTAGCCGTCGTCGAAAGCGGACCAAAGCATCGGCCACGACATCGATGACAACGACGCGCCGTGAGCCGCGCCGCAGACAGTGTATGGCGTTGCGGCCATCTCCTCCGCCGACATCGACGACTACGGCCGCTTGGCAGGATTTCATCCAAGCACGAGTGATAAATCGGCGTGTCCAGGGAACTCCATGGCAAACGGCGTCGCTGATCGCTCGAAAAAACGTGGGCCGCCGATGCTTCGATGAAAGCCGATGCTTTCATCGGCGACCCTAACCGGAAACCGAATGATATTTTGTTCGATCAGGGCCGCCTCTCGGCCGCTATCGTCGATCAGTCGGCATGCTTCAAGTCGCAGGGGCCGGCCGTTTCCCGGGCATCGCAGAACTTCGAGCGTCCACAGCGGTAGGTTGCTTTCGTCCATCGAATTCGTCCCCGGGTACGGTCATGTTGCCTAAGTGTTACTCGATGTGTAAAAGAACCACGATAGCGCCGAGTCGGTAGCGCGGCAACAACAGCGACGGCTGCTCAAATTTTTGGGTATCTGAAGCGGGAGCCTTATGCCGAAAGGCAAAAAGAAAGCACAGTTGGAACGTGTAGTCATTCTCGGCGGGCCAGGCGATGGCTCGGTTGTCGCAGAAGCGTTGCTCCATTCCAAGAGCGCCGGCAGATGCGTTGACCTCATTGGGTTTCTCAATGACGAATTCAAACCCGGCCTGCAGATATACAACTTTCCCGTTCTTGGACGTCTTGACGACTGGCATACGCTAGACGACGACATCATCTTCGCGTGGGCTTTGCAGCGGGTCGGTGCCATGCCCACAAGAGTTCGGCGCAATCGAGGGCTCGCCATTCCCGAGAGCCGTTGGACCTCGGTGCGCCATCCAAATTCCGTCGTTGCTTCGAGCGTAGAGGTCGGGATTGGATCATTCATCGCATCGTTCGCCACGGTGCAGCCGATGGCGCGGATCGGGCGGTTTGCCAGCCTTCGCGCCGGGGTTAGCATCGGCCATCATGGCGTGGTAGAAGATCACGCTTATGTCGGTCCCAACGCGACAATGTGCGGATATTCCGTCCTTGGCGAAGGGGCCACACTTGGCCCTAACGCCGTGCTTCTGGAAAGGATGAAGGTCGGTTCTTATGCAGTGGTTGGTATCGGCGCAGCAGTGACAAAGGACGTCGAACCCGGCTTGATCGTCATGGGAAATCCGGCTCGACCCTCCCGGCGAAGAGTGGCAGCGTGACGACCACCAGCGCCACCAACATCGCCAGCGCGAGCAGACGGTCGCAGACGACGGATCGCGCGGCGATTGTCAAACCGACCTGGCGCGAGAGCACCACCGTCCGCACCACGTCACCTCCCACTGTCGCCGGCAATGGCTGCCCAATGAGCATGCTGCGGCCGAGCGCGACCGCCAGCGGAACGACCGCGACCGCCGGCCCACCGAGGAGCTCGATGACGACCTGCCAGCGCCAGACCATGATCATGAACTGCGCCAACAGCACGAGGCCGGCTAGCGCCAATCGGACCGGATCGGCACGGGCAAGAAGCCCGAGTAGCACCACCCAGTCGACGTGGCTGAAGATCAACCAGGCCGCCCCCAGCGTGACCGCGAGACGGGTGGAGACCGTCAGCGCGCGAGCGGCTCTTACGCCCACCGGCTAGCCCTCTGCGACGGCCGCATCGAGCGCCGCCAGCACACGGTCCTGCTGGTCAGGGCTGAGCGCCGGATGCATCGGAAGCTGGATGGCCGTGGCCGCGACAGCTTCGGTGTTCGGCAATACCGCGCCCATAGCGCGATACGGCGCCTCGAGGTGGGACGCCATGACGCCACGCCGGGTCGGGATGCCCATCGCATGGAGCCGCTCCATGACCGCGTTGCGCGTCACGGGGGAGTTGGGGCGCAGGGCGATCTGATAGCTCTGCCAATTGGGCAAAAGCTCCGGCGGTACATGTGGCGGGATGAATACCGGATGGCCGGCGAGCGCCCGCTGGTAGCGTTCAGCGACCGCGCGACGGCGAGCCAGTACGTCTTCCAGCCGGTCGAGTTGGGCGAGTCCGATCGCCGCCTGGATGTCGGTCACGCGAAAATTGTAGCCGATCTCCGGATAGCTCTCGAATACGGTCGGCGAGGCACCGTGGCGCGCGAAATCGGACAAAGACATGCCTTGATGGCGCAGTCGCCGAAGCCGCTCGGCAAGTGCGAGGTCGTTGGTAACGATCATGCCGCCTTCACCAGTGGTCACCACCTTGCGCGCGTGCAGGCTAAAGATCGTGACCTTAGCGAGCGAGCCTACCGGCCGGTTGCGGTTGCGGCTGCCGAAGGCACAGGCGGCATCGTCGATGACAATGATGCCGTGTCGCGCGGCAATCTCGTTGATAGCATCGATGTCACAAGGTAGGCCGATCTGGTCGACCGGCAGAATTGCGCGGGTGCGCTCCGTGATTTTACGTGCGACGTCAGCCGGATCGATGTTGTAGGTCGCGAGGTCTACATCAGCGAAGACCGGCGTCGCGCCGGCGTGCCGGATGACGTTGACGCTAGCGATGAAGGTGAGCGAAGGGACGATCACTTCGTCGCCCTGCCCAATGCCCAGACTGTGCAACACGAGGAAGCCACCGGTTGTCCAGCTGGACACCCCGACCGCCTCGGCCGCGCCGCAGAGTTCGGCGAAGCGGCGTTCAAACGCCGCCAATCGCGCGCCGCCCACGATCCAACCGTTTCTCAACACTGCCGCCGCGGCCTGCACTTCCTCCTCACCCAAATAGGGGCGGCTAAACGCAATCGGGTCCTCTTCCTTGGTAGAAGGGGTCATCCTGACCGTTTGAATGGTCTTGCTCATCTGCTCCCGCTAGGAGGCCGCTGCCCGCGCGGTATCCGGTTTCTCCTCAGGCATTTCCCAGTTCTTGGTCTCCGCTTCAAGCAGCAACGCAGGCTGGGGATGGCGCGCGCGAAACCAGTCGATGTAGCGTTTGAGCCCGAGCAGCACGTCGATTTGGGCCAAGAACCCGAGCAGTTCACGCGCGAGCCTGGTCTCGGCCTGCAGAACGTGAATGTCGCCCGGACGAGGATCGAGGTAGAAGGGCTTGAGGTCGGGTCGCCCGCACAGCGAGCAGACGATTTCGGCGATCCGTTCGACGGTGACCATGGTGCCGAAGGCAATATTCATGTTGCGGCCCAAAGCCGCTTCTTTTTCGGCGGCAAGCGCGATGCCGCGGACAGTCTCGGTGACAAAGGTGAAGTCGCGGCCGTTACTGCCACTGCCGAAGATCACCGGCGGCACGCCATTAAGTGCGCGGATGACGAAGCGCGGGATGACCTCAGCCAGATCGCCTTGGTGATGAGCGCGCGGCCCATAGGAGTTAAATGGCCGCACGATCGTGATCGGCAGCCCGTAAGTGCGCCGGTAGGCCTGCGCGTAGTATTCGCCCGCGAGCTTGGCGGCGCCGTAGACGGTGGTCGGTGCGCACACCGTCGTCTTCTCTGCGAGCCGTTCGCCGCCGCAATTGCCATAAACCTCCGACGACGAGCAATATAGGAACCGTGCGATCTGCTGCCGCCGCGCCTGCTCCAGCACGAAGAGCGTGCCGCTTGCATTTATGTCGTGGTTCTCGATCGGCCGGCTGAGCGAACGGCGAACACACTGGACGGCGAGGTGAAACACGCGGTCACAGCCCCGCATCGCAAGCTCAACGGCGGCGCGATCGAGAATGGAGCCCTCGACAATGCGCAATCGCGGGGAGCCAGCGACCTCCGCGAGATTCTCGCGCCGCCCCGTGGAGAAATCATCGAGCACGGTCACCGCGTCGCCATCCGCAATCAGCAGGTCGACGAGATGCGAGCCGAGGAAACCGGCGCCTCCGGTGACCAGCGAACGGCGTTTCATAGCGCTACCCGATGCTGGCTCGAGGCCTCGCGGCCGTAATCGAGCTTGGCGAGGCTCGCATCCAAAGCGACCTGCGTCTGCTCAAGCAGCCGGACGATTTGCAACCCGTGCTGGCCGCTGAGCAACGAGGCCTCCGCGCCCGCGATCACGCGGCGAAAATGCTCGACCACGGCGGCGAGCGGCTCATGGGCACGGATGCGCGGAGAAAGCACGCCGGTCGTCCATGATGACACGCCAACCGCGTGCTGCGCATCGCAGACCGCGGCAAAGCGTCGTTCGAATTCCGCGAGCCGCGGCCCCCCAGTAACCCAGCCGCTGCGTACCGTTTCGGCGGCTGCCATCACCTCCTCCTCGCCGAAAAAAGGTCGGGCGAACGATATCTTATTAGATTCGGCCATCACTCATCTACCGGATGGATTGTTTGACGTCTAATGCATTCGCACTACTAATGCCAACACCAATGTAAATCAGTCGGGCTGCTTCGATCTTTTCGCGCGACCAGAATGCTCGCCCGTCAACAATGGCGCGAACACCAGCCATGCGCCACGCATTGAAATCAGGGTCGGCGAACTCCTCATGGGCCGTGTGCAGCACGACGGCATCCACGTCACAATCAATTCGTCCCGGCGTGAAGCCTTTGGAGATTAAAGCTGCCGCATCGTAAAGCGGATCCTCAATTGTCACGGTCGCACCAGCTTTCAGCAGGCAGTCGCGGAGAGCTACCGCTGGGCTGTAAGCATCCTCGGGCACCTGTGGGCGAAACGCGAGTCCGAGAATGTGGATGCGGCATCCGGAGAGGCCCTGAAGCGCGAGGCTAAGCCGTTCGATCTGTCGTGCGGGCTGCTGGTCATTAATATGGCGCGACGTTGCGGCAAGCTCCTGGCGTATTCCGCATCGCTGCGCATGCTTGATAAGAAAATGCGGATACACTGGGGTGCAATGGCCTCCAACGCCAATCCCTGGTTGGAGCAGCGCGGTCTCGCCATCCGTATTGGCAGCACGCAGTATTGGCCATATGTCAAGCCCGACAACCTCGCTGAATGCCGCTAACTCGTTGGCTAGTGCGATATTGACATCTCGATACACCATTCCCGCCAATTTGACGAACTCTGCCGCTTCAAGGCTGCCCACATCGATCACGGGCGCCCCGAGCCAGCGACGATAGAAATTCGTCCCCGCGGTCGTGCTCGAGGCGTCGAAACCGCCGACGATCTTTGGCGTGTTCGCAAGCCGTGCGAAAACGAAACCCGATTTTACCCTCTCGGGACTGTAAACGACTAAAAAATCGGCCCCAGCTTTAAAGCCGCTGTGCTCCAGGATTGGAACCAGCACTCCACGACAACTACCCACCGGCACAGTCGTCTCGTAGCACACGAGCGCGCCCTTGCGTAGCCCTTTCGCAATGTCTGAACTCGCGCTCGTAAGATTGCCCCAATCAATGTCGTTATCAGAATTGAGCGACGCCGAAACGAGAACCACGATGACATCAGCGTCGGCCGCCTCCGCCGCTGTGTTGTAGCTTGCCCGCATCAGGTTGCGCTCCACGGCCTCGCGAACAAGACCGTCCTGCTGCGCCTCTCCGTGCGGGTCTCTCCCGCCGTTGATGCAGTCGACGATTGAGGGGTTCTTGTCGCAAACCGTGACTCTTGCACCGCGGTGCGAGAACATGCATGCAAGTGGGAGGCCCATCTTGCCGCCACCAACTACGACGATTTTCATGACATCGCTTCTTCAAACCATTTGATTGTATCCTTGAGCCCTTCCATGATGTTGACCCTCGGATTGAACCCGAGTACCGCCTGCGCGAGGGATATATCTGGGATGCGCAGCGTAACGGGTGTGTGCTTCTGTGGGACGGTTCGAATTTGTCCTTTCCCGTAAATCGCTATCATGGTTTCCGCAAGCTCCATTGTCGTCAAGCGTGCCTGAGGGTTGCCGATATTAAAAGCCTTGTTATAGGCGTCCTTGTTGTTCAGCATCAGCTCGATTGCTGTAACTAAATCTGTGATATGGCACCACGCTCGCACCTCCGATCCGTCTCCGAACACATCGAGCGGGTCACCCCTGATCAAATTCCGGGCAAAATTCGCGATCGCCCCCTCGCCAGTTTGCCGAGGACCATAGATGTTGAATGGCCGCACCGTCGTCGCTTCGATTCCATACACCTCACCGTATCGTAAGGTTGCGTGCTCAGCTGCCAACTTGCCGACCGAGTAGACCCAACGTCGGTCAGTAACGAGACCAGTGGTTGGCAACGCCGATTCCGCAACTGAGTTAGCGTGAGGCCCGTAAATTTCGCTCGTCGAGAACTGAATGATACGCTCAACACGTGCATCCACAAGCGCATCGAGCAAATTGAACGTACCAATAATGTTAACGCGAAGCACTTCAATCGGCCGCTCGTAGTAATTTGAAACGCCGGCGATTGCTGCACAATGGACCACAACGCGCGCACCATCAACGGCAGTGCGCAAGGATTGTTTATCCAAAACGTCCCCACGCACGATTTCAATATCCGGCGAATCAATAAGATAGGGAGAAAAGCGGAGAGAATCGCGCGCGAATGAATCAAACAGGCGAACGCGAAATTGCGAGCTCAGCCGCTCAGCCAGATGCGTGCCACAGAAGCCGGCCCCGCCAGTAATGACGAGAATGTCCCTCACTTAATCAATTGCCTTATAGTTGCCTAGCTCCGGTCAAATGCCACCGCAAACGAGCAGATTCCGCGACCTAGACGAGATTCTCGCCGGCCGGTGGAGAAATCATCGAGCCTCATGACAGTGTCGCCGTGAGCGATTTGGCGGTCGACAACATGAGAACTGAGAAAACCGGCGCCTCCGGTGACGAGAGACCGAGGACTCATCGCGAAGCCCGCTGCTGCTGTAGATCTTTGCCGTACTGCAGCTTGGCCAGGCTCGCATCGAGGACAGTCTGCGTGCGCTCGAGCAGACGGACAATGCGCAGCCCATGGTGGCCGCTGAGCAGCGAGGCTTCCTGACCCTCGATGACGCGGCGAAAATGCTCAACGACGGCGGCGAGCGGCTCACGGCCGGGCAGCCGCGGGGAGAGCACATCGCCAATGCGGTAGCTCGGCACCAGGGTGCGGCGCTGGTCCTCAGGTTGAAGCTCGATTCCGCTATCGTAAATCTTGAGCTTCTCATGTTGATTGAGATCATCCCATACCGCCATCTGATAGCTTCCGCCCACCGCAATGCGCCGCACCTTCACGGGCGACATCCAGCTCAAGTGAAAATGTGCGATCATCCGGGAGGGAAGGTGCATCGTGATATAGGCGATGTCCGGCAGATGCGGGTTGAGGTGACAGTACCCAGTGGCTTCGAGTTGAATTGGCTCCTCGTCGAACAGATAGTTCATAATGGAGAAATCATGTGGGGCAAGATCCCAGAGCACGTTCATGTCCGGCTGGAACAGCCCGAGATTGATGCGCACGGAATCGAAATACGAGACAACGCCAAGCGCGCCGCTGTTCTTGAGCTCGCGCAACTTTTGCACTGCTCCATGGAAGAGATAGGTGTGATTCACCATTAAGGTGCGGCGCGTGCGCTCGGCGAGCGCGACGAGTTCTTCACCCTCCGCAACGCTTGCGCACATCGGCTTTTCGACCAACACATGTTTGAAGCGCGCAAGCGCGCGTCGCGCCAGTTCGAAATGGTTGCTGATTGGCGTCGCGATCGCAACCGCGTCAATCTCCGGATCGTCGATGAGATCCGCCGCCTCCTCATATAGACGCAAATTGGGAGCTAGCGATGCAGCGTTGGTGCGATAGGCCTCGCGCCGCTCAGCGACCGCCACCGGGCAAAAGCCCGGGTTGGTGGCAAGGTTCCGCAACAAGTTCGGCCCCCAGTAGCCAAATCCACAAATGCCGACCTTGATCATCCAAGCCCCCTGCGAGGTTGCGGCCTTCGATGTAGCCCAGATCCCTCAAACCTTGCCGCAATGCCGCGATGTTTCGCACCGCGCCAGCCGCTGACGTGGGAGACAGAACGCCGATCACGGGCATTGGCGCCTGCTGCGCACGCGCCCCGAGCGGCAACGCGGCTGCGCCGCCGAGCAGCGTGATGAACTGGCGTCGTCTTACGTCGAGCATGGGCTCCCCTCCGGAACCCGCTGAGCCAGCTTACCGCAGGCTCAGGATGCCCTGGAAGCACCCGCAGGTCCTTGGGCTAGACCTGAATCGTTCTGAACAGGCGGGTACGCGGAGCGGCTGCGCCCGCGGCCGTCGTCACGCCTATCGCCACAAATCGCCTATCGCCAGAAGTTCTTGAACCTGTCCGGCGCCAGCTCGGTGTAGCGCACCGTGTGCTGGATGTTTTTGT
>Ga0070706_100007742_pt1 | contig 10043 bp, 7 predicted proteins | sample KBSK5501metaG_FD_65476 | JGI IMG/M metagenome (GOLD analysis project Ga0070706, IMG submission 65476) | Corn, switchgrass and miscanthus rhizosphere microbial communities from Kellogg Biological Station, Michigan, USA - KBS K5-50-1 metaG | ecosystem: Host-associated > Plants > Roots >... | reverse complement strand
GATCTTGATCTGCTCGGGATCATAAAGCAGCTCCATGGCGAAGGGTACCCCACCGGCACGATCAAGAAAATGCTCTCGGCGACGGAGGCGCCTTGGGAAATAGATTTCAACACTTGGTTCTGGAGCTACGAACGGGAGGAATGGCTGGACCGATGGTCCATAGCCCACGACGCGCTCGCCACGTCACAAGTGGACCTGGCACTGCCGGCCTTACTGGAAATGGCGCTCGTTGCGTTTCTCTGGCGTTCAGCTCAGGCGGGATCATCTCGCGGCGTTCGCCAGACCGAGGTGCGAGAGATGTTCGATGCCGTTCTGAAAGCAGACCGCGATCCCAACGACTCAGACTCATTCATCCACTCCGCTCTTGAACGAACTCCCAAGGTCAACGAGTGCGTGCAGTACATCTTAGAAGTCGAGTCCAGAGAGAAGGTTCGCGGAAACCCGGACGGTCCTCGGGTGCTCGCTGAGCTAGGGGAGAAAATACATGCGGCTACGGGACTACCGCCGCACGAGCGAACCCGAGTTTACCACGTCAGTTGGTGTGAGAACTGCCGAAAAGACTTGGTCGAAGAGTATGCCAAAAACGAACAAGGAACCTTCTGCTCCGAGGGGTGCTGGGAATCCTCAGTGGGGATCGACTAACGCCGACATATTCAAAGGGAGGATCACAATGACATGGAAAGAGGAATTCTCGCGGGATATCGCCCGCGTTCTGATGGAGCAATACAGCTCAGTCGCAGACGCCCTGTTCGAATTGATCGATAACCCCATCGATTTCAGAAGACGAGGACGGCTCCTTGAGGTAACCGTTGAAATCGACAAAGAGAAGGACTCGATTGTCGTTGAGGATCACGGTGGCGGTGGGATGGATGCTAACGGGATCGCCCAGTGGCTGCGCTGGGGCGATCGCTCGATAAGGCAGGTGAGGAGCACGGACATCGGACGGTGGCGGGTGGGCGGGAAGGCCGCAGCTGGCTACCTCGCAGACCGGATCGAGATGTATGCGAAGGCGGCTGGGCGCACGGAGGTATGGTTCTTTCGAGACGAGGACTGGGCGACGAGGTCGTCGGCCGCGGATTGGGGTGAACCAGCGCCTCTGCCCCGAGATGTGCCGCTACCTCGGTCGCTGAGCCACAGGCCGCGAGAGGATGGTTACGTGCGGATTGAGCTTAGTGGACTCAGGAGCCGCGTCTATAACATCGAAGACCTACGCTGGCATCTGAGTAACACATACCGGGTCCTTTTGGAACGGGGCGATATCACGATCAGTGTCAACGGTGATGGAATTGAACCCCTGCGGCTCCCACGTTCGTCAGCGTTCGAAGACGAGACGATCGACGTGCGGACGCCTGCGGGACGGCGCATCCGTGGGTGGGTAGGCCGCCTTAACCGAGACGCTGTCGTCGGGCCCTCGGCTAGGCGGCGGATCGAGGGAGGCATCCGCTGTCTGTATCAGGGGCGGCTGATAGGACGCCCTTACTACTTCGGGCATGCTGGCGACGCGAAGGGCTCTCTCGCCTCCCTGGTGGGTGAAGTCGAGCTCGGATTCGTCCAGCCGAATATTATGAAGACGGACTTCGATCGCAGCACGGAAGAGTGGAGCGATGTGGAAGGTTCGCTGCACGCCTTTTTGGCCCCGATCGTGCGCGAGTTCCGCGAGGCCGCGGAGAAGACGGTCATCCCGCGAGAGCAGAAGAAGGCCTTGAACAATGTCTGTGACGAACTCGCTGAGGTATTCCGAGATTTTCAAGAGAAACGGTCTTGGAGCGAGTCCCCGGCAAACGCCGCGATGGCCGAGAAGGGTGAGCACAGCATTGCGCCGCCAGTGCCAGGCTATGGCGGACGGACACCCAAACACATACAACACGGAGGCCAAACGCGAGAGCGAGTCGATAACCGACCGCCCCGAAATGTAGAGCCACACCTAACGCCACTCTCGAACCCTGAAGAAGCTACTGGGCGCATGATTCGGCTGATCAGCAAGGTGAGCGGCGGGGGAATGAAGCCGCCAGCGATTCTCGACGCTTTCGACCCCTCGCAACGGAGCGGCTGGAGGACTGAGGGCGGTGAGTCCAAAATCGTGGTGAACACCGCATTTCCTCTGTATGACGCCTTCGCCGGCTCTCCGCCCTATTTGGCCGAGACGCTGATCATGAAGCTGGCAGAGGGTGCCGAGGGGGAGACGCGGGCGAATCTGGGTGACTACGTCGCAGAGGTAAACGCCGTGACCGCGGCCTGGGCACGGGTGCACAAGCGTGGGGAGTGACTAAGCATTCCTTGACCATGAGCCACCGCTAATACAGCGACCGTCCTGGTCGTCACCTCGGCCGGTCCCCGCCTCAGCAGACCCAGGAGTGTCAGATAGCCGGCTCTCGCAGGGGCATTCGCCCCAGCTTGTAGTCCACATGCGCTTCAACACCGAGTGGTAGCAGACCTCGCGCCGGACCAATCGGGGCATGCTCAAGGATGCGGAAGCTTAGTGACCGTGATCGCGGATTATCGTAAACTGATGTCCCTCGCTCCACGATGCACACGCTCACCGGTCGTAACGGCCTCTTTGCGCTCGCGCTCTTTGCGATCGTGCTGTTCTGCGCCACACATCCAATCCATGTAGGTGCGGCACAGCCACAGATTGGCGCAGGTTCCTGCGTCGGCGAGCACGCTTGCGAGGGTCTTACCGGGACAGTCGGCAATAACTCTTGCAACGGCGACTTCGCTTGCGTGAACAACAGCGGAGACATCGGCGATAACTCGTGCAATCGTGGCAGCTGCACAAATAACGGCGGCACGATTGGCAATAACTCATGCAGTGCGTTAGGAGGCAACTGCCCTAACAACGAAGGAGTGATTGGGAATAACTCGTGCAATGTCATCGAAAATTGCACAGATAATCGCGGCGAAATCCGCAACGACACCTGCAATTCAACGTTCGCCTGTCAGCGCAACGTGGGTGAACTGGGAGACCGGTCCTGCGCTGGTTTCCTATTCGCCTGCGCCGACAACGAAGGAGCTATCGGACGGCTCTCCTGTGGCGGAGGTCGCTCCTGCGCCGATAACAGAGGCACGATTGGCAATGATTCGTGCCAGAGCTCGGGTCAAACCTCCAGCGCCTGCGTAGACAACCGCGGGCGCATTGGTGACCACTCGTGCAGAGGCCTTGGCACATGCAACGGCAACAGCGGCAAAATCGGTATCGATTCCTGTAATCGGTTGGATCCCGACCTCCTGGACAACGCTACGTGCTCAATCAATAGCGGAAGCGTTGGAAATAACTCCTGCAACGACTTACGAGCCTGCTACAGCAACAGCGGACACATCGGTAACAGATCCTGCAACGCTGAGCTTGCCTGCTCTGACAACGCCGGCACTATCGGAAACAATCAGTGCAATGCGTTTCAGGAGTGCATCGGGACGTAACCCTCCACACGCTCGAGGAGGTTCGGCGGCCACGAGGGACACACTTTGAATTACCGGAGCTAACGGAGAGATCCCAGCCGAGTCCTCACAGACCCGGGAGACTCGTCACTAGTCAATGGGGCCGCTCTCCTCCCCCATACACCCAGCCGTGCCAGGCCGGTCGGTTTTCGCAGGGGCAGAGTCCTTCCTTCGTACACTCCCAACAGAAGTACCTCACCTGCAGCGGTCCCAGCCAGCCAGGGCGTGGACGGTGACACCCGCTGCAGTAGACATCTGTATCTAATACCCGGACATCGCCATCATGACCGCGCTCAGCACCGGCCCTTGACTGCGAGCCGTTTTCTGCGCCGTTGTGAGCGCTCTCATGCGCTTTGGTACCGCCATTCCGGCGAAACCGCTTGCTGTGGGTGTCGTTGATGAAGCGTTTACTTTTTCGCCCCTTGATCTTCTCGTCACATCCGCAACCGCAGAGCCGTGTTCGCCTCCGAGCCATTAGGTGAATCTCTCCACCCAGAACTCCGAGCCGGCGGAAAGGATGAGAGCCGGAACGGCGAACTGTGAATATCGATCGCCAGCTCTTGGGGTGTAGTTGAGTTCACTGGAGTCCTGTCCCGGGAGCCAATATCCATAGCATTACTGCACAGCGAGTCCTTCCAGGTCACAGGTTCTCCTTCCGGTGTTCCGGGAGCCAAACTGCCGCACTTTTTTGGGCGATTCGGCATCCACAGACCAAACCAACAGGCCCTCGCAGTTGCCATAGGGTGCACTTTTTCCCTGCTGCGAAAGCGTGGCTTGACAGAACGTTCTGAGCCGGTATTATGTGCACCTAGTACGCCGCACGCCCGGGGATGAAGCGAACCACCGGAAGGTCGCTTCAACATTCCCTGACCCCCGCCCTGGGTCTTCAAATCCTATTTAGTGAAGTACACTACGCTTGTAGTACTTGTTGTCGCCTTGCTTGCCTTGGCCGCTCGTGGCACAGGACGAGCCGCCAGCTCATCATTCTACGTCGACAGCGTCAGCGGTAACGACAACAACCCGGGCACGCAGTCCTCTCCTTGGCAGAGCTTGACGAGGGCGAACCAGCAAGTCCTGGCCCCGGGGGATAGCCTGCTGCTCAAGCGAGGCAGCTTCTGGTCCGGACAATATCTTCAGGTCTCGCAGAGCGGGACGTCAGCCGCGCGGATCAGGGTGGATGCTTATGGCACTGGTCTGGCACCGGTTATCAGCGGCGCTTCCAGCTGCGTGATGGTGACCGGCGATTACGTCACCGTGCGCGGTCTGAAGTTGGACAACTGCTCATGGGCCGGCATTGAGTTCGCTGAGGGGGCAACGTTCGGCCTAGCCGAGTTCAATACACTAACGAACAACGTCGCCGGTGCTCACGTCGCGACCGGGGCGAGCGATAACACGATCCAGTACAACACCATCGCTGACAACAACAAGATGAACGTCCTCACGCCGTGTCCACCGAGCTGCAGCGACGACTCGGGCGCGTGGGGAGTGCTCCTCAACGGCGACCGCAACATCGTCGCCAACAACACTATCTCAGGAAGCGATGCCTTCTCCTACGACTTTGGCCGCGATGGCGCTGCCGTCGAGATCTTCAACGGGGCGGCGAACGTTATCCAACGCAACAAGGCCATTGATAACGAGACCTTCAGCGAACTCGGTGGGTCCGCGACGAGGGACAATAGCTTCGTCTACAACTCGGCGCGGTCTGCAGTAGGCCAAGGCAAGTTTGTCGTCCTCACAGGCGTTACGCAGAATACGAGCCTTATTAACAACAGTGTGTATCTTACCGGCGCCACTAGCCAGGGAATCGTCTGCTCAAGCGGTTGCACTACGAGTGTCCTTCACACCCGCAACAACGTGATCGAGGCCGTTCTTAAAGCTGGATACGCCGACGCCGCGTTCGACGACGCGTACGGAGTCTACAGCGGTTTCATTCAGTTTCCCCTGGGGCCAAATAGTATTTCGGCCGATCCACAGTTTCGCAGCACGACCGACTTACGGGTGGAGCTTACCTCGCCCGCCGTGGACAGCGGTACCTCGCTTGGCTATACGAGCGATGTCGATGGCAAAACGGTACCACTGGACAACAACAACGACGGCGTAAGGACGGTCAATCGCGGCAGCAATGAATCGCTTGCTCCTCCCACTCAGTGCCCCGATCTAACCGGCGATCACATCGTCGATATTTCCGATGCGACAAAGCTGACGAACTGGTACGCGCGCGCCGCCCCTCCTGCCCCAGCCAGCTACGATCTCTATCATGACGGCTTCATCGAGCTCGCCGATTTGACCTACGTTGCCGGCTGGTTTGGCCAGCGTTCGTGCTAGCACCGCCCGTTCAGCCGAGCAGCGATCGGCGCTCTTTACCCCGCCGCTAAGGCCCGGCGCTCCGCCCGAAAATCAACCCGCGTCTCCATTGCTTCGCGCATTTCCGAAGCTGAAAATCCCGCTGCTATCAGCGGCTCGCGACTGCACCAGCCGACGTCTCGGCCACGTTCCGCCAGCGGTAGCCTGCTTCCTCGAACGCTGGCAGCGCCCGGACCAAGGCGATGCCCTTGACTCCTCCGTCCTCGAACACCAGCAGCCCGCAGGCTGGCCGGCCTGCTCACGAGGCTCGAACTCAGGCGGAGGTTCCTGGATCGAGAAGTTGTTTCCGTGCGGCGCTTGACAAAGCAGCCGGATCGCCTGGCGATATCTCGACCTGCGCACTCGCAAAGACATACGTCACGGCGCTCGCCCGGCGTCCCGTCGCTTCCTCCAGACCGAACACGTATAGGCCAGCCTGCGTCTCGTATTCCCTCATTCGCTCCGGCACGGCTTCGGCCGGTATCTGGTCCGTCTTCCAGTCGACAATCTCCAACCCTTCGTCGCACTCGATAACGAGGTCGATAAACCCCTCGAGTACGGTGCCGTCGACCTGCAGCGCAAAAGGCACCTCCCGTAACGCTCGCTTTGCCGTGCGAGCCCTTTCGGCAGTCTTCGAAGATCGCAATACCCAGCGGACAAGCCTCTCGACTCTTGCTGCGCGGTGCGGAATCGCCTCCGCTACCGCCTGTGCCCGGCTGAACGCCGAGATCAAGGCATCGTCGGCGTCAAAGGGCAGACTCTGAATGGCTGCGTGCACTGCACGGCCCAGCCGGGTCCCGCCCCTGCCGCGCGCCCATGGTTCGCTTTCATCGGTCGCTTCTTCCTTATTTTGGGCGCCGAGCGCTGTCGCGCTAGTGTACCGGCGCGCCGTAGCGGCCGCCACGAGCGCTTGCCTCGCCTCCGCAAACTCGTGCGCGGCCAGCTCTTGAGTGGGGTCCGGCTCGAGGTCCTCGAAGGCGCGCTTCGTCGATTTCGCCTCGTTTGGCAATTCCGGCCGTTTCTGAGCATGGTCCGCTGCACCGTGGTCCAGCAGCTTGCGAGCGCCGCATGCGGCGGTCGCCTTTCTGGCATGGTACAGCGAGACGATCAGATGGTCCCGCGCTCTCGTGGTCGCGACGTACAGTAAGCGGTCGTACTCGGCTTCGACGTGTCTCTTCTCTTGCTCGACCAAGGCTTCGATCGGGCCAAGCTCGAACCGGCGGTTCCCCTGCTTGGTGCCGATGCACACGCCGATCTCACCGGTAGACCGGTCGATCAGGTATGCGCCCGGGCGGTTGGCGGGCGCAGTTCCAAGTCCAGCAACAAACACTATAGGGAACTCGAGGCCCTTGGCGCCGTGAATTGTTAGCACGCGGACCGCGTCCTCGTCGTCGTCCAGTCCGGCCCCCTCGTTGTCGAGAATCGCCTGCCCGGCTCGGCTCTCCATCCAGTTGACGAACGCCCGCAGGCTGACCGGTTCACCTGCCTCGAACGCCCGCGCCTGCTCGACGACGAAACGCGCGCGCCGGAAGCTGTTGCGGTTGCCTGCGTCGAGGATTCCGATCTCCACCTGGTGCGTGTCGGCCACAAACCGGTCGACGAGAGCCGCCACGGAGGAGTCGTGCCTCTTCTTGTGATAGGCGCCTAGCGTACGAAGACCATCGGCTACTCGCCCCCGATTCCCTTCCAGGCGTGACGAGAGGTAGTTCCACGGCCCGCCGGCGGCCTTGTGCTCAGCCAGTTCGACATCCGAGCAAGCGAATGCCACGCTGCGCAGTGACGCAACGATCGCCACTTCATCCGCTGGATCATCGATCGCCGTCAGGCAGTTGAGGAGGTCGCGCACTTCCTGTGTCCGGTAGATCAGGCTTCCGCTTTCAACCCTATACGGCAGCGCTGCCTCGGAGAACGCCCGCTCCATGGCCGGGAGTATCGCCCGCGTCGGAATGAGCACGGCAATGTCGCTCAGAGTGGCCGGCCGGACTTCGCCGTCCCGTTCCTTCACTTGCCATCCCTCTTGGATGGCAGCGAGGCAGTTCGCAACGACTTGCCGCGCCTCGATCTCCCGGACCTGCCGCGCGTTCGCCTCTCCGACGTCCCCGCCGATCCAGGCGACACCGGGCCCGGCGAGATGACCGGCATGCCGGCCGTCATAGACGGGCCGGTACTCCGGCTGAATATCCTGCTCCCAGCCCGGGCCGATCAGCGGGGCGAAGACCTTGTTTACCCAGTCGAGGAGGAGTCCACGTGAACGCCGGTTGAGCGCCAGCACCGGAAAGAGCCCACCGCCCCCTTCGATCGCTTTGCGTGTTTCCGAGTAGATCGCCATGTCTGCCCGCCGGAAACGGTAGATCGATTGCTTCGGATCGCCGACTAAAAACAGGCGCCCCTGCTCAAGCGCTCCGCTGTCCGGGTCGGTCGCGAAGGAGATCGCGATGTCGACCTGGAGCGGGTCCGTATCCTGGAACTCGTCGATCAGCATTACGTCGTACCGGGCGCGCAGGCTTCGCACTGCCTCGCGATTGTCCCACAACAAATTGCGCGCGAGCAGGATCAGGTCATCGAAGGTCAGGGCGCCGTCTCGCGCGCGCTGTCCGGCATCCTCAAGGACAAACCGGACGACCACGGGTAGGATGGCGGCGAGCGCTTCCGAACGGCAGGCACGAAGCGTCTCGTTCAGCCGGCACGCGATATCGCCTGCGACTTCTCGCACGCGTTCGATATTCTGCCGTCCACCCCAGGCCGCCTGGCCGCTGACGCCTAACCTTATGTCGAGGGCTTCAGCCGCGGCCGCCAGCGTGGATTCACGGTCAGCGTCATCTCGGAGCAATTCGGCGACAACCGAGGCGAGCCTCGTGACCTTTCCCAGAAGCGGGTCGTCGGGCGGAGGCGCCTGGAGCGGCAGGCTCGCCAGCGACGCTCTCATCTCCTCAAGGTCCGCCCATACAGGTGGTTCCGTGCCGGGCGTGTCCCCCTCGAGGAGCGGGGCCAGGTCGGGTCGCTTGCTCAGTTCGACTGTGAGCGTTTCGATGTGCCAGGTGGAGAGGCCGAGTCCCAGCGCCCGGTCGATGGCGAGACCCGCCTCCCGGTTGTCTACCAGGCCCTCAAGATAGATGCGCCAGCGCTCCTGGAAACGGCGCTCGGCCAGCACCTCGTCTTGCACCCGGAACGAAGGGTCTATGCCGGCCTCAGCAGCAAACGAGTACAGCAGACTCTGACAGAACGAATGGACGGTCGAAATTTGCGCGCGGTCGAGCGATTTGAGCGCTTCCTCAATCTGCGTCTCGCTGGCCGCGTGGTCCTCTCGCGCCGATTCAAGCCCGGCGCGAATGCGGTCCCGCAGTTCAGCCGCAGCCTTCTCGGTGAAGGTGATGGCCACGATTCGATCGAGCGGACGTCCGCCCAGCACGAGCGAGACAACGCGCTCAACAAGAGCACTCGTCTTTCCTGTCCCGGCCCCAGCCTCGACGAAGAGCGTGTCCTGGAGTGACGTTTTTATCAGCTCTCGCGTTTGGCGGTCTTCTGTCTCGTGATCGACGGCCTGCTGTGCCACGGGCTACGTCTCTCCCAGCGCGGCCTGCTCGACGCGCAACCAGGGCCCCACAGCCGGGTCGCCTTCTTTGGCCGCCATCTCGAGATCGCGCCGCCGCGAGCAAATCCGGTCGTAATCGCAGTAGCGGCAGTTCTCGAACTTCGCGTAGAACTCGTCGTCCTCGCCAGAGACCGCCGGAAAGGCACCGGCGCCGATCCCGGCCATAATCGCCTCGAGCGTGCGCTCGAACGCATTGCGCTGCTCCGGCGCCGGGTCATACTCGACAAACTCGAAGCCTCCTCGCTTCGTGATGAACCAGTAGGCCGCATGCACATCTTCCGCTTTGGGCGCCGCCGCTCGGTACACCGGAAGTTGCAACTTCGTCCCGCCTGCCAGTGGATTTTCCGGTTTGATATCCTTGTAGTCGTCGGTGCTCCCCGACTTGTAATCGATGACCCAGGCTTCTTTGCCGTCTAGGCTCTCGTCAACCCGGTCGGCTACACCCTTGAGTGTCACGCCCGCGATCTCGAACGGCGGAATACTCGTCTCGAACATCCGCGGCACCGCTCCGGTCCGCTGCCGGAAGAGCGTGTCTTCGTCCAGGAAGCGGCGCAGGTCCGCCTTGATCGTCCGCGCCTCGTGCATGCTATAAACACTAAGGCCGGTCAGTCCCCGCTCTTCCGCCCGCGACAGTTCCTCATCGGCCAGGCGCATCAGTGCCTCCCGGTCGTCG
>Ga0070706_100007741_pt1 | contig 10046 bp, 11 predicted proteins | sample KBSK5501metaG_FD_65476 | JGI IMG/M metagenome (GOLD analysis project Ga0070706, IMG submission 65476) | Corn, switchgrass and miscanthus rhizosphere microbial communities from Kellogg Biological Station, Michigan, USA - KBS K5-50-1 metaG | ecosystem: Host-associated > Plants > Roots >... | reverse complement strand
TGCGGCCGGGCCGGTTCGACCGCCAGATCGTCGTGGATCGACCGGATCTTAAGGGCCGGCTTGCGATCCTCAATGTGCACGCGCGCGGCAAGCCGATCGCCGAAGGTGTCGAGCTGGAGATCCTGGCCCGGCGCACGCCCGGGTTCACCGGCGCAGACCTCGCGAACGTGATGAACGAAGCTGCGCTCCTCTCGGCCCGGCGCGGCCTCAAGCAGATCACCATGGATGAGATGGAAGAGTCGATCGACCGTGTCATCGCCGGCCCGCAGCGCAAGAGTCGCGTCATCAGCGACAAAGAGAAGAAGGTCATCGCCTATCACGAGGCGGGTCACGCCCTGGTCGGACATGCGCTTCCGAACGCCGACCCGGTGCACAAGATCTCGATCATCCCGCGCGGGCGCGCGCTGGGCTACACGCTGTCGCTGCCGACGGAGGACCGATTCCTCGTCACGCGTAGCGAGATGATCGACGAGCTGGCGATGTTCCTCGGCGGCCGCGTGGCAGAAGAGCTCGTGTTCGAGGATCCCACGACCGGCGCGCAAGACGACATCGACCGCGCGACGAAGATGGCGCGGCAGATGGTCACCGAGTACGGCATGAGCGCGAAGCTCGGCCCGATGGCGCTTGGGCAGAAGACGGAGCAGGTCTTCCTCGGACGCGACTTCGCATCGCACCCGGACTACTCAGAGAACATCGCATACGAGATCGACAAGGAGATCCGCAGGCTGCTCGACGAATCGTTCGCTGAGGCGCGATCGATCTTGGTTCAATACCGACCGGTGCTGGACAAGATCGTCGACGCTCTTCTCGAGCACGAGACGGTCGAGAAAGATCTCTTGCAGAAGCTGCTCGAACCCGTGAAGAAACGTCCGCCACGCGACGCGAACGGGAAGGCTGAGCTTTCGATCGCACCCTCGCCGCGCAAGGGCTCGAGCACGCAGGCCCGCAAGGCCATGAAACGCAACGACCGCTGACCTTCAGCGCGCGCCCATGAGCGCAGGACTCATCGTCGTCATCGGCGCCGGCGTATCTGGATTGACCTGTGCGGTTCGCTTGCTCGAGCGAGGCTACGACGTCGAGGTTTGGGCAAGCGAACGCTCGCCGAACACTACGTCTGACGTCGCCGCGGCGACGTGGTATCCGCTGCGCGGCGAGCGTGACGGCCGAACGGATCGATGGCTGCCCATCTCGCTGGAGCGTTTCACCGAACTGTCGCGCGATCCGGACTCCGGCGTCGTGTTGCGGAGTGGTATCGAGCTCTTCCGCTCACCGGCCGACGACACGTGGTGGCGGGACGTGCTCCCCGGTTTCCGGCGCGCGCAGGGCGAGCAGCTTCCTCACGGCTTCGTCGACGGGTTCCTCGCGGAAGGCATCCCCGTCATCGAGATGCCGCTGTACTTGGCCTGGCTCATGCGGCGGGTCTCGTCGCTGGGCGGCCGAATGATCGCGCGCACCGTGACGGCGTTCGCGGAAGCCTTCGACGATCACGACGTCGTCGTGAACTGCAGCGGCCTCGGCGCGCGCGTTCTGGCCGGCGACGGATCGATGGTCGCGATCCGCGGCCAAGTCGTCCGCGTCGAGCAGTTCGGCCTCGATCGGTACGTGCTGGACGAGCAAGCCCCCGATGGCATCGCGTACGTGTACCCACGATCTGCAGACGTCGTCCTTGGAGGAACTCGCGAGGCCGGAAACGAGTCCACGAAGCCGGATCCTGAAACCGCGCGCGCGATCGTGGAGCGGTGCGCGGCGCTGGAGCCGAGGGTTGCCGGCGCGCGCATCCTGTCCCACGGCGTCGGTCTGCGGCCGGGTAGGGCCACGGTTCGCCTCGAAGTGGAACGGCCGGCGACCGGGAAGCTGCTCGTCCACGACTACGGGCACGGCGGGTCGGGCGTGACGCTGTCTTGGGGGTGTGCGGAGGACGTCGTGGCCCTGATTTCGGAGGAGCATCCCCGGCCCGAGGGCTAGACTGAACCACCGATGACATTCGAGCCGAAGCTCATCGTTTCCGCTTCCGAGGTGCTCGGCGAGCATCGCGAGCGCGCGCCGGTCGACGCCGAACAGATCGCGCGCGGTGTCGAGATGATCTTGTCGGGCATCGGGGAAGATCCCGCGCGTCCCGGCCTGCTCGAGACGCCGCGTCGCGTTGCGGAGTCCTATTCCGATCTGGTCGCGGGGTACGGCGTCGATCCGGTTTCAGTGCTGGAGCCGCTGGCCGATGAGCGCGGCACCGGCTTGATCATGATGCGGTCGATCCCGATCGCCTCGCTTTGCGAGCATCACCTGCTCCCATTCACCGGGACCGCCGCGGTTGCGTACCTTCCGGGCGAAGACGGGGTTATCACCGGCCTCTCGAAGCTCGCGCGTTTGATGGACGTGCTCTCGCGCCGGCTGCAGGTCCAAGAGCGGCTCGTGCGTGAAGCGGCCGACGCTTTGGAGCAAGCGCTTTCGCCTCGCGGTGTGTTCGTGTTGATCGAAGCGGAGCACACGTGCGTGAGCCTTCGCGGCGCGCGCAAACCCGGGTCGATCACCGTGACGACCGAAGCTCGCGGCGTGTTCGCCGACGACGCCGCCGCGCGCGCAGAGCTAGCGGCGCTGGCGCGCGGTTGATGGACGCTCGACAGATTCCCAGGCCCCAGATCCCCGACCTGCCGCTTGCGAACGGCGGCGTTCTCCGTCTGTCGGAGCGCGCGCAGATCATGGGCATCTTGAACGTCACACCGGACTCTTTCAGCGACGGCGGGCGATTCCTCGACGTCGAGGATGCGCTGAAGCGAGGGATCGCGCTCGCGGAGGAGGGAGCCGACGTGATCGACGTCGGCGGTGAGTCGACCCGTCCGGGTGCAGAACCGGTCGAGATTTCAGAGGAGATCCGCCGCGTCGTTCCGGTCATCGAAGCGCTGCGCGACACGATCCGCATCCCGATAAGCGTCGACACGATGAAAGCCGAAGTCGCCGCAGCCGCCATCGACGCCGGCGCCGCGATCGTGAACGATGTTTCCGCGGGCCGTTTCGACCCGGCGATGCTTCCGCTCGTTGCTGCTCGAGGCGCGCCGATCGTGCTCATGCACATGCTCGGCGAGCCGCGGACGATGCAATCGGCCCCCGTGTATTCGGATGTTACGGCTGAGATCCGCGCGTTCCTGGCCGCGCGCGCGGAAGCGGCGCGCGAGGCCGGCGTTCCTCCGGAGATGATCGTGGTCGACCCGGGCTTCGGGTTCGGGAAAAAGCGCGAGCACAACCTGGTGCTTCTCAGGGATCTGGGCAGATTCACCGAATTGGGGTATGCCGTCTTGGCAGGCACATCCAGGAAATCGTTCATCGGAGCGACGCTGGACCTCCCGGTGGGTGAGCGCCTCGAAGGAACCGCCGCCACCGTCGCGCTGGCGGTTGCGGCAAGGGCTGCGATCGTCCGGGTGCACGACGTCGGGCCGATGTGCAGAGTGGCGAGTATGGTGGAAGCTGTGCTGCGGGCCACGAGTCCGAGCACGGAGGCGGAACGGTGATGCAAGGCTCAGATCTGATCGAGGTGCGAGGCTTGAAGCTTCGCGGCCGCATCGGGGTCACCGCCGACGAACGGTCGCAAGACCAGCCGCTCGTCATCAGCATCGCCGCGCGCCTCGACACGCGTGCCGCATCCACAACCGACGATCTCACCGCAACCCTCGACTACGAAGAGGTCGTGCGCCAGATCTCCAAGATCGTTTCGTCCGAGGCGTACTCGCTGATCGAGACGCTGGCCGATCGCATCGCGCGCACGATCCTCGAGCACCCCTACGTCGAGGACGTGTGGGTGCGCGTCGCGAAACCGGAAGCACCGCTGGCCGAAGAGGTCGAAGAAGTTGCCGTCGAGATCACGCGTTCTCGCGAGGATCTCGGCCCGCAGCGGTGACGCGAGCGTACCTCGGTCTCGGTTCAAACCTCGGTGACAGGCGCGCGCTCCTGCGCCAAGCGATCGAAGCACTCGACTGGGGAGACATCACGGTCACCCAGCGATCGCGCGTCTATGAAACGGCGCCCGTCGGGGGGCCGGAAGGCCAGCCCGAGTTCCTGAATCAGGTGATCGCCGTCGATACGGTGTTGGACGCGCGCGGCCTGTGGGAACGGTGCTCGGCTGTGGAGGCCGCGCTGGGCCGCTCGCGCGACCACGAACCACGCTGGGGGCCGCGCACGATCGACATCGATCTTCTGATGTTCGGCGACCAGATCGTCCTCGAGCCCGATCTGGTCGTCCCGCACCCACGGATGCACGAGCGGGCCTTCGTCCTGATCCCGTTGGCCGAGATCGCACCCGATGCTCGTGTCGGAGACCTGGGGCGAGCGGCGGAGCTTGCACTTGGCCTGGAGGCGGATGGGTCCGTGCGGCTTGCGCCGGAGCCTCAACAGGGCCGTTAAGCGGCCCGAGCAACCTCCGGGGTTACGGCGCCGTTATACTGGGCGCAGCCGAACGGTACCGATCCCGGACCGGAACGGAGGACCAGTGACCGAAACATCCCGGCCAGATCCGGCCGAGCACCCCTCGCGATTTCCCCTTGCCCCCTTCGACGTCGCCGTGCTCGGCGCCGGCCGCGTCGGTGGCTCCTTCGCGCGCGCGCTGGCGACTGCCGGCCACAACGTGATCGCGGTGCTGCGCAGAGACGACGACCCGTCTCCGATCGCGCGCGCCGACGTCGTCGTGATCGCCGTGCCGGACGACGCGCTCGCGGAAGCCGCTGGGGTCGTGGCTCGCCTGGGGCGCTCGGGGGCGGCCGTCGTCCATACGTGCGGCATCCAAGGCCTCGCACCGCTTCATGACTGCGGTCCGTTCGTCGCGGCGATCCATCCTGCGGTGCCGGTGGCGTCGTCCGAGCAGCCGCTCGACGGCGTGATCTTCGGCGTCACGTGTCCCGATGAAATGCGCGAGTGGGCGTCGTCGTTCGTTCGCGATCTGGGCGGCACGCCACTGTTCGTTCCAGAAGCGGAGCGCGTTCGTTATCACGCGGCCTTATCGATGGCGTCGAACTTCTCCGTTGCGATCGCCGGCGACTCCGCCGATCTTCTCGGTGGCTACGAGACCCTGATGCCTTTGCTGCGCGCGACGGTCGAGAACATCGCGAAGCTCGGTCCCGATCAAGCGCTGACGGGACCGATCGTTCGTGGTGACGCCGGCACGGTATCCGCGCATCTGCGATCGATCCCACCTCACCTTCTTGAGGCGTACGTTGCGAACGCTCGCAGGACGCTCGCGCGCGCAGTCGCATCGGGCCGGCTCGACGAAGCAGCGGCAACACGCGTCGCCGACGCACTAGAAGAGGCGCTGGTTCGATGAGATTGCTTACGCGGATCGCCGATACGCAGCGCGCGCTGGACAAAGAGCGCGAGTCTGGCCGAACCGTCGGGTTCGTCCCGACGATGGGATTCCTGCACGAAGGACACGCCAGTTTGATCCGTCGCGCGCGCGCTGAGAACGACGTGGTCGCCGTCAGCATCTTCGTCAATCCCTTGCAGTTCGGCGCCAACGAGGACCTCGAGGCGTATCCCCGCGACCTCGACAGCGATCTCTCGCTGTGCGAGGCGGCAGGCGCCGACGTCGTGTTCCATCCGTCGGCCGCTGAGATGTACCCAGAACCCAACCCATTCACGATCACGGTCGGTGAGATCGGCACCAAGCTGTGCGGGAAGACCCGTCCCGGTCATTTCGACGGCGTCGCGACCGTGGTCGCCAAGCTCTTCAACATCGCCGGCCCGTGCCGGGCGTACTTCGGGCGCAAGGACGCACAGCAGCTCGTCGTCATCGAGCGGCTTGCGCGCGCGCTTAACTTCCCGGTCACCGTCGTCGGTTGCGAGATCGTCCGCGAGCCCGACGGCCTCGCGATGTCCAGCCGCAACGTTTACCTGAACCCTGTCGAGCGGCGTGCCGGTTTGGTGCTGAAGGGAGCGCTCGACGAGGCGGAGGCTTCGATCCGTGACGGCCAGAGAGATGCCGGCCGGATAGCACGACAGATGGAAACGCGGATATCCTCCGAGCCGCTCGCCCGGCTGGATTACGCCTCGGTGGCCGACTCGGAGACCCTCGAGGACCTCATCGAGCTCGACGGGCCGGCATTGCTGGCAGTCGCAGCGTGGGTAGGGAAAGCAAGGCTTATCGACAACACGACGGTGACCCCCGCGGGGGCACTGAGCGAAGGGAGCTCTTGATGTTTCGGATCATGATGAAGTCAAAGATCCACCGTGCCACCGTTACCGAAGCGAACGTCGACTACGTCGGTTCGGTCACGCTCGACTCGGACTTGATGAAGGCGGCGGACATCCTGCCGCACGAAAAAGTCCAGATCGCAGACATCACGAACGGCGCGCGTCTCGAGACCTATGCGATCGAAGGCCCGGCAGGCTCGGGCGTGGTGTGTTTGAACGGCGCCGCCGCACGATTGGTGCGCGAGGGCGACACGATCATCATCATCAGCTACGCGCAGATGACCGACGAAGAGGCGCGCGCATACCAGCCGACGGTTGTGTTCGTCGATGCGTTGAACCGCGTGACGCGGATCGGTCCGGAGGTACACGCCGAAACAGGCGTGTGAGAGCGTGAGCGACCCTCGAGGTGCGCTCCGCGACGTGGTGCGGCGCGCGCTCGAAGAGGACGACGCCTGGGATGACGTCACTACTCGTGCCGCTGTTCCCCGAGATGCGACCGGGCGCGCTCGCCTCGTTTCCCGTGAACGTTGCGTGGTCGCCGGCATGGATGCATTCGCCGCCACGTTCACCGAGTTCGATCCGACGGTTGCCGTGGTGATCTTGACGCCGGACGGCGAGCAGGCCGGTGCTGGAGCGACGATCGCGACGGTCGAAGGCCGCTTGCCGTCCATCCTCACCGCGGAACGCACGGCGTTGAATTTCGTGCAGCGACTTTCCGGTATCGCGACGCTGACGCGCGCATTCGTCGACGCGGCCGGCGGCGCGGAGATACGCGATACGCGCAAGACAACGCCAGGCTTGCGCGCGCTCGAAAAGGCTGCGGTTCGTGCCGGTGGGGGGACCAGCCATCGGGGATCCCTTCGCGAAGCGATCTTGATCAAGGACAACCACATCGTGGCGGCCGGTGGTCTCACGCCCGCGCTCGAAGCTGGGAAGAAGACCGGCGCCCACGTCGAGGTCGAGTGTGACACGCTCGAACAGGTCCAGGAGGCCTTGGAAGCCGGTGCCGACGAGATCCTGCTGGACAACATGGAACTCGAGACCCTTCGCAAAGCGGCTGCGTTGGTACGAGAGCACGGGCGACGGAGCGAGGCATCCGGCGGCGTCACCCTGGAATCGGTCGCGGCCATCGCCGAAACCGGAGTCGACTCGATCAGCATTGGAGCCCTCACCCACTCCGCCCGCGCGATCGATCTTTCCCTCGAGATCGAGCAGGCCGGCTGATGCTGCTCGCCGTCGATGTCGGGAACACCCAAACCGTGATCGGCATGTTCGAACGCGCCGAGCTTTTGCAGCACTGGCGCCTGACGTCGCGCGGGGATCAGACCGCCGACGAGATGGCCTTGGTCTTCCAGGGATTGCTGAATCAGGTAGGGCTTTCTTTCGACCGCAACGTCAGCGGGGTCGTCATCAGCAGCGTCGTGCCGCGCGTGACCCAGGCGATGCGCGAGATGACCGAGCGCTACTTCCACTTCGCCCCTGTGATCGTGGGTCCGGGTATCAAGACCGGCCTTGCGATCACGACCGACAACCCCAAAGAGGTCGGCGCCGACCGCGTGGTGAACTCGATCGCGGCGTTCTCACGCTACGGCGGGCCGTGCATCGTTATCGACTTCGGGACGGCGACCACGTTTGATGCCGTGAGCGCGAAGGGCGAGTACTTGGGCGGGGCGATCGCACCCGGTGTCGAGATCTCGACGAACGCGCTCGTCTCCGCCGGCGCGCAGCTGAGGAACATCGAGTTCGTGGAGCCGCGCTCGGTCATCGGCAAGACCACCGTCGAAGCGATCCAAGCAGGCGTCCTATACGGGTTCGCAGGACAGATCGACGGTATCGTCGGACGTATGCGCGACGAGCTCGGACCGGGGACGCCGTCCATCGCAACGGGTGGCCTGGCGCCGGTCATCATGCCGTTCACAAAAGCGATCGATCATCACGAGCCGTGGCTGACGCTCGAAGGCTTGCTTCAGATCTACGAGCGCAACACGCTGAAGGACGAAGATTGACGTCGTTCGACGAACTCGAGCGGCAGCGGCTCGAGAAGATCGAGCGCGCGCGCGCGCAAGGCATCGACCCTTACCCGGTCACCTACGCCCGCACGGCGACGGCGCGCGAGCTCCACGATGCATACGGGGACATCGCCTCCGACACCGACGCCGGCGCGCCCGCGTCTATTGCGGGACGGCTGATGCTGAAGCGAGGACATGGGAAGCTCGCGTTCGCGGTCCTCCGCGACGCGACCGGCGACATCCAGCTCATGCTGCAGGTCGACGTGCTCGGGCAAGAAGGGATGGCTGCCTTCGCCGATCTCGACCTCGGCGACTGGATCGGCGTCGAAGGCGACGTGACGAAGACCAAGCGCGGCGAGCTGAGCGTGCGCGCGGCGACGCTGACGCTGCTCGCCAAGGACATCCGCCCACTCCCCGAGAAGTGGCACGGGCTGAAGGATGTCGAGCTGCGTTTCCGTCAGCGGTACGTCGACCTTCTGATGAACGAGGACGCGCGCAGGATCGCGACGTTGCGCTCGCGCGCCGTGCAGGCGATCCGTGAGTTCATGATCCGCCGGGGATTCCTCGAAGTCGAAACCCCGATGCTTCAGGTGCAGCCGGGGGGCGCGCTCGCGAAGCCGTTCGTCACGCACATGAACGCTCTCGACCTCGACCTGTATCTCCGGATCGCGCCGGAGCTGTACCTCAAGCGCTTGATCATCGGCGGCCTCGAGAAGGTGTTCGAGATCAACCGCAACTTCCGGAACGAAGGGTTGAGCCCGAAGTACAACCCCGAGTTCACGATGCTTGAGGCGTACGAAGCCTACGGCGACTACTTCACGATGATGGACCTCATGGAGTCGATGATCGCGACGGTTGCGCACGAGGTCCTGGGAACGACCGATCACACCTACCAGGGACGACCGATGCCGCTCGGCGGGCCTTTCAAGCGCGCGCGACTGATCGACCTTGCCTCGGAGGCGATCGGCGAGAAGCTCGACCTCGATATTCCGGCCGACAAAGCGCGCGCGATCGCAGAAGCGCACGACGTGCCGACGGACCCCGCGTGGGGGACCGGGAAGGTCGTCGTCGAGATCTACGAGAAGCACGTCGAAGGGAAGCTGTTCGAGCCAACCTTCGTCATGGACTTCCCTCGCGAAACGTCACCCCTTGCGCGCGCGCATCGGGAGGACCCGCGGTTCACCGAGCACTTCGATCTCGTCATCGCGGGCATGGAGATCGGCCCGGCTTACAGCGAGCTGAACGATCCCATCGACCAACGCGAGCGGTTCGAGGCGCAGGCGCGCGCACGCGCCGCGGGGGACGAAGAAGCCATGACGGTTGATGAGGATTTCCTGAGAGCGTTGGAGTACGGCATGCCCCCGACCGGGGGTCTGGGGTTTGGGATCGACCGGTTCGCCATGATCCTTGCCGACGTCCCGAGCATCCGTGAGGTCATCTTGTTCCCACTGATGCGGCCGGAGGGGCAAGAAAAGTAGACAAACGCGGGACTAAAATCCCTGGAAAAGTTGCCCGACAGGAATAAATGCGGCGTCGATTTCTCTCCAGGAGTCAATCCCGACCCCCCGAAAAGCCGAATACACAAGTGGAGGGCTGTTCGGCGCGGTAGGATCCCTTCCCGAAGCGTCGGGCCGCCTTCACAGGCGGCCTTTCGCGTCGAGACGCGTCGAGATGGGAGACACGAGGTATCAGATAACGAAACTGGAATGATGGCTTAACCGTCCTACGTTGTACTGCAGGCATGACCCATAGAGTTGACCCCGACCCCGGCGGATATAATCCCCCCAGGCAGGGCCGCGTAGAGAAAGGTCGAAGCGGTGTTCGAGCGATTCACAGACCGCGCGCGCAGGGTAGTCGTTCTCGCCC
>Ga0070706_100007737_pt1 | contig 10049 bp, 11 predicted proteins | sample KBSK5501metaG_FD_65476 | JGI IMG/M metagenome (GOLD analysis project Ga0070706, IMG submission 65476) | Corn, switchgrass and miscanthus rhizosphere microbial communities from Kellogg Biological Station, Michigan, USA - KBS K5-50-1 metaG | ecosystem: Host-associated > Plants > Roots >... | reverse complement strand
TTGTTGTGCAGCAGCCGGATCGTGGAGATGGTCCGTTCGGCCGGGGAGCGCAGCTGGGCCAGCGAGGTGGCCCACTGGTCCTGGCCGGCCCGCTCCAAGATCGCCTCGGCGTCCTCGGCGCTGCCCATCAGCCACCGGCCAACCAGCCGCATGTCCCCGCCGACCAGGTCGGCGGCCATGAGCGCGGCCCGGAAGAACTCCGAGGCCTGCTGCGCCCAGAAGTCCTCGTGCTCGGTGCCCTTGACCGAGATCGCGCCGGTGAACGCCTCGGCGCGGCGGGCGGCGACCTCCGGATCCCGGCACCCGGCGACCGGGGACCAGGCGAAGGTGGACGGCAGGTCGGAGACTTGCTGCGGGTTGAACACCGCGACCGGCCCGCGCTGGGCGCGGATGCCGCTGGTCAGCTCGTAGATGTCGCTCTTGACTGAGGTCGCCACGACCGGGCCGCAAAAGCGCAGCACCAGGTCGGCGAGCAGCCCGGTCTTCCCGGCCCGCGGCGGGGCGGTGATGCTAATCGACTCCTGCACCGGCACCCGCAGCCGAAGCCCGTAGTGCGCCCGGCCGATGAACACGCTGTGCTCCGCCGGGTGGGCCAGCCGGCACCAGAACAGCAGCGACGGCCGGGCCCGGTTGCTGCCCCGGAAGGCCGCTAGCCGCCCCCATCGCCACCAGCACTCGAACGCGGACGCAAACCCACGGCCCGGGTGCAGTCGCAGCCGCAGCCTGATCCGGGTGTACCGGACCCGGTTGACCGGCAGGTCCCGGCTGGGCCAAAACGCCCATTTCGCCGCCCCGGCCACGGCCAGCACCACCGCGAGCAAGACGAAGAACGAGATGAGCAGTCTCACCGGTCCTGCCTCCCGTCCCAGGCGGCGAGCACGGCCCGGCGCAGCGCGGTCCTGGCCGCGCCGACGTCCAGGCCGACCTCGGGTGCCAGTTCGGTACAGGTGGGAGAAACCTGCTCGGGCGGGAAGCCAGCCAGTGGCCCGTGCCGCTGCTCGACCAGGGCCAGGAACCTCGCGGTCTTCGACTCAGCCCGCGGCCCTGGGCCGCGTCTGCCGGTGATCGCCTTCCGCGGCGGCGCCGAAATCATCGCAGGTGGCCTTGCGGTGGGCAGGGGGGTCTTGAGAAGCAGCCAGCGGCGCAGCCCGGCGGCGGTGCTGGGCGGCGCCAACACCAGCCGCAGCAGGTACAAGACCAGCGGCGCCGCGGCCAGCCACGGGGACCGCTCGTGCTCGCCGAGCACATGCCGGCGGACCACCGACACCACCCGGTCAGCGACCACCGCCAAGAACACTGGCGGCATCACGTACGCAAGCACCGACTTGGGTGAGGCGTCGTTGGCGGCGGCGAAGTTCATCACCCCGCTCGCCGCGGCGCACACGGTGATCAGGACACGCTCGACCCGGGCCCGCTTGCCCGCCCGGGCCAGGCCCAAGGCCAGCAGCGAGAAGATCGCCATCCCCAGGTCCAGGGCCAATGCCTCCACCCAGCTCACGGCCGTCTGGTGTTTGGCGTGGAACACATACCGGTACTGGGCGTCCAGGCTGACCGCGAACAACCCGACGGCCAGCAGAAACAACAGCCCCGCGGCGACGGCGACCAGCACCCCGCCAGGCGTTCTGCTGCTGCCTTGTTTCCTGGCACCGGCCGGGAAATGACTGCTCTCGCCTGGCACCGGGCGCAGCGCCGGGCCGGGGCCTTGCTCACCCGGATCGCCGGACGCAGCAGCCGTTACGGTGTGAAGCATGGGACGGACTCCGTTCGTCTCTGCCAGGCCGCCGGCCGGTGTCTCTTCCGCCAAGTCGTGGCACCGGACGGCGGCCGCCTAGTAGTGGGCTGGGTCAGGTCAATCGCCGACCGTGCAGCTGGGGTGCGACAGCCGTGCGATACGCGGCGGGGATTCGCCGGAGGACTGCCGAAGCCGGCCGGTCACGGCTCAAGCTCCCGGCCGGCATCGACCTCCGGCACGGGGCCGTGCCCGTCGGGCTCGGGGTCATAGCACTCCGGGCACTCGCAGCCGGGACCGTGCCGGTCGGCGCCTTCCGGAGGCCAGCGGTCGTAGCCAGACTCGGCGAGATCGGCGGCGGCGAGGTCGGCCTCCAGCTGGAGTTGCCGGGCCTGCGGCGTCTGGCTTTCCAGGCCGCGGATGCGATCCTCGGCGCGGCTGAGGTCTTCGCGCAGGCCCGCGACCAGGGACTGCAGCTCGCGCAGTTCGGATTTGGTGTCGCAGTGTCGGTGGTGTTCCTCGGCGGCACCGTGAATCTCGTAGGCGTAATGGCCGTGCGTCTCATTCATGGCTAGCCGTCTGCCAGGATGTGCTGGTTGAGGTGAGCCAGTCGCTCGGCGTTGGCCCCCTGGCAGGTTTCGTGCTCGGTTCCGCGCCAGCCACAGCCATCGCGGACGCAGCAGGCGCGGAAGAGCTTGACCATGGCCACGTCCTTGGCCCGCACCGGCTCCGAGCTGGCCAGGTTGCGCCCGGCGGTGCCCAGGAGAACTGCGTTGCCGACTTGCGATGGTGAGATGGCGGTGGTGGTGCCAGCTGCGGTGCTCGGGCTGTGGCCGGGGGCGGGTGTGGTTCACTGGCCGTTTCTCCACCAGCCGGGGAGCTTGCGACCGCCGGAGCCGCGGTTGATTACCTCGACCGCGGCCGCGGCCACGCACTGGGCGGTGGCGCTGCCGGTGGACTGCCGCAGCTGCCCAGCCCGGCTGATCAGCCCCGACACGCCGCCATGCGCCGAGGACAGCCGCTGGATGGCGCCCTGCTCGGACAGGTCGCCGTCGTAGCGCTGGCACAGCAGGCTGATCCCGTCGATGACCGGGCCCTCCAGCCCGGCTTCCCCGTAGGCGTCGCGGATGATCCGCAACGCGCGAGAAAGCACCGCTGGGCCGCCTTGGGCGTAGACGCGGCGCAGCGTAGCGACCGCGGAGATGCCGCCGCTCCCCCGGGCGATCCGCAACCCCAGCGCGCGGACGATCCGGTCGACGTCGCCTTCGACGTCGCGGCCTGCCTGGACGGAAACCTTGAACTTGGCGAACGCGCGGACCGGGAGCAAGTCGTTGAGGGCCAGGAACCGCTCGGCTTCCTCAGCCTCGCTCAGCCCTTCATAGGTCCAGCACTGGACCTGCTGGTCCTCCCACGAGGGCATCCACAGCTTGAGCGCGGCGATCCGGTGCTGCCCGTCGATCAGGTAGTACCAGTCGCCGCGGTGGCTCACGGTGGGCGCGTCCATCAGCTCTGGGTCGAACGAGGCCGCGAGCTTGCTGACCCGGGCCTGGTTGAGGTCGCGCTGGGCCAGCGGGTTGACCCGCATCTGGGTGAGTGGCACCCACCGCAGCCGAGCGGCCCGCTCGATCCGGCCCCCGGCCTTGCCGTTGGTGGTCATCGGATTGACTCCTTCATCTGGCGGAGGAACCTGCTAAGCAGGCGGATCGAGCGGGTCATGGAGGTAGCCCACTCGGTGGCCTCGGCTGGGTCGAGCCCTGCCGGGTCGGCCAGCTCGACGCTCATTGCCAGGCCCTCCAGGGCGTGCACCGTCTCCCGGACGATCCGGGTGGAATCGGGCCGCCGGGTCCGGCCGAGGACGGCGTCGGCCCGGATGGTGATGCTGTGCTCGCGGGCAACCTGCCGCACCCGATCCTCGGCGATGCCCAGCCGCTCGCCGATCTGGGCCGAAGACAGCCCGTGCGCGGCGAACTCGCCGATCAGTTCCCTGCGTCGGACCGCCGCCTCGGGCGACCTGTCCGCCGGATCTGGGACGTGCTCGCCCGGTGCGGGCGGGGTGCCGCCCCGCTGGCGGATCTTGCGCACCACGTTGGCCCGGGACAGGTCCCGGTCGGTCTTCGCCTGCCCAAGGGCGTCCTCGAAATCGTCATCGGAGACCCCGTCTGTCATCGCGTAGGCGTCGGCGCGTTCCTTGCGGTTCAGGAAGAACTCAGCCGGGGAACCCAGATGGTCACCTCGTGCATCACCCGGATTGCCGCCACGGACTCCCAGCGCACCCCGGCTACCGCGGTCTCCGCGCTTGGCGATCTGGCCGTCCTGTTGGCCACGGCGGATCGCCACCCCGATCCCCCGCTCAGCGCGGCGGACAATCTCCGCGGCCGCCAGCTGGGCGTCCTGGCCAAGCTGCTTCTGCGCGGTGTAAACCCGCACCGCCTCGGCCTGCGACTTGACCTCCGCTATCTGGTCGATCTCGCCGTGCTCGAGCGCCTCGGCCAGCCACGCCTTGGCTCGCTCGCAGGCCTGCACCACAAACGCCGCCGGGTCCGCGGAACGTTCCATTACGTCCGGGTCGGCGACTAGCGCCAGGTCGGCCGCCATCACCCGGCCCTCCCCGCGATGTGAGACGTGTGGCCGAGTGCGGCGCTGAGGATCGGGCCGACGATTGGGTTGAGTTCGGCCAGTACGACAGCCACGGCGCGCTGTCCAGCATTCAGCAGGGCGGTGGAGGTGGCGGGTGGGTCTGGGAGAGCGGCCGACGGCACGGTGAACTGCAGGCTGACGGTAGTCAGCAGGTATGGCCGGGCAGCGACATCCGCTTCGCTGGGCTCGTAGTAGCAGGTGGTGTCACCGCCTCGATATTCGGTGGGCCAGTCCTGCCAGTACGAGTCCTTGTCACCAAGCCTCACGCTGCTGGCCAGCGCCGTGTTGAATTGCTCTGGCCAAGAGGAAACGAGGGTCACGTCGGCGGCCAGGCTTCCGTCCCAGCCGCTACGCTCCAGCTGTGCAGACAGCACTCGCGGGTGGCAGCGGATGTAACCGGGGCTCATCACCGGGCCCGTGGCGCGCCGCCACGCGAATGCCGCCCACTCCACCGACTGGTCGTTATCGGTCCACGGCTCGAAGGTGGCGTCGCGCAGGTAGACGCCGTAGCGGCTGATGCCGTCGCTGGCGTACTCGCGGTCATAGCCATGGTCGATCCAGAACGCGGTGAATGTGGTGCTCATGCTCGGGTTCTCCTTCACGGTTCCGGAAAGTTCTCGTCCTCGATCGCCGCGAGCAGCTCCTCGTCCTCCGGGGGCAACTCGGCGGTCAGCGACTCCGGGTGCCGCGGCCCGGGTCCCGGCGGCAACGGGCGGCGTAGCGGGCCGAACGGCACCAGCCGCCGCACCCAGCCCGTTGCCACCAGCAGCAATCCCCGGACCGCTCCAGATGGGATCACTCCGGCAGCCGCGCAGGTCCGGCAGGCCATCAGCGGGCGACCCAGCCGGCAGGAGCGCACCTGCCAGCCGTAGTCGCGAGGCAACTGCTCCAAGGCGGCGGCCCGGCTGGCGAAATGCGGCGGAATGCCCTCAGCGCAGGCCGGGTCGAAGAACGACCAGGCCAGGCCGCAGCCGTCACACGACGGAATCAGGTAGGAGATCTTGCGGAAGGCCATCACGCGGCCCTCCGCCGCGAGCCAGGCGCCCGGTACTCCACATCCAGGTCCGCGGCCTGGACCTGGCGGCGGCATGTGGCGCACCAGAACACCACCGGACCGCCATCCAGCCCCGTACCGCAGGACGGACAAGTGTGCTGGGCCCCGGGGTTTGTCATGTGAGGCCTCCCATCACCGCCAGCTCCACTCCCGTCGGAGCAAGAGCACTGCTGCACTTAGATCTAAAGCAGAGTGCATCATATAGATTTAGATCTGTCAAAGGACGTTGGCGACGCTCCATGCCTGGTGGTCTAGGGCACCCTAGGCTGGTGCTATGCCAGTGCCGGACCCTCGCGACCCGCGGCCCGCCTATGAGCAGATCGCTGACGACCTGAGAGCAGCGATCAAGGACGGGCGGCTTCAGCCTGGCGACCGGCTTCCTACCGAGCGGGAGCACGCCGGCCGGTACGAGGTCGCGGTCGGCACGTATCGCCACGCGCTGTCGGTGCTGCGCCAGGAGGGGTGGCTCGCCACGCATAAGCGCCACGGGACTGTGGTGGTCCGGCCGGAGGAGAGCCCTTCCCCGGAATATGTGGAACTGAGTGGGCGGCTCGATCAGATCGAAAAGCACATCGGCCAGCTGACCAGGCAGGTAGGCCAGATCAGCAAGAGCCCAGCACCAGAAGGCGCCGGGCTCGCCGGTCGTCTTGCCCAGATCGAGGCTGAACTTGCCCGGTTGAACGGACAAGTGGATGAGCTGGCTTACCGCGCCGCCGAGCATGACGAGCTCAAGCAGAGCGTGGCGCAGATGAAGGAGAACCTGGCGCACCTGGGGCCGACGGCCCGCCTCCCTGACGCAGGCGCCGGACCTGATCAGCCAGGTCCTGCAGCAAGGCGCTGATCCGGGCGATACGTGCCTCAATCGCCCAGCGTTCACGGGGTGTGAGGCCACCCATGCCGCCCACACCGCTGCCCAGTCGGCCGACTCCACCCCCGCTGGCCGGAGCAGGTGAGTTAAGTCTTGCCGGTGACGGCGCCGTGCCGTCCGGGTGATCGTTGGTCCAGGCGTTGTGCTTCATGAACCCAAGATCGGCCGCTGAAATGGCCGCGCCCATTCCCCGCGGGTATCACGTAACGGGATATACACTCTTTGTGACGCCCTCGTCACCCACCGCTCGAACAGCACGAAGGGAGACGCGGTTGGCGGAACGCATCACCGACCCGATCATCGTGCCCACCTCGCTGTGGCAGCGCCCTGATACTACGGACGCCCTGCGGTCGCGGGACATGCGGCGTCTCTTCCATCTGCTCCGCCAGTACGCGGGAGCCAGCCAGACCCGCATAGGGATTGCGTGCGGCCTCACCCAGGGCAAGGTCAGCTCGATCATGAGCGGCAGCCACCGGGTAACCACACTGGAGGTCTTCGAACGGATCGCCGACGGGCTGGGCATGCCGCCCCAGGCCCGGCTCGCCCTGGGCCTCGCTCCATCGGCGCTGGAGCTCACCTTGGCTACCGCTATCCCGCCCCGGGATGGTCTCAGCCCAGAACTGCCCTGGTCAGCGCCCGGCCCCCTTATGGTGGAATTTCCTGACCCGAGTGAGGCGGAGGATCCGGTGCGGCGGCGTACATTCACCCGCTTGGCAGGAGCAAGCCTCGTGGGTGCCGTTCTCGCCGACGACGTCAACGCCGCTGGACGGCTCCGTGGAGCAGAAGCCTTCGTAACGGCCCTGGTAACTCCTGCCAGTATTCCGGCAACCACCAAGTCAGCCGATCTCCCCATGCTGACCAAGGCTGTCGCCAGTGCGAAGCGGACCTACCAGTCGTGCCGGTACACAGAGGTCATGTCGCAGCTACCTGTGCTACTGCTTCGTCTCCAGGACGCGTGCGACAGCCTCGGCGGTGACGCCAGGTTGCGCGCTTGCGCGCTGTCTGCCGACGCCTACCACGTAGCGGCGAGTGTGCTGCTCAAGATGGACGACTACGGGCTCGCATGGCTGGCCGCCGACCGGAGTATGCGGGCAGCCGCACTCAGCCAGGAGCCGCTCGCGGTTGGGACCAGCGCGCGGATCGTCACCCACGCGCTGATGGCAGATGGTCACTTCGGTGCCGCCACAACGGTTGCAAGCAAGTACGCTCAGCGCCTCGCAGCCGAGGTGCGCGACCCCACCCCGGAGTCGTTGTCGGTGTACGGGTCGCTGCTGCTCCGAGGTGCCCTCGCCGCCGCGCAGGCTGAAGACCGCGACGGCAGCACGACCTTGCTCGACGAGGCAGGGCAAGCCGGTTCCCGCCTGGGTAGCGACTACAACCACCGGTGGACCGCGTTCGGGCCCGCCAACGTCCTGCTTCACCGCATACACGTCGCGGTCCGTCTCGGCGACGCGGGGTCCGCGATCAACTATGCCCGGAAGGTGAACCTCGACCAGCTCACCGTGACCGAGCGCAAGGCATCATTCTTCGTCGACACCGCGCAAGCGTTCAGCCAGTGGGGCAAACACGAGAAGGCATACCGGGCCCTCCGCGCCGCTGAGGAACTGGCACCGCAGGAACTCCGCTCCCGGCCCGCGGTTCGCCGCTTGGTGACTGACCTGCTCGCCACCGCGCCACCTACGGTTAGGCCCCATCTCAGCGAGTTCGCTGCCCGCATCGGGGCGCCGAGATGACCCGGCCAGGCGAGGGCCGGGTCCTATACGTGATCGTGTGCGGGGCAGGGCCCGCAGGTGAAGTCGGACGACTCGTGGAACTCGCCCAGGACCGCAACTGGATCGTCCAGGTGATCGCCACCCCATCCGCGCTGGCGTTCATCGACATCCCCAAGCTCGAAGGCCAGACCGGCAGGCCCGTCCGCAGCGAATACCGCAGCCCCGGTGAACCCAAGTCCCCCCGGGCCGACGCCATCATCGTCGCACCCGCGACGTACAACACGATCAACAAGTGGGCCAACGGCACCAGCGACACCTATGCCCTCGGCATCCTCGCCGAAGCCCCCGGCCTTGGCATCCCGGTCGTGGCCCTGCCCTTCGTAAATTCCGCCCTCGCCGGGCGCGCCCCATTTAAGGACAGTATGAACGCGCTGCGTAGCGAGGGAGTACGGATCCTCCTCGGGCCAGGCGAATTCGAGCCGCACCCACCTGGCTCCGGGGGCGAAAGGATCTCTGATTTCCCCTGGCAACTCGCCCTTGCAGCGATCGCCGATGACCCGGAGGGTGGTTGATTTACGCCCGGGTAGGTCCTGACCGTGAGCGACATGCTGAGCGATGTACTTGCACATCGCTGGGTCGGGTGCTCGGCGCCATCCGGCGGAGGATTGATCCTGCTCAGGCCCGGTAACCCACCGACGCGGATGCCGGCTCAAGATCCCCGCAACACGGGCATTGGTCTGAGCCATCTTGACCGGCGATAACGCACGACACGCGCAATCCCCATCGACTCGCCACGTCCGGGCACTGGACTCCTCCAGCCGACAGCTGACCGACAGTGACGGGGACTTCGGCCCGCAACGGTGCCTGAACCGCCGAACTACTATGGCGGCCGTCTCGGCTGGCCGGACGCAGTCCATGCCGCGCCGAGCAGGGTCATCTGCGCGCTCTCTTGTCTGGCCGCCGCTCGCTCACATGCCGATGAGCGTGCGGCCGCTCAGCCGGGATATGCCGGTGATCGAGCACAACAATGGGCCTGCGTCAGGGAGTCCAGACGGAGCGGTCGTGGGCGAAGTAGACCATCCGGGGATCGAGTTGCTGGAGGGCATCGATCCAGCTGGGGATGTCGGGCAAAGGCTGTCCGTGGCCGTCGCGATGGGCTCGCCAGGCGAGCTGGTCGGCGGCGTATTGCGTCGCCGTGTCGTGGCTTTGCCCGGCCACGATCACCGCCCCGTCCGGCCGATGGACGATCAGCGACTGGTGACCGTCGGTGTGACCTGGCGTCGGCATGAAGAAGATTCCCGGCAGCACTTCAGCCTTGCCTGTCACTTGCTCGAAGCGGCTTCCCTCGATGAGCTCGGGGAGGGTGTAGTCCTGCGTCTGGCGGGCGGCGTCGAGCTCAGCTCCTTGCACGAAGACCGGGATCTGGCCCAGCAGCGGGTTGCCGCCGCAGTGGTCGAAGTGCAGATGGCAGTTCGCGGCGAGCGCGAGAGCAGAGACCTCTGCCCCGATCGCCGCCAGTGCCTCGTGCAGTCCGGTCCTGCGGGGCCGGTAGTGGGCGTCGACCTCGGGGTGGGAGCCCATGCCAGTGTCGAACAAGACCATTCCCTGGGGGTGGTCGACGACGTAACCCAGGCACGGTTCTACCCTGGGACGGCCCGTCCCGGTCTCCTCCGCAGGCCGCACGAAGTAGCCGAAGTCAACGCGCCGCACCGCAACATCGGCCATTCCGCCATACTCGCAGATCACCCGGCAAGCCCACCACTGACGTGACGGCACGTAGCACCGCCCCTCCGCGGGTGACAGCTTGGCCGTGAAGGCACTCGGTGGGATGCTCGTCACCCCTGAATATCCGAAGTTGCCGCGCTCAGCCTGCCTATTCTGGTTGATGAGAGCGCTATCCAATGGCCGTTCGCTGGCGCACGCGCGCTGTCACTGCGCCGTGCCGTCTAGAAGCCCACTGAAAATCTTGGTTGCCGTCCTCAGGCGGTGTCCTGGGATGCGGTCGGTGCTGCGTTTCAGCGCAGGAGGGCTGGGCGCTGGCGCGGTCTG
>Ga0070706_100007733_pt1 | contig 10052 bp, 4 predicted proteins | sample KBSK5501metaG_FD_65476 | JGI IMG/M metagenome (GOLD analysis project Ga0070706, IMG submission 65476) | Corn, switchgrass and miscanthus rhizosphere microbial communities from Kellogg Biological Station, Michigan, USA - KBS K5-50-1 metaG | ecosystem: Host-associated > Plants > Roots >... | reverse complement strand
GCCTCAACGGCTCACTCGCGAACACGGGGTGAATCCCACTCTAGTTATGCCATTTGGGAAAAAGCTTCACTCCCTGGCAATCTGTTTGCGTCTCATTCTACTTGTGCAAACATCAAAAAGCTTCACTCCCTGGCATTACCTTTGCCGATGCCCTACTTGGACAAATACGCATGTATACTAACCGAGTGAGTAAGTTGCTCATCGGCATGAATGGCTGCAGACTCCTATGCTATCTTTTATCAAAGAGGGCTATTGCTCTGTTGTGTGACCTCCGAGGAGAAAAAAATATTTCTCGCTGTTCTTTTTGTCAATTATGCCGAGCTAATCCAGCTCTATTTGAGAGTAACTCGACACTCAAATACAGTACAACAGAGCAGGAAATGGCAGTTTCCTACTCTGTTTCCTGATCAAAGTAAGCTCTTCTTCGGAAATCTCGCTACGCATAATCTACATATCCCGGCAGGGCGTTGACAAATAGAAACCAACGTTTGGCAATAGCTCTTCCCGTGAGATCATTGCAGAGATTCCGAAAATTTACACCGTGTAAACTCGGCAGGGTTTCACGCCAGTTGTCTGCATGTGCATCAAGAATGAGAAATCTGGGCTTACGTTCTCGTTTTTGAAGCGCAGATTCTGCGATGCCACGAGACCCTGACTCGGCTATCATCGAGACATATGGATCTTGTGAGCAACATGACCTCGTATTACGGCCAGAACTCGCCGCCGACAAGGCGAATGGCTACATCTAGCTTTAATGCAATCTCGGGACCGAAGTGTGAGACCAATGTCCGAGCGAAGGCACGAACTGCGACAAGGACTTCTTCGCGTCTACCCTCCGAACTGCGGCGCATGGCGTGCGTCCACATCGAAACAACTGTCGATGTTGGAAGCCGACGCAGTTCTGGCTCGAGCACGTGAATCACGCGTAACCGCTCCTCATCCCACAAGCTCGCGGCGCTCTCGACGATCGATTCGACAAAGGGTCTGCGCTGGTTGCGAGGTATTCGGTCAATCAGCTGCACCAGGGCAATGGCTCGATCTCTCGAGTTGAGCTTCTCGGCGCGCGCGATCAGCACATCTGCCCATGAACTTGGAGCCAACTGGTAGACGTGTTCGAGCGTCCGATCTTCGCCGTACCATGCCTCCTCCTCCTTCCGGTCGAGAAAGAGGAATGCCAAGTCCTTGTCGCCAAGCTCAGTGGCTCGAATGGCGAGCGCGCCGAGGACTCCGTTGGCGAGTGCTGCGGCTGAGGATAGCGTCTCTAAGGGCAGCTTGGGAGCCGTTTCCTCGATCAGCTCGGAGCGAGTGAACTCGTCCTCGGGCACGTCCAGGAGTTCAAGCACGAGCGTAGCGTTGCCCAGTGCAGCAGCCCTTCTGATCAGCCAGGCAAGAGCTGGGGCGATATCGAGATCCTGATGGACCGATAACCAGCTCATCACATGTGTGATCTGCAAAGGGTCGAGCCATAGTGCCAATCGGGCGATTGCGTCGAGCCTCTCCCGTTCCGGGAGCTCATCGACCGCGGTGAGGGCCTTTTCGATGAGTTCGTGCGCGAAATCCGTCCCGTCCGCCAAAAGACCGGCAAACACGACCTTCATCTCCGGCCTGAGCCTGTCGAATGCAGCGGCGAGGTCCTTCAGGTGGGGACGTACAACGTCGGGAGCATTTGGTGCGAGTACGGCGATGGCCCTTGCAAAGACCTCGGGCTCCTGCGACCATTCAGATTTCCGAGCCAACTCGGTAAGAACAGCTTCCCGGCGTCTGCGCTGCTCGAGGTGTGGTAGCAATGCACCCAGGCCTGTAAGCCGCATTTGGACGTCGTCGATCACGCTGACACGTTGGTATGCCTCGTGCCGTGCAGCGTCGTCCAACAGATAGGCGACTGCGTGCAGGAAGGCGACCAGTCGCCAGGGCTCGTCCTGCTCACTCAGCAGATCGGCGAGTACTAGAGAGTGGTCAGCTGACAACCCCTCGGTGAGGATTGAGGTCAGCTCCAGATCCTCCTCCGCGATGTGGACTGCTATCGCCAGAGCAGTTTGCACGTGGTTCGCGGTGCCCCCAACTGACGCGAGATCGACGAGCAGCGCGACCTGCCCGGCAGAGGATACGTCTTCGCCTTGAGCCAAGGCCAATGCCTGCTCGGCCACCTCCGCGGAGGGGCACCGATCGAGCAATTGCGAGAGGATGCGGAAACCCTGCCGTAGCACATGCTCTAGATCAAGAGAGTCCTGATCAAGGGAGGATGAGGGAAACACGTGTTGTACCGACGCGACCAGCACCTTGCCAACATCACATAGGTGCTCTACGGTGAGTGCCGGGATGATCTCACTCAGCACGCGGATGCGAGCGAGCGGGTCGGTCAAGCCACACGCTTCGGAGACGATGTCGTCGACCGTCTCAGGCGGAAGCCATGGGATCAGCGTAGCGCGCGTGTGCACACGCGCGATGGCAATGCTGTCCGGCCGAGTTGCGGCCAGCACAACGGGGAGATACTGGTCAGGGAGATGGGCAGCCAGGGACGCGAGGACCTCTGCACGGGGCGACTCCGAGATACCATCGTGAAGTTGGCTGACCCGGCGCAACGCCTCGTCCGGCTCCCCAAGGTCAGCGAGGCGAACTACGAGCGCTTTCAACGAGTCCAAATCAAACTGGTACGGATCAAACCAGTCCGCCTTTCCAAGCATATCCAGGGCGCACTGTGTTTGTGCAACCGACAGGTATGGCGCAAGATCGGCCATTATACGCGACCGAACCGAATCGTCGGCACGGGCGCAGCAGGTGCTGAAGACCTCGTCGAGTTCGGCGGCGGTGAGTACACGTGCGATGGCAGCACGGGCCTCGAGTCGGTCCTGTTCCTCCATCAAGGTGTTGGCGAGCCCTCGTAACAGCGATGCCGATACCGTAGGCGAGGCCGCCAACTCTCGGAGCACAGTGATCCGCTGCTCGGTGGAGAGTTCACCGAATAGCTCAATGCATTGATTCCATTCCGACTCTGGAGCCAGCTTCAGGATTGCCTTGATGACTTCGGTATTCCCATCCAAGAAGTCCACGGAGATCTCTGCCGCAGCCTCCATGGCTTTCTTACTCAACCCTTTCGCCACAAAGGCCAGCGCGACCCGACTCAGCACTTCGTCACGTAGCTCCGACGGAAGCGCAGCTAGTTGCTTCCATACCCAGTCAGGGTATCTGTCCGCCCATCGCTCAAGGTATATGGCAAAGACTGACTGTTGCACCGACGAAGGAACTTCCTTATCCAGCAATGTGAGAAGTTCGCCGAGCCATTCCAATGGAAGGGTTCTTGCCAACCCCTTTGAGGAAAAGGAAATAGCTTCATTGTCTTCGCCCTGGGCGATAGCCTCGCGAGTCACTGCAAGGGACGCGTGGAAGGCTTCCGTGCGTTCCGGTTCGTCGAGCGTGGCGGCAACAACTGCAATTGCTTCGGCCTTCAGCTCTGGCTGCTCGAATCGCTTTGCCATCTCCAGCGCCTCGAGCCGCAGGTCCCTTGGTAGCTTTTGCACAAGTTGCTTCAGTCCCCCCAACCTGCTTCCCTCATTCGGCGCCCTGGCCACGTCCTCGAGGGCTTGACGCAGCATATAGGGCGGTAGGTTTCCAGAGAAGTCAGCGATAGCAATGGCCCGGCTATCGTCAGCGATGATGCCGCTGGCGGTCGTCAAAGCTAGGCGCCCGAGCTCGTCTCGCTTTTCGCCCTTGTCCTGGCGGAGTGCGTCCAGCACTATCTGCAAACCACGCTCTGGATTGGGGTTGAGTTGTGCCCATGTAAGTGCCTGGTCCCGAGTCCATATCCCGGCCTGCACATAGCGCGCGGCGAGGTACGGCAGATGGTTTTGAGCAAGACTACGAATTGCCGTTGCAATTAAAGCATATCGGCACTCAAGTGCCACGGCTTCTAAGCGTCTGATGGATCGACGGGCAGCGGCGGACTCAGCGAGTTTACGAGCGATGTTGAGGTCGGCTAGATAGCCATTCGTATCGCCGCTACGCTCCTTAGCAGCATACCAGGCGTTCCGGAGCCGGACCTTTGATCCCTGTTGTAGAAAGGGAACCTCTTCCGCTTGCTCCCACTCAAGTCGCAGCAAGGCATGTATATCGGCCGAACGTCCCAAAGCTTCCAGGTGGGCCACTAGGTGGCGCAGTTCATAGGCATTTAAATGAGCAACGGGGTTGTCCATCACGTTCTACCACTGGATCTTGTTGAGTGCTGTCTGTGCGATTGCGTTATCGTAACGGGTCAATCCGACTTCAGCTTTGAGAAAATCCCGGAAACTGGCATGGTAGATACGGTACAATGGCTCGCCTTCTCTGGGGGCTTCTTCATTCAGAAACTCACGCCAAGTGCCAATCACCTCGGCGACACGTGGGGGCGTAAGCCCGGTCCATTCGGCAACCTGCTCGGGGGTCACCGACTCGCGAGCGACAGCAAGCATACAAACAACAGGCTCATAATAGCGTTCGAACCGTTCGACATCTTGCGCCCGCATCGTGCGCCAGTGGCGTTGGTAATAGTCACGCAGGCCCTGTGGTAAGTTGCGAACCTTAGCTACATTTGCGGGAGTGAGCTTGTTTCCACTGATATCGCGCAGCACATGCACCAAGTACATGAAGTTCCCCTCGCTCTTTTCGGTGAGCACTTTCACGAACTCATCTTCATCTACACCCCATCGCACGATCCGTGGCATCATCTGGTCGTGATGCGTTTGCAGGAATGTACGGATGTACTGCTCCACATCTTCAAGGTTCTGAGGGGAGTCATCGCTCAGGTAAATGTCCTCTCGCCTGTCCACAAAGAGACGGAGGTCTTCCTCTTCGCGCATAGTGACGATGAAGAATACTCCAGGCGGGAGGGATGACGGAAGATACAGGCGGTTTGCACTTGGTGATAGATCTGTATCTTCTGCTTCGTCGAGTGCATCGATCAGGATCACTAACGGTAACGCTCGTGCTTTCGTTGCCGCCTCGTTGAGTAACTGCACGAGAAACCCACTATCTCGGGTCGCCTTATCTAGGATTGATGCATACGCCAGGTCGTAACAGACGATCAATTGGGCACAAATGTTTGTCAAAAAGTCACGAGAAGAGCGGATGTTTTGGGATGCGATGTTGAAGTGATGCACGTATCCCCGGTCTTTGACCAACTTCCCCATCAGAGCGGTCTTTCCAATACCAGGCTCGCCACGAATGATGATGTATCCAGACGAGAACCCCGCGTCTTGCAGCAGATGATCAATTGCATCGAAGATAAACTTGCGCCCGACAAAGTCTCTCGTGCGCTCATTGACTAGGGTTTCAAATTCCCGGATACGAATATACTCCTTAACTGGTGTCGAAGCTTCTCCAAAAGTCTGAAAAATGTTTGTGATCGTGTTGTGATCCCCGATAACCACACCTTGGGCCGATCCAATCGAGATCCGGTATCTCTCGTTCGCCTGGTTAAGCACTTCTGAGATATCCTCGCGCAGCTTTTCCAATTCCCGTGTAGCCTGCATTGAGCTTTCCGCAATGGTATCCAAAGCTCGACTATTAAAGAGCGGCTGAAACTCCTCCCTGGCACGCAATTCGTTCACTAACTGCTGCAAGAAAAAGGCAGAGACGGGCGTCAATTCGGCAACGTACTGCCTACGGGCCTCACCCTGCAGGCCCAACTGGTCAGCCCACGCAGCGGCCAGATCAGTTGGTGCTGGTTCGCCATCACGGGTAAGGCACAGGGCCAACAAGGGTGCGGCACGGCCTCGCAGGAAGGTTTCATCAAAGAGTTCGTCGACTCTCGTTGGATAGGTGTCAACGAAGGCGCTGTAGGCACGCACGAACGATAGTTTGAAGGCCATGCGCTGCGCGTCACGCCCCAGCCAAATTCGTGCTTTTTCCGTGAGCCCCTGTCCAATGCGATCCACCAGGAAGCCAAATACTGCATCGGTAGCAGAGGCGAGGACGACTTCAGTAAACATGGCTCAGAACCTTTCCATACCAATCGAGAGAGATACCGGCTGGCCGCAGTGTATAATAGACCTCTCCCTTCGTTTAGGAGTATAACATATGCACCTGCTGAGGTCTACAGTCACACTGCGAAGCCATCGACAACTACTTTTACCGGTCCATCTTATTGAAATATCACTTCGATGAGACTATAATCGCTACGTTGGGTTATAAGTGTGGAGATATATTGATTTATCCCATAGTAAGGAGGATCAACCGCTCGACCCAATTGCACTCCTCCTTACTGCCCCAAGCACTGGTGTTGGAGCCGGGATCCAAATCTGAAGTGTGGGAACAATTAAAACGCTTATCATAGCTGATGTAGATTTGCATGCCGACGGATAGCCTCGTGTGCGCTGTTGTGGCCTTTCTCTCATTAAAGAGGTGTACGTTAGTCTGTAGTTACATAGCAGACAACCTTGGTTAACAGTGGCATTACAGGGGTATAGCGATGGGTAACCCGCTTGCAAATCTCGGTACATATGACTTACGGCACCTGGCTGCGCATCTACATGCAGCGGGTCGCGCAGATGACCTGCACCGCTTGCTGGCCCTGGAAACCGGCGAGCAGCGCAATGCCTGGTATGAAGCGAAAGAGGCAATCGATGATGCGGCTGGGTTTGCAGCCGACGTCGGGCTAGCATGGCGAAGCGCCGAAAACGCCTATGCCAACGGAGCGCACACAGGGCAGAGCCTTGGCCTGCAGATCCGCTACGCTCTCATCACATCCTCCCTGAATAGCCTGGCGCAGAGTATCCCACCCGCAATGATAGGTGCTCTGGTGAAGCAGGAAATATGGTCCATGGACCGCGCGATGACCTATGTCCGCCGCATAGTAGATGTAGAGCAACGCGCAGACGCAATGGCCGAGTTGCTTCCTCTCTTGGACACCTCTCAGCGAGAGGAATGGTTCAGCGAGGCACTGGTATCTGCCCGGGCAATTCGGTTCCAACCGGACTATACCAGCAAATTGTTAAAGCTTGTGAACAATTTGCCAGATCCAAAACCACAAAGCGTGCTGCGCTCATTTTTTGCTGAGATCATGGGGCTCAGCGACGCCAATTCGCAAGTGCAAGTTCTGCTAGAGATGGCAGATTATCTACCAGACGATCTTGTGCCGAAAGCGCTGTCGCTAGTGAAAAGCGACTGGAAAAACCTGCGCTTTGCTCATCGCCTGGACGAACCCGAGCGGGGAGAAATGATCACGGAAACGCTCTCGGCCGCAAGAGAAACAGGCGATGCGTTTGTGCTAGCGCTGGCACTCTCGCAACTGAAGAAACATCTGTGGTCTCCCGAATATGAGCCGCTGTTGCACGAAGGGCTGATAGCAGCTCGTTCTAAGGAAGAGGGACTCAAGAAGGCCTACGCTTTGATGCTGCTTGTTCCACTCCTCTCGGGGAACGAACAAGAGCAGGCACTGCGAGAGTTGTTATCGGTACTGGAATATTTACACGCTCAAGACAGGATCTTTCCACTAGAGGAAATCGCTCCTGAATTGCCGGCTGCGCTGCGTAAGGAGCTTTTGGTTGCCGCTCGGAGAATCGATGATGAGTATAACCGTATCAAGGCTTTAGCCACACTGGCTCCCTCCCTTGCCGGTGAACAACAGGAGAGCTTGCTGAAGGAGATCCTCGCTGCGGCTAACAGGTGGGAGGATGTAACATTTAGCCACGAGCTAGAGAGGCTCGTCCCTCTCATGTCTCCATCGCTCTTGCGGGAGGCACTGACCGCCGTGAGGAACAGCAGCAAGATGAGCTGGCGGGCACGGGCGTTGGCCGTTCTCGGCCGTGCAACCTCGCTGCCCGGACCAGAACGAGAAGATAGCTTACGAGCTGCGCTGAAAGCAATAGAAGCTTTGCGCCAGGCCGGTGAAATCTCCCATGCGCACCAGGCATTGCAAACGCTCTCTCCATATCTCCCCCTGCCGCTTCTCAAGGAAGCCCTGAGTGCCTTACAGACCATTGGTGATGGCCTGTCGCTCATTGAGAACTTGGAGCTACTCTTTCCTCACTTGCCCGAAGCCGAAAAAATGCAGGCCTGGCATACGATAGTGACCGCGACGGCTGGAAGAGAAACGGAATGGCGACGGGCGGGGAAGGTAGCACAGCTGGCTCAACACCTTCCTGGATCGCTCTATGCAGAGGTGATCACGCTAGCACAACAGCTAGAAGAGCCACAGATACGGGCAATTGCCCTAGCCGGACTGGCTCCACGGTTATCGCCAGGCGAACGTGAACCGATTCTCGCCGAGGCCCTCACTGGCGCGGAGAGCACCGATGACCCCTGGGCCAGGGCCAAGGCGTTGATTGCGGTGCTGCAAGTGCTCCCGCTCTCTGAGCGTCAGCGGATTGCGCAGGAAGTTTTAGCGGCGCCGTATGACATGGGGGATGGAAGGCTTCGAGCTCGGATCCTCGTCCAACTCATTCCTTTTCTCTCTGAGACACAGAGGGAGCATGTGCTGCTACAAGAAATTGAGACTGCCGGGCTAGCACCCTCAGAGGGGAAAGGAATCGTGTCAACCCTCGCTCCGGTTCTGCCGGAATCGCTGGTGTACAAGATTCTCTACGGTTCAGGCCATAGTTTACTACAGGCTGATCTAGAGAGTTTTATTGAAGCACTAGACCAACCGGAGAGGGAACGCCGAGCCACTGAGATGCGCCAACGGATTTCTGAAAGTAAGCGCTATGGAGCTTTTGCAGGCTATCAACACGAAGTATTTCCTGCCTTGATCGCCAGGCTAGCAGAGTTGGGCGGCATCGAGGAGGCCTACAGGGCGCTTGGTGATCTTGATCAGAACAACCGGGCAGCCACGCTGGCAAGCCTTGCCGCCTATCTACCGGCATCGGTGGTCAGGGTGGAATGGCAGGCAACTCTACAAATGACCCCCGTGCACGAACGTGAGCATGCGCTAGCTGCATTATCCGCACGCATTGCGGAGTTGGGTGATTGGAAAGAGGCTCTCTATCAGGCACGGCGGATCGAGGACCGTCAATGGCGGGCGAGAGCACTTCAAGGGATCAGTGTCCATTTAGAAGGAGAAACGCAAGAGCAGGTACTACAGGAGTCTTGGAACCTGATGCAACAAATTGATAATTACCTTCACCGAAAGGATCTAATCGTGGAGTTGGTTCCCCATCTGGTCAAATTGCCTCCAGCAATCCTTCATCGCCTGTGTCCGCAGTTGCTTGTCTCGTTATCTCGACATACACGCCAGGAGCAGATTCCTGAACTGTATATATTAACTCCCGTGTTCGTTGCTGCAGGAGGTATGGAAGCTGTTTTAGCGTTCTACCACGCTTTCCAAGAGGTGAGGCGCTGGTGGCCGTAACGTAGGGAGAAGATGCGTATACTCCCAGACAACCCGAAGAGGTGATGCACAATGGGCAACCCGGTTGCAGCACTGAGTGAGTATGACCTGCGTCACTTGGCAGCGCACCTGGAAGAGTCAGGACGCACAGGTGACCTGCACCGCCTGCTAGCACTTGAAACAAGTGAGCGGCGTAATGCATGGTACGAAGCTCGGGATTCCAGAGGGGAATCATCTGGCTTTCTATCAGATGTCGCCCGGGCCTGGCGGCTGACCGATGAGTCCTACTTCCAATATCAGTCTCCAACGGCCGCAGGTCTGCAGTGTCGCTACGCACTCATCGCTGCCTCCATTAACAGTCTGGTGAAAAACATGCCTCCAGAGTTGCTTGAAGCATTGAGGATTACTGGTCGTTGGACTATCAGCCAGGCACTGGTAGCTATGCAACAAAACCCGGATATACAAATCCAAGCGGAGATGCTGGCAGCGTTGGCCCCTCAGTTGCCAGAAGATGAGCGGCTGGCAGAACTACACCAAATGCTCGACCAATCGCGGGTACTTCAAGCGGATATGTATCGCCATGCAGAGGTGTTGGTAGTGCTGGCTCCTCACCTACCCGAGAGCGAGCGACTGGCAGAACTGCGCCGCGCACTGGACTCGATACGGGTGCAGGATGAGTATCAGCAGGTAAAAGCTATAGCGGCGCTTGCCCCAGCACTGCCAGTCACGTTGCTGCATGAAGCGCTCATCGTTC
>Ga0070706_100007732_pt1 | contig 10053 bp, 11 predicted proteins | sample KBSK5501metaG_FD_65476 | JGI IMG/M metagenome (GOLD analysis project Ga0070706, IMG submission 65476) | Corn, switchgrass and miscanthus rhizosphere microbial communities from Kellogg Biological Station, Michigan, USA - KBS K5-50-1 metaG | ecosystem: Host-associated > Plants > Roots >... | reverse complement strand
TGCCGGTCGCGGATCTCGATCAGGTCGAGGTCCGCGGCACTGGGCCCGCACCCTTCTAAGCTCGCCGACCACAATCGGGCGCTGGATTCGGCCTGAAGACTCGCGAACCGATCGGCGCGGCGATGCAATAGAGAGGCGATGGATGACGACCAGCTGATCGCGCGAGTAGCAGACGGCGACGACTCGGCCCTGCGGGAGCTGTTCCGCAGGAACGCCCCGTGGCTCACCGTGCGGTTGCGTGCGATGCTTCCCGCCGCCGACGTGGAAGACGTGCTGCAGGAGACCTTCCTCGCTGCGTGGCGCGGCGCCGGGGGATACCGCCCTGGCGGGGCAGGCGGCGGCTGGCTGTGGGGCATCGCGCGGCGCCAGGCGGCGCTGCACATCCGCCGGAGAGGCCCGGCAACCTCAGAACTCACGCATGCCGCGCCAGCCGGGCAGGGTGGCCGCGATCCGGCCGAAATCGCGCTTGCGCGCGTCGATCTCGCCGCGGCGATGGCGGTGCTCGGGCCGGCGGACAGCCCGGAGCGCGGCGCCTGGCGCTTGCTGTACCTGGAAGACCGGCCGGTGGCGGAAGTGGCCAGGCTGATGGGCGTGCCAGCGGGAACGGTGAAGAGCCGGGCACACCGCGCGCGGCGGCTGCTGCGCGCCGCGCTGCAGGACGGGCGCCCGGCGGCGGGAGGTGGGCGATGAGCGGTATCTGGCCGGACGGCGTCGCGCCAGCGGACGTCGACCTGGAGCGGGTCTGGACGGGCGTAGCCGCGCAAGTCTGGCGGCGTAACCCGCGGCTGCCTGAGCGGCTGCTTGCCCGGCTGCTGCGCTCGCCCGGCCTGGCCAGGGCGTTGCTCACCACGCCATCGCTGCTGGTCCCTTGGCTGATTGCAAGCACGGTGGTTTTCGCTGCCGGAGCGCTCGCGACGATCGGCACGGGTACGCCGTGGGTGGCGCTGCTCGCCCCGGCGATCGCGGGCGCCGGTATCGCCTACGCCTATGGACCAGGCGTCGATCCGGCGTATGAGCTGTCCATGAGCATGGCAGTCAGCGATCGGATGGTGCTGCTTGCCCGCGTGCTCGCGATCTTCGTCATTGACACTGCGCTGGGACTGGCGGCATCGGCCTTCTCGGCCACCGCGGCCGGAGTCGCGTTCGGATGGCTGATCCCGATGACCGCGGTATCCGGCCTCGCGCTGGCGGTCGCCGTCGTGACCAGGTCACCGAACGTCGGCGTTGCCGCCGGAACGGGTGCCTGGGCCATGACGGTGCTCAGCGGCCAGGCTGCCTTCGGGCATCTAGCTGCAGCGCTCAATGATCACTGGCTGTACCTGCCCTATCTGGTTGTCGCCGCTGGCAGCGCGGCGCTCGTCCTGATCCGAACCGCTCAGCCGAGGAGATCAGCGTGAACATCGAGATCAACGACCTGACGAGACGCTTCGGGCGTACGACGGCGGTCGCGGGAGTCAGCCTTCGCGCCGGTCCCGGCGTCTTCGGGCTGCTCGGGCCGAATGGCGCGGGCAAGACGACACTGCTGCGGACGCTCGCGACCGTGATCCAGCCGACTTCGGGCACGATTCGCCTGCTCGGCCGCGATCCGGGCCAGTACGGCCCGCGCCGGGAGATCCGGCGCAGGCTCGGCTACCTCCCGCAGGCGCTCGGTTACTACCCGGGCTTTACCGTTGCGGAGTTCGTGGAGTACTTCGCGCTGCTGAAGGAGATGCCGGCCGCCGCGGTTCCCCGCGCGGTCGCGGCGGCCATCGAGCGGGTCGGTCTGGGGGACCGGGCACGGTCAAGGCTGCGCACGCTCTCGGGCGGCATGCTGCGCAGGGCCGGGATCGCCCAAGCCATCGTTAACGAGCCTGAGCTGCTGCTCCTGGACGAGCCGACAGCCGGGCTTGACCCGGAGCAGCGGGTGGAGTTCCGCACTCTGCTCCGCGATCTCGGGCAGCGGGCCACGGTGGTCGTCAGCACGCACCTAGTCGAGGACGTCGGTGCCGCCTGCACCGAAGTGGCCCTGATGAACGGCGGTTGTCTGGTGTTCCATGGGACGACGGCGGAACTGACCGCCCTGGGCGAAGGTCATGGCGTCGGTGACGCACCGCTCGAGCGCGGCTACAGCGCAGTGCTCACGGCGGCCCGGGCATGACCACCGCGGGCGCGACTGCCCTAGGGCCCCGGCCGCTCCGGCCGCGCGCCGGCGCCGTGCTGGCTGTCGGGCGGATGTTCCGGCTCGAGCTACTGCACAGCGCGATGCTGTGGCTGCTGCCGCTCGCCGCCGGGCTGTTCTGGTATGACGCCTATCGCCCAAGCATGGCCGTGCCGCCGCTGTGGAGCTTGCGCGCGCTGACCATGCAGCACGGCGCGTTGCTCACCTTCGTGCTGCCTGTGGTCGGTGCGGCATCCTGGATGGGATCACGAGACAGCCGGCGCGGCATGGGTGACCTGGCGGGGATCGCAGCCAGGCCGCGCTGGGTTCGCCAGCTCGTCTCGTGGGCCGCGGTCACCGGCTGGGCGCTCGCTGGCTATGCCGTGTGTGTCGGCGTTCTGTACGCGGCAACAGCCAGGCAAGCCGCCTGGGGCGGCCCGCTGTGGTGGCCGGCCGTCGTCGGCGCCGCCGGGATTCCGCTGCTCGCCGCGATCGGCTTCGCGGCAGGGTCCTGCTTCCCGGGCCGGTTCACGACGCCGCTGGTCAGCATCGCCGCGTTTTTCGGTCTGGGTTTCAGCTCGGAACTGGCCCACGGCGGCACGTCCTACTGGCAGATCTCGCCCATCATCGCCGGGGCGGTCGATGTCGGGCCCGATCCAGGGGTGGCTACGTTCTATCCGTACCTTCCCGACCTGCCGATCGCGCAGCTGATGTTCCTCGCGGGCCTCGCCGTCGCCGTACTCGGCGCTCTTGGCTGGCCAGCCGGCTCTGGCAGCCGCTGGCTGCGAGGGACGGCAGTCCTCGTCACCATCGCCGGGCTGATTTCGTCGGCCACGGCGGTCGGGCTTGTCGGTACGGCCAGGCTTGACCCGCACGGCATGATGAACATTCCTGCGCTGCACGATGCAGCCAACGACCAGCCGATACGGTACTCGCCGGTCTGCAGTCAGGCAGCGATCGCCGTCTGCCTGAACCCGGCCTTCGCGGCGTACCTGCCGGTGGTGACGTCGGCGCTGCAACCCGTGGTCAGCGAGGTGTCCGGCCTGGCTAGTACGCCGACGCGCATCCTGCAGGCGGCTCCGACCTTCACGCAGGAACCGAACGACGCCATCGGTATCGGCGCGCCCGGCCTGCCCGGCACCGGAGCTATCGCCGGCGCCCGACCGCGTGTGCTGATCGTCGCCCTGCCCGACCAGCTTCCTGGCGAACGGCAGCCGGACCTCACAACGGCCGAGTTCGCCGACCAGGTGCGAGCACAGGTCGGGGTATCACTCGCGGACTATGTCATCGGCTCAGATCGCCGCCACAGCCAGGCACAGCAAGCGGTCCGGGCCGGAATGCTGATCGCGGCCGGCGTCCGGCTTGTCGCGCCGGGTCAGCGGATGGACGAGCGGGGCGTCACCGCTCGCGGGCCTGCTCCCGGCACTGCCGTCTACCGGGCGGCCCAGCGGTTCGCCGCGCTGCCCGGCGCCGCCAGGCTCGCCTGGCTGCGTGCCCACCTGAGGGGACTGCGAGCCGGCCGGATCACGCTTGGGGAGCTGCCGTGACCACGCGCCTGGCTGTCCTGTACCTGGTGAGCAGGCGCGTCCCAGCTGCGTTCGCGGCCGTAATCGCGGTCGGAGCAGCGCTGCGGTTGGCGCTGATCTGGGATTGGGACAGCTACGGTGCCCTGCAGCTGCCGTTTGTGCTCGAAACCGGGTGTGCCACCGTGATCGCTGCCGCAATCGCCAGCCCGTTCGGTGATCCGGAGCGAGCAACCGGCCGGCGGCTTCCCGTCCTGCGGCTATCCGCGACGCTGGCGCTGACCTGCGGTACGGCCGCCGCCTTGGCAGCGGCAGGAACTGGCGCGCACCTGGTAGGCGGATTCCTCGGCGCAGCGCGCAACCTCGTGGGCGGCACTGGCATCGGGCTGGCATGCGCGGTCGTGCTTGGCGGCGGAATGGCCTGGACCGGTCCAGCCGCCTACATGGTCATCGGCACCTACTCGCTGTACGCGGTCTGGCACGGCGGCGCGGCGAGTGGCCCGTGGATCTGGCCAGCCAGGCCGCCGCAGGACCTGGGCGCCTGGTTGTGCGCCGGGCTGGTCTTCGCCGCTGGGGTGGCGCTCAGCACCGTGCGCGGCGCTCGCGGCCAGGCCGCGGACTAGCAACCGCCAGCCAGGACGATGCGTCCCGTTCAGCCCGCCGGGTAAGCGGCGCGCCATTCGGCGGCGAGCAGCGCATAGACGGCCGTGTCGCCCCACTCGCCTTTGAACCAGATGTCCTGGCGGAAGTACGCCTCTCGCCGCATGCCAAGCCGCTCGCAGAGCCGCGCCGACGGCACATTCCTCGGATCGAGCTGGGCCCACACGCGGTGCATATCCAGGTCGTCGAACGCCATCATGAGCAGCTCGCGTGCCGCTTCGGTGGCGAGTCCGCGCCCATGGAACTCCGGATTGAATGCCCAGCCGATCTCAGCCTGGCGGTCGGCCAGCCGACCTGCCTTGATGAGGAGGTCACCGATCATCCGGCCCTCGTATTCGACGGCGAGAATGATGCCGTCCTCGTCGGCCGTGATCTGGGTGGCGGGCAGCCGCTCGGCGATGAACGCGTGGGCCCCGGCCGGCTGCAGCGGGTCGGCCGGCATGTAGCGCACAACGTCCTCGCGACCGCGGTATGCCAGGACATCCGATTCGTCGTCGTGCCGGAACGGCCGTAGCACAAGCCGCGCGGTCCGCCGCGGCAGGACGGGGGCCGCGGCGGGTCGAAGGCCGGCCGGCTCGGCGCGCGCAGTCCCGGAGCTGGTCACTTCGGCCACGGATGCTCTCCCTCCGTCGGAGAGCCTACCGGCGACGTGGATCGGGACGTTGCCGCGGACGAGCAGCGTCCTACGCCAGCGACCTGGCCGGCATCGGGCGGCGCCCGTCGGCCTGGCCCGAATCGAGGAATGCCGTGATCCGCTGACGCAGCGACGCGGGATCGAGACCGTGCGCGGCCAGATGCTCGAGCGGCGTGCCGTAGCGCCTGAGCTCGTCGCGGGCCACGCCGAGCCCGAGCGACCGGTGCGGCAGATCGGCGAGGGCATCGGCGACGTCGGCCAAGGAGGTTCCGGCCAGGTACGGCTCGACCAGCACGACGACCGGAGCGACGAGCGTCGCTCGGAGCGTCTGCCTGTCGAAGGGCCGGATGGTGGGCGCGTACAGCACAGTGACGTCCATCCCGGCGGTTGCCTCGATGACCGCGTCGGCCAGCGGTCCGACGGCGACGATCGTCCCCAGCGTTCCGCTCCGCACAATGGTGAAGCCCAGCCGCCGGACGGCAAGCGGACCGGCATTCGCCAGCACCGAGAGCCGGAGATAGACCAGTCCGTTGCTGACGGCTGCGGCGCGCAGCATGCGTTCTGCCTCGCCGGGGTGGCCCGGCACATGCACGGTCCAGCCGGGCAGGGTCCCGAGCAGCGCCACGTCGCCGGGAGCCTGGTGCGTCCGTCCCGACGATGAGTAGTCGAACGACGCGCCAGAGCTGACCAGGACGGCGCCCGCGCCCTGGTGGTTCAGGTCGAGCTTGATCTGCTCGAACGGCCGCTCGACCAGGAAGCTCGCGAACGTGTGCGCGATCGGCCGCATCCCGGCCAGGGCCATCCCGCTGGCCGCGCTGATCAGCAGCTGCTCCCTGATGCCCACATTCACGACGCGGTCAGGATGCCGGTCTCTGGCGGCATCGAAATCGTCGGCTGTTATGTCAGCGAGCAGAATGGCCACTCGCGGATCGGTGTCAAGCAGCTCGCCGGCAACCCGCACGAACCGCTGTCGCATGGTGTCCAACGCGATTCTCCTCGATGGCTGCTTCTAGACGACGGCGATCACGGCACGGGGCCGGCCGGGATGCGGAGCTGCGAATGCCGCCTCGAGCGCGTCATGGTCGCGTCCGCTGACCCGGGCCACCGACCAGCCTTCTGCCGCGAACCTGGTCTCGATCCCGCCGGGCCAGCCGTAGGTGGCCGATGAGTTATCGACGACCACGCAGTGCAAAGCCTCGAGCCCGGCACGTCCGGCGAATGCGATCGCTTCGTGGCCGGAGCCCTCGTCAAGCTCGCCGTCCCCGGTCAGCACGAAGACACGGTCGTCGCTCAGGCCCATGGCGCGCAGGCCGAGCGCGGTCCCGACCGCGATAGGCAGGCCATGACCAAGCGAGCCGCTCGATATTTCCGCCCCGCGGACGAGATTGCGATCCGGATGCTGGCCGAGCACGGAGTCGAACTGGCCGTAGCGCGGTAGCTCACTGGCGTCGATGAAACCTTTGGCCGTGAGGATTGCGTAAAAAGCCATGGGTCCATGGCCCTTCGACAGGTAGAACCTGTCCCTCGGCTCGGCATCAGCCCGAGCTGGGTTGATCCGCAGCACCCGGTCGTAGAGGACCCACAGGACGTCGAGGGTCGACTCAGCGGCCAGGTCGTGCTTCTCGTCTGCGGTCATCAGGGCCATCAGGCCGGGCAGGTCCTCGTAGGTATAGCCCAGCAGCCTGCTCGCTTCGCTCATGGCGTTCAGTGTCGAACTTCAAGCGCACTTGAAGTCAAGGCGGCCGCGCCCCTACGCTCGGTGGCATGCCCGCCCTGCCCGCTCACCTGACGATCTCTGAGCTGGCAGCCCGCAGCGGCGCCGCGCCATCGGCCCTGCGCTATTACGAGGAGCTTGGCCTGATCGAGGCCGAGCGGACGGCTGGCAATCAGCGGCGTTATGCCAGGCACATGCTGCGCCGGGTCGCATTCATCAAGGCAGGGCGCAGGCTCGGGCTCTCGCTCGGCGAGATCAAGCTCGCCCTTGACCGGCTGCCGTGCGGCAAGGCGCCGACGCGGGCGGAGTGGAGCCGCGCGGCGAAGATGTGGCAAGCGCGGATTCACGCCCAGATCGCCGACCTCGAGCGGCTCTCCAGCACCCTCGGCAGCTGCATCGGGTGCGGTTGCCTGTCGCTGCGGACGTGCGCCCTTTACAACACCGACGACGAGGCCGGCGCCCGCGGACCCGGTGCGCGCTGGCTGCTTGACGACGACCGGGCGGGGACCGGCTAGAGGCCCATGTCGTCGAGCTGCTTGTACAGCTCGGCGCGAGGGTTCGATGGATCGACGGCAAGGCCCTTCCCGCTGGCCTTGCCCGACTCGGAGCTCTTGCCCCCAGCGGCAGGTATGACGGCGGTTCCGGCCGTACCGCTCACCGCGCGCTTGCGAGCTGGCTTGCCTGCTCGCTGCGCGGCCCGGCGGTCCCGCAGCAGCCAGCCGGACAGGACGCCGCCTGCCAGGCCGCCCACGTGCGCCTGCCAGCCGATTCCCTGGTGCGGCAGCAGCACCGAGAACTGGTAAGCGAAGCACAGCGCCATCACGGCCCCGATCAGGACGTCGATGGCATGCCGGTCGAACAGGCCGCGGACGATGATGTAGCCGAAGTACCCGAAGACCACGCCGCTGGCGCCGACGCCGACGGTGCGCGAAGCCTCGAAGAACCACGCCGCCAGGCCGCTGGTCACCACCACGATGGCCGTGACGGCGGCGAACTTCGCGATCCCGCGGTAGGCGGCGAGAAATCCGAAAATGAACAGCGGTCCGGAATTGCCCTCTATGTGGCTCCAGCTCGCGTGCAGCAACGGAGCCGTGAGGATGTACGGCAGGTGGCCGATGTTGCGCGGCCAGATCCCGTAGCTCTGGGACAGGTGATAGCTATCCGCATAGTTGGCGACCTGGAGCGCCCAGATCAGGGCCAGCACGCCGACCATGACGAACAGTGCCCTGCGCGCCCCGGCGACCACGGCTTCCGCCTGGCCGACGTCGAGTACCCAGCCCTGTCTCGCCGGCCTGGCCGACTGGCTGGCGCGCCCGGTTGAGGCTGGTTCGTTAGTCATTGTCGTGTCCGTTCGCCGTCGGTCGGCATGCTTGAAACGCTAGCCTGAACCCCGACACCAGGGTAGTGCCGGCGTGTCGCCCGGCCGCCACGCCGACCTACGCCCTCAACTGGTGATCACAGGTAGCCCCGGTTACACGTCGTGATCGTTACGATACCGACTGCCAATCCGTGACCTCGCCGACACAAATTCCTCCGGCAACACCCCAACTTTTTCTTCGGAAACGCTTGGTCGGTCCCGTCACTTCTGGCAACGTGGTGCGGCAACAGATGTTGGCTCCTCATTTCGGTAGTTCTGCCGTTCCTGTCCCGTAATCGGCCGCCGTCATGGGAGCCCAAGCCTGGACGAGACTCGCTGCCTTGGCCGCAGCGGTCCTGCGCGCCGGCAACTTGCTGATCGCGCTTGGCCGACGGAAGGACGGCATTGTCACAGCACCGGAGGCACGTGGCCATCGACACCGGGCCGCGCAAGGTCAGTCAGCGCCCTCCACGCACGGCCAGCAACCGCCGGTCAGGCAAGGCCAGTAACGGCCGGGCGGGCAAGGCCAGGAGCCGTCGGCCGCGCAGAAGCGTTCGTGCCTTCCTGCTCACCACCGTCGTCTCATCGATCTTTGTCGTCGCTGGCGCCAAGTACGCGATCGGCGAGTTCGCGATGCAGCCCAATCACCTCGCCGATGCGCTGAGCGAGATCCCGACCAGCCGCACCGGTGCCCACCTCATGCATCAGCGCCAGCAAATGATCCTCATGGACGTGGCCACGAAGACCTTCAAGCTGGTCGGCAAGCCCAAGGTCGCGACGAAACCTGCCCCGCCGGTGCCGACAGGGGGCGGAGTAGGGGGTGCACCGGTCGTTACCGCGCCCATCCCGAGCCCCGGGACCGCCGAGGCCATCGCGCAGCAACTGCTTCCCTCGTTCGGGTTCGACGCCAAGACGCAGTACCCCTGCCTTTACCAGATGTGGATGCGCGAGAGCGGTTGGAGCGTCACGGCGGCCAATGCAAGCGGCGCCTACGGGATCCCGCAGGCGCTCCCTGGCTCGAAGATGGCAACTGCCGGGCCCGATTGGCAAACGAACGCAACCACGCAGATCAAGTGGGGGCTCGGTTACATCAGAGACCGCTACGGCACGCCGTGCGGAGCCTGGTCATTCTGGCAAGCGAACGGCTGGTACTAGCCGACTGCGGCTGGTAGTGAGATCGGCACACGGCTGATTCTGCGATTATGCTCGGTCGCGCCCTCATGGCAGCGGCGTGAAAGTACTCTTGGCGACCTGGAAAACCTGGTTCGCGGCCGTCAGATACGTGGCCCGTGCCGACCTCGACAGGATGTATGGCTGCGAACCCGCGCTGGTCGGCGCCGTGAAGATGATCTTCGTGACGACGATCCTCGCCCCGTTGACTGGCTTCCACCAGAACGCCCAGGTCGCCGCCGGCCAGCTGTGGAACGTTCTGCTCGAGATGGCCAGCAGGTGGTAACGGCGGTACGTGTGGTGCGCGATCGCGGTCGCCTGCAGGTGGCGCGCCTCGCGGAGCGGCCCTGAAACGGCGAACGGCGCCATATTGACGATCAGCATCGCCTTGCCGGCCGGCCGCTTGATGAGCGTCTGCAGGCCCGGAGTCATAAGCCAGACGGTCGGTGCGGCGAGCCTGAAGCCCGCCGTGGTTCCGATGCTCTGGGCCGTGACCGACTGCCAGCTGTACCCCGGCGGAAGCGTGCCGCTTTTCGGTGCCGGGCTGGTCTGGGTGGGCGTCGGCGACGGAGTCGGCTGGCTGGACGGGCTCGACGGGCTTGGCGTGCTCGACGGCGTCGGCTTGCCCGATGGCCTTTGCGATGTCGACGATGTCGATGTAGGCCGGCCAGCTGGCTGTGACGGACCTGACGGCTGCAGGCCGCCGGCTGGACCGTGACCGCCCGTCGAACTGCTGGCCGGGTGGCTGCTGTCGTGCCGTCTGATGCCCTGGACGCTGCTCTGGACCGAGTGCGTGCCGATCTTGCTGGCGCGCGGCAGGTGCGACAGGCCCCGCATCAGCGAATCCCCGAAGCCGGG
>Ga0070706_100007731_pt1 | contig 10053 bp, 5 predicted proteins | sample KBSK5501metaG_FD_65476 | JGI IMG/M metagenome (GOLD analysis project Ga0070706, IMG submission 65476) | Corn, switchgrass and miscanthus rhizosphere microbial communities from Kellogg Biological Station, Michigan, USA - KBS K5-50-1 metaG | ecosystem: Host-associated > Plants > Roots >... | reverse complement strand
TGTTGAGAGCTTCACGGAGCCTGCGCTCGCGGTGTCAACTTCAGTTGCAGGTCTCCAAGGATTCCTGACGGCAGGACCTGCAAGTTTCCCATGTCTTGAGGGGTGAATCGTTCGCCATACCTCTCGTTGAGCAAACGGTAAGTAGGAAGCGCGCGCCCAGCCAGCGAGTTGATCGCCGTATTACCGACAACAATGCGCAAGTTATTCTTCCCCACTTTCAGAAATCTGGTGACGTCAATCTTATACGGCGGATGCCATACGAAACCCGTGCGCTCCCCGTTGACATAGACTTCGGCCGCTTCTCGTATCGGTCCTTCAAAATATGCTTTCATGCTGAATTGCGGCAGCGGATTCGGTTCCTCAATCGCCGTGCCCGGTCCGAAATCCAGCAAACCCTTGATTCCGGAATTCAAGTCCTGGGCCGAGAAATCAAAAGTTCTCGAGTAGCTGACCTGACCCGAATAATATTTGAAAGTTGGATCGGCGCTCCAGGACTGAAGCTTGGGCATGTCGACAGTTTGGTTCGTGCCAGCGAAGGTAATCTTCCAATCCGTTGAGAGGTCGATTGTCTTTGACGGAGCACGCGCGATCGGCGGCCTTCTCTCAGCCTGAGGCGCAGATTCCGTGAACAAAATCAGTCGTGACTCATAAGGTTGCAAATCAAGTTCGACGGCCGAGGGGTTCTCCACCGGAGATACCGCGCCTGTAAAGGGATCCCACCATTCCGCACGTTTTGCAGGATGACGAAATGTCGCATGAACACCGAGCGCCTGATTGCTGGTGTTGGCGATGAAGTATAAATCTCCGATTTCGAGCTTCCGATGGATGAACCCGATTCTTGGAGTTCTAGGAGAAAACACGACGTCGGGAGTGAGATAGCTGGCGAGCGCAGCTCCAACTTGATTTTCGTCGGAAATAAAATGCCCCGCAGCGTTCTTTTCCTCGAACAGACGTTGCGAGATTTCTCGAATCCGCGGGCCGTCGGCCTCTGCCTCAAGCAAACCCGGCGCCATAGACGGAAAGCTATGGGCGGCAATCACAATGCCGCCGCGCCGCGCATATTCTTCAATTTTTTTATAGATCGCGATTGGCAATCGCTCAATGCCGGGTAGGATCAACACCGCATATGGAATGCCCACCGTATCGATAGCATCGGCGTCGATAAAGTCAACGTTAAATCCCGAGTCCAGAATCTGTGGAATCACCCTGCTTACCAGCGAATTTCTGTCCAGAGACTCATCCATGCTGAAATTCGAACCCGTAGTGTTGAAGCCGCTGTGGCTAATCACGGGATTGGTGGAATCGACTTTCACCGTGAACGTTGACCAGATATCGTCATTGGGCAGAAGCAACGCCACATCGTTAGCCGGCTTTCCTTGCCGAAGCGCGAAGCTGACCCGTTGCAGGTACTGAGCCAGATCTGGCATCACAAACGACCAGGGGTTGTGAGCGTTGAGCGCGGCAGCAGCATACATGCGCCATCCCGGTTCCCCCGCCTCTTTGGGTGAATACGGCCAACCGTGCCCGACCAATTGATTGATGCCTTGCAAGAAGTGCAGATCGGCTTCTGCTTTCAGGTCCAAAGGCGTGGCGCGAAACGCGGGGGAATGCAACCAGGTCCAGGTTTCCGAGGAGATCACCGGCCCGCCAAGAAGATGCCCTGCCGATGCTGCCCATCGCAAGTCGGAGAATTCCCGCCACATTAACAACGATGCCTTCCCTTCGCCTTCGGGTAGATCGGCATACCGGTTGCTCGATAGGGTGACCGGCGGAAATCCATAGGTCTGCGAGCGGAATAATGTGCGGTGCTGTTGCGCCCAGTCATGCAGCGGCTCAAGGAAGCGTTCGTTCGCCAGTTCGGTGAGCGTTCTTCCCCAATCATGCCGAATCGATGCAGTCAGCGGGCCAACATCGCCAATCAGCGCTGGCAAGTAAGGAGTGAGATCGTAGCCGCGTCGCGCACGAAACTGCTCCATCAAGTCGCCGGTCCAGTTGGAGCCGTAGTCCTCCAAGCTGTCGCTGAAGACGGCGTGCGGAGGTTGGTTGCCAAATGCATCGATCAAGCGATCTCCCACTGCCTGGAGATGAGTTTCGATCGCGTTTCGATCGTAGTGGTCGAGCACGAAACCCTCGGCGCCAATCGCCGGACGCTTTACCATCATTCCCGTGCGGCTCGATATGAAGAAGATCGCGTCGTTCGCTACCTGCAGCGGGGGAGGTATTTGCATGCGGCCGTTTGCGATCGTCGAAACTTGCTTCGCGTCGTGCAATGAGACCTGGCCATCTCTGAGGGGAGCCATGAACGTAGCGATCAGTTGCTCACCCGTATCAATGTCGGGCACGGCGATCGAGTCTGTTCCCGGCGGAGCTAAAATTGTCTTCACCCGTAGCTCACCAGCCGCTTCTGTCACCGGTATATGAGGGCCGCCAAAGGGCCACCCGCTTCCTAAGGTGATGTCGACCCGCAAACCAAGCTTCCTGGCTGTGGTGGCGGTAAACCGAATCGCATCAAGATGTTCGTCCGAGAGAAATCGCCGATTGTGGAACCCCGTGTTCGGATCATCGAGTGCCAGCGGATACAGCGTCGCGATCTCGACCCCGCCAATCCCTTCTGCCTTCATCTGCTCCAGTTCCCGCTGCAACTCGGGCTTCGAGACTGCAGGCCCAAACCACCACCACCGCACCATGATTCGGCAGTCATCCGGCGGGTTCGCAAAGGACTTTTCTAGAACCGTCAGCTTTTCGTTCTGCTGAGCGGCCGCTCTGGGAGCTTGCGCGAGAAAGGCAAGCATAATGATCAGGAGCGCTACCTTACCCTTGAGAATTCCCTTTCGCATGCCACACCTGCTTTCACACTTCGACCGGAGCGCGATCCTCGTTCAAAAGGAATCATCGTACAACTTTAAGGATGGGATAACGAGTGAAGTCTGCTCCCACTGAAACGATTTTCTCTAAGGTTCTTGTGGCGAAGAACTCCAGGGGATCGGCCCTACCCATACACCTTAGGCAGAGCTACAGGCAATACCGGATACCCTCCCAATTCACGGACAATTAGCGTCAGCAGATGTGCATCACCAGCAGTCGTGTGAGCATAGAAGATTAAAGAACGGAGAAATGACAATGACGGCTGCGGATGTTCTCATCGAAACCTTGATCGACTGGGGCGTTGACGTCGTTTTCGGGTTGCCCGGGGACGGCATCAACGGCCTGATGGAGTCACTTCGCACGCATCAAAACCAGATCCGATTCGTGCAGGTCAGGCACGAAGAGTCCGCCGCTTTAATGGCCTGCGGATATGCGAAATTCACGGGCAAGCTCGGAGTATGTTTGGCGACCTCAGGCCCCGGAGGAATCCACCTGCTTAACGGCCTATACGACGCCAAAATGGATGGCCAACCGGTATTGGCGATCACTGGCCTGCAGTTTCACGACCTGATCGGAACCTACACTCAGCAAGATGTCGCTCTCGACCGTCTCTTTATGGATGTCGCAGCCTGCAATGAGCGCATCATGGGTCCGACCCATGTCGAAAACATCGTCGATCTCGCCGTGCGAATCGCTCTTTCGTATCGCACCGTAAGTCACGTTACCTTTCCAGTTGACTTTCAGGAAATCGAAGTTAAGAAACGGCAACGTTCCAAGCGCAACATCCCCCATCACACTTCCCGCGCGGAAGCCGAGGGCGCCATGTTGGCCGATCCTGCAGATCTCGATCGCGCGGCAGAGATCCTGAATGCCGGGAAGAAGGTTGCAATCCTTGCTGGGCGCGGTGCGCTCCACGCCAGAGTCGAACTCGAACAGACCGCAGAGATGCTGGCTGCTCCCATTGTGAAGGCACTTCTGGGCCGGGACGCTGTGCCCGACGACAGCGTCTACACCACCGGAACCATCGGGTTGTTGGGCACCCGGCCCTCCCAGGATGCGATGGAAAGTTGCGATACGTTGCTGATGGTGGGAACCTCTTTTCCCTATATCGAGTACCTGCCCAAGCCCGGGGACGCAAAGGGCGTCCAGATCGAACTTGATCCCAAGCGCGTCGGTCTCCGATTTCCTGTCGATGTAGGACTGGTCGGCGACAGCCGTCGCGTGCTCCGCGAATTACTGCCCCGGCTCAAACGCAAGGAAAACCGAGGTTTCCTCGAGAAGGGGCAAAAGGGAATCGAGGACTGGCGCAAGGTTATGAAAGAGCGCGCCACCCGCCGCGATGTGCCGATGAAGCCGCAGGTCATCGCTTACGAACTCGGCCAAAGATTGCGCGACAATGCGATTGTCAGTTGCGACAGTGGAACGATAACGACCTGGTGGGCCCGCCATATCCCCGTCAAGTCAGGCCAGGTGCACAGTGTTTCCGGCAATCTGGCCACCATGGCCTGCGGCCTGCCCTATACCATCGCAGCACAGATCGCTTACCCCAATCGGCAATGTGTCGCGTTCGTAGGAGACGGCGGATTTTCCATGTTGATGGCCGAGTTTGCTACGGCGGCGAAATATAAACTCCCGATCAAGGTGGTCATCGTCAAGAACGGTACGCTCGGACAGATTAAGTGGGAGCAGATGGTATTCCTGGGCAATCCCGAGTTTGGGGTTGATTTGCATCCCATCGATTTCGCTGCCGTAGCGCACGCCTGCGGCGGTCAAGGCTTTACCGCGGAAGATCCGGCAGACTGTGGACGGGTCGTCGAAGACTTCCTGAACGCACCCGGCCCCGCCGTTTTGCAGGCGGTAGTCGATCCTTTTGAGCCGCCGCTGCCTGCTAAAGTGACGTCGGACCAGGCATTGAGATTTGCCGAGTCGCTGATCCGTGGTGAGCCGAACCGCACCAAGATCGCTCTAACCGCACTCTCCGACAAAGTTCGAGAGATGGTTTAGCGATAGTCTTTACCGACGTTTGTTGTCAGTCCAGTCGGATCAGCCCTGGAAGCGACAACCGTCGATACTCGTTTCACATCCAAAGGTCTCATGCCCGAACCTCCGCAGGAGCATGCTGTACCGGAAACTTCGTCGGGACCGATAAAGATCCCTGAGGAACAGCAGTCTCTGTTTCGCGAAATTCTTGAACTCTTGGAGAAGAAGGGCACCTGCTTTGCCGTGGCGGGAGCATTTGCCCTGCGAGAGCACACTGGGATCTGCCGCGACACCAAAGACCTCGATCTGTTTCTAACCCCTGAAAATGCCGCTCTGGCTCTTCAGAATCTTCAAGAAAAGGGCTTCGAGTGCGAAGTTTGTGACCCGGTCTGGCTCTTCAAGGCGCATCGGGATGGTTTTTTTGTTGACCTCATCACCGGGATGAGCAATGCCGTCATCGTGGTAGACGACTCCTGGATCGAACGTGCGAAACTTGCCACGGTTCAAGGGGTAGAGACCAGGGTCCTAGCTGCGGAAGAACTGATGGCGTCCAAGCTGTTTATCGCACGCCGTGAGCGCTTCGATTGCGCCGACATCGCGCACGTAATCTTCGGAACTCGCGGCAAACTTGACTGGCAGCGGATTTTCCACTTGGCGGGAGAACATTGGGAGATGATCCTGTGGGCGTTGGTGTTGTTCCGCTATTCGTATCCGGCGCAAACCCAATACGTTCCCAAAGAGGTATGGTGCGACCTGGTCACCCGTTTTCATAAGGCTGTTTCTCATCCCGACCCCACCGCCAAATTTCGAGGCAGCCTGGTCGATGACAAACAGTTTGCCATCGATGTGAATGAATGGGGTCTGGAGAATCTGATGCTGGAGTATCGCGACCGCCGTTTGAAAAGTATTCCACCCCCGCCCACGCTATGAGAATCGCAGCTACTGCCGATTTGCACTTCTCCGCGTCCCGTCACGGTGCCTTGCACGATCAATTGAGCCGGGTGCGAGAGGAGGCTGACGTCCTCGTGCTGGCCGGAGACCTGACGAATTATGGCCAGCCTGACGAGATGGAACCGCTGCTGAACGTCGTGGTTCGGACCAGGGTTCCAACGGTTGCAGTTCTCGGAAATCACGACTACGAAAGCGGGAAACAAGCAGAATTGATGCGCATGATGAACGCCGCTGGCCTTAAAGTGCTCGATGGAACAGCCTACGAGCGCGACGGCGTGGGCTTCGCGGGCACCAAGGGTTTCGTGGGTGGCTTCGGGCGCGGCCTGTTAACCGCCTTCGGCGAACCGGAGATCAAACAGTTTGTGCAGGCTTCCATCGACGAGGCCCTGAAGTTGGAGCGGGCAATGGCGCAACTCCGCACCCCCAAGCGCGTGGTCGTGGTGCATTATTCGCCCATTTGCGCCACGGTGCAGGGGGAAGCGCCCGAGATATACCCATTCATGGGCACGACCCGTCTGGCCGAAGTAGTCGATCGTCACGGCGCGGACTTGGTTCTGCACGGTCACGCTCATCACGGACAATTGGAAGGAAAAACCATTGGCGGGAGCCCCGTGTATAACGTCGCCATCACCTTATTACAGGCGCAAAAAACGTCTGCCGCTTATCGAATCTTTGACATCTAAGATCGGACCCCGAACCTCTTAAGCTAGATTCCTTAACCGAAATATTTCGGGCGGCATCTATTGCATAAGCCGGATACCCATCGCTGCTGGTCTGTCAGCAGACCGGGTATTGTGCAGAACGGAACTGAACGCCGGATCAGTCGGCTCTGATCCAGCTCTCTCGAGCAATGTTACCGACCGAGGCTTTTACCAAACAGAAGCGAGTAGGTGCCAACCGGCTGGCAGATGGCAGTTGGGAGTTTCTCCTATGGGCGCCTCAGGCCCGCGCCGTGAGCTTGCATCTGCTCGGAAGCGGTGATCGAATCGCCATGGAGTCGCTTGCCGACGGATATCATCGTGCGACTGTCGACACTCTCGAGCCCGGCTCCGAATATTTCTATCAACTCTACGGTGAGCGGGAGCTGCCCGATCCCGCTTCCCGGTTTCAACCTCAGGGAGTGCACGGCCCATCCCAAATCGTCGACCTCGACGCTTTCCGCTGGACCGACCACAATTGGAAAGGAACGGCTTTGGAGCGCAGCGTCTTCTACGAACTCCACGTCGGAACCTACACACCGGAAGGATCGTTCGATGCCATAATCGGTCATCTTCCGGAACTTGCTGCTCTGGGGATTACGACGATTGAACTCATGCCCGTCGCCCAGTTTCCCGGTCCGCGAAATTGGGGCTACGACGGCGTAAATCTCTTCGCGCCCCAGAACACCTACGGAGGCCCAGAGTCGCTGCAGCGGCTAGTAAACGCCGCCCACCAGCATGGCCTCTCCATCGCGCTCGACGTGGTTTACAACCATCTCGGCCCGGAAGGCAACTACCTTAATGCTTACGGCCCATACTTTACCGATCGCTATCGCACTCCCTGGGGTCAGGCTATCAACTTTGACGGCGAAGAAAGCGACGAAGTGAGGAGATTCTTCATCGAAAACGCATTGTACTGGCTCGAGGACTACCACTTCGACGCGCTTCGCCTGGACGCGGTTCACGGAATCTTCGACTTCGGTGCACGCCACTTTCTGGCAGAGCTCAAGGCTTCGGTCGCCGACCTGTCGCAGCGACTAGGCCGGCAACTCTATTTGATCGCGGAAAGCGATTTGAACGATTCTCGCCTCCTGCATCACCCCGAGCGCGGCGGATACGACCTCGACGCCCAATGGAGCGATGATTTTCATCACTCGGTTCACACGTTGCTGACCAGGGAAAACGTCGGATACTACTCCGATTTCGGAGGCGTCGAGCCGCTGGTTTCGACGCTGCAAGACGGCTGGTACTACAGCGGACACTATTCGAAGTACCGCAAGCGTCGCCACGGCAATTCCCCGCGCGGCATCTCGCCTTCAAAATTTGTGGTCTGCAATCAGAATCACGACCAAGTAGGTAACCGCGCCGCTGGCGAACGGCTCACCAGCCTGGTGAATTTCGAAGCGCTGAAACTTGCAGCCGGAATCACACTCCTCTCACCCTTTGTGCCCATGTTGTTCATGGGCGAAGAATATGGCGAGACGGCTCCTTTTCAATACTTCACCAGCCACGGAGATCCCGCGCTCGTCGAAGCTGTCCGTCGCGGTCGTCGCGAAGAGTTCGCCGCGTTTGGCTGGGAAGGCCGCGTGCCCGATCCGCAGGACGAAACTACCTTCTCGCGGTCTCACCTCGACCACTCGCTGAAGGAAAAAGAACCCCACCGCACGCTCTTGCGTTTCTATCGACGGCTCATCCAAATCCGCAACGAGCAACAACAAGGCACGCCTGCCCCACGAACCGTTCGCGAACTGGGAGGCTGCGCGCTCTTAATAATGCGCGAGAACGCTTCTCGACAACTAGCGATAGCGTGCAACTTCGCTGAGTTTCCCGTCGCGTTGAACCTGCCGGACCTGGCGGGGAAATGGACGATTGTGGTTCACTCGGCCGACGCATCGTGGAACGGGCCAGAACCGAATCTGGCACCTGAGATAACATTGTTGGCGGCGGGTAAACTACTGCTGTCGCCACACTCGTTCCTGGTCATTGAACGAATTCAACGCAACACGGAGGGGGTGTGAAATACGTTTGCATCCATGGGCATTTCTATCAGCCCCCGCGTGAAAATCCCTATCTAGAAGCCATTGAGTTGCAGGATTCGGCCTATCCTTATCACGACTGGAACGAGCGCATCACGGCCGAGTCCTACGCTCCCAATGCCGCCTCGCGAATTGTTGACTCGGAAAATCGTATCGTCAAGCTGTTCAACAACTACGCGAAGATCAGCTTCAACTTCGGACCCACCTTGTTGTCCTGGATGAAGGACCAGGCCCTCCGGGTCTACGATGCAATTCTCGAGGCCGACAAAGAGAGTGCCCAGCGTTTTTCCGGACATGGCTCTGCTCTGGCGCAGGGCTACAACCACATGATCCTCCCCCTCGCCAATCGACGCGACAAAGTAACCCAGGTCAAGTGGGGGATTCGCGATTTTGCGAGCCGCTTCGGAAGAAAGCCCGAAGGAATCTGGTTGCCGGAGACTGCTGTGGATACCGAAAGTCTCGAGGTCCTGGCGGAAAATGGAATCAAGTTCACGATCCTCGCGCCCCGCCAGGCTCAACGTATACGAGCGAAGAACAGCTCCAAGTTCGAAGACGTGAGCGGAGCGCGCATAGACCCGGCTCGCGCCTATCTTGCGGAACTGCCCTCCAAAAAGCGTATCAACTTGTTCTTTTACGACGGCCCCATCTCGCAAGGCGTTGCCTTCGAGGGACTATTAAACGATGGAAAACGATTTGCCGACCGCCTGATGAGCGGTTTCTCCGACTCCCGCCAGGGACCTCAACTGGTCCACATTGCCACCGACGGAGAGAGCTACGGCCATCATCATCACTATGGCGAAATGGCGCTCAGCTTCGCGTTGGACGAAATCGAAACGCGAAAAGTCGCCCAGTTGACTAACTACGGCGAATTCCTGGAAAAACATCCTCCCAAGCATTTCGTCGAAATCGTCGAAAACAGTTCGTGGAGTTGCGTTCACGGCGTCGAACGTTGGCGGAGCGATTGCGGATGCAATTCCGGCGGGCATCCTTGGAACCAGCAGTGGCGCGCCCCGCTGCGCGCGGCGCTCGACTGGCTGCGCGACAAACTCGCTCCCATCTTCGAGTCACGACTGAAAGAGTATGTCCGCGATCCATGGGCCACTCGCGACGACTATATTCGTGTGATTCTCGATCGCTCGGAGGAAACCCGCAAAGCATTCTTCGCCGACCACGCGATCAGGCCGCTCGAGCCCCACGAGCAGGTGACTGCCCTCAAACTTCTTGAGATGCAGCGTCATGCTCTGCTCATGTACGCCAGCTGCGGATGGTTCTTCGACGAGCTCTCCGGCCTTGAAACAACCCAGGTCATTCATTACGCCGGACGCGCCTTACAACTCGCTGAAGAATGCTCGGGAGAAAAACTCGAGCCCGAATTCCTGCAGCATCTCGCCTTGGCAAAAAGCAATCTTCCCGAGCATGGCGACGGCGCCAAGATTTATGAAAAGTGGGTGAAGCCCGCGGTGGTTGACATCGAGCGCGTCGGCGGCCACTATGCCATCAGTTCTCTGTTCGAAAGCTATCCC
>Ga0070706_100007729_pt1 | contig 10054 bp, 10 predicted proteins | sample KBSK5501metaG_FD_65476 | JGI IMG/M metagenome (GOLD analysis project Ga0070706, IMG submission 65476) | Corn, switchgrass and miscanthus rhizosphere microbial communities from Kellogg Biological Station, Michigan, USA - KBS K5-50-1 metaG | ecosystem: Host-associated > Plants > Roots >... | reverse complement strand
GGGAGATTGAGAAATCCCCCGACTCTTCGCCATTTGGGCTAGGTGCCTGGGGTTTCGTGTACTTTGCGCCCGCTTGTACCGTATACTCGGATCATGGAACACGTCATCGCCACGATTGCCAACCTCGTCGTGATAGCCGCCTTCGTGCTGAGCTACCTCAGAAGACGCCGCCCTCGAAAAAAAAACCAACGCGTACCATTTTCTACAACCGATCATGCATACCATTTCCTACAACCCAAATAGATATCCCCCGACCTTCCGTGATTGGAGGGCCGGGGGGCTGGGATGCTGCCCTGGGCGAGAACACTCCCATCTCACCAGGGGCCAAACTTTATCGCCTGCCTGCTAGGACGCTGGGAGGTGCGCGGAAATCTCGGCCCAGGAAATCGGCGCTAGCAACGACATTCGATCTGTCCCAAGCCTGAAGAGCCTGCTTCCAGAAAAGCTCGAAGGCGGCGCGAGCTACGTTCTCGGCCATGCCTGGTGCCGCTACATTCAGCCGCTCGAGGAAGGCTGCGACGCCGCGCTGTTGGTGGGTGCGCACGCGATGGCCGGCACCCCGGACGGCGTGATGTGCCATACCGTTAGCAGCGAGCGCTGGTACAACGCCTGGATCAACGACCAGCTGGTGGGAGAGAGCGGCATCGAGGCGGCGATTTGCGGCACGTTCAACACGCCGGTCGTCTTCGTCGCGGGAGACAGCGCGACCTGTCGCGAGGTAACGGACTTGCTTGGCCCCAAGGTCGTGACGGCCCCTGTCAAGGAAGGGCTTGGCCGCTATTCCGCGCGGACGCTCAATCACGCGGACGCCTGCGAGATGATCGAGGCGCGGGTGAAGCAAGCGCTGACCACGCGCGACTGGCCCGCGCCCTACAAGCCTGCCAGCCCGGTGACGTTCACTGTGGAGCTTGCCGCACCCGACCATGCGCTTGCCTTTGCGGGCCGTACCGGGGTGGAGATTGTGGATGCCCGCAAAGTGGTGGCGCGAGGCGACACGTTCTGGGAGCTGTGGGATCGCTTCTGGTACCGCACCTAGCTCGCCGGGTCGAAGCCCAACAGCTCCGGCGTGCGCAAGTGCCCGATATCATTCAACGTGAAGAGCGCGCGCCGCGCGCCTTTCACCCGCGCCACCGAGATGGACGTGTTGGCCGCCGGGAAGAAGTAATCGCGCTCGATGCCTAACAGCACGGCGAAATAGGCGTTGATCGAGCCGCCGTGACTTACCACCGCGATGCGCCGTCCGGGGTGTGCCGCCGCCAGGCGGTCCACGGCACCGGTGATGCGCGTGCGCAGCGCTGGTGACGGCTCCGAGCCAGGTATGCTGGACCACATGCCCGTGGTCACCGCCACGATGGCGATCTCACGCAGCCGCTGCTTCAGCAGGTTGGACAGCTCCTCCGGCGACAAGACATCGCGCTCTTTGGGACCGATCTGGCCCAGCTCAACCTCGCGCAGATCGGGCTCAAGGGACACCGGCAGGTCTGCTGCCTTACCAACGGCCTCGGCCGTCTGGCGGGCGCGACCGAGAGGGCTGCTATAGATGGCGGCCAACCCGCTGTCGCGCAAGCGTTCCGCCAGCGCCTGGGCCTGCTGCCTGCCGAGCTCGCTCAGTGGCTGATCGTCGTAGCCGCCGCTGGCCACCTCATCCGCACCGGGCAGCGCGTCCGCATGGCGAATGAAGTAGATCTCGGTGGCGCCGCGCTTCAAGCTCAGAAAGCGGTCTGGTGCGTCGGTCGGCGCCGCATCGGGCTCCGACGGTAGCGCTTGTGGCACTGAAGGTGACCTTTCACTGGCGCTCGCTCCTCATGCGCGAGCGGCTCAGGCACAGCGATGCCCGCTGGTGTTTGGTGACTGCCGCGTCAGAGCATAACATGCGCGATCGCTCGCTCGCAGGAACGCACTCGCACGCAGCGAGCACTACATGAAGGTGATCTCACCGCGCGCCACAGCCAGCGCGCTGCGGGCCAGCGACGGGACGCCTTCGCGCAGCGACGCGAAGAAGGGGTCGTCGGTGGTGCCGGCCAGGTGGCGCGAGTAGCTACCTTCCAGCAGGATGGCGAGTTTCCAGATGGCGAGCGTCACGTAGAAGGCGACGTGATCCATCGTGCGGCCACTCCGCTCGGCGTAGCGCGCGACCAGCTCCGCGCGCGTGGGAAATCCAGGCAGCGATGTGATGCCCCAGGCAGACTCCTCCAGCGCCTCTGGCGGATCGCCAGACTCGCGCCAGAACGAGAGCATGTATCCCAGGTCTGCCAGCGGGTCGCCAATCGTCGCCATTTCCCAGTCCAAGACGGCGACGATGCGAGCCACCGGCTCGCGCGCAAACATGACGTTGTCGAGCCGGTAGTCGCCGTGCACGATAGTGGCGGCGCCAGAAGCCGGCACGTGCTCGCGCAGCCAGGACGTCACGGCATCGAGATCGGGCAGGGGTCGCGAGCGTGCGGCGTCGAGCTGGCCGGTCCAGCGGCGCAGCTGCCGTTCCAGATAGCCCGCCGGCTTGCCGAAGTCACCCAGCCCCGCCGCCTGCCAGTCCACCGCGTGGAGGGCGGCGAGCGTGTCCACCAGCTCCATGCCGATCGCCGCTCGCGAGGCGGCATCTTCGGCAAACGCGTCCGGCAACTTCGAGCGGATCACGTCGCCCTCCACCCGCTGCATCAGGTAGAACGGCGCGCCGATCACGCTGGTGTCATCGCAAAAGAGCAGCGGCCGTGGCACGGGCACGGGAGTGGCTGCCAGCGCGCTCATGACCCGATACTCGCGCTCAACATCATGCGCCGTCGGCATCAGCGGACCGCGCGGAGGCCGCCGCAGCACCCAGTGAGAGGGGCCGCGATTGACGAAGAAGGTCTCGTTCGAGTGCCCGCCGCGAATGCGCTCGATCTCCAGCGGGGCGTCGCCGTCCAGCAGCCGCTCGGCAAGGTAGCGCTGCAAGGCGTCAGGATCGATCAAGGGAGGAAGAGTGCTCATTGGTGCCCTTCGCTTCTCTGGCGGCTCGCCCGGCGCAGGCGCTGCCCGGTGCGTGCTCGCTCGCTGCTCGCCACAGTATACGCCGCTCGGCCAGCGCGCGCGAGGCCACTTTCCCCGTTGCATGAGAGCGGTTTCTACCGCAGAAGTCGCGGGGAGCGCTGAGCAGAGAAGGGGGACGGTGCCGTGGCTGTCATGCAGGCGCGCTCACACTCGAAGGTCCCAGCGCACCAGCATGCGGCGTCTGCGCGGCGAGCACTCGCGGACCGCCACAGTGACGGGTGAACCGGAGGATTTGCACGCCGTCGCCTACCCGAGCGGCTGCTCTTGCCCCCGGCTCGACGGGAAGACCGGACTGTGCGTGCCCGGCCGTACCAGCGCCCGCACCACGTCTTTGACGTGGCCGGACGTAAGGCCGTACAGCTCGCGCAAGATCGCCGGCGCGCCATGTTCCACGAAGATGTCTGGCAGGCCGAGCGTGGTGAGGCGCACATCGCGCAGGTCGTGTGCATGCAGCAGCTCACCCACGGCGCTGCCAAAGCCGCCCGCCACCGCGCCGTCCTCGATCGTCACTAGACAGCGCGTGGCACGTGCCAGTCGCAGGATCAGCTCCTCATCCAGCGGCTTGGCCCAGCGAGCATTGACAGCCACACCGGTCAGACCTTCTTCCTCGCGCAGCTCGTTCACAGCCTGGAGCGCCGCGGCGACCATATTGCCATAGCCGAGCACCGCGAACTCCGCCCGCTCGATTTCGTCCTCGGGCGTGAGCATTTCGGCCTTGCCGATGGGGAGCATATGGAACTTGGCGTCTAGTGGCGCGCCGGTGCCGGCGCCGCGCGGATAGCGCAGCGCGGCGGGGCCGTCCGTGTAGAGCGCGGTGAAGAGCATGTGACGCAGCTCGTTCTCGTCTTTGGGCGCCATCACCTTCATGTTGGGAATCATGCGCATGAACGCGATATCGAAGGCGCCCTGCTGTGTGTGCCCGTCCTCGCCGACGAGGCCGGCGCGGTCCATCGGGAAGACGACGTGCAGATTCTGCACGCAGACGTCGTGAATGACTTGATCGAAGGCGCGCTGCAGGAAGGTGGAGTAGATCGCCGCCACCGGCTTCATGCCTTCGCAGGCGAGTCCAGCCGCGAAGGTGACCGCGTGCTGCTCGGCGATGCCGACGTCAAAATAGCGGTCTGGCAGCGCCTTCTGCAGCTTGTTCAGCGAGGTGCCTTCTGCCATCGCGGCCGTGATGCCCACGATGGATCGGTCGCGCCGGGCAAGCTCCACCAGCGCATCGCCAAAGACATCCTGGTACTTCGGCGGCTCCCCCGCCTTCTTCTTCATCTCACCGGTGAGGGGGTCGTATGCGCCCGGACCATGAAACTTCGTTGGCTCCGCCTCGGCGAAGTCGCAGCCGCGCCCCTTCTGCGTGATCACCTGGATCATCACCGGGCCCTGGAGCTCCTGTGCCTTGCGGAAGACCTCGATCATCTGCTGCGTATCGTGGCCGTCGAACGGGCCGAGGAACGTGAAGCCAAGCTCTTCGAAGATGACGCCGGTCTTGCTGGGCAGGACGAATTCCTTGGCACTGCGCACGCTGCGGCCCGCCACCTCTTTCGCTAGGCTGCCCCCTGGCACATGGTCCAGCATATGACCGGCGGCGCCGCGCAGGTTGCGATACGTCTTGTCCGAGCGAATCTTCCCCAAATAGTGATGGAGCGCGCCAACATTATCGGAAATGCTTTTGTCGTTGTCGTTGAGAACGATGATCAAGTCTTTCTTCAGCGCGCCCGCGTTATTGATGGCTTCGAGCGCCATGCCGCCGGTCAGCGCGCCATCGCCGATGATCGCCACAACTTTGTAGTGCTCGCCCTTCAGGTCGCGTGCGGCGGCCATGCCGAGCGCGGCGGAGATGGAGGTGCTGGCGTGGCTGGCGCCGAACGCGTCGTACTCGCTCTCGACGCGACGGAGGTAGCCAGACAGGCCGCCAAGCTGTTTGATGGTGCGAAAGGAGTCGCGCCGCCCTGTCAGGAGCTTGTGCGGATACGCCTGGTGGCCGATGTCCCATACCAGTTTGTCTCTGGGCGCGTCAAAAGCGATATGCAGTGCAAGTGTGAGCTCGACAGTGCCGAGGTTGGGGGCCAGATGCCCGCCACGTTGGGCGACAGTCTCGATGATTTCTTGTCGTATCTCTTCTGCCAACTGGGCAAGCTCAGCGGGGGAAAGCTTCTTCAATTGCGCTGGGCGATCAATCGTATCAAGAAGTCTTGTCACGATGTGCTGTCTCCTCCGTGCTTCGGTCACCTTCGTGGGCAACGCAGGCACGTCGTCGCCGCCCGTCGCGCCGTACGTATGCTTGCCGCCGCGCCACCCTGCACGAATTACCTACGCCGGGCATCGGCGGGCACGGCGCCCGGCGCTTTGGCCTTGCTAGGCATTATAGGGCCGCGCCTCGGTGTCAACAAGCATCATGACATACCACGGCAACGACGCACGTGCCAGGTGTCCGTGCACTCAAGTGCGTGCAGCGAGCAGGTTAGCCCGTTGGGACGGGCTACAGCATCCAGGAAGCCCCTGCCGGGACCTCCTGTGCCAGCTCCTCGTCGAGCTGCTTCCGCGCGTGCGTTACGATGAGCTCGATGAACTTGGTCTGGCTGCGCCAGCGGGCCGTTTCTTTCTCCGGATCGTACTTGCGCGCGGCGACTATCTGCTTCAGCTCGCCGAGCGTCATTTGCATGAGGCGTGCCCGCAGTGCCTCTTCGCCACCCGCATCCAACAAATCCACGACATCGAGCGTCTGCCCCTCGCCAAAGACAGCCACCAGACCGCTTTCGGCCAGCGCGTCGCGGACATGCGTTGCGACCTCCGGGTCGGCCCGGGCGGCCTCCGCCATGCGAGTGAACAGCTCGACCATTTGTCTCCGCTTCTCTTCGTCCACGCGTGCTCGATCCTTTCCGGCAACCCTGGGATCGCTCCGGCGCCGTCCCTACCTGCTCGACAGTTTCGGGCGGCTTCAAGACGCGATTGTACCCGCACTCCGCCGGGCTGGCAAGAGGCCAAATTAGGTGGAGCTGTGGCCAGACGTACGGGCCGCCAGCCAGTCATTCCGCGCGGTACGCGCTGCCTGGAAGACGTCGTGGATCGACGTGTCGTCCCCTGCGATGAGCGCGCGCATCCGGCGCAGCTCGTCGATATAGGCGTCAAGCCAGGCGAGGATGACCGGGCCATTCGTGAAGCAGATGTCGCGGGCCATCACCGGATCGCCGGACGCGACGCGTGTGGTGTCGCGCAGACCTCCAGCCGCCAGCGTGGCCGCCGCGGGCCAGTCGGCGCTGCTCGCGAGCGTCTGCATCAACGCACTGGCGGCAAGTAGCGGTAAATGACTGACGCCACCGATCAGCCGGTCGTGGTATGCGGGATCCAGCCGAAGATGAGTCATGCCCAGCTGCGTGACGAACGTACTAAGGGACTCCGCCACCGCGGCGGAGGTGCGGCCAGTCGGCGTCAGGCACCAGGTTGCGCCCCGCAGCAGGTCCACTCGCGCCGCGTCGATGCCTGATTGCTCGCTGCCCGCCATCGGGTGTCCGCCGACGAATCGCTCCGGATAGGGGAGCAGATGCTCTGCCAAGGAGCAGATGCGCGCCTTGGTGCTTGCGACGTCCGTCACGACCGCGCTCGCGCTCAGCACTGGCGCGATGGCATGCAGCAGCGGCCCAGTGGCGAGCGGCGGTGCTGCCAGGATGACTAGGTCGGCGCCCTCGGCTGCGGCGCTGGGTGATGCGCCCGGCGTATCGATGGCGCCGAGCGCACGTGCACGTTCCGCGACACCAGGGGTGGCATCGTAGCCGGTGATCTGGCGAGCGAGGCGCGCGTCGCGCATGGCAAGCCCCAAAGAGCCGCCGATGAGACCAAGGCCGAGTAGGGCGACGCGCTCGAATTGCACGGGGAGCTCCTGGTATGCTAGACGAGGCAGCGAAGCTGCGTCATGCCGCTGTGCTGGCGCGCATTATAGCACGTTGCCTCATCTGCGTTAGGCGCTCCTGCATGGACAGCCTCTCTCTGATCGTTGGTCGCGCATGTTTGGAGGGCAACTATGAGAAATGAATCGGCGGCCGCGCAGGAGGCATCTGTCGTCCAGCTTCCGTCCGGACCGGAGACGCTGGTGGTAGAAGCCATCATTCCTGGCTGCGGGCCAGAGCGGCTCTTCGCGTACTGGACCGTGCCGGCGCTGCTGACGACCTGGTGGCCGCGCGAGGCGGAGATCGAGCCGCGTGTCGGCGGCGCCTACCACCTGCGCTGGCCGTCTATGCAGTGGCACCTGTTCGGCGAGTATGTGGCACTCGCGCCAGGCAAGACGCTTGCCTTCACCTGGCGCTGGGAGCACGAGCCGCAGGCGCCCACGCGTACGGTAGAGGTAGATTTCACCCTCATGCCGTCTGGCGGGACGGCCGTTACGGTGCGGCATGGGCCATACGCGGACGGCTCCGCCGAGGCTGAGGCGCGCGCCGGCAACGTTGAAGGTTGGCTGCACTTCCTGGGTCGCCTGCGCAGCTTAGCTCACGACGCGCCGGTGAAAGAGCCGGACGCCTCCCCCGAGGCAGAGGATGAAGGCGCCACTGAGGGCGAGCACCACCCACCCGATGCCGAGCGTCCGCGGCGCTAGCCCGTGCGCTGGGGGAATCATCGTGTAGCGCATCCCCTCGGCCGCGTAGGTCAACGGGTTGAACAGCGTGAGCACCTGGAACCACTTGATCGCGCCAAGCGACGCCCAGGGATAGAACGTGCATCCGGTAAAGACCAGCGGTGTGAGCACCAGCGCGAAAATCAAGGGGAGGAGCTGGATCGGCGCCACCGCGGCCAGCACCAAGCCCACCGCTGCACCCACCAGCGCCACCAGCACCATAAGGCTGATCAAGACACCGAGCAGGTCCGTCCGCACCTGATAGCTGTCTCCCAGCACCCAGTATGCAAGCGGGAACACCAGCGCCCCCGCAAGAAAGCCGCGCATCGCCGACAGTAAGAGCTTTTCGACGGCCACCAGCGCGATGGGCAGGGGCGCCAGCAGACGATCCTCGATCTCGCGCGTGAATCCCAGGTCGCGCGCCAGCTCGACGGAAGGGCCCTGCAACGTCGTCACGAACACGGTGAGAGCGACGACCCCTGGCAACAGAAGGGTGGAGAAGCCAGGGCTGGCCGCGCCAATGGTCGGCAACACCTTGCCGAATACGAAGAGGAAAAATAAGGGTTGGGCCAGCATTTGTACCGCCAGCGTGATCGCTTCCCGTCGTGTCACCAACAGGTCGCGGCGCACGATCGCCAGAAACGCCGTCAGCGCGGCCCTGGCGTTGTTCCGCGCGTGGAACTCAAGTTTCTGTGTTGCAAGGCTACCAGCGCTCATGACCGCAGTTTCCTCCCCGTTAAGTGAATAAACACGTCTTCCAGGCTTGGTGGCGCAAACCGCAAATCGAGCAGCTCCGCATGCTCCGCCAGGACGACTTGCGCGGCACTCGCGAGCAGGTTGCCGGCATCGTCGCTGGCGTACAGGCGAAAGCCCAGCGTTGCCGGCGGGCCGTCGTTGGCAGCTTGATCGACTAACGGCTCGATCCGCGTGACCCCCGGCAGGTTTCCAAGCGACCGTGTGAATCGGTCACGCGGGCCGCGAGTTGCCCCATCTTCCATGGCCCGCCCAGCGACTACGGCGTCGGGCGCGCGCAGACGGAGCTCCAGCATCGTGCCACCAGGGACGAGGCGCTTCAGTCCGGCGGGGGTGTCGAGCGCCAGGAGGCGTCCCTGGTCCATGATGGCGATCCGCTCACAGAGCCGATCGGCTTCCTCCATGTCGTGCGTGGTGAGCACCACCGTCACGCCACGCTCTTTAAGTGCGCGCAGGCGCTCCCAGAGGAAGAGGCGTGCCTGTGGGTCGAGGTTGTTGGTAGGCTCGTCGAGGAAGAGCACCTCTGGCTCGTGCATCAGCGCGCGCGCCAGCATCACGCGCTGCTCCAGGCCTCCCGAAAGCCACCCCAGCTTCTGCTTGCTGCGCTCGGCCAAACCGAACTCCGCGAGCAAGGCACTGGCTCGCGCCGCCCGCTCCCGTCGCGCGACGCCGTGATAGGCGGCATGGTAGGTGAGAATCTCGCCTACGCGCAGGCTGCGATCCAGATTGTTGCGCTGCGGAACGACGGCGATGCGCTGCTTCGCGCCGATGGGGTCAGCAACGACGTCGATGCCGCCGACAGTGGCTCGGCCACTGGTGGGCAGCGTGAGGGTGGTCAATATGCCAATCGTCGTCGTTTTGCCGGCCCCGTTTGGCCCTAGCAGCCCGAAGGTCTCGCCATGCCGCACGCACAACGTGATATCGTCCACGGCGTTGGATTGCGCGCGCGGAAAGCGTTTTACCAGATGTTCGATGACAATGGCCTGTGTGGCCTCGCGTGTTTCACGCACATGTGTCCTCCGTTCACACGTCCCGGAACGCTCGGCGGGCAACCGAGGAGGTGTTCCAACGACCTCAAGCAGGACGGTACACGGAGCGTGTAAACGCAATTTAAACCGGGGGAGCGGAGCAAAAAAGCGCCACTCCGCCCTCACTGTGAGAGCGGAGTGGCGCACGCGGGGGGTGTGGGAATCCGTTCGCCTAGCCCGCTGGCAACGAGACGATGAATGTCGTCCCCGCTCCTGGTTGGCTCGCAACGCCGATCGTGCCCTGGTGCAGCTCCACGATCTTTTTGGCGATGGCCAGTCCCAGGCCGCTACCTTCGCGCGCACGCTCCCGCGAGGGGTCCGCCTTGTAGAAGCGCTCGAAAACGTGCGGTTGCGCATCTTCGGGGATGCCTATGCCAGTGTCGCAGATGCGGCACGTGATCTGACTGCCCTCGCGCTGCACCGCGACAGACACTCTGCCCCGCTCGGGCGTGAATTTGACGCTGTTGTGCAGGAGATTGCTCCAGACCTGGCTCAGCAGGTCCTCGTCAGCGTTGATGATGACTTCGTCGAAGGCGGCGTCGATGTCGAGTGCTTTGCCGGACCATTGGGGTTCACAGGCCAGGATCAAGCTTCTGATCTGTTTATCCAGCCGGTACGGTTTGCGATCAACCTGCAG
>Ga0070706_100007728_pt1 | contig 10054 bp, 11 predicted proteins | sample KBSK5501metaG_FD_65476 | JGI IMG/M metagenome (GOLD analysis project Ga0070706, IMG submission 65476) | Corn, switchgrass and miscanthus rhizosphere microbial communities from Kellogg Biological Station, Michigan, USA - KBS K5-50-1 metaG | ecosystem: Host-associated > Plants > Roots >... | reverse complement strand
CTTAGAACCACAACACTACGAAGAGCACTAACAAGAGCCCTTCCAGGATGTGACCAGGTGTCTTTTGTGGTGAAGGCTTCACAGTGCGATGGCGCTGCGAGACTCGGCTGCCTTCCAGGGCGGCAGGGTCTTTCTCGCAGCCTTTTCTTTCTTCAGCCCCAGCGCCCAATCGGCCTGCATTAGTGTGTGGATGTCGCGCGTGCCTTCATATATGACCGCGGCTTTGCAGTTGCGCAGGTAACGTTCGACGGGATAATCGTTCGAGTAGCCGTTCGCGCCGTGCACTTCGATCGCCATTGACGCAGCTTTCTCGCTGCGCACAGTTGCCTGCCATTTCGCTAAGCTCGTTGCGCGACCGCTCAGCTGGCCTTCGTTCTTCAACCATCCGGCGCGCAGCCAGAGCAAGCGACACATCTGATAGTCGGCTTCCATGTCGGCAATCTTTTGTTTGATCAGTTGATGGTTGGCTATCTTCGTGCCGAACGTCTCGCGTTCGTTCGCGTAGGCGACCGAGGCATCGCGCGACGCGCGAATCACTCCCGTCGCGCCTGCGGCCACGGTGAATCTTCCCTGCTCCAGCGCGAACATCGCAATCTTGAAGCCTTCGCCTTCTTCCCCAATCAGGTTCTCTTTTGGCACGCGCACGTCTTGCAAGCTGAAATAGCCGGTGTTACCGGCGCGAATGCCCAGCTTGCCGTGAATCGTTCCCGAAGTGAATCCTTTCATGCCGCGCTCGACGATAAAGCATGACATGCCTGAATGATCGCGCTTCCTTCTCTTCTCTTCATCAGTCCAGCAGAAGAAAAGAAAGTTGTCAGCCGTGTCTGCGAGACTGATCCACATCTTCTCGCCATTCAAAACATATTCGTCGCCTTCGCGTCGCGCCGTTGAGCGTGCGGCGACTACGTCTGATCCCGCGCCCGGCTCAGTCAAACCGTAAGTGGCGAGCTTTTCGCCTTTCGCTTGCGGCACGAGATATTTTTGCTTCTGCTCTTCGGTGCCCCAACTATAAAGCGTGAGCGAATTCAAACCCGTGTGAACCGACATCGCGACGCGCAGGAAAGTATCGACCGCTTCCAACTCTTCGCAAACCAGGCCCAACGAAATGTAATCGAAGCCCGCGCCGCCATAAGTTTCGGGAATACAAACGCCGAGCAGATTCAGCTCAGCCATCTTTTCGAAAACGGAACGTTCGAAGTGCTGCTGCTCGTCCCACTCTTTGATGTAAGGCGCAACTTCCTTCTGCGCAAACTCGCGCACGGTCTGCAGCAGGGCTTCGTGGTCATCGGTTAGTTCGAGATCGATCATAATCCACAGATTACACAGATTACACAGACTTAGAAAGAATAAAACGTCGGTATGCTAACGAGCACGTCCCAAAGTTCAAAAGCCGATAATCGCATAGGTTCTAGGATCACTCTCGGTGAGGTCTTTCATTATCATTCTTTCTTACTCTCTCTGTGTAATCTGCGTAATCTGCGGATAGGAGTTCTTTTGCGGCGGCACGAGCTTCGTCAAGACTCCCCACTCGACCATCAAGCTGCATCTCGTAGACGGCGTGCGTGATTTCGCCGATGCGCGGGCCCGGTTCCAAGCCCATCTCAAGAAGGTGACGACCTAACAGCAGAGGCGGCGGGGCCTTTTCCTGAACTTCGAGTTCACGAGCCCGAGCAATGAACCATTCCTGAGCTTCGGCGTCGTACCACTTTTCGCGCGCAACCCATTCAGCGTTACGACCGAACGAATCCGCTTTCGCCACGCGATAAAGAAGATCGAGTTGACACTTGCGCGCCAGTCGGCGAAATGCGCCATCGCCAACTTCAGCACGTTTCTTAAAATATTCGCCTGGTTTGAGGTGGTCGCGCACCAGCGCCACGACCTGGGCGCGCACATCGTAACCCTCGAGCGTGTGAACATTCAGCTTGTCGAGAAAGCTGAGCGTCGGCTCGACGCCTGCTTCTTCATGCCCACGCGAGCGCAGCCGTCCATCAACGAACTCTGTCGTCGCCGGCTTGCCGAAATCATGGCACAGTGCTGCGAGCATCACGGTCACTTGCTTCGGATAAGGCAAATCCTCAATCAGTTCGCGCGCGCGGTCGACAGTCAGCAGCGTGTGCACAAACACGTCGCCTTCCGGATGCCAGTCGGGATCCTGCGGCACGTCTATCAGCGCTTTTATTTCAGAAAAGAGTTGATCAATGGCACCAAGATCGCGCAGCCACTTCAAGCCGATTGAGGGACGTTGAGCTCGCAACAAAAGCTTTTCAATCTCGCCCCAGATTCGTTCGGATGGCAGATCAGAAAGATCAATCGAACGGCACAGCTCGACGGTATCGGGCGCGATCTCGAATTCAAATCGCGCGGCGAACTGTGCCGCACGCAACACGCGCAGGCTGTCTTCGCCGAACGTATCCGGCGCGACCGCGCGCAGAATCTTCTTCTCAATATCTGCGCGACCATGGAACGGATCGACGATCTCGCCGTTGAGTGGATCGAGCAGAATTGCGTTGATGCCGAAATCTCGCCGAGATGCAGCCTCTTCGACGGTCATCCCCGGATCGCCTTCGATGAAGAACGCGCGGTGCCCACGTCCCGTCTTGCGTTCGCGGCGAGGGAGCGAGACGTCCAGATGCGCGCCGAGCTTATAGACCGTGAATGCCTCGCCGACGACGTTGACACTACCGAATTGATCGAGGAGCTCGCGCAATCCAGCTGGCTCAACACCATAAACCTCCAGATCCCAATCCTTCGGCTGCTGTTGCATCAACTCATCGCGCACGCAACCCCCGACCAGCAAAGCGCGACCGCCCGCGTCTCGCACGGCGCTAGCTACATCAGTAATTTTCTGCGGAACATCCATTGTTCGGGACCGGAGATTTTACCTCTCAAGCGTGAAGGCGGGCAGTAGCCCGCCTCTGTACAAACCCGTCACTTGTCACTTAGTCACTCGTCACTGATTCTTACCTGTGTGCCGCGTGTAGAAGGTAGACAACTAATTATTTGGGCGCGTTCGATTTTAGTTAGTTCTGAACCGGCCGAGTGCCAAAGCTTCACCCAGAACGTGCGCGTCTCGCTGTGAATTGCGAACGTCGACCCGTCATTCATCACGGCCACAGGTTCGGCCGTTGTTCCGCACCGTAATGCATTCAGCAACTCCGGAATATACGGCTTGAACTTGTCGAACTGGACCAGCACTGCATCATCCGCAAGTTCCGCAGGTGGCAGTTCGACGGCCTGCCCGGATTCGAGCAGCAGACGAGATTCGGTTTGATGATCACGCTTCTTGAGAATCGGCATTGCTGCAATCAAAACACAACGGGAGGCAACTCTCAAAGCTCCGCAAACGCTTCGCGAACGGCTATAATCGGCCCGCTCAAATCCAATGAAGCTTATGACCGCCCTGGAGTCTCTTTTCGATCAAGTATTCGCGCCCGATCATGCTGAGCGGGTCGCCGTGACGTATGAGCATCGCGAGATCACTTACGAAGAGCTGCAACGGTCAACAGTACGCGCGGCCGGAAGTTTGCACGCCCTGGGCGTCAGGGACAAAAATCGCGTAGCCATCCTGCTGAACGATTCCCCGGAATTCATCAGTTCGTTTGTCGCCATTATTTCTCTTGGTGCAATCGCAGTGCCAATCAACATGGCGCTCTCCAAAGACGACCAACTCTTTATCTTGAAAGATTGCGGCGCGCGTGCAGCAATTATCGAAGCGCAGACAGTCGGGACATTGTTCTCGAACGCCGACGATGTACACACACCGGCGACGCACTTGTCCGAGTTGAAAGATCTGCTGATAGTTAACCGCGGCCAGGAATCGAGTCGAATTCGAATCCCCGGAATACGGTCACATTTGGATGAAGAGGGTTCACTTTCTTATGTCCCCTCTCCTATGGGAGAGGGGTGGTGGAGAGGGCTTGACACGTCGCCAACGACCCTACCCCTTAATCCCCTCCCCAGCGGCGAGGGCAGAACAACCGAACTTAACTCGCTGCCTGATGAATTTCCCAGGCGCGGCGAAGAAGACGCGGATGCGTTCATCCTTTACACCTCTGGCAGCACTGGCGAACCAAAAGGCGCCGTGCATCGACAGGTTGATATCTTCTACACGAACGAAACGTTCTGCCGCGAAGTTTTGCGCGTGCGCGAAGGCGATCGCCTGTTTTCTTCTTCGCGCTTGCCGTTTGCTTACGGACTCGGCAACAGTTTCACCTTTCCCTTGCTGAATGGGTTCACAACCATTCTTTGTCGCGAGAAACCTTCGCCGGAAGTCATTGCTCGCATCTTCTGTGATTACCATCCAACGATTTTCTTCGCTGTGCCGGTCGTCTATCGAATGCTGCTGGAGCATCAGCGCAACGGCAATGCGCTGGATTGTTCGAGTTTGCGTTTGTGCGTCTCGGCGGGCGAAGCGCTGCCTGCAAAATTAGGTGAAGAGTGGCAAAGGACGTTTTCTGTCCAAGTGCTCGACGGAATCGGCTCAACCGAGATGCTGCACATGTTCATGTCGAACCACGAAGGCGAAGTGCGCTATGGGAGCAGCGGCAAGTTGCTTCGCGGTTACGAAGCCCGGCTGATCGATCACGACGGCAATGCGACGCTCGAAGGTGAAGTTGGGAATCTCTGGATTCGCGGCCATAGCGCAGCGGCTCGTTACTGGGAGCGACCGGAAACAACTGCGCAAACATTCGTCGACGGCTGGGTGCGCACCGGCGATCTCTATCGTCGTGATGCAGGCGATTTCTGGTGGCACATGGGTCGCAGCGACGATTGCTTCAAACCGACGGGGCAATGGGTCTCGCCGGTAGAAGTGGAAGGCGTGCTGTTGCAAAATGAAAACCTGCGAGCTGCCGCTGTCGTTGAAGGATTTGATAAGGACGGATTATCGTGTGTCTGCGCGTTCATCGTGTGCAAGGAAAACGTAGGCGAACCGCAAGTTGAGAAAGACCTTCGCGCACTTTGCGAAAGCATGCTGCCGCGATTCAAACAGCCGCGACGTTACATCTTTGTTTCTGAGTTGCCATACACTGCGACCGGCAAGGTGCAACGATTCAAGCTCCGCGAACAACTGAGAGAACTCCAACGTCCAACGTGGAATGTCCAAACTCTGTCGACCGACCGCAAGTGACCTTCGCCTCAATCGGGGCACTCCCTCTCCCCTTCGGAGAGGGTTGGGGAGGGGCTTGAGTATTCGAGCCCGCCCCTATGCCCTCTTCCCCAGCCCTTCTCCCAACGGGAGAAGGGAGAATCAACTTTGGACGTTGGACTTAAATTGATATGACTGAAAAAAGTCTCCAGGAAACTTACGCGCCGAAAATGGCCTGCTTCGGTTGTGGCCCGGCGAATGCGAAAGGTTTGCACATTCGCAGCTTCCCTCGCGGCGATGAGGTCGTAGCGACGTTCCAACCCGAGACTTATCAGGAAGCGTTTCCGGGTATGTTGAGTGGCGGCATTATCGGCACACTGCTCGACTGCCACTGCAACTGGACGGCGGCTTATCACTTGATGAAGCGAGCCGGGTCGGATCACCCGCCATGCACGGTGACTGCTGACTACGCGATCAAATTGCTGCGGCCGACCCCGACGGATAAACCCGTGGAATTGCGCGCGCGCGTGGTCGAGTCCACAGATGATCGGGCCATAGTCGAAGGCGAGTTAGCCGCTCACGACAAGGTTTGCGCCACCTGCCGCGGAACTTTTGTGGCCGTCAAACCCGGCCACCCCGCCTATTATCGCTGGTGAGTTACTGATGTCTGCAATCACGACGATTTTCTTCGACATTGGCGGCGTGCTGCTTACGGACGGCTGGGGACACAACTCACGCCGAGCAGCGGCGGATCGATTCGGACTTGATTGGGATGAGTACAGCGATCGCCACGAGAAAGTCTCGCACGCGATTGAGACCAACCGCATCACTCTGGAGCAGTATCTCGACCGCGCCGTTTTTTATCGACCGCGGGCGTTCAGCCGTGAAGAGTTCCGGGCCTTCATCTTTGCACAGTCGCAACCGCATCTCGATTCGCTGGATCTCGTTGGTGAACTTGCTGACTCGGGGAAATACTTCATGGCGACACTCAATAACGAAATCATGGAGCTTAACGTCTATCGCATCGCCGAGTTCGGACTGCGCCGCTATTTTCCCGCTTTCTTCAGCTCGTGCTTTATGGGTTTGCGGAAACCTGACGAAGCCATCTATCGGGCAGTTTTACAGATTACCCAGCGGGCACCCGTGGAATGCATTTTCATCGACGATCGCGAGGTGAATCTGGAATGCCCGCGTGAACTCGGCATGACCACCATTCTGTTTCGTGATGCTGGGCGGTTGCGAGGCGAGCTTCGGCAAAAAGGAGTGGGGCTTAGGGATTGAGTGCGGAACCGTCTGCGCCGGCAACCGTTATGTTCACTTAGTTCCGATCTTAGTCTTCTTGCCGTTCTCACCGACGGCCACATAAATCACTTCAGCTTCGGTGACGCGCACGCGCTTGCTCGGTCCGCCATAGCGCTCTGCTTCCACGATGACTCGAACCGTGATTGAAGTCGTGCCGACCTTAACCGTCTCGGAATAAAAGCTAACCAGGTCGCCGACAAAAACCGGATAGTGAAAGATCACCTCACGCATGGCGACAGTGACGAAGCGATCCATGCCAGTGTGCCGGTGCGCTTCGATTGCGCCGGCCATGTCGATGTAGCTGAGAATGACGCCGCCGAAAATCGTGCCTTGCGAGTTGGTGTCGCGCGGCAGCATCGTGATGCGGATTGCCGGATCAGAGTTCATGGAAGGAATCGTAAATCGTAAATGGTAAATCGTAAATAGTCGGAGCATCGGCTTGCGGTGGCGGGCGGGCCAGGTTGTTCGGTCCTGCCTGGGCCAATCCGAGTCAGGAACAACAATCGTCCCGTGGTGTCTAAGTCCGCGGATCTAATTCTCACGCAGAAAGAGGTTTGTCATGTTCCAACTTATCGAATTGATACTTGCTTCCCCGATCGGCGCGTTTATTGTGGCTGGTTTGCAAGATACGCTCTACGCCGTGCTGGTATTTTCCGGTTGCGACGAATGCGGATTCAACGACCTGGGAAAACTGTTTTTCGGGGGATTGGTTCTGGCGGTAGTGGTTGGGATTGCGATTTCGATTCTACGTCGTCGCATGAAAGAGAGCGAAGCAGGTTCGTCAGAGTTCGTCTCCATCCGCGTATCTGAGTGAAAAGAATTGTGAAGGAGGATGGACCTTCGGAGAGCTTAAGCCGCGCTTAGTAGAGACTCTTGGAGCGCGTGCGGCAGCGTGACAGCAACGAAGTAATCGGCAGGATACAAATAATCTTCACCGCTTTCGTCGATGACCCTGATGTCTCCGTCTGCTGCTGCGTCGTCGTCGGGTAACGCTCGATATATCTTGTGCAGTTCGAGCGAAGCGGGATAATGGGAATTGTTAACGCAAACCACGAACTTTGGCTTTGGTTCGCTTTGACGTTTCATACTTAATCGAGATAGACCTTTCGCCTGATTTCTTTTCGTCCGATTCCGTGAGCTTCGTACCAGTGCAATTCCGCCAGCCTTATCCTACCACTTGCCAGACGAATCCGCGCAACCCCTTTCATTTTTCGCCATCTACCTTTGCCGTATCGTTTCCGCAGGCGTGAGATATCACGAATTTTTGAACCAACGGCGATCGTTTCGATATCGCTAATTTCGGTGAGGAGTTCGAAATTCACGAAGTACCTTCAGGAAACGAACGGATACCAGGGCGTGTTACGAAAGACCCAGAAAAAGACCATCAGCGCCAGCCACCCCCAGAGATAAATCGATGGAATGAAAACCCGCCGCTGCGGCTGACCCGTTATTGCGCTTCTGGTGAATCCCAGGAAGCCATAGACAATAAAGGGCAGCGTCAGCATCATCAGCGGATTCAGCTTGAATGCGGCAATCGGATGCAGATGCAGTAGTTGATAACAGGCGCGTGTCGAGCCGCACCCCGGACACTGTAGACCCGTAACCGCGCGGAAAGGGCAGGTTGGGAAAAAGCCCGCGGTAGTAGGATTGAAAAAGAAGAGAAGAATTGATCCCGCTGCGATTCCGAACCACACCAGTGAGGCAAACACGAGTTGTCGCGTACGATCACTGGCCGTCGAAACAAAATGAAAAGCCTTCATGATCCGAAATCTGCAGCGACCCCGAAAAACAGCTGAGCCCCTGCGGAAACAGCTTATTTGATCGAAGCGGAAGCCGGGTGAAAGCAAACCAGTCCGGAGAGGTTTTTCAGAACCAGCCCTTCCTACCCTGGATGTAGGTTCTCACAAAGTCCTCGTCTGATTTTGTCAGGTACATAACACCTTCAATGATTCCGATTATGTGCATTACCGGCGCGAGCATGCCGCAACTTAACACGGACACCAGCAACATGATCAAGCCTTCTTTTTGATATCCCAGAATGAACTTGTGAATTCCCAAACCGCCTATCACGATGCCCAGGATGCCGGCGACGATCTTTTTGTCAGCGCCCATTCGCTGCCAGTCCTGCATAGGTGGCTGACCGTATATCTCTGCGGGTGGCTGGATGGGTTGATAGCCCAAGTCATACGCAGGTTGATAATCAGTTTGCGCCTGATAAGTCGGTTGATAGCCACCGATCGCCGGAAGTGGCGATTGACACTGAGAGCAAGTCTGCGCGAGGTCGTCATTCTGCGCGCCGCATTTGGTACAAAAAACAGCCATGTCTTGCCTGCCTCGGGAGTCGGGAGGATTCGATCCTTCTTCGCAATGATGTACGGACAAAACGGGCTAGCGCCATTAGATCCAGCGCTTCAGAAACCGCCCAATAAGAGGTCAGCTTCTAAGTAGTTATCGCTAGCCCGCTGATCCGTCGCACTAGTGCTAGCGATTTCCAATCGCGCTGAGGCCGACGCCGAGTGCCAACATGATCACGTAGATGATGATGCCAAGCACTCCGAGTCCGATCGCGATAAAGCTGAACATCTTCGCCTTCTTCGACGCATCCTGCGCCCCCGCGATATCGCCCGCAGTTACCTTGTTATTCACCTGAACGGCGAAAATGATCGCCGGAATGGCGAGCGGCCAGCAACAGAATACTGAAATTATCGCCGGCACCAAATAGTTCGGAACAGTTGCCGATCCGCCGGCCGGCGGCGGTGGCGGGGTCCAGTTTTGCGACATTTTTTAGTCTCCTACTCTTGATTTCTCACTGCGAGCTTTGTAGAACAACGAGGCCTGCCGGAAGCAATCAGCGCGCTAATAAATGGTAGAACCCGGACGGCACGCACAGCTTTCTTGAGCGATATTTCAAAAATCCGAATGTATTTTTTCAGATTAGCGCCGCAAACAGCGCAGCATAACTAACAAAAGAAGTGCTCTATTGTCAATAAAATTGTCGATTAACCAGCATGACGGTAATGTCATCTGTGAAAAGGATTTGCTATTGATAACACACGATTGACTAGCCGAAGGCGATCAGTGATAGTCTTCAGCCGAACTTCGCAGTTGCGGCTACGCCGCAGGAGATGCGCGGCAAGTCTTCGACTTGCCGGAGGATGCCGCCCTTTTGGAGGTCTAAGACCTCAAATTAGCTGAGGCCCAGGTCAGAGACCTGAAAAACTTGGGATGATTCTTGCCGGCAAGTCACAGACTTGCCGCGCATCCGAATGGCTGAGCCAATATGAAACAGATCGTCCAGAATCTCAGAACTGGTGATGTAAACGTCGCAGATGTACCCGCGCCTGTCGCTCGGCCGGGGTTTGTGCTGGTGCGCACGGCGGCTTCGCTCATTAGCGCCGGCACTGAGCGCTTGACCGTCGAGACGGGACAGAAAAGTCTGATTGGCAGAGCGGTTGAGCAACCCGCACTTGTTAAGCAGGTGATTCAGAAAGCGAGGAATCAAGGTGTCCTGAATACGCTCGATGCGGTGCGTTCCAAACTGGGGTCATTGGTTGCGCTCGGTTACAGCGCCGCCGGCACGGTGATCGGAATCGATGACGAAACGGTCGACTTTCGCGTCGGTGATCGCATAGCGTGCGCGGGCGTGGCCTACGCCTCACACGCGGA
>Ga0070706_100007727_pt1 | contig 10055 bp, 10 predicted proteins | sample KBSK5501metaG_FD_65476 | JGI IMG/M metagenome (GOLD analysis project Ga0070706, IMG submission 65476) | Corn, switchgrass and miscanthus rhizosphere microbial communities from Kellogg Biological Station, Michigan, USA - KBS K5-50-1 metaG | ecosystem: Host-associated > Plants > Roots >... | reverse complement strand
GGGATGTTGGTTTCTTTGCGGGGACCTGACGGGAGCTTGCTCAGAGCACCAGGTCAACCTCTTGGGAGTCTCCGTCGGGGATCGCGCGGCCCCATGCGCGGAGGCCCCTTACGGGTTCTGGTAGGTGATCCCTCCCGCGGAGTCCACGGACGCCGTCTTTGTCCCCGTGTTGTTCTGAAGGGTCACGGTGTGAGCGGCGTCTGGTTGCCCGAATGCGGAGAACGTGACGGTATCGGAGGCCTGCGGCGCGACGCCGTTCGGCAGGGCCGCATTCTCCAGGAAGCCGCCCGCGGTTCGCTTGATCACATACGTGGAGGCGGAGGCGGTAAACGTGACCGTGTAGGCCGCCCGCTCAGATTTGGCCCGTTCCTCAGCTTCGCGAAGTCCGGAGGCCACCTGGATGGCGCCATACCGAAGCCGCTGCTGCGCGGTATAGTTCCGCCATGAGGTGTAGGTGACCACCACGAGGATGCTGGCAATCAGCACGGCGATCAGCATCTCCAGCATCGTGAATCCGCGGTCCGAGTGCCTTTTCACCGCTGTCCCTCGCGTGTGCCGTCGTGCGGGGTCCTCACCCGGACTATGCCCAAGTCGCGATGCCGAACGGACACCGCAACCTGAGGCGAACTGACGGACGATGCGCGCGGAGCCTACCGGGGACTTACGGCCGCCACCGCAGGATGGGTTTGCGCGCGGCCGCCACATCGTCCAGCCGTGTGACGGGAGTCTCGTAGGGGGCGCCGCGGACGAGGTCCGGGTTGGTTTCCGCCTCGCCGGCGATCGCGATCATGGCGTCGATGAACTGGTCGAGGGTCTGGATGCTCTCGGTCTCTGTCGGCTCGATCATGATCGCCTCTTCGACGATCAACGGGAAGTAGATCGTCGGTGAGTGGAACCCGTAGTCGAGGAGGCGCTTGGCGATGTCCTTGGTGGTGACGTGGTGCGCGTCGCGCTGGCGCCGGCCGGACAGCACGAACTCGTGTTTACAGACTCGATCGTACGGAAGATCGTAATGGTCGCGCAGCCGGCTCAGGACGTAGTTGGCGTTCAGCACCGCCGTCTCCGCGGCCTGACGGAGACCATCCGGGCCCATCGACCGGATGTACGTGTAGGCGCGCACCAGGTTGCCGAAGTTGCCGTAGAATGCGCGGATCTTGCCGATGCTCTTGGGTCGGGCGTAATCGAACGTGAACCGCTGCCCGTCGCGTTCGATCGTGGGTACCGGGAGGTACGGCACGAGATGCGATCGGACGCCCACCGCACCCGCGCCCGGCCCGCCGCCGCCGTGGGGGGTGGTGAAGGTCTTGTGCAGGTTGAAGTGCATCACGTCAAACCCTTGATCCCCGGGGCGCGTCACCCCCAAGATCGCGTTGAAGTTCGCCCCGTCCAGGTAGAGCTGCGCGCCGACGTTGTGGACCGCGCGGGCGACCTCCAGGATCTGCTCCTCGAACAGCCCCAGCGTGTTTGGGTTGGTCAGCATCAGTACCGCGACCTGCGGCGTCAGGACGGTCTTGAGGGCCTCGAGATCGATGTTGCCGCGCCGGTCGCTTTTGACCTCGACGACCTCGAACCCCGCGATCGCCGCGGAGGCCGGGTTGGTCCCGTGCGCGGAGTCGGGCACGACGACGGTGGTCCGGTGCTCCCCCCGGTCCTCGAAGTACTTGCTGATCATGAGGAGGGCGGTCAGCTCGCCGTGGGCGCCCGCCGCGGGCTGGAAGGTCACGCGGTCCATGCCGCTGATCTCCGTGAGATCGTGTTCCAGCTCCCACAGCAACTGCAGCGCGCCCTGCACGAGCTCCTCGGGTTGATAGGGGTGGAGGCGGGCGAATCCGGCTTGCCGGGCGACGTCCTCATTGATCTTCGGGTTGTACTTCATCGTGCACGATCCGAGGGGATAGAACCCTTCATCGATGGAGTAATTCCGACGGCCGAGCGCGGTGTAGTGACGCACCACGTCGAGCTCGCTCACCTCCGGCAACGCCGCGGGCCGGGCCCGCCGGTGGGCCGCCGGGATGATCTCGTCGAGCGGCACCTCCGGGACATCGCTCGGGGGCAGACTGTACCCGATCCGGCCCGGCGCGCCTCGCTCGAAAATGACCGGCACCGGCCGCTTGGACAGCGGCGGGGCGGCGGGGGGCTTGGCGGAACGCGTGCGCGCGCTCATTGGAGCGCCTCGAGGTACCCCACCAATTGATCGATCTCCTCGCGGGTGCGGGACTCGGTGACGCAGACCAGCCAGCCGTCGGCGAGGTCCGGGTAGAAACGGCCGAGCGGCAGTCCCCCGAGGACTTGGTGCTCGAGGAGCCGCCGGTTGATCTCCTCGGGGCTGACCGGGCAGTGCACCACGAACTCATTGAACGTCGGAGCCTCGAAGGCCACGCGATAGCCACGGAGTGAGGCGATCCGCTGCCTGGCGTAATGCGCCTTGCGGGCGTTGAGCTCCGCGACGTGCTGGATGCCCTGCCGTCCCAGGGTCGACAGGTAGACGGCGGCGACCAGCGCGTTGAGCGACTCATTGGTGCAGATGTTGCTCGTGGCCCGCGCTCGGCGGATGTGCTGCTCGCGGGTCTGCAGTGTCAGGACGTACCCCGGCCGCCCCTCCGTGTCCACCGTCCGGCCGACGAGCCGCCCGGGGAGCCGGCGGACGAACGCCTCCCGCGTCGCGATCATCCCGAGGTACGGGCCTCCGAAGTTGAGTGCGTTGCCGAGCGCCTGTCCCTCTCCGGTCACGATGTCGGCATCGTACTCGCCGGGGGCGCGGATCAACCCCAGGCTGATCGGATCGGCGACCGCCACGACCAGTAGTGCGCCTCGATCGTGCGCCGCTTTCGCGAGGGCCTCGCCGTCTTCCAGGCAACCGAAGAAGTTAGGCGACTGGATGATGAGCGCGGCCGTCTCGTCGGTCATCGCCGTCCGCGCGGCCGCGGGATCGGTGATCCCGCCCGTGGCAGGCAAGTCGTCCACGGTGACGCGGAGATGGCTCGTGAACGTACGCAGCACCTGCCGGTACTCCGGGTGGACCGCCGCGCTCACCACGATCCGCGTTCGTTTCGTCAGATCGGCCGCCATGCGGGCCGCTTCGCCCAACGCACTCGCGCCGTCGTACATGGAGGCATTCGCGACGTCCATCCCGGTCAGCTCGCACATCAGGGTCTGATACTCAAAGATAGCCTGCAGCTCGCCCTGCATGATCTCGGCCTGATACGGCGTGTAGGCGGTCAGGAACTCGGGTTTGAGCGCGAGGTGCGCCACCGTGCTGGGCACGAAGTGGTCGTACGCGCCGGCCCCCAGGAAGCTAATCAAGCGGTCGCAATCGGCGTTGCGGCCTGCGAGCCGGCGGGCGTGCGCGAGCAGGTCGGGATCCGGCATCGCCGGCGGCAAGTCGAGCGGCCCGCGGAGCCGGAGCTCTTGAGGGATATCGTTGAAGAGGTCGTCGATCGCGCGGACGCCGATGGACCGCAGCATCCGCGTCCGCTCCGAAGGGGTGGCCGGGATGTACTTCACGACTGCCGCTCTCCGATCAGGGCCATGTAGGCGTCGGCGTCGAGGAGCCGCTGGAGCTCGCTCAGGTCGCGCGGCTCCACCACGATCATCCACGCCTCACCGTAGGGGTCCGTATTGATCACCTCGGGCTTTTCCACCAGCGCTTGATTGATCTCCACCACTTTGCCCGACACGGGCGAGTACAGGTCGCTGACCGCCTTCACCGATTCGACCACCCCGAACGTCTGCATGAACGCCACTTCGCTGCCGACCTTGGGCAGCTCCACGTAGACCACGTCCGAGAGGCGGTCGGCCGCGAACTTGGTGATGCCGACGCGGACGCGTTTTCCTTCGACCTTGGCCCACTCGTGCTCTTTGGAGTACCGCAGCTCTTTCGGATACACTAGGCCCCTCCCGTCGGGCGCTTATAGAATGGAAGCTTTGTAACCGTCCCCTCGACGGCCCGGCCGCGGATCTCGATGGCGATGCGCCGCCCCGGCTCGGCGTGCGCGGGCGGAACGAATCCGAGCCCGATGCTATTCTCTACCGTGGGCCCGAAGCTCCCGCTCGTGACGCAGCCGACGACCCGGCCATTCTCCTGGATTGGGAAACCATGCCGTGCGATCACGCGCTCCCGCAGGGTGAACCCCACGAGCCGGCGCGGGAGCCCCAGCGATTTCTGGCGAGCCAGCGCCTCCGCGCCGATGAACTCGCCCTTCCCGAGCTTCACCGTCCACCCGAGCCCGACCTCGAGGGGGGTGACCGTCTTGTCCATATCGTTCCCGTGGAGAAGGATCCCCGCCTCGAGGCGGAGCGTATCCCGCGCACCCAGCCCCGCCGGGAGGATGCCGGCGCCGCGGCCGGCTTCGAGAACGGCGTTCCATACGTGGGCGGCCTGTGTTGCATCCACGTACAACTCGAACCCGTCTTCTCCCGTGTAGCCCGTGCGGGAGACCAGGGCCCGGCGGCCGGCGACCTCGACGCCGTCGAGGAACCAGTAATAACGGATGGCCTCGAGGGGCGCCGGCGTGAGCCGCGCCAGCACCTCCTGCGCGCGCGGTCCCTGAAGAGCCAGCAGGGCGATCTCTTCCGTCCGGTCGGTGATCTGGACGTCCCCCCCGGCGTGCTCGCGGATCCACGCGAGGTCCTCGACCGTATTCGCCGCGTTGACGACCAGCATGAAGTGATCGTCGCCCACGTGGTACACGAGCAGATCGTCGATGACCCCCCCCTCGGGGGTGCACATCGGCGTGTACTGCGCCTGGTTGAGCGCGACCCGGCCGACGTCGTTGGTCACGAGCCACTGCACCAGCGGGCCCGCGCCCCGGCCGACCAGGTCCACCTCCCCCATGTGGGAAACGTCGAAGAGGCCGGCCCGCGTCCGGACCGCGCGGTGCTCCTCCATGATCCCACTGTATTGAACGGGCATCTCCCATCCGCCAAACGGGATCATGCGGGCCCCCGCCGCCACGTGCGCGGCGTACAATGGGGTGCGCTTGAGCGGTTCGTCCACTAGGACACCTCAGGCTTCATCCGGGCCTGTTCGAGGCACGCCACCACCTCTTCATCGCCGGTCTGATGAAAATCCTCGTAGAACTCGCCGACGGCGACGAACGTCGACGGCCGCAAGAGACAGACGACGCGGTCCGCCTCCGCCTCCAACCGGCGAATGGCCTCGGGCGGACCGACCGGGATCGCGACGGCGACCTCGCGAGCCAGTTGATGCCGCATCGCCCGAACCGAGGCGATCGCCGTCGCCCCCGTGGCGAGGCCGTCGTCGACGAGCACGGCCGTTCGCGACCTGAGATCCGGCTCCGGCCGGTCGCCGCGGTACGCCACGCGCCGCCGGCTGATCTCGGCGATCTGGGCGGTGATCTCGTCGCGGAGGTACTCGTCCGTGACGTGGAGGGTCCGCGCCAGTCTGGCATCGAGGTAGACCGTGCCATCCCCCGTGACGGCGCCGAAGGCCAGTTCCGGGTTGCGCGGGGCTCGGAGCTTCCGGGGGATCACCACGTCGAGCGGCCAGCCAAACGCGCGGACGATCGCGTCGGCCACGATAACCCCCCCGCGGGGGATCGCCAGGACCGTCGCCGGGCCGAGGTTCAGCGCCCTCAGCTGGCGGGCGAGCTGCTCCCCGGCGTCCCGGCGGTCTCGGAACCGCATACCTGCTCCTTCGTGTGGATTCGTCAGGTTCATTGTGTGAGGGTGAAGGGCGGGCGGTCCGGACCGGAACGGACGTTAGCGGCGGTCGTTTCGGGCAAGCGCGAGCGCCTGCCGCTCTTCATCGGAGAGTGGGTAACTGGAGGATCCGCGTTCCACCGCCTTCCCGTACACCCGCGAGCTATCGCGATTGGTGAGCACGCTTACGACGACCCCGTTCGCGTGCCCGTCGAGGAGCGCCAGGCTGAAGCTCATATTGCTGCCCATTTCTGGAAACGGATTGTAGCGGACGACGCCCACGCCCTGAATGGACCGCGGCAGCGCGTCTGCGACCCGGCCCATGGATCGCTCGAGCGTCGACAGCCTGGTGACGACCTCCGAGAGTTCCCGGCTGAGCGCCTCGTCGGGGGCAATCTTCCCGCCCGCCGGAACGCGTCTGGATCTCAGGAGGCGACTCAGCGCAATGAGGATGATCAGCGCTTCGACCGCCGAGAGGAGTACGAATACGACGAGCCACCCCTGCGCTTCGCCGGGCGATGTAAACACGGGGTCCTCCGGGAACGTCTCAGGCAGATTCTTTGCCGGGGCGAGGGTTCCTCCCGGCCGGGCACCCGCTCAGGGGCCGAGGAATTCCTCGAGCCACCCCAGGATGTGGTCGGGCGCATCCTCCTGCAAAAAATGGCTCGCGTCCTGGATCTCGCGCGTCGTGGCTTGGGGGTAACGAGACTGCCACCAGCGCAGGGTCTGCGGGGTGAGCACGGGGTCCCGCATGCCCCAGATCAGCAGGATCGGGGCCGCCGCGAACACGGTCAGGCCTGCTTCGACCCGTTTCATCTCGGCATACGACGGATCGGTCTCGATCACGGGGATGTCGCGCGACCAGCTGAGCAGGGCGAGGCGCGATTGCGGGGTCGGAAAGGGGGCCCGGTAGGCGTCCATCACCGCTGGCGTCAGCCGCTCTTGGTGGTAGGTGGTGCCGACCAGTGCGGGTTCCAGGTAGCCGTTGCGCTCGAGCACGAACCGCTCGCCTCGTGCCGAGCGAATCACATCCAGGAGGCGGGGGAGGGGGCCGCCCGGCCAAGGGGCAGACGCCCAGGTGTTCATGAGGACGAGGCGTTTGACGCGGCCGGGGTGCCGGATGGCCGCGCCAAGCCCGACCGGCCCACCCCAGTCGTGGAGCACGAGGGTGATCTCCCTGAGATCGAGGTCGAGCAAGAGCGCTTCGAGGTTGGCGATGTGATGGCCCAGGCGATACGGATTGGGCACCGCCGGCGTCTCCGACTTCCCCATACCCATGTGATCGGGGACGACGCACCGCCGGCGCCGCGCCAGATGCGGAATGAAGTGGCGATAGAGGTATCCCCACGTGGGATCCCCGTGCAGGAGCACGACCGGCTCGCCTTGCCCTTCGTCCACGAAGTGCATGCGGACTCCGTTGACCGTCCGGTAGCGCGGGGCAAACGGATAGGTGCCGCCGAACGTTTCGTGCTCGATGCCAAGCATTCGGTCGCCGCGGCGGTGCCGGTGCCCGGCTAAAAGGTGTGGAACTCCGCGTCCGGGAGCGCCCTGCTCAGGCCCGTCGCGAGCCGCTTCGCCCACTGGCGGGCCAGTTCCATCGTGGTGACGGTCGTCCCTTTGATGTCCTCCGGCGTCACGGTCACGATGACCAGCGTGTCGATCATGATCTTCGCGACGGGGCCATCCGCGCGGACGCCGATTGTGGCGCCCCGGCGGAACTTGGGTGTGCTCAGGGCTTCGGTGATCTGCTTGTTCACCTGCACCGCGCGCTCCTCGACCGTGAGCCCCAACGCGGGCTGTGTGATGCGGCAGACCCACACGCCTCCGACGGAGATGTCCCCTACATCCGCCCGCGAGGGTCTGGGTGTGGCGACGACGATCGCGAACGCGATCACGGCTGCGGCACCCACCGCCCAACGATGCACACGCATCAATGTATCCCCTCCGGGCTAGCCCGCGATGTAGAAGGAGATCGCGTCTACAGTGTACCGCGGAGGGAGCCGTATCCCCTGCGCCGGATCCGCGGAATCTTGCGTGGCCGATCGGTCAAGACAAGGGGAGGCCCGGGTCGCGACGAACCCGCGCCCCGGGCCTCGGTGTGCCGGCGTTAGAACGTGTGGAAGTTGGCGTCCGGAAGCGCCTTGCTCAACCCCTGCGCCAGCCGCTGGGCCCACTGCCGCGCGAGCTCTACAGTCGTGACCCCCGTACCGCTCGCATCCACCGGCATTACGGTGAAGACGAGCTGGTCGCCGACCATGACCGCCGTGGCGTCCCCCATCGGGCGCACCGAGACGACGGCCCCGACGTGGCGGAACCTGGGATCGCTCAGCACCTCGGTGATCCGCTTGTTTACCTCCGTGGCACGTTGCTCCGCGAGGTATCCGGCCGCGTTTTCCGTGATCTTGGAGATCCACACGCCGCCGACCGAGATATCTCCGACGTCTGCCATCGCCGGTTGGATGAGCCCGGCGAAGATTCCCCCGGCCATCACAGACGCGAGGACAAATGCAACAATGCGGACTGCAGGCATGAAAAACCCTCCCCTCAACCTTGAGCCTTCCCTCTACTCAACCGTTCTACCCTGAAACGACCCGCATGAACCATCCCGCCGAATCAGTTACGACACCCGCACCCCGCTCGGCACGTCTTGGTCGGGTGCCAGCAGGATGGCACGATCACCGTCGTTGGCGGCCAGCAGCATGCCTTGGGACTCCACGCCCCGCAGGCGGCGCGGCTGCAGGTTGGCGACGACGACGATTTTCCGGCCGACGAGTGCCTCGGGCGCGTACTGCTGGGCGATCCCGGCCACGAGGGTGCGAGTCGTGTCGCCGATCTTGATCCGGAGCTCGAGCAGTTTGTCGGCGCCGGCGACCCGTTTCGCCGCGAGGACCTCGGCGATCCTGAGGTCGATCTTGTTGAACTCCTCGATCGTAATCTCGCTCATCTCGGTGCCTCCTTTGGAAGAGGTCGTGGAGCCTAACTTGCGCGCGTCGCCGCCCGGACGGCGACCACCCGACGACCGTTCCAAGAGTGTCGCCTGCTTCGTCGCCTCCGGCGGGCGGGCCGCAGACGCCAGGGCCGGCGTCTTCTCGATCCTGGGGAAAAGGGGAGTGCCGGGCCGGATCCGGGCCCCGGCAGTCAGCCCGCCCCACCGCGCGTCGGCCAGCCGCTGCGCGGCGAGCGGGGCGGCGATGCCGAGTTGCTCCCATACCCGCTGGGTGGCCGACGGGAGCACCGGGGTCAGCAGGATCGTGGCGATCCGGAGCGCCTCAAGCGTGTTGTACAGGATCGCTCCCGCGCGTGGGGTGGTCCCCGCTTTGAGCGCCGACCAGGGTGCCGCCTCGTCGATGTATTTGTTCGCCACGCCCAAGAAGCGCCAGATCTCGGCCAGCCCGCGCGTGAAGTCGAACGTCCCGATGCGCTGGCCCGCGGCCTTGGGCACCTCCTCGGCCGCCTTCCGCAGCGCGCCGTCCGGGCCCTCCGGGGCGCCCGGCGCCGGGATCTGCCCGCCGAAGTGCCGCTCCACGATGGGCAGCGTCCGGTTGAGCAAGTTGCCGAAATCGTTGGCCAGGTCGGCGTTGAACCGGTGGACGAGCGCCCCGTGCGAGTAGTCTCCGTCCTGACCGAACGGCACCTCGCGCAGCAGGGTGTACCGGAACGCGTCGGCCGCGACGTCCCATTCTGCCCCGCTCTCTTCGGCCAGCCGGGTGATCTCCCCGATCGGGTCGATGAAGTTGCCGCGCGTTTTGCTCATCTTTTCGCCCTCGACGGTCCAGAAGCCGTGCGCCCACACCTGCTTGGGGGACGGCAGGCCGACCGCTTCGAGGAAGCACGGCCAGATCACCGCATGGAACCGCGTGATGTCCCGCCCGATCAGATGATGGACCTGGGGCCAGAACCGTTGGTACCGCGCGGGGTTGTCCAAATAGCCGATCGCGGTCACGTAGTTGATGAGCGCCTCGACCCAGACATAGATGATTTGCTGCGGGTCGAACGGCACCGGGATCCCCCACTTCACCGAGAGCCGGCTCACCGCCAGGTCGCGGAGCCCGCCCCGCACCAGGCTCAGCATCTCGTTCCGCTGGGTGTCGGGCTGAATAAACTCTGGCTCCCCCTCGATCTTGCGGAGGATCCAGTCCCGGTACTGACTCAGCCGGAAGAGATAGTTCTCCTCGGCGGTCCATTGGACCGCACGCTTGTGGATCGGACACAATTGCCCATCGAGGAGCTCGTCTTCTGTGTAGAAGGCCTCGCACGACGAGCAGTACCAGCCCTCGTAGGTCCCCTTGTAGATGGCGCCTCGATCGTACGCCGTTTGGAACAGTTGCTGCGCGACCCGGATGTGGCGGGGCTCGGTCGTCCGAATGAAGTCGTCGTTCGAGATCCCGAGGCGC
>Ga0070706_100007719_pt1 | contig 10061 bp, 8 predicted proteins | sample KBSK5501metaG_FD_65476 | JGI IMG/M metagenome (GOLD analysis project Ga0070706, IMG submission 65476) | Corn, switchgrass and miscanthus rhizosphere microbial communities from Kellogg Biological Station, Michigan, USA - KBS K5-50-1 metaG | ecosystem: Host-associated > Plants > Roots >... | reverse complement strand
CCGTGGTGCCGGGCCGGGTCGGGTTGTCGCGGGTGCTCGATCTTCAGGACGTCCGCGCCGAGGTCGCCGAGGAACGTCCCGGCCAGCGGGCCGGCGAAGAGCGTGGCGATCTCGACGACCCGGACGCCCGAGAGCGCGTCACGCACGACGGTCATCGCACGACCCGATCGAGCCCCGTCGCGCAGCGGAAGCCGATCGCGGACGACCGTTCGATCGAGGGACCCGCGCGCAGGAATTTCAACGAGACCTCCGGCGGCTGCGGACCGCCGTCGGTGTACCACTCGGATCCCTCGAGGCGACTGTGCGATCCGCCCTTGAGGACCGCGAAGCGGGTCCGGCCGTCGGTGTGCTCGCTCTCGGTCCAGCTCCAGACAAGCGGCTCGCCGCGCCGGAACCCCGGATCGGCTGCGGCAACCTGCCACTCGAATTCGGTGGGGAGGCGCAGGCCGGCCCAACGGGCGTAGGCCCGCGCGTCGTCGAGGTCGACGTGGCGCACCGGCTCCCCTTCCGTGCCTGGCGCGGGCCGGCCGCCGCTCCAGTGCGCGAGGAATCGGTCGGCGACCGTGGGCTGGTACCCGGTCGCGTCGATGAAGCTCGCGTACTCCGCGTTCGTGATCTCCGTCCGCGAGATGGCCAACGGCCCGAGGTCGACCGAGTGGCGCTCCTCCTCGATGTGATGCAGGAGTGGTGGCAGCGGCTTCCAGAGATCGGCGAACGGCGCGGCGCCGTACATGCCGGTCTCGCGCAACCGGTAGCGGATCGTGAGCGTGCGCTCGCCGCCGGGGATCGCGAGCATGCCGTTCGGGAGGCTCGACGCGGATGTGCGCGGCGCCGCGACGCGACGTGCGGGTCGCGCCGCGGAGCGCGCGTCATCGTCCCGGGCCCGGACGCGCTGCGCCGCGAGCAGATCGCGCAGCGCGGCGTCGACGCCGGTCGACGGCACCGCGAGGATGGCGGCGAACGGTCCGCTCAGCGGCGGGAGTCCCACCCGCGCGCGACCACCGCGGATGTCGGGAATGAGCTCGCGACCGCTCAGCAGCTCGAACCACCGCTCGTTCGCCCTGGAGTCCGCGCGGATGGCGTCCGGCGGGCCGAGCGGGCCCTCGCGGCGGCCGGCGATCGTCCAGAGCCGCGAATCCCCGAGCGCGAAACGCGAGCTCCAGATCGACGGCCCGGCGAGCTCTCCGGGATCGGCGAGCGGCGCCCACTCGCCGTGCGAGAAGTGCCGGGCGAAGTGACGCTGTACCGCGAGCATCCCCGCGAGCGTGGTCCGGTCGCGCGGGCTCCAGCCGATCCATGACCCGAACACGTTCTCCCAGACGAGCATGCCCGCGCCGTTGAGCCACGCTGTGCGGAGCTGCGCCGTGCGGTCGCGATCCCAACGCCGGGTCTGGTGGAGCATGTGCCGCGGCTCGAACCACTTCGCGCGGAGCACGCCCGGGGTCGCGCTGTCGGCCTGCCACTGGGCCCACGACATCTCGTGGTCCGCGATGCGCGCGAGCGGGATGTTCGATTCACCCTCGAGGACCACGAACCGGCCGGTCCCGTCGAGCGTCGCGCGCACGCCGGCCGGCGCCTCGCCCAGGCTGTCGAGGAAGACGCCGTCGACGCCGGTATCGCGCACGAGCAGGGCGAGCTCCGCCGCGTCGTCACGCGACGCGCGCGCGCCACGGTCCCAGGCGTGGTACTCCAGGAAGACCCGCACGCCGCGATCCTGGAACGCGCGGACGGCGGCGGGCAGGCCCGGCACGTCCTTGTAGAAGTCGAACTGGTCGCGCTCGTCGATGCCGATGAGCGGATACGTGTGCCACAGCACGACCGCGTCGTAGCCGCCGAGGTCCATGTCGCCGGCGAGGAACGCGTCGACGGTGAACGCGTGCCGCGCGCGGTCGTACAGCTGCTCGTCCCACAGCCACAGCAGACCGATCGAGAAGCACCGCTGGATCCAGGCGAGATCGGCGCGCTCGTACCGGGCGCCGGTGTAGTTGATCCGGGCTCGCGCCTCGACCCGCCACCGCTCGAGCTGCCGCCGCCACTCCTCCCACAGGCGCGGGTCGTCGGGAGCCGCGAGGATCTTCGCGTCGTCGAGCGCCGCGAGATCCGCGCCGTCGAGCGGCACCGGGCGCGCGAGGTCCTTCTCGCGCGGCGCTCGCGGATCGCCGCTGAGATGGCCGGTCGACTCCGGCAGCGTCATCCGGCGGCGCCGTAGCTCGACAGGTGGCGGGCGTCGATCGCGGGCCGGAACGGGATCGAGGTGCTCGCGCCGACGGTCTCGACGCAGAGCGACGCGGCGGCGCAGGCGAGCTCGAGCGCCTCCAGCGTCGCGCGGCGCTCGGCCAGCGCCGTCGCGAGCACTCCGGTGAAGGTGTCGCCGGCCGCGGTCGTGTCGACCGCGGTGACGTTCGGCGCCGTGACCGCGAGCCGCACGCCGTCGCGATCCGCGTAGCGCACGCCCTGCGCGCCGAGCGTGAGCGCGACCCGCGGTACGAGATCGAGGAGCGCGCGCAACGTGTCGGTGCCTGTTGCCGCGGGCGCGAGGGCAGCCGCCTCCCAGTCGTTCACGACGAGGAGGTCGATGGCGGCGAGAAGGTCGGACGGCAGGGGCCGCGCCGGCGCGGCGTTGAGCACGCGCAACCCGTGCGACCGTGCCGCCGCGGCCACGACGATCCCGAGCGGGATCTCGAGCTGGAAAAGCAGCGCGTCGGCGGCGTCGACGATCGCGCGATCCGTGTCGCTCAGCGTCGTGAGCGCGCCGTTCGCGCCCGGGACGACGACGATGCTGTTCTCGCCGGCGCCATCGACGACGATGAGCGCCGTCCCTGATGGGCCGGCGACCGTGCGCAGGCCCCGGGTGTCGACACCGGAGTCGCGCAGGGCGGCCCTGATGGCGTCGGCGTGGGCGTCGTCGCCAACCGCGCCGACGATCGCGCACCGGGCGCCCGCGCGTGCCGCGGCGATGGCCTGGTTCGCGCCCTTGCCTCCCACGATCGCCGCGAACGAGCTCCCGAGCACCGTCTCCCCGGGCCGCGGCAGGGCCGCCGCGCGCGCGACGAGGTCGATGTTGCAGCTTCCGACCACCGCGACGCGCGCCGTCACGGGCGATCGGCCAGGACGAGCGTGCGCACCGCGAGCGCGTCGAAGGTCGCGCCATCGAAGCCGCGCAGGCTCGAGGCGATGCGCCCGCGCAACGGAGCGATCCAACGAGCCGGCAGGGCCGACGCGCCGCGCATCGCGCCGACCACACCGCCGACCGTCGCCCCGTTCGAGTCGGTGTCCAAGCCGGCCGACACGGCGGCGCAGATCGATCGGCCGAAGTCGCCGGCGCCCGCGGCGATCGTCAGCGCGACGACCGCGGCGTTGTTCAGCACATGCACCCAGTGCAGGCCCTCGTGGGCGGCGTCGATCGCGTCGACCGCGTCCTCGTGCGGGACGCCGCGGCGCGCGAGGTCGAGCCCGAGGCCGACCGAGCGCGCGAAGCGCGAGCCCACCGGGACCACCGAAAGCCCGGCCGCGAGGACCGTTTCGACGTCGTCCGCGACGCACGCCGCCGCAGCCATCGCGGCGACGAACATCGCGCCGTAGACGCCGTTGCGCGTGTGGCTGAGACGGGCGTCACGCCAAGCGAGCTCGGCCGCGGCCTGCGGATCGCCGGGTGAGATCCAGCCGTAGAGATCCGTGCGGATCTGTGCGCCGATCCATTCTCGATACGGATTGGCGATCGTCGCCGCGTCGGAGGGCCCGATCCCATCGAGCAGGTTGCGGTACACGGCCCGCTCAGCGGTGAACACGCGCAGCCCCGGCAGCTCGCTGAGCCACAGCGAGGCGACGTCGTCGGTGGTGAACGAGCGGCCGCTCGTCTCGACGAGCCGGAGCGCGAGCATCGTGTAATTGAGGTCGTCGTCCTCGGGCATGCCGTCGATGTTCTCGGCCAGGCTCGTCGGTCGGCTCGCGCGATTCCAGGGATGTCGCGCGGCCACGTCGTCGGGCAGTCCCCGCCCGGTGAACCAGTCCGCGAGCGGCCACCGCCCGGTCGCCTCGAGGATCTCGCGGATGCCGGCGCGGCCGACACCCTCGACCGGTTTCCCCAGGAGACAGCCTGCTGCGCGTCCGAGCCAACCGCCGTGGATGCGGTCGGCGAGCTGCGCATCCGGGATCCGCGGGAGCGGCGGCGGTGCGCTCCACTGCTCGCGGATCGCCTCGAGGTCGTTCGGCTCGTCGGCCGATCGAGGCGCCGGCCGCGCGTCGAGCTCGTCCACGAGCGCACGGGCGAGGACCCGCTGCGTCTCCGTGGCCGGCTCCGCCGAGGCGCCCCGCTGCGGCGCGCCGAGGACGCCGCCTGCGGCGACCCACCGCGCCGCGACGTCATCGACGGTCTTGCCTTCGGCGGCGGATTGGACGAGCTCGTGGCGCAGGACGTCCTCAGGCTGGACCCAGCTGACCCGCATGCGCTCCTTCCCTGATCCGTCTGAAGGCTTCCGCTCGCGAGCGGTGTTTCGCCTCATCGGCGGCGAAGATCTCTTCGGCCACCTCGGCCATCGCGAGGCCGGGAGCCTCCAGATCGATGCGGCTCTCGCGCGCCACCAGCTCACGCCAGTCCGCGCGGACGGTACCGCGGCCGCCGATGGCACCGGCGAGCGCGCCGGCCATCGTGCCGATCGAATCGGCATCGCGGCCGTAATTCACCGCCCCGAGGACCGCGTTCTCGTGGTCGCCGTGCGCGATGAGCAGGAAGCCGATCGCGATGGGAAGCTCCTCGATCGCGTGGATCCGACTCGGGCGTCGCGCATCCAGACCCGGTTCGCGGAAGTGTGGACCGACCGAGTCATACGGCGCGATCGCGTCGCGCAGGCGCGGCGCGGCCGTCCGCCAGCTTTCGATCGGCGCCGCCGCGGCGCAGACGGATTCGATCGCCGCGCGCGTCCCGTCGTGCGCGGAGGAGACTGCGGCGCCCGCGACGTCGTTCGCGGTCGAGCCAGGCGCCATCGCTGCCGCCACCGCCGCGGCGAACACACCGGCGGCCTCACGGCCGTAGCTCGATTGATGCGCGCCGGCGATGTCGATCGCTTCGGCGTAGGCGCGCTCGGGGTCGCCGGCGTTGGCGATGCCCACCGGCGCCATGTACATCGCGGCGCCGCAGTTCACCATGTTGCCGACGCCGGCCTCGCGAGGATCCGTATGCGCGTAGTGCAGCTTCGTGACGAGCCACTTCTCCGCGAGGAACAGGCGCTGGAGGAGCGTGTCCTCCTTCTCCATGTCGGGGAGCCAGCGGACCGTGGTCATGAGGAGCGGGACGAGCGTCTCCGCCATGTCGTACGCGTCGAGGTGCCGGCGCAGCTGCCGGTACACCTCCACGAGGGTGAGGGTCATGAGCGTGTCGTCGGTGATGCGGCCATCACCCTTCTGGTAGCGCGTGGAACCGCGGCCGGCGTCAAGGTACGGCGGGACGATCCCGTTCACCGGGCCGCCGTACCGCGTCAGAATCTGCTCGTGTGACCAGCCTTCGGTCGCGCTGCCCAGGGCATCGCCGATCGCCGCGCCGGCAAGACAGCCGATGGCTTTCGATCGAAGCTCGTTCACGCTCTCCCTTTCGCGCGGACCGTGGCGGCCGGGGACGGATCGCTCCGGCCTCGGCTCGCGCACGGCCGCATGCCTCTACTGGCCGCCGACCTTCGTCCAACCTTCGATGAGGGTCTTCCCCACCGTGTCGAGGTCGATCTTGTTCGCGAAGTACTGCTGGAACGCGGGTTGCGCGATCTGGCTCTTCCACTGCGGGTACGCGTCCAGCACCTGAAACGGAGCGAGCTTCAGTGACGGCGTCGACGCGACGTTCACGTCCCAGCTGTTCTTGCCGCCCGTGGTCGCGGTGACCGCCTTCGCGGCGGCGCCGCTCACCGGGATGAGCCAGTCGCCGATCGCCACGTTCGCGAGGTTCTGTCCCTGCATGTAGAAGGCGATGAACTGCATCGCCTCCTTCGGGTTCTTGCTCTGCTTCGAGATCGAAAGGGTCTGCGGGTTCGCACTCTGGGCCTGGCTGTCGCCTTTGAGGAGCGGCAGCATCGCCCACTCGAAGGCCGCGGGGGCCTGCTCGACCATCTGCTGCGCGACGTAGTTGCCGCCGACGATCATCGCGTACTTCCCGGCGAAGAAGCCGGGGAGGATGTCCGGGCCGCTCTGGCCCAGCGTCGTCAGCGAGAGCGACTTGTCGGTGTAGGCGAGGTCACGGATGCGCCTGAGGACCTGCTGCTCGGCGGCGCCGAACTTGACGACGTTCTTGCCGCCCTCGTTGTAGAAGAACAGGCCGTTGAAGTTGAGCGACATGCTCATCACCGTCGCGGCCGGCGACTTGAGACCCCAGCCGACACCGAAGCGGTCGGCGGTGGTGAGCTGCTTGGCGACCTGCGCGAACTGGTCCCAAGTCCATGGACTCGACGCGGTCGGGAGCGTCACCTTCGCGTCGGCGAGCATCTTCTTGTTCACGAACACGCTGTAGGTCTGGAGGATCGTCGGCACGCCGGCGATCTTCTTGTCGAACGTCACGGTGTCCCAGATGCCCTGCGGGATGTCGGCCTTGAGGTCCGCCGGGACGAGCGGAGTGAGGTCGGCGAGGAAGCCTTGACCGGCGAAGCCACCGATGTCGGCGGACTCGTCGTGGATGATGTCCGCCGCCGTGCCGCCCTGGAACGTGGTGAGGAGCTTGTCGTGCACCGAGTTCACGTCGACGGTCACGATCTTGACCGTGATGTTCGGGTGCGCGGCGTTCCAATCGGCGACGATCTTGTTGTGCGCGTCGACCGTGGCCTTCTGCCACGCGAAGCTCGCGAACTGGAGCGTGATCGGCGCGGCCTGCGTCGCGGCGGCGCTCGCCGCCGGGGTCGCGGTCGCGCCGGTGCCACCAGCGCCGCAGGCCGCCGCCAGGACCGTCGCCATCAGCAGGGCGACCGATGATCGGAATAGCGTGTTCACGCGTACCTTCTTTCCCTCTTCCCAACCGAAGAGCTGATCTCCCGTCGCGACCGTCGTCAGCCTTTCACACCTCCCGCAAGCAGGCCTGAGCGCAGGTGTCGCTGGATGACGCTGAAGAACACGAGGCTCGGCAGGGTCGCGATGAATGACGCCGCCGCGAGCGGACCGAGCCGCACGACGCCCTCACTGCCGATGAAGCGTGCAAGCGTGAGGGGCAACGTCGCCAGCTCGGGGCTCTGCAGCACCACGAGCGCGAAGAAGAACTCGTTCCACGCCGAGATGAACGCGAACAGTGCGGCGACGACGATCCCCGGCGCGAGCAGCGGCAGGACGATCGCGCGGAGGATCCGCGCCCTGCCGGCGCCGTCGATCGACGCCGCCTCCTCGAGGTCGATGGGGATCGCCTTCACGTAGCTCTGCAGCATCCAGAGCGTGAATGGGAGGCTCCAGACCAGATACACGATGAGCAGGCCAGCGAGGCTGTCGAGCAGGTGGAGCGTCTTCAGGATGAGGAACAGCGGGATGATGATGAGGATGAGCGGGAAGATCTGGCTCACCAGGATCCAGCTCATCGTGAGCCGCCGCAGCACGGTCACGTGCCGCGCGAGCCCGTATGCGGCGGGCAGCGCGATGAGCACGGTGAGGATCGCACTCCCGAGCGAGAGCTGCAGGCTGTTCGCCGTGCTCCGCACCAGATCCTGCTCACCGAAGGCCACGCCGTAGTTGTCCAGGGTCGGACGCACCGGGATGAGCGATGGCACGAGCGCGACGAGCTCGCGGGGAGCCTTGAACGAGGTCGACAGCATCCAGAGGAGCGGGAACGACAGGAAGACGATGAAGCCCACCAGGGCCGCGTACTGCAGGACCGTCGCGGCGCGCGAGCGGCGATGGATCATTCGACGCCTCGGCGGCCGCGGCGAAGGTAGAGGTACAGGAACGCGAGGACGACGATGACCATGACGTTCCCCATCGCCGCCGCGTAGCCGAAGTGCCCGTACTTGAAGCCCTCGTTGTACGCGAAGAGCGCGGGCACCATCGTCTTCCCGCCGGGACCGCCCTCGGTGAGCACGTAGACGAGCCCGAACGAGTTGAAGTTCCAGATGAAGTTGAGCGACACGATGGCGTCGGTCACCGGCCGGAGGTGCGGCCAGGTGATGTGACGAAAGCGCTGCCACGCCGTCGCGCCATCCGATGCCGCGGCCTCGTGCTGCTCGATCGGCACGCCCTTCAGGCCGGCGGTGAGCGCCACGGTGGTCTGGGCCATGCCGGCCCACGCGCCGACGACGATGACCGCGGGAAAGGCGGTGCTGAAATCGGCCAGCCAGTTCAGCTCGCCGATGGGCACGCCGGCGGCGCGCAGCGTCTGGTTCAGCAGCCCGATGTCCGGCTGATAGACGAGGCGCCACATGATCGCGACGATCACGGGCGGGGTGGCCCACGGGACGAGCGCGAGGGTCCGCACGAGCCAGAGGAAACGCAGGCGCTGCTCGAGCAGCAGCGCGAGGCCCAGCCCGAGCACGTACTGGAGGAACGTCGTCGTGACGGTCCAGATGATCCCGATCTGGAAGGACTGCCAGAAGAGGCCGTTGCTCAGCAGGCGGACGTAGTTGTCGAGGAAGTTCGGCGACAGGTCCACCTCGAAGCCGGCCTTCGCGCCGGTGAAGCCGAGGTAGATCCCCTCGGCCAGCGGCAGCACGCTGAACACGACGACCGGGATCACGGCGGGCAGCAGGAAGAGCATCGGGCTGCGGCTGGCCTGCCCCAGCGATTCCCGGCCGCGGGTCAGCACCGCGACGGTCATGCCGCCACCGAGGTCACGCTCGACTCGCGGATGACGAGATGCGGCGCGACGGTGAGGTGGCGAGGCGCGAGCCCCGGCTCCGCGAGACGCTCCAGCAGCAGGCGCGCCGCGATGCGGGCGCGCTCGGTCGAGCCGAGCGACACGCTGCTGAGGGCAGGCGTGCTCATGCGCGCGAGCTCGGTGTCGTCCATGCCTACGACCGCGACGTCCTGCGGCACCCGCAGGTGGAGGTCCGCGAGCGCGCGCATCGCTCCGACCGCGATGAGATCGTCGGCGCAGAACAGCGCATCGGGACGGGCCCGTGCGAAAAGCCGCCCGGCGGCGGCGTGGCCGGCCGCGTAGGTGAACCCGCCGCCGATGGCCACGAGGCGCTCGTCGTACGTCAGACCGACCATCGCGAGCGCCGCGGCGTATCCCTCTTGTCGCGCGGTGCCGGGGACGGTCCTCGGATCACCGTTCAGGAACCCGATGGAGCGGCGGCCGGCACGGGCGAGATGCTCGACCGCCAGCGCGGCGCCGCGGCGCGAGTCCGCGCGGACCGCGTCGAGCGGCTCCGCATCGGCCAGTGACCCGATGACGACGACCGGCACAGGCGCTGCGCGCAACGACCGCAGCAGCTCGGGTGTGATGCGCAGCGGGCTGAGGATGAGCCCGTCGACGTAATTACGGCCGAGACCGCGGACCAGGTCGATCTCGGTGTCCGGATCGGATCCGGTCGAATGGAGCACGAGCCGGAATCCGGCGGCCGTCGTCAGCTCGTCGATCGACCGCATCATCTCGACGTAGACCGGGTTCGCGATGTCGCCGACGGCGAAGCCGAGCTGCATCGTCCGCCCGCCTTTGAGCGATCTGCCGCGCGCGTCCGGCACGTAGGCGAGCGCCGCGGTGGCGGCCCGCACCCGGCGCTCCATCTCCGGGCTGGCCGGCAGGCCGTTCAGTACCCGCGACACCGACGCGATCGACACGCCCGCCTGGCGCGCCACGGTGACGACGGTCGGTCGCGGCCCCGCTTTGCGGCGTGTAAACGTTTTCATCGCAGGCCCAGCCACGCTAGGCCGTCGGTCCGACACCGTCAAGGGAGCGGGCCAGAATGAGCCGCCGTGACGGTGAACGAGACGCGCGAGCGGCGGATCGGCGTCGTGTTCGTCCACGGCATCGGCCAGCAGACGCAGAGCTCGACGATCCGCGAGCAGGGCGGCCCGCTGCTGGATTGGATCTGGGGCTGGTGCAACGCCCGCGACCTGCCGGCCGAGCAGTACCTACGACCGCAGTGGGCGAAGCTCAGCTACGGCGCGAC
>Ga0070706_100007717_pt1 | contig 10062 bp, 7 predicted proteins | sample KBSK5501metaG_FD_65476 | JGI IMG/M metagenome (GOLD analysis project Ga0070706, IMG submission 65476) | Corn, switchgrass and miscanthus rhizosphere microbial communities from Kellogg Biological Station, Michigan, USA - KBS K5-50-1 metaG | ecosystem: Host-associated > Plants > Roots >... | reverse complement strand
TCTGACCTGCGTGGCAAAGCGATGTTTGCGCTTGGCTACTGGGCAGGATGCCGTGTCAGTGATGTCTCCTATCTGTTGATAAAGCATACCCAGATTGGACCCAAAGTGGGCAAGCTCCATGTGGGGCATAAAGGGGAGAAGTACCGTGATATTGTTCTGCTTAATCCAGCACGCGATCCACTCTATGACTATCTCCACCATGGCAAGCGGGCACGAGACAGCCAGTATGTCTTCACGTCACAACGAGAGACGCTTCCTGTCCCGCCAGGTGAAGTCGATGGCTGGCGACTGGGCGAAGCGGCAATCCATGACTGGTTGAAGCAGCTGAAAGCGACAGCGACCGAAGCAGAAGCATCATTTATCCGTGATGTGACCTTTCACGACCTCCGTCATGATTTTGCCCACCGTGCGAAGAAAGAAGCGGGGTTGGATGACGGGGAACTGGCAGTGTACTTGGGTCATATCACCAAGCATGGTACTCCTGCCATTCAAACGACGGCACGCTATACGCAGCCAAGTATGGATCAGATTCGCGAGAAGCTGAAAGGTATGAAAGGGAGATAACGCTTCACGCCAAGAGTGGGTAAGGATGTGGGCGTATTCCTTTTGTCCATCCAAGAACGGCGTTTGTTGTAATGCTGATCTTCTCCCACATTTTAAACCTATTTTATGAACGGATGTCCTAAGTAGCCACTACAGGTAGGGACGAGTGGCACAACTTACAGCTACTCCACCGGCATTGCCATGATCAGAGACATCGTACCTATGAAAAAGGCCATGCAAGAGAGGAGCTGGATGAGTCGAAAGGTTCATGTCCAGTTCTGAAGACGAACGGAAGAGGTGACTCTTGCGTTTAGTTTAACACATCGACAGTACCAAGGTCCAAGCCAATGCCTCTCAAGACTCACTCCAACCGCGCTTTTTTGTCGAGGCCCATCTCAACCACCTGTTCGATGATCCTCAAAAGGGGACTCAAGCGCCAGAACGAGTCCTGGAAAGGCGCGAAGAGAGCCGTGAGCAAGCCTGTGCGTCGGAAGAGAGATCAGCACCCAAGCCTCTTCCCACTTCTCTGGACCAACCGGAGCGCGAAACCTTGGCTCAAAGCAATCAAGCGCGCCATAATTGGATCGAGCAACTGGGAGCGCAAAATCGGAGGATGACGACTCGTGGCTACCAGCGCCTCGCCGACCTGTGGGTCAGTACAACCGATCCAGATGCGACGCGCATGGAAACCAAGACGGGCAGCGATATGGGCTACCGAACCCATTATGTGGTCGATGGTGGGAAATCCCGCATCATTCTCCAGGTCTTGGTGGCCCCGTCGGAAGTCATGGATAATCAACCGATGCTTGATCTCCTTTGGCGAACTCGCTTTCGTTGGAAACTGTGGCCGAGGCTCGCGACTGGCGATCGCAAATACGGCACGGAGGACAACCTTGTCGGCCTTGAAACTCAACATATCCGCGCCTTTATTCCTCTGCCCGATCACGACCACCGCACCGCCTTCTTCAGTTCGGATCGCTTCCGCTATGAACCGGAGCGGGATGTCTACATCTGTCCTACCGGGAAAGAACTGCGCTTTGACCGAGCCCATTCAACGGAGCGGGCGCTGCGCTATCGAGCCAGTGCCAAGGAGTGCAATCACTGCCCGCTCAAAGCCCAATGTACTACCCATCCACAGGGACGCAGCCTCTGCCGCAGTGTGGAGGAGACGATACTGGAGCGCGTCCGTTCCTATCAAGAGCTGGAGAGCTATAAAAAGGCGCTGCGCAAGCGGCAGGTCTAGGTCGAACCCCTGTTTGCGGAAGGAAAAGATTGGCATGGCATGAGGCGCTTCCGCTTGCGCCGGCTCTGGCGCGTCAACAGTGAGGCACTCCTGCGAGCAGCGGGACAAAACCTCAAACGGTTGCTTCAAAAGCGTGGGTGGGGGCGGCGTCCGTTTCCGGCCGAGGCGGTGGCTCTGAAGCCTCCTGAGAGCGCAGAAGCAGAGACGTTCCCAAGAAACGCTCTTCTGAAAAACCAGAGAGCTCGCACCGCTGTGGCATCCCTCGTCTCCTCTTCAGTTGCCAAGACGTTCCTTGAGGCTCAGACAAGCTGGTTTTCTCTCAGAAACAGTGTCATTGATGTCTATTTATTTTTGTCCTGTAATATCATTTTTACTCTTTTTAATGCTTTTAAGTTTTATACTTTTTATTGCTGGTATTTCACAACACAGGAATGAGCTTTATGCGGTTAAGCTTATATGTGCTCTCAGAAGCTCAGCAAGGAGTTTTTCAACAGGCTGTACTATTCTGTGACGAGCGTTCTCCGACGAGAGGTGATGGGGGAGTTTAATGGCAAAAGCAATTGGTATGTTTAGGTAGAAATACCTATTTGCGCTTATTGTATTTATGAGCTATACTTGTATAGGTTCAAAATATATATTCAAGTAATCTCTTGCTCGCTTGATTATGCATATACGAGAGTAAGACAACTTAAGATTGTAAGTGATCCATTCGATCATTGGACATTCCATGGGAATTGGCATTGACATAGGTTGTCTCATGTAGTGACATCCTCGTACTCTATCTCGTTCCGGTTCTACTGTCGCCTGCTCATATAGTATGTTTGGCAACTCATAACAATAGGCCCTGGCCCGTGATTTTAAGTGACGAGCTTCAAAACTAGCACGCAGAAGGTTGGATCTTGGTCTCTTGTATTTTTGCTCGGTTAGTGTCTAGACCAAGTCAGCCCGAAAAGGCACAGATCCAATGGTTTCTCAAGCTTGAGAGAACGGATAGGCACTATTTGGATGAATGATTGGCCTGTTCGCAGTACGCTCTGTTGTATCCTAACAGGCCGATCATTCAGGAACTTGATTTCAGAAATCCGTCTCCTTAAAGATCCTATTCGTTTACTAATAACTTACTAGGAACAAGCTCCCCTCGATGTTAAATGAGTCTAAACGTCAATCGTTTAGTTGTTTTCGTCAATGCCAATACCCATTTGGCTCATTGGAGATCACATAAAGTCGAAAAGATTTATGGCATGCATGCCGGTTCCCTCTGTAACCGAAAAGGAGAAAACGATGGCTAAGCTCACCGACCATAACATCAGTGACTTGAACTCTTTCAACGGGGTGACTAAGGATCCCCACCAAGTCGCAGGGCTGTACTTCTACTCAGTGCTAGACTGCCTTGTTGACTTGGCGTACAAAGTCTCCTACGACTTTTTTAAAAAGCCTCACCTCTACATAAATCTCGGGCGAACTCAGCCCGCTGTTAGTACCAGCCCGCCTTTTTCTTCGGTCCTTGCTAAGCTGCATGCGCAATATGGGAGTAATGAATTGCTCCCATCCACTGCACAGCGTGATGAAATTTATCTCCCAATTTTTGGTCGAGTTGCGGGCTATTCGACCAATGAAGAGGGGAATTTTCCACGACTGCGCGATGAGCTTATCAACGCTGCGGCGGCTTTTGCCGAACGCGTCTTTGATACTGGGGTGAATATGTTAAGGCAGAGAGTCATAACAACTCACAGACCTTTCCAAGAGTATCTTAATGGGTTGCAAGGAGACTCGGTAAAATGGAGCAAAGAAACTGCTTTACCAGAGCTAACGGAAAAAGTGAGCTATACCATCCTTCGCAACAACGGGGTGGCCGGTGTATTTGGAATCAATACTCCTCGTGATCCAAATTGGCCATACACCGAAGATTCAAATGGGGACAAACTGGTAGAGGAGATTTCCAAACAGCTTATGTGGGCTGACCAACCTGAAGGTATGTACATCACACGAGAACATTTTAGTAACCTTCAAAGAGCCGCGTTAAGAGGGGCCGAAGCAATTGCTACCATCATTGATTTCCAGGAGGGTCTGGGGGCGACACTGAAGGAGAAGGAGGATAATGTCGACCTGCTGATTACGAAGTGCTACACATGGGGCGCAGCTTTAATGAGCTTAAGTTCTCATCCGAAAACTGCACAGCCGACACCTGCTAAGAAAGAACCTGGTATCGCCAAGGGGTATACAACGTTAAATAAATCACTGAAATCATGAATAAGGGCGTTTCGTAACTCCAATTTGGAGACTATTCCAGATCGGGGCCAATCGAGCGCTTGCTCTCGTTCTGGAATGGTCGCTTCCTGCAGGGGCAATTTCACCTGCCAAAGGGACCTTACCACAAAAGAGTCCTATATTACGAACCACTATCGGTCCTTGCTACTCAAAAAACAGCTAATGGTGGAAAGGAGAGCTTGTCAATGAATAATAACGAAGATGTCCTTGTCAAACCCTTTACGATCGAACGAGTCTGTGAGCCGCGCCTAGATGTTACACAACTGACTTTTCACGATGTGGATACCACAGAAAGTGTCTACTCACGCGTTCTCGTCCAACTCAAGAATGCATCTTTGCCTGATGTAATCTATGATCCTAATGGGCCAAAGATGAGCCTTATATATACACAGCTTATTAATACTAGTGGCGATCATCTTCCTAATCCTCCAGATAAGGAGCCAAGTAGCCCTACGCCTTCTCCACATCCAAGTGCCCCAGTTCCTTCTCCCCAGGCCGGTTCGCCTTCTCCTCAGCGCCCTCCTGAGCATGTCTCCTGGGACCTTTTCCTCATGCTCAAATATCGTCAGGATTGGGTACCGAGTGGCTATGGGCTGGGCGAGTTACTCTTCGCTATCTCCCTCATGCCCAACGAGGAACTGACTTTGGAGACCAAAACCTGGGAGACATCGAAGACCCAGCAAGACACTGAAGACACCACTGACCAGCGCAATGTCAGTGATATTAAATCCTCATCATCAAATACAAACGAGTCAACAACTGAGGATCAGACCAAGACGCATGAATATGTGGATGCAAAAGCAGGGTACAGCGGATTCGGCTTTGATGCGGAAGTCAAAGCTGGCTGGTCCAGCGATGTCAGCGATATGCAAAAGAACTTTGAAAGAAATGTTCAGGACAACTCCAGGCAGACCACCAATGAGTACAGGGCAACTCATAAAGTAAAGATGTCTGTCTCGCGCGAAGAAGGATCGGAATCCAAGACAACACGGAAGATTAGAAATATCAACCAAGCCCATACACTCAATGCGAACTACTTTGAAGTGCTCCGCGAGTACACAGTCACCCTGAGGCTCTATGAAGTTACCCTCGTGCTACTGAGTGCGGAGCCTGACTTGCTGGAAGATACTGGCCACTCCTCATGGTGGGAAGAGCAACCTCATTCTATTAGGCTTGGTCAAATGATCCGATGGAGTCAGTCAGCAACATGGGTGCAAGCCTTCATCGATGTGTATGGGAAAAGTCCTATCAAATTGATCCGGGAGCGCTGGAGCGACCCGCTTTATCATGCAGCGCTTAAAGCTGTAGATGTGACCAATACGACAGATTCAAGTGCAAAGATTACTGACGAGGATCGGAAAGCGTTCCAGAACACTATGCTTCAGTATGTTCGTCCTTCACCGGGCTGGATAGAGCCAGACGGCACCGGTAAGCTCCGTTGGGCCTACGAGGTGGTACCAGGTCAGGAGAACAACGTCCTCAACTATCTTTACCAGTTTCTTCCCTATAGTGTGCAGCAAATGCTTGCCAGAACTGATGCTGCTGAGGTTGATCGCACTACAGCATATCAGGCTGTTGTAAGTTGGTTCAAGCAGGCTACAGTTCCCAACTATCGTACACAAGTCCTACGAGAAATCACGGCATCTAGCCAAGTACCTAGCCTCCTGGCCCTCGGTACAACACTATCTCTTAAACTGGAACCATCCGAGGAAGTTCTTGTCTCCGGACCTTTCTATGGAAAAACGATTGGCCCTGAGTTCGAGGAAGCCGTTTCTGAGTGGGTACAAGGTATCACTGACGAGTTTCAAAGCTTGAAACCCCAGGATGAAGATAGAGGGGACATTAAAGGCGCCTGGAAGACTACCCTCCCGACTCACGGCGTGTACGCCGACTTAGCCCTCGGAGTCTGCTCCGGTGCTGAGGATTACTATGAGATTCAGCGGCAATTTGATCTTGAATTGAAGAAGCTGGAGATTGAAAAACTTAAATTAGAGTTGCAACTCCTTCAGCAAGGAAAAAGCTTGGACTCGGTGGTGATTGAGAATCCAACAGACAACACGACAATAAAGCTGGATATCGGTGTGCCAAAAACACCCGCCACGGTGGAGATTAAACAGTAGGAGGCTCTTTCATGGCTTGGGTTCTACCACCTAGAACCTTTTATCCATCATCCTACCCAAAAGTACTCGTGTTGCTTTCTCCAGAATATGCAGAGGAACTCTTCGGGCTCATTCAAGTAGGTGTCAATCAGCAAGAACTGCTTAAGAAGGCACAGGGAGAACTTCTTCCCCTTTATCAGCAGTTGTTCGTGCCTTTGGGCATTCCGAGAGAAACGCTAGCTCAGCGGATTATGGATGAGGTCGCTGCACTGTATGAGCGCTATAATGCTCTCTGTGAGAGCGAGTACGATCGCTTCGAAAAGAACATCAAGAAAGAACTTGAACGTATGGCCAAAGAGCGAAATTATCCCTCTGGTCTAGATTACTACCGCCACTTCCGCCCTCAGTACTATATCCGTGGTCTGATGACGCCACCGAACAAGATCTGGGTAGTGTTGAATGCAATCAAACCCTACACGTTTCTCCCTCGCCTGGATAGGCAGCAACAGCCAATCAAGAGCACGGGTCTCACTATCTCCGAAGGTGTGGCCAAGGTAATGGTGGAAAAGCTCAAACGGGCGGAGGAGATCATTCGCTCCAAGGGCTGGGAAGACGAGATTCGGCAACAGGTGCACAGCATTATCGGTTTCCAGCCACGAGAGATGGCTGGCGCAAAAAACATACCTGGTCAGCTTCCAAAGATGAGCTACCATGCCCTCGGTCAAGCTATTGATATCGACGCACGTGACAACCCGCAGCTAATCGGACCGCTGGCCACTGCCATCGACAACATCTTAGACTGGTTGGATGCCCAGAAACAGCAACAACCTCCAGAAGGCGGGCAGCAAACTCCAGGCGAGAAAAAGAGCGAGCCAATTCGCATTCACCAATTCATCCAAACTTTCAAGAAAAGCAAAATAGAGGCCCTTAAGCAACTGGAGACGGATGACAAAGAAGCAGGCGAAACGCTCCTTCTCGATGCCGCGCAAAAACTGCGTACTGGCATGGAGCAGATCGAGCAGGCAATTCAAGGATTTATCAACGCGTGGCTTGAGCAATGGCAGGCAAGTGGTGGCAAGGCTAAGGAGGATGATAAAGAGCGGCAAACAACGCAACAGGCATTCGATCTGCTCTATCAGTTTCTTCTGGCACGAGGTGTCATTCCGCGGGATAAAAAGACCGGCAAGGGTAAGCTGGTCAAAGGCGATGCTGGGAAGATTGTGCTGACGCCCGAACAGGTCGAGAAAGCGAAGCATTTCCCTGTCATCTCACTTCCCGCCACACTAATCGTCGCGTTGGTCGAGGCTGGCTTGCGCTCCGGCCTAGAGTATCGGGAGAGCAAAGACGTTATGCATTTCGAATCACTCTAAAAGGCTTGTCAGTGTTTTCGCCATTTATCTCGATGCCTTTTTCGAACTGGGAGTATATCAGTTCGAAAGGCCACGACACCTGAGGTTGCGCATAGAGAAAGTCAAGTTCGTAGCTGAGCGTACAGAATTGTGGCCTTATCCCCTTGACAAAATGCTTAGCGTACAGAAAGCAGGATTGGATATGCTGACCCCCAATAAGGGATATGTGTCATTAATACCATAACCTCGCCGATTTACAAGATGTCGATGAAGGAGGCGAGATCAGAAGCGGTTTTCCCAGATCGTGAACCGCCAATTCCTATGTTGCGCGCTGATTTCTTACATGATTCCCCAAAATCGGTCGAAGTTGGACCCAAATTACCACTTGGCCGTATCTCGTGAAATAATCCACGGCATCACGGTGGAACAGCCCTCAGGAATCGGTGGCACTGCGTTCGGTTGTGGTGTCATCTTCATGCTCCTTTTGTGAGGTATCGATATCCACATTCTATCCTCAAAGAAGGTCAGAATCCAGCCTCCTTTGAGGGGAGATGAGACCACTTTTTTGCTCACTTTGGACTGACCACCCCTGATCTGCGCATCATACGACGAGGTGTCGTCCTCACCTCTATTACTTTGGACAAAGATATGCTACACTACAGAACGCAAAGATCGCCTCTTCTTTGTGAGTATGTGCGCCAACGTAGACAACAAGGTGTGAAGCGGTGTGAGCGGGTCAGCGGTCTAGATTTGGGTCTGATCGCTTCATACAACTCTTGCTCTGGCCACAACGTCCACTGCTTGATACTTGCCCACTCCTCCGTCCGTTCTCGGCGATGGCGTTTCGGCCCAGGCATCTCCTCTGCCTTTCGCTCACATGACGGTCACTTTCAGCGTACCCGACCCGCCTCTTCGTTGGCAAGGATTCGAGGGGATGGTAGCCCGTTTGGACGCTCACTGTTTGCCAGTTTGAATGCCCCAACGGCGTAAAGTCTTTAATGAGGAGGTCTCCGTTACAAGAACGTTACGAGAACTGTAATATTACTTATCACACTTTATTTGCCTCTGCCGAGGTCAGTAGGCTGTAAACACTTGCGTTGCAGCAAACTGAACCAGATTTCGATCTGATCGAGCCAGGAGACATTGGGAGGCAACCAATGGACCTGGAAGCGCAATCGGCCTTCACATGCTTGCTCTTGCGCCTTTAGCCACCTTTCAAGCTGTTTAGGAGCGTGCGTGGTTCCGTTATCGAGGATGAGGGTGACCGTCTGCACCTGGCGACGCAAGGCTTCGGGAATGATGTCTTGCTGCACAAAGGCTTGGAAATCGACAAAGCATTTGCGTTGGCGGCAGGTTCCGTAGACCTTGCCATCAGCAATGGAAAGCCCAGCAAACAGATGGCGTGCGCCGCGACGCTGATACCGCGCTTCATGCAGCATCGGCTTACCTGAACGTACCGGACGTGGAAGCTGCTCGCCCTCCCTGACCTGAATGGAGGTTTTCTCATCAAGGCTGACCAGCCAAGTACCTGCTCGTAAGAGCGCTCTTGCCTGAGCATCGGCTTCCAGCACTGGACGCGCTCGTTGCAAGAAGGTGAGCGGATCATGGATATGTTGCCAGGAGTGAGAACGCCAGGGACGCAGGCGCTCAGCCTTCAACCAGCGCCCCACGGTACTGGCCGAGATACGAGGAAGAGCAGGGTCCTGGGCCACGCGTCGAGCCAATTCAGCCCGGCTCCAACGCAAGAGTGAGATGTGTTCCTGCTTGGGCAAGCTACAGGCAATGGCGGTGACTTGCGCGCGAACCTGAGGGGAAAAACGTCTCGGCGCTCCACTACGGGGCGCATCAGCAAGCTGATGGGTTTTGACCCACTGCCCACGCCATTTGCGAACGGTGCGATCGGTCGTGCCCAGGGCCAAGGCCAGTTGTTGATTGCTCTTTTCGGGATGGGTATGTGCCTGGAGAATGATCCGAGCACGCAGAGCCACTGCTTGCGCTGTGGTATGCGCTCGTACCAGGTGTTCGAGATCTCGGACTTCTGCATCGGTCAAGGTTATTGGATAGCTGGGTCAGCGACCCCCCCTACTGGCTATGTGCGCCCGGGGAAGCCGCATTGCCGTGCGCTGTCGCCGACAAGACGGTACCTTCGCCTACGGCGTGCTGACCTGCTCGTTGTCGGCCGAGCAGGTGCTCGCGGTGCTGGAGCGCCCCAGTGCGCAAGCGGCTGATCCCGTCGCCGTCTTGGCAGCCTATGTGACGTTCTATGATCTGCGCGGCGGGGGGATCGAAACCTCCTTCAAGGGCGACAAGCAGGGATTGGGCCTCACCAAGCGCACGAAGAAGCGCTTGGTGAGGCCCAACACATGCTGGTGCTGCTTGGCTCTTTGACCCACAACGTGGTGGTCTGGGCACGTCGGTGGCTGGCCATTCCAGAAGGACCGGGTACAGCGTTTCATGGTGGTGGACAATTCGGACTTCTCTTCCAATGGCTTGACAGCATTGGTGACTCTCCTTATCCTTGCTTCTCAAGGAAGATCTCCATGCTTCCCATTTTAAACAG
>Ga0070706_100007714_pt1 | contig 10063 bp, 6 predicted proteins | sample KBSK5501metaG_FD_65476 | JGI IMG/M metagenome (GOLD analysis project Ga0070706, IMG submission 65476) | Corn, switchgrass and miscanthus rhizosphere microbial communities from Kellogg Biological Station, Michigan, USA - KBS K5-50-1 metaG | ecosystem: Host-associated > Plants > Roots >... | reverse complement strand
ACGAACATGCCGAGGATCTCGAACAGGACGCCGGTGTTGTTGATGATCGCGACCAGCCGCACTCCGTAGATGTTGAGCACGGTGATCACGACGAGCGTGATCAGGGCGATCACAAGCTCGGTATGCAGGGTCAGCGCAAGGCTGTGCCAGCCGAGCCCGTTGAGCGCCGGGACCAGCGCGAGCGGAATGGTCGCGATCACCGCTGTGACGGTGAGGACGCCCGCGAACAGGTATATCCAGCCGCTGAACCACGCATAGGTACGTCCCGCGAGGTACTTGGTCCACTGGAACACCGAGCCGGCGATCGGGTAGTGGCTGGAGACCTCGGCGAAGTTCAGCGCGATGATGAACTGGCCGGCCGCGACGATCGGCCAGGACCAGATGAAGACGCCGCCGACCGTGCTCAGGCCCAGCGCGAACAGCGTGAAGATCCCGGTCGACGGCGAGATGTAGCTGAAGGCGACCGCAAAGGAACTGAATGTTCCCAGTGAGCGCCTCAGCTCCTGCCGGTATCCGAATCGTGCCAGATCAGCGCTATCGCGCTCGCCGCCGGCCTGCTCGGTCGCTGCGCTCATCCGATGGTCCTCCAGACTGACGGGGCGCGGTGTTGAGGCGTTAGCGTATGGCCAGCCGGGCTAACTGTCCATACCCTTTGGCGACTGCCCGCGACCTGCGTGATGTTTGTGCAAAGTTCCGCCGGATACATCTAGACCTTTTAACGTGGACGGCCTACGCTCCGCACCATCGACGACCGGGGAGGCATCGTGGACGACCGCAGTGCCGGCCCGGAGGGACGACCCCCGGGCTCCCCCCGCGATGCCGAGCTCGACGCGATCTTCGACCAGGTGCCGAGCGTCGCGGGACGGCCGCGCACGGTCACCGAGCTGCCCGGCGGGCTGACCAACAGGAACTTCAAGATCACTAACGCCAACGGATCGTTCGTGGCCAGGGTCGCCTCAGGGGGCAGTGAGCTCCTGGCGATCGACAGGGACCACGAGTACCGCAACTCTGTGCGCGCCGCCGCGGTCGGCGTCGGCGCGCCGGTCATCGAGTACCGGCCCGAGGCCGGCGTGCTCGTCCTGCGGTTCCTCGAGGGCCGGACGCTGGACAACGAGGACGTCGCCGACACGGGCAGGCTGGCCAGGATCGCGCGGGCCTGCCGTCAGCTGCACGGCGCCGAGCGGTTCGACGGCGACTTCGACATGTTCCAGATCCAGCGCAGGTACCGGTCCGTCGCGGCCGAGCGCGGCATGAAGATCCCTGAAGGCTACGACGACCTGATGGACAGGTTCGACGACGCCGCCCGCGCGCTGGCCATTCGCGACGAGGGCACGGTCCCGTGCAACAACGACCTGCTCGCGGCCAACTTCATCGACGACGGCGAGAAGATCTGGCTGATCGACTACGAGTACGCGGGCAATAACGATGCGTGTTTCGAGCTCGGCAACATCTGGGGTGAATGCCAGCTGCCCGACGATGCGCTGGCCGCCCTGATCGCGGAGTATTACGGCCGCCCGCTGCGCAACAAGGTCGCCCGCGCCATGCTGCTCGGCCTCGCCGGCAAGTACGGCTGGACGCTGTGGGGAGCCATCCAGGCCGCGGTGAGCCCGATCGACTTCGACTTCTGGTCGTGGGCGATGGAGCGGTTCGAGGGCGCTGCCGCGGGCTTGACGTCGGCCCGGTTCGGCGAACTGCTCGACGAAGTGCAACGAACGGACTGAACGCACCGTCCAAATACCGACAGGCCGTTGCGGCGGAGAAGGGACAGGATGATCGAGGCGGGTTCGCGCGAATGACGGCGAGCGAGCTACCCGGCCGGGCACGCGCAGTGATCATCGGGGGCGGGGTGATCGGCGCGAGCGTCGCCTATCACCTCGCGCTGCGCGGCCTGACGGACGTGCTGCTGCTCGAGCAGGGCCAGCTGTCGTGCGGCACCACCTGGCACGCGGCCGGGCTGGTCGGGCAGCTTCGCGCGTCGGAGAGCGGCACCAGGCTGGTGCAGTACTCCACCAGGCTCTACGACCTGCTGGAGGCCGAGACCGGCTTGGCCACCGGGTTCCGCCGGTGCGGCGGCGTCACGGTGGCCAGGACGCAGGACCGGATGATGGCGCTGCGCCGGACGGCGGCCACGGCCGAGGCGTTCGGGCTGGAGTGCGAGCTGATCAGCCCGCAGCGCGCCGCCGGGCTCTACCCGATCATGGAGACCTCCGACCTCGTCGGCGCGATCTGGCTGCCCGGCGACGGCCGCGCCAACCCGACAGACCTCACCGCCGCGCTGGCCAGGGGCGCCAGGATGCGCGGCGTGACGATCCGCGAGCGGACCAGGGTCACCGGCATCGCGGTCGCCGACGACGCCCGCCGCGGCCGCGCGGTCACCGGGGTGCGGACCGACGAGGGCGACGTCGAGGCCGAGATCGTGATCAACTGTGCGGGCCAGTGGGCAAAGCAGGTCGGCGCGTTGGGCGGGGTCACCGTCCCGCTGCATTCGGCCGAGCACTTCTACGTGGTCACCGACCAGATCTCCGGCGTGCACCGTGATCTGCCCGTGCTCCGCGACCCTGACGGCTACACCTACATCAAGGAAGAGGTCGGCGGGCTCCTCGTCGGCGGGTTCGAGCCCGATGCCAAGCCCTGGGTGGCGCCCGACGAATTGCCGTACCCGTTCGAGTTCCAGCTGCTCGCCGAGGACTGGGAGCACTTCTCCGTCCTGATGGAAAGCGCGATCGAGCGGATCCCTGTCCTGGCGACGACCGGCATGAAGAAGCTGTACAACGGGCCCGAGAGCTTCACCCCGGACAACCAGTTCATCCTCGGTGAGGCGCCGGAGCTGCGGAACTTCTTTGTCGCCGCCGGGTTCAACTCCGTCGGCATCGCCTCGGCGGGCGGCGCGGGCAAGGCGCTGGCCGACTGGATCGTCGACGGCGACCCGGGCACCGACCTGTCCGTCGCCGACATCCGGCGGTTCGCCGCGTTCAACGGGAACAACCGCTGGCTGCGCGACCGGGTCGGCGAGGTCCTCGGGCTGCATTACGCGCTGCCGTGGCCGAACCGCGAGCTGGTGACGGCGCGGCCGTTCCGCCGCTCGCCGGCGTACCACCTGCTGCGGGACGCCGGCGCGTGCTTCGGCTCGAAAATGGGATGGGAGCGGGCGAACGTCTTCGCGCCGTCGGGGCATCAGGCCGTGCTCGGGTACTCATGGGACAAGCCGACCTGGCTGCCCTGGTCGGTCGCCGAGCAGCGGGCGACCCGCGAGGCGGTCGCGGTCTTCGACCAGACCTCGTTCGCCAAGTACCTGGTGAGCGGGCCCGGGGCGCTGGCCGCGCTGCAATGGCTGTGCACGGCGGACGTGGACGTGCCGCCAGGGCGGACCGTCTACACCGGCATGCTGAACGCCCGCGGCACGTACGAGGCGGACATCACGGTGACCAGGCTGGCCGCCGACCGGTTCCTGATCTTCAGCGGCGCGGGGTCCGCTGAGCGGGACCTGGACCACATCGGGCGCGGGCTGCCTGCCGGCGGCGCGCAGATCACCGACGTGACCTCGGCGTACGCGGTCTACGGCGTGATGGGGCCGCGCTCGCGGGACCTGCTGTCCCGGCTGACGAGGGCCGATATGAGTCACGAGGCGTTCGCGTTCGGCCAGAGCAGGCAGATCGACCTGGGCTACGCGACGGTGCGCGCGACCAGGCTGACCTACGTGGGCGAGTTGGGGTGGGAGCTGTGTTGCCCCACCGAATTCGCGGTCGGCGTCTACGCTGACCTGATGGCGGCCGGCGCCGACCTCGGCGTGGCCAACGCGGGGTACTACGCGATGGAGTCGCTGCGGCTGGAGAAGGCGTACCGGGCGTTCGGCCGCGAGCTCACGCCGGACTACAACCCGGTCGAGGCCGGCCTGCTGTTCGCCTGCAAGCTGAAGACCGCGATCGGCTTCCTCGGCCGGGAGGCCGTGGAGCGGGCGCGGTCGGCCGGCCCGCGGCAGCGGCTCGTCTCGTTCGTCCTGGACGACCCCGGGTTGATGATGTGGGGCGGCGAGCTGCTCATGCGCGACGGCGCCGCCGCCGGGCTGGTGACGTCGGCGGCCTGGGGAGCCACGATCGGCGCGTCGGTCGGATTGGCGTACGTCGGGCAGCCGGCAGGAGACGCGGTGACGCCTGAGTACGTCAGGTCGGGCCGGTACCAGGTCAACGTCGGAGGCACGGTGTGCCAGGCGAGGGTGTCGCTGCGGCCGCCGTTCGACCCGGACGGGGAGAACGTGCGTCGCTGAGCGAGCCGCCGGCGGCGGGGCAGGCGGCGAGCCGCACCCGTTCTGCGCGACAGCCGGTCGGAATCCGGTGAAACATGGCATCATGGCGGGGTTCTTTTGCTGTGCCCCGAGTTCTCACGGTGAATCAGCGCCCGATCGGTCCCGGCGACTCACCCAGAGGTGACCCCAGCTATGACGCGCAGTCACGGTCCAGGCTCCGCAGGCCGCCGGCCGCGCCTGGCCCGCGCGGCGCGGGTCACCGTCGCGGCGGCCCTCGCGGTCGCCGGCGTGGCTGTCGCCGTCCCGCCGTTCGGCGGCGCGGGCCGGGCGCGGGCGGACGAGGTCACGATCTCCGCCAACGACCTGCGCGACGGCTGGGATAGCGGCGAGACCACAGGGACGCTCACCCCGGCCACGCTGAAGGGCGGCACCTTCGGCCAGCTGTTCGCGACCGGCGTGGATGGCCAGGTCTACGCGCAGCCGATCGTGGCCGGCGGCACCGTGGTCGTGGCCACCGAGAACGACGAGGTCTACGGGCTGAGCGCGGCGACGGGCGCCATCAAGTGGAGCACGTCGCTCGGAACCCCGTTTCCGGCCTCGGCGGAGCACTGCACCGACTTGGCGCCGAACGTGGGCGTGACGGGCACCCCGGTCTACGACCCGGGCACCGGCTTGGTCTACATGGTGTCCGAGGTGATCCCGGCCGGGCACACCGGACAGCAGCCAGCCTTCTACATGAACGCGCTCAACGTCAGCGACGGAAGCCAGGCACCGGGCTGGCCGGTGGCAATCAAGGGGGCGCCGACCAACGACCCGAGCGTGCCGTTCACGCCGTTCACCCAGCTGCAGCGGCCCGGCCTGCTGCTGCTCGGCGGCTCGGTGTACGCGGCGTTCGGCTCGCACTGTGACTTCACGCCCTACGACGGCTACGTGGTCGGCGTGAACGCCTCGAGCAAGCAGCAGACGATGTGGTCAGACGAGGCCGGGCTGACCGACACCCAGGCGGGCATCTGGCAGAGCGGCGGCGGCCTGGCCTCGGACGGCAGCGGCCGGATCTTCTTCGCCTCGGGCAACGGGGTCTCGCCGGCCCCGGGTCCTGGCACGAAGCCGCCGTCCGAGCTCGCCGAGTCCGTCGTCAGGCTCGCCGTGCTCAAGGACGGATCGCTCGCGGCGAAGGACTTCTTCAGCCCGGCGAACGCGCCCTACCTGGACTCGATCGACGGCGACCTCGGCGCGGGCAGCCCGGTCGGGCTGCCGTTCGGGACCACCGCGCTGCCGCACCTGCTGGTCATCGCCGGCAAGGTGGACGGGCTGTTCGTGCTGAACCGCGACAGCCTCGGCGGCCGGGAACAGGGGCCAGGCAAGGGCGACGCCGCGGTCAGCGAGACGGGAAAGGGGCTGCCGGGTGAGTGGGGCCACCCGGCGGCCTTCGCCGACACGCCCGTGCTCGCCAAGGGCAACCTCGGGCACGACTACGTCTACTACGTCGGCAAGAACGACGCGCTCAGGTACTTCAAGGCCGTCCTCGGCGGGCCGCAGGGCGTGACGCCGATGCTGGCCGACGTCGCGCAGAGCAGTCAGACCTTCGGCTACACCTCGGGCTCGCCGGTCGTAACCTCGGACGGCACCGACAGGACCACCGGCGTCGTCTGGGCGGTCAACTCCAGCGACTCGACCGGGACGACCGGCACGCTCGAGGCGTTCCCCGCCGTACCGCCTGGGACGTGCTCGTCCGCGAAGCCGTGCTCGGTCGCGCCGATCTGGACGTCCGCGCCATTCAGCGGGGCTGGCAAATTCACCACGCCGGCGACCGACGGCGGCCGGGTGTTCATCGCCACCCGCGGAGTGGTGAGCGACGGCAGCAACTGCGGCGCCGTGCCCTCAGGGGACTACTGCGGCGAGGTGCTCGGCTTCGGCAGCCCGTCGAGGGCCCCGCTCGGCGGCGCCTCGCCGGTGAACTTCGGTGACGTCGCGGTGGGCTCGTCGTCCGCGCCGCAGGATGTCACCGTTTCCGACACGTCGTCGGGGGCGGTGACGGTCAACTCCGTCAGCGTCGCGGGTACCCAGTTCGCGACGGCCGGGACGTACGAGGTCAACGGCGTGCCGATGTCGCTTCCGCAGACGCTGAACCCGGGCGACACGCTCACCGCGCAGGGGGTGTCGTTCAACCCGGCCGCGCCGGGCGGCGCCGCGGGCTCGCTTGAGTTCAACACGAGCTCGGTCAACTTCCCCTCGGTCGGGGTCAGCCTGTCGGGTACCGGGACCCAGAACGGGTTCTTCGCCTCGGCGAGCACCGTGAGCTTCGGCACCAGCGTTCCCGTCGGGACGGCGACCCAGCAGCAGGTGACCGTCACCAACACCGAGTCGGTCGCGCTGACGCTGACGTCGGCGACCCTGCCAAGCGCGCCGTTCGGCGTGTCCGGCCTGCCGGCCGACGGCACCGTCGTCCAGCCAGGCCAGTCCGTGCCGCTGACGATCAGCTACCAGCCGACGGGCACCGGCGGCGACAACGACTCGCTGAGCCTGACCGGCACCGACACGGGCGCCGTGCAGACGACGACCTCGATCACGATGAGCGGGACCGGCGCCGCCGACATCGAGCCCACGCTGACCGCAACGCCGGCCGTCAGTTTCGGTTCCGTCCCGCTGGGCCACAATGCCGCGCGGTTCATCGGCGTCACCAACAGCGGCAACATGCCCGCGGTCATTTCCGTGACCAAGCCGCCGCTGATTCCGTTCGGCGCGCCGGACCCGATCGCCAGCGGGCTGCCCGTCAACCCCGGTTACGACGTCGAGATCCCGGTCACCTTCGACCCGGTCAGCGTCGGGGCGGTCTCCGACAGCTACCAGCTGACCTGGACGGACGCGAACGGCAGCCACACCCTCAGCGTGCCTGTTTCCGGGACGGGCACCGCTGCCGCAGGCGTGGCGGTTCCGCCGCCCGGCGGCGGCTGGACGTTCAACGGCACCGCCAAGATGACCGCCGCCAATCTGAGCCTGACCAGGCCGGTCGCCGGTCAGGCCGGATCGGCGGTCTACTCGGTCCCTGAGCCGAGCGATGGGCTGAAGGCGACGTTCACGGCGACGCTCAACGGCGGCACCGGGGCCGACGGCATGACGCTGGCGCTCCTCGACGCGAGCAAGGCCGGCCAGCGGGCGGTCGGCGGCAGCGGGGCGCTGCTCGGGTTCGGCCCGCTGCCGGGCGTCGCGGTGACGCTCGATACCCGCAAGGACGGCGCGGGCTACCCGTCGGACAGCTTCGTCGGCATCGCGACCGGCGCGCAGAGCGGGCTGCTCAAGTTCGCCGCCACGAAGAACGTGCCTGGTCTGCGCACGGGAAGCCACGTGATCGGCGTCAGCGTCGCCGCGGGGAAGATCACCGTGACCGTGGACGGCACGCAGGTCCTTTCGAAGGCCGTCACGGTGCCGCCGACCGTGCGGCTTGCCTTCACCGGAGCTACCGGCGGCAAGACCGACAACCATCTGGTCAGCAAGGCATCGATCACCGCGGGAGGTCACCGGGTGCCCGGGCCAGGAGGCGGCTGGACCTACAACGGCGCCGCGACGACCTCAGGGTCAGACACCAGGCTGACCTCGGCGGCGCAGAACCTGGCAGGCTCGGTGGTCTACGCCGCTCCCGTTCGCGCGGTCGGCCTGAGGACGACGTTCAACGTGCAGCTCACCGGCGGCACGGGCGGCGACGGCATGACGTTCGCGCTGCTGAACCCGAACACCACGACCGCGCGGACGCTCGGCGGATCAGGCGGCTTCCTCGGTCTTGGCACGTCGTCTGGCGTCCCCGGCCTCGGCGTGGTGCTCGACACGAACGGGCGGGCCAGCCCGGCGGGATTCGTGGGCCTGTCGGTCAATGTCGGTGCCAACGGGCTGCGATTCCAGCGCAAGGCCCAGGGCATCGGGGTGCTCACCACGGGCACCCACACCGTGACCGTCAACGTCACCAAGAGCAGGACGCTCGGCCCGGTCGTCACCGTGTACCTCGACGGCGTGCAGGTGCTGCAGCGGGCCGAGCCCGGCCTGACCCAGACCGTCCGGCTCGCGTTCACGGCAGGTACCGGGACGACCACCGACATCCACATCGTCAGGAACGCCGCGATCTCGGCGCCAAGCTGAATCGCCGCGATCTGGTCATCCAAATGCCGGTAAGCTAAGCAGGCCAGGCGTTCGGCCGGGCCCTGCGGACTAAATGACTGCCGGAACAGGTTAAGATCCTTGTCCGCGCGGCGGAGTAGCTCAGTCAGGCAGAGCAAGCGGCTCATAATCGCTGTGTCGCCGGTTCAAGTCCGGCCTCCGCTACAAACCTCGCAGGAACATCCGTGACAGCAGAAAGGGCACTCCACAGTGGCTGCGACCGACATCAGGCCCAAGATCACCCTGGCCTGTCAGGAGTGCAAGCACCGCAACTACATCACCAGGAAGAACCGGCGCAACGACCCTGACAGGCTCGAGCTGAGCAAGTACTGCCCGTTCTGCCGCAAGCACCAGCCGCACCGCGAGACGCGCTAGCCCAGCCGGCCTGGCACAGATGGCCATCAACCCTGACCTCGTCGGCAAGACATTCCCGCCCAGCGCCGCGTACGAGGTGAGCCGGGTGAAGCTGGCCGAGTTCGCCGACGCGATCGGCGACCACAACCCGGTCTACCGCGATCGCGCGGCCGCGCAGGAGGCCGGCTTCCCCGACGTGATCGCGCCGCCGACGTTCCCGATCGTGATCGCCATGGCGAGCAGCGCGCGGGCGCTGTCCGAGCCAGGCCTCAACCTGAACTACGCGATGGTGGTGCACGGGGAACAGCGGTTCGAGTACTCGCGGCCGCTGCGCGCCGGCGACGTCGTGACCGCCCAGCTGACGATCTCCGACATCAGGGACGTCGGCCGAAACTCCCTGATCACGACGACGACGCAGATCAGCACGGTCGACGGCGAGCACGTGTGCGCCGCTCACTCGACGCTGGTGGAACGGGGCGGTGCTGCGTGAGCCAGCAGGTCTGCTACGACGACGTCGAGGTGGGAACGGAACTCGCCGCGGTGAATTACCCGGCGACCAGGCTCAGCCTGGTGAAGTACTGCGGCGCCTCGGGAGACTTCAACGTCATCCACTGGAACGAGCGGATCGCCAAGTCCGTCGGGCTGCCCGACGTCATCGCGCACGGCATGTTCACGATGGCGCAGGCCGGGCGGTTCGTGACCGACTGGGCCGGGCACCGGGCCACCGTGCTTGAGTACGGCGTCAGGTTCTCTTCTCTTGTGGTCGTTCCCGACGACGACGCCGGGGCGACGATCAGCGTCAGCGGCACGGTCGAGGAAAAGCTGGACGGCAACAGGGTCGCGTTGGCGCTCACCGCGAGATCGGGCGACGCGAAGGTGCTGACCAAGGCCCGCGCGGTCGTGCGGCTGCCGTGAGCTGATGATCCGCGAGCGGGTTCCGCTATCGGGTTACACGACGCTGCGGCTCGGCGGGCCTGCCGCGCGGCTTGCCGAGGCGCGGACGGCCGATGAGGTCGTCGCCGCGGTGCGCGCGGCCGATTCGGCGGGAGAGCCGCTGCTCGTGCTCGGCGGCGGCAGCAACCTCGTGGTCTGTGACGACGGTTTTCCCGGCACGGTGCTGCGGATCGCGACGACGGGCGTGATGGCCAGCGAGGTCGGCGAGCGGGTGCTCGTCACCGTCGCGGCCGGCGAGAACTGGGACCGGCTCGTTGAATGGTCGGTCGGCGAGAAGCTGGCGGGCATCGAGTGCCTGGCCGGCATCCCCGGCCTGACGGGGGCGACGCCGATCCAGAACGTCGGCGCCTATGGCCAGGAGGT
>Ga0070706_100007713_pt1 | contig 10063 bp, 8 predicted proteins | sample KBSK5501metaG_FD_65476 | JGI IMG/M metagenome (GOLD analysis project Ga0070706, IMG submission 65476) | Corn, switchgrass and miscanthus rhizosphere microbial communities from Kellogg Biological Station, Michigan, USA - KBS K5-50-1 metaG | ecosystem: Host-associated > Plants > Roots >... | reverse complement strand
TTTAACATCGAGGCCAGTCGACTTAGTTTAGGCAGGTTGTAATTGAGTTTTAACAGAGCAAGTAAATTATATTGAGAAGTGAGCGAAAAGCAAAACAGGGAAACGAAAGATAGTGTCTTTAGTTCACGTCCGACGGGCTTCTCAGTGTTCTCGGTGTCTCCGTGGTGAAATGCTTTCGGCGCTTTTATCACCACGGAGGCACGGAGAACATTGAGAAGCACTAAGACAATCTCAAATTAGGACACGACTAAACTTTAAGATTGATAGATAGTTTGAAAGATGGTTTGTTTGTCGTGATTCTTGAGATGTACTTTAATAGCGCGGTCTTTCGCTTTACCACTCGAGCTCTTTACTGGGACCGCGGGCGGCTCGCCCGCAACGAGCGCCGCAAGGTGCGATGATCTCGCAAGGTGCTTAACTTCAGCGGTTCGTTCGCGCTCCGCGCTCACTGCGGGCGAGCCGCCCGCGGTCCCAGTGAAGAGCTTGTTGATAAAGCGAAAGTCACAAAAGAGGGGCTGCTCGGATTCAAGTAGGGTTCGAAACCAACCGGTAGCAACTACATAAGAACTTGCTGAATTGGCACGGAATTTGGAACCTACAGTCTACATAATTATGACGGAACTAATTGTAGAGTCACTAACTAAACTTGCAGGACTGATCCGAACCCGCAGAACTTCGCCTGTCGAGGTTGCCGAAGCTTACCTGCAGCAGATCCAGAAGCTGAATCCGACGTTGAATGCGATTGTGACTCTAGCGCCGGATCTAATGGCTAAAGCAAAAGAGGCTGAAGCTCGTGTGATGAGTGGCAAGAGTCTGGGTGCCCTTCACGGCGTACCAATTACAATCAAGGACACCCTTGAAACCGCCGGCCTCAGAACTACCAGTGGCTCGGCAATTCGCGCGTCGTTTGTTCCTGAACGAGATGCTCCAGCCGTGGCCCGACTGAAGGCTGCGGGCGCAATCATCCTCGGAAAGACCAATGCGGCCGAGATGGCCATGGACTACACGGCCGACAACCCGGTTTTCGGCCGCACAAACAATCCTTACGATTTGTCTCGAACATCTGGAGGATCAAGTGGGGGAGAAGCAGCCGCGATTGCGAGCTGCATGTCGCCCGCCGGACTCGGCAGCGATCTTGCGGGTTCAATTAGAATCCCCGCGCACTTCTGCGGCATCGCTGGTCTGAAATCGACTACGGGTCGGATTCCTGGTGAACATCAGTTTCCGCCCAGCACCGGTCCCTATTCGCTCGGGGCAGTGATTGGACCAATGGCGCGACGCGTTGAGGACCTGCAAACACTTTATGCCGTCCTGACTAACGAACGCTCTTCATCATCGTTCTCCGAAACACTTACTCGCGTCAAAGGCTCGCGTGTTGCCTGGTATGCAGACGACGGAGTTGCGCCGGTTACGGAAGAGACCCGAAGTGCGGTGGAGGCGGCCGCGAGGGTATTAGCTGAAGCCGGAATGGTCATAGAGGAGCATTGTCCGCCCCACGTTGAACTGGGCCATGATCTGTGGCTGAAGTTGTTCTCGCGTGCGTCTGTCGTGCAATTGCGGGCGGTCTATGCGGGTCGCGAACAAGAGGCAGGCGACTTTGTGAGCCGGCGTCTTGCTACCGCCGACCAGGGTGTTCCACAAACACTCGACGAATATATTGCGGTCTGGATGGAGCGCGATCGACTGCGAACCGAACTGCTTCAATGGTTGGAGACGACGCCGCTGATCATTGCTCCTGTCGGAGCGACACCGGCATTTAAACACGACACCGAGAAGGTGACGGCTGCAGGTCGCACCATGAGCACGTTTCGAGCCTTCAGTTATGCCCAGGCGTTTAGTGTTTTCGACTTGCCTGTAGTGACTGTTGCGGCTGGCAACTCAAAAGAAGGTTTACCAATCGGCGTGCAAATCGTCGGGAGGCCAGCGGCGGAAGAAATTGTTTTGGCTGCGGCGTCGGTTGTGGAAGAAGCATTAGGTGGATGGCAAATGCCGGCGCTGGTAGTGTCTTAATTTGACCAGACCATTCACAGCGCTGGAGCGAGCACGACCGGAGGAACGAGCTTTCAAATTGCGACACTCCCAAAGCTCTGGTTAATTTGTAGCGACCCGTTCCGATCCGATATAGTTCGCTCGCAGTTTACTCGCGCTTTGACAGGAGTCGACTATGGATCCCGTTACTTCAGCTCTTGCGTTTCTCTTCTTTGGTTTCATCGCGATAGTGCTGTTGGTTATTGGAATCAAGACTATCAGAATAGTGCCCCAGGCAACGGTTATGCTGGTTGAACGCTTGGGCCGATTCGATAAAGTCGCGAACAGTGGGTTGAATCTTCTCGTCCCCTTTCTTGACAGACCGCGGGCAGTTTTCTGGACCAATACTCGTCCTGGCCTCACGTCCATCGATTTGCGCGAACAATATATCGACCTCCCGCCACAGCCCGTCATCACACGCGACAACGTGACGATTCACGTTGACTCAGTTGTCTACTGGCAGATCACCGATCCGGTGAAGGCCGTCTATGAAATGAACGATCTCGTCGGCGGTATCGTCCAGTTAACGATTACCGGCATGCGTGCGGTAATGGGCGACATGGATCTCGACCATACTCTTTCTCAGCGCGATCAGATAAATGCCAAGCTGCGCATTATTCTCGATGAAGCTACCGACAAATGGGGAGTGAAGGTTACACGCGTCGATGTGAAGAACATCAATCCGCCGGAAGACGTGCGCATCACGATGGAGAAGCAGATGACCGCCGAGCGTAATCGGCGCGCACTTGTGTTGCAGGCAGAAGGTGATCGGCAAGCGGCAATCACGCGGGCGGAAGGTGAGAAGCAAGCGGCTGTCACGCGCGCTGAAGGCGAAAAGCAATCGGCCATCCTCGCTGCTGAAGGTGCGGCCCAGGCGCGACTTCGAAATGCGGAGGCTGAAGCTGAAGCGATCACACGCGTCGCCGATGCTATGTGCGAGCACGGTAATCCGGCCCAGTATCTGATCACTACCCGCTACATCGAAAGTTTGCGGGACATGACGCGGACAAACAACTCTAAAGTGATATTCATGCCCGTGGAAACGTCAGCAATGCTAGCGAGCGTGGGAGCAATAAAAGAAGTGCTGTCGCAAACTGGCGAAAAGAGCGGAGAAGAGAATCCGCAACCACCGAGACCGCGCGAACTGGGAAGGTAACATCACTGCCACTTAGTAACTTCTTCTCAGGTAGGTAAAGCGGAAATCATTGGTCATTATGATATATGACCAATGATTTCCGCCTTCCTGGACCACGGACTTTCTAAGCTCTATCGAACAGGCTGAACCGATGCTGCGAGATCACCGTATATTTCGAACCTTCGCTGCTCAGTTCGCTGCGCATCAACAACAACTCAGGAATCAAAACTTCGGATGCTACAAACCCAATCGCTTTGTGAAGTTCGCCGAGCGTGCGAGAGCCTCGCGGTTTGCGAATTCTAGCGAGTGTGAGATGTGGCCGAAACGGGCGCGTCTCTTTCGGAAACCCCTCCTTGGAGCATTCATTTTCGAACCGCTCTTGCAATCTTGCAAGGTTACGGTAAGGATCTTCTATACCAACCCACAAGACTCGCGGCAGAGCTTGTTTGGGAAAGGCGCCGGTTCCTGCAACGCGGATCTCAAAAGGCCTAAACTCCCGAGCAACGCGAGCCGCCGCTGCCGAAAGGTTTCCCGTCAGGTTCCTTTCCACATCACCGAAGAACTTTAATGTTAGGTGAATGTTTTCTCGGCGGCACCAACTTGCATTGACGTTTGGAACCGTTTGACGCAGGAGTTGAATGTGGTCCGCCAGGCGACCGCGCACATCTTCGGAGATTTCGATCGCGCAGAAGACTCGCCACGCGGACGCAGGATTCTTCATCCCTCATCCTTCCGCCTTCATCCTTACCTACTTCGCGGTTCAAGCACTAAGGTCTCTTTCACTGCCTTTGTCACCGCAGCCTCACTAAAGGGAAAACCGCGCGGTGTGACCGCACGCCAGTCTTCAAGTTGATCTTTCCAATGTGGACTCGAGGGCAGGCCCGACTCACCAAGCGTAATGCCGTGTTGGGTCTTGTCCCAGTCTGAAGGATCCGCGATCATTCGCATTGAAACCGACGAACCGACGTTGACCGTAGCGCCCGCTAGTCCGCCCGTGCCGTTTTGTGGAAACGGTTGAATCGTAAATTGCAGACCGATCAACGGAGCGCCGGCCAGCGGGTGCGGAAAACGTGCCTTGACCATTTCACCCCAGCTCCACTTTGCTTCATCGGATCCCAATGTTCTCGTCAAAACCTTTATTGCATCGTCATAGCAGGCTCGGAGTAGAGCGGCATAACTGGGAAATTCTTTTGGCAACCAATCTTTTGGCTGTTCCGTGATGATCCGATCGAGAGTCGTATCGAAGTTGCTCCATTGGTAGTTCTTGACTAAATCGTCGCCCAATGCCGCGGTCAGAATTCTCGAGCGAAAAGCAATCCGCATTTGTGCCAGCACGGGTGCCACACGCGAGTCGGCGTTTAACCGGCCGTCCCACTTTTCAAAGGCATCAATTGCGGCGTGCAGTTTCTCGTCAGCCGTTGACGCCTGTGAGCGCAGTAGCAGCACGCTTTGCCGCGCGAAGAGAGCTGCGGCGATTGAATAGACGTCGCCCTGAATATGACGAAAGTCTTCAGCAGTCAATTTCGGTGTCTGGTTTAGGAGATCGAATATACGTCGCGCGCGATACGGTTGAGCCCACGAATGTGTCAGAAAGTATGGATAGTCGGTGCCTACTATACGTTGATTGGCAGTGACTATGATTCCTGTCGGGGGATCGTAAACTTGCGGTAGTTTAGAAACGGGGATGTAGCTAACCCAGTCGCCGGCATCAGTGGACCCGTCATACGGCACACTGCCATCACCCGATTTTCTCACCGGAACAACTCCCGCGGCGTGATAACCGATATGACCCTCGACATCTGCGTAGACAATATTCTGAGTGGGCGCGGTAAAGATCTCGAGAGCCTTATTGAACTCGTTCCAATTGCGAGCGCGATCCAGCAAATAGGTGAGGTCTGGATTGTTCAACTTTGGATCGAGTGCGGTCCAACGCAGTGCGTAGCGCTTACCTTCCTTTTCAAAAACGATAGGCCCATGGCGGGTCACGGTGACGTCGAGAGACACAGTATCGGTAGTCGAATCAGCAAAGCTCTTACGGACCTTGATCTCTTCATGGCGAATGTCGGCATCGAGCCATCCAGACGGAGCCAGGTATCGTTTTGCGTTGTTTGGGTCAAATTTCTCAAGATAGAGATCCTGCACATCTGGTCCGACGTTAGTGAAACCCCATGCGATGTGATCGTTGTGACCGATTATTATACCGGGCAGTCCAGGGGCCGTAACGCCCGCCACTCGCAAGCCCGGTGCGTTGAGTTGGACCATGTACCAGATGGACGGAGCCGTTGGAGCGAGATGCGGATCATTTGCCAGCAGCGGTTTACCGGAAACCGTGTGTTTGCCACTCACAACCCAATTATTGCTGGCAGCAAGTGCTTCGGAATAGAATCCGATGCGCGCGAGGGCTGCACTACTGACGCTCTCATTTCTTGCCAGAGCCAGAAGCGTTTCTCGGGAAAATGAAGTCGGGACTGACGAATTCACAGAAGACGATTTTGTCGGCGTCGTATCTTTGCCAACGACCAAAACATCGATCGGCGATATCTCAGGCAGCAACGCAGCGCGTTTTTCTGCAGGCACAACGGCAAGCGCTTCGCGCATCAGATCCAGTCGCCAAGTATTGGAAAGCGCTTCAAAAAATATCTTGACGATGATTAACGAGTCTGACGGTGTCCATGGGCGAGGCTTGTACTGAAGTATCTGAAACTCCGGAGGTAAAGACTTAGCGTCGAGCGACTCGATATAAGCGTTGACTCCTTTTGCATATGCCTCCAGCAGAGTTCGTGACTGAGGCGAGGTCTGCGCCGCTTCGGCGTCGGCTTCATGAGCGAAGCCAATAAGGCGATGTTGCTTGTCTTGCTCGAGAGCCACATTGTTCGGGCCAGCGCCAAGCACCTCCGCCAATTCTCCCCGTGCTGTGCGACGAAAAAGATCCATTTGCCAGAGGCGATCGCTCGCAGTGATGTATCCTTGTGCGAAATAGAGGTCCTCATCATTTTTCGCTTCGATGTAAGGAATGCCGCGTTCGTCTCGGCGAACAGTGACTTTGTCGCGCAGACCAACAACCTGTACCGGCTTCGTGTTCGCTTCCTCGTTGCCGGTCTGTTGAGCGTGGACCTTTAATAGCGCGTGGGGAACTGAAAACAGAAACACGAGGGTTGTTAGAATTGCGGCTAGCTTCATTCTGGAAAACCTCATTTGGTCTGATTTGTCGTGAAAGCGCTAGATATTAGCATGACGAAACCCCGCAACCGTCTATAGAACACAGTATTCTATTGAAGCCATTCGCCGGCTTGCGGTAAACTGCTTAACGGTGGCGCGCCCGGTGCAATTAGAAGCCCTGGTAATTCCCAAGTCTCATCTCTTGCCTAAACACAGCCTCTGGAAATAACTCAGTTCTTGAACGAAATATCGCCGATACTTCTTCTGTCCCACTCACCCCTTAGATCGCTCTCAAGATTCAATAGGAGATTCCTTAATGAGAAAAGCAATAACCGCATTTATTCTGCTGATCGCTTCAGCCCTCACGATCGCAGCTCAAAGCAGCGGCGAGTGGATTAGGTATACTTCGGCAGAAGGACGTTATAACGTAGCGGTACCACATGAGCCAAAGCTCAGTACGCAGGAAACAATTGCCTCGACGGGTGAGAAGATTCCGCAGCAACTGGCCGCATCACCTGATGGGAACGGCGCCTTCATGATTGAGTATTTCGATTACGCCACGTCCATGACTTTCTCATTCGATAAGGCCCGCGAAGGTGTGCTGAGTTCGATGCGTGCCACCTTACTCGGCGACGAAAGCATTAGCCTGGGAAGTTCATCCGGCCGGGCATTGAAACTCCTTGCGAAAGCACCTGACGATTCGGAATTCCTGGTGCGCTCCAGGTACTACGATGTCGGAAGGCGCGTGTACATCCTGCAGTGCATTTTTCCAAAATCGGAAGACAGTCCCGCCATCACGGAAAAGTGCTTGAGGTTTTTTGACTCTTTCAAAGCTGAGTCTCTTCCGTAACCTGCGTTGGTTTAATGAACTCAAGAATGTCACTTCTAGCGAGTGAAACGCAGTCGAACGACGAACCTTTAGCTCTCCCGTGCAGGTAGTGTCGTAGTTTCACGTCCTACGGACTTCTCCGTGTTTTCCGTGCCTCCGTGGTAAAATGGTTTTCTGGCTTTTGCCACCACGGAGGCTCGGAGAACACAGAGAATGCGCTAAAACAATCTCAAACTAGGACACTACTCACCCCGCAGATGTCGTTGACGGTTTGCGTGCGTGGACATTACAATCCGCAATCGTAAGGTCCAACGTCACGCTATGACTTCTCTTTTAAAACGAGCACGTAAATTCCTTGTCGCTTTTGCCTTTGTGCTCAGCCTGAGTCTGATGGCGCGAGCTCAACAGCGACCTCTCTTAACCGAGGACGTGGATATCATTCCTCCCGGCACAATGAGGATTGAAGCGGGCATCGATTTCCTTCAAGGCGCAAAATTTCCTGTCTCCGGAATCAAGGGCGATCTAACACGCGTTGGTGTCATCGGCGTAAACTTTGGTATGGGGCCAAATGTTGAGTTTCAAATAGAAGGTGTAGCGCAAAACTTCGTCGACATTAATTCGAGAGGAACGTCAGCTATTCCGCTTTCACTGGCGCCGGGCGCAAATTCTACAAACGATACTGGTGACTTCACGCTTTGGGCCAAGTTCAAACTGCGCAACGAAACCAGGCATGCGCCATCGGTCGGCTTTCGCTTTGGCGTGCAACTACCCAATTCGAATCAGGCGCGAGGGATTGGGCTAAACCAGACAAATGCATATGGCTCGGTATTGGTGGGAAAGAAGTTTGGCCGAGATGGCCGCTTTAATACTTTCGGCAACCTGGGAATCGCCATCCTCACGGCACCCACTCAGCTGTTTTCACAGAACGACGTGCTGACCTACGGATTGGCCGGCGTCTTTCGACTCAACAAACAGTTCAGCCTGGCAGGAGAAATTAATGGCCGCGCCAACACACGGCCTGGCAATGGCCCGCTGGGCACCGAATCGCAGGGAGAGGCGCGTTTGGGAATGCAGATCAAAGCTTCCGGACTTCGCTTCGACTTCGCCGGTATCAAAGGGTTGACAAGCTTTACTCACAACTCTGGCGTGACCCTCGGCGTAACTTATGACACGCCTTCGATATTTGCTCCCGCCAAATAAGAACCTAACCCATCACGAGCTTTACGGTTGAGGACCAGGTCCGATTGCAAATACGGCACTGTTGCTGTCTACACCTTTCCAATTGATCGTAATCGACATTATGACTTCGGCAGGAGATTGTGTTTTGATTGGAATGAATTCAGCTGCTGAGGGAGAGCGAGGCACAGGCTATTTTCCGTTCACACTCGCCAGGAATCATTCTCCATGTTTGATTGGTTAACAGCCTTTGGTCGACTACTCGAGCGATATGTGCTGGGTCTGCCGGTATACCTGGCCATTCCGGCGATGTTGGTCATAGGGGCCCTTGATTCGTCGCTTTTGTCGCTACCCGAAATCAACGACTACCTGGTCGTGGGACGATGCTTCAAGCATCCCAGTGCCGCATTCTACTTTCCGCTGTTTGCTGCTGCCGGATCGGTTATCGGTTGTTCCGTTCTCTATTCTATTATGCGACGGGGCGGGCAAGCCGTGCTCCGCAGGCGCTTCAGTGTAGAAAGCATCAAGAGAGTGGAAACGGCTTATGCGCGCTTTGGTTTCCTGGCTATAGCGGTTCCTGCCATACTGCCGCCGCCGTTGCCTTTCAAGATCTTTGTCGCCACGGCAGGTACGTTGGAGTATCCGCGTTGGAAGTTTTTGTTGACAGTGATGCTGGCACGATCGTTCCGATACTATGTTGAAGGTATTCTGGCGGTATTCTACGGTAGACGCGTGTTGCTGTTTTTCAAGGATAATGGGCTGGTGGTTATTAGCATCGGCGCTGCGGTGGTGCTGGTTAGCGTACTTATATATTGGCTTATCAATGGGCGCAAAAGTGAAATACCTCCGGCAGGAAGCAACCAGAGCGCTGCGGGCTTCAGCGACTTCCCTGATACGAGAAAGGACCTCTGATTGAAATCATTTATTCATGGGATAACAAAAGGGCTCACGCGAGTTTCGGAGTATCTCGTTACCTTCGGAGCGTTTGGTCTGTTCACCGTCGCGTTGCTCGATTCGACGTTTGTGCCGTTGCCGAGTAGTGCCGATGCGCTGATGCTGCTTCTGTCAACCACACATCCGCGCTGGATGTTGCTCTATGCTTTCATGGCGACTGCGGGATCGGCTACCGGGTGTTGGATTCTCTACCACATATCCAGGCGGGCTGGAGCTCGGGCCCTGGCCAAGTTCTCTCCAGCGAGACAGAAGCGCGTAAAGGATCTTATTGATCGATACGATATGCTATCCGTGCTGGTTGCTACGTTGTTGCCGCCGCCGTTTCCGTTCAAGTTGTTTGTAATTACAGCAGGAGTGTTTCGCTTCAGTATCTCGAGATTCATGATTGCTGTAATTGCCGGCCGCGCTTTTCGCTTCCTGCTGGAAGGTTACTTCGCGGTCCGTTACGGGACCGAAGCTAAGCTGATTCTGGCGAGGTACTATCCCTGGATCGGAGGTGGGCTGATAATCTTGATTTCGCTGGGAGTGATTGTACGTAGCATCCTGAAGCGGAGATCCCAGATTCGTCAACGAGACAGCGCCGCCAGATCTATTGGAGAGTCGGCCATCGAGCAGACGTTAGAGACCGGAAACTAAGGGGAGTGTCGGCAGTGGCGGTTGAGCCTTCTCGTTCTGTTTGGTTTCAATAAACTGAAAGTTCCGCGCAGCAGCCAGGTCCGTTATCCCATGCTCTTCTTCAAGTCTGGAGAGCAGCAACAAGAATAGTTCGGCGGTTGCCAGGG
>Ga0070706_100007712_pt1 | contig 10064 bp, 7 predicted proteins | sample KBSK5501metaG_FD_65476 | JGI IMG/M metagenome (GOLD analysis project Ga0070706, IMG submission 65476) | Corn, switchgrass and miscanthus rhizosphere microbial communities from Kellogg Biological Station, Michigan, USA - KBS K5-50-1 metaG | ecosystem: Host-associated > Plants > Roots >... | reverse complement strand
GCGCGCGCCCAATCGTAACCGCGTTCCTCAAGCTCGAGCGCGAGCTCCTTTCCGCCGCTGCGCACGATCCTTCCCTGCACCATAACGTGCACGTGGTCGGGAACGATATAATTCAGGATGCGCTGATAGTGTGTAATTAAGAGTATGCCGATTTTGGAGCCGCGCAATGAATTCACTCCGTGCGCCACGGTCTTGAGTGCATCGATGTCGAGACCGCTATCGGTTTCGTCGAGCACCGCATACTTCGGCTCGAGCATCGCCAATTGTAAAATCTCAGTCCGCTTTTTTTCGCCGCCGGAAAAACCTTCGTTGACCGCGCGCGAGGTAAAGGAGCGATCCATCCCGAGCAGCTCCATTTTTTCGTAAAGCTTGGCGTAATAATCGGCGGCTTCGAGTTCTTCGCCTTCGGGCAGACGCGATTGGAGCGCGGCCCGGAGAAAATTCGCAATGGTGACGCCGGGAACCTCGCTCGGATATTGGAACGCGAGAAAAAGGCCTTTGCGCGCGCGTTCGTCCGGCTCGAGCTCGAAGAGATTTTCGCCGTCCATCGTGACTTTACCTTTGGTGACTTGATAATCGGGATGACCGGCGAGCACTTTGGCCAGCGTGCTTTTGCCCGAGCCATTCGGGCCCATGATGGCGTGCACTTCGCCGCGCGGAACCGACAGACTCAGGCCGCGAACGATTTCCTGGCCCGCGATCAGCACGTGGAGGTTTTCGACACGAAGTTCCTTCATAAGTGGGAACCCGAAATATACGCGGCTCCGGCTCGATTACGAATCGGATTTCGACGCGGCCCCAATACGATTGTCGATGCTGGGGGCGGGTGTGTCGATTTGGCGCAGTCTCACTGGTCTTTTTTTCGAATGGAAGCGCAAAAGGCATTCCGAATGCTGCGAAAAGATACCAAGATGAAGTCTGAGTCCGGGAGCAAGTCTTCCGTCCCCTCGCGAAAATCGGTTCCCAAGGAATCGGTTTCCAAGGCGACCAGCGAACTTAACAACCTGTTGCAGATCATCTCGGGGACGAGCGCCGAAATCGGAAACCTTTGGGAAGGCAGCGATGGCTCGGAAAAATATCTTGCCATGCTGCGCACAAGCATCGAACGCGCGGAGACAGTGGCCGCTGAGTTAGCCGAGCAAGCCGGTGGCACCGAGAAAAAGGTGCTGATGCACCCCGAACTCGCTGCCTTCGTCAAGCCAAAAAGCATCACCCTGATACCGGCTTCCAAACCATGTATTCTCGTCGTCGACGATGAAGAAATGGCTCTGACGCTCATAAGACAACTCCTCTCCGGAGCAGATTACGACGTTGTCACGGCGCGATCGGGTTTCGAATGCCTCGATCTCTTCCGCCGCCGCCCGCACGGCTACCAGTTGGTTCTTCTCGATCTTACCATGCCGTTCATGGATGGGGAAGAAACGTTCCACCGGCTGCGCGAGATTCGTCCCGACGTGCCAATTGTGCTTTTCGCCGGCTTTATTCAGCGAGAGCGCCTCGATCGCCTGATGGAAGCCAGGTTGACGGGCTTTTTGCGCAAACCGCTGGCGCCTGACGAAATCGTCGGCCACGTGCGCTCGGTCTTGGAAAGCTTGAAGTATTCTGGCGCGAGCGGCGATCCAAGCGGCTGTTCCCTGGTCGGTTGACCGCTTCCCGATGAGATCGACCCGGCGCGCGCGAGCTTTCGAGCAGTTCTCCGACAATCGTCTTTTCCAGGGAATCGGCTCCGACGTTCTCGAAAAGATCGCGCCGCAGATCAGCGTGCTTCGCATTCAGCCTGGCGAAGTGATTTTCCGCGAAGGCGACCCGGGCGATTCGCTTTATCTGGTGGGCGAAGGTTCGATCAAAATTTCCAAACCTGGCAGCGCAGGTGAGCAGGAAATCCTCGATTATGTCGATCCAGGAAACTTTTTTGGCGCGACCGCGCTACTGGCGGGCGAGCCGCGCTCCGCCACCGCCACCGCCGTTCAACCGGCCGTGATCGGGGCGGTCAAAGACGAAACCTTCCAGCAGATTCTCGAGCTCGCGCCCAGCCGGTTGCACATTAATTTTCTTCGTGCCGTTACAGATCGGATTCGAAGTGTAAACGCGCACTTTATGCGGGAAACAGTGCGCGCGGAGCGGCTGCGGGTCGCGGGCGCGCTCGCCAACGCAATGATCCACGACTTGAAAAATCCGGTGTGCATTGCGCGTTGCTGTTCGGACTTGATCGCCAGCGAGTCCACCGATCCACAGCTGCGCGAATTGAGCACGATGCTTACTGACGCAGTCAACGGCATCCTCGGCATGACGTTCGACCTGCTCGATTACACCCGCGGCTCCGTTTCTGTCAGCAAAAGGCCGGTCTCAATCTGGCGATTGCTCGATGAATTGAAGCGACAATCGCTGCACCTTCTGCCCGGCAAAAAAATCGAGTTTGTGAAACACATTCGTTACCAGGGCAACATCGAGATTGACCTTGGCCGCGTGACCCGCGCGTTGGGCAACATAATCGATAACGCGATCCACGCCATGCCCGGTGGTGGTATTCTCACTCTCACCACGGATCTGGTCCAAGATCAGGTCGTCTTACGAATCTCCGACACCGGCGGCGGCATTTCATCGCAACTGTTGCCGAGATTATTTGAGCCGTTCGAGCAGCACAATGAATCACACGGCGCAGGAACTGGTCTCGCCATCGCCCAAGCGATTGTCGAAGCGCACGGCGGCAAAATTTCCATTGCGAGCGTGCCCGGCAAAGGAACGACCGTGGACATTCGCTTGCCGAAACCGCCAGCCGAATAATTGCGCGCGTCTTTTCAGCGCGCGACAATTTGCAAATTGCGATTTGCAATTTGACTCTTGCCCGGGCGATTAGATCGACGATTGCAAATCAGCGATCGCCAATCGAAAATCGAAAATCTCATTACCCCGTGGTGTAACGGTAACACAGCGCCCTTTGGAGGCGTTTTTTGCGGCAGTCGTCGGTCTTGCGATATTTGTCCATTTTTCCCTCTGAAACGCGATCTTCATAGGGGAAATTCGCGAAACTGGTGCTGATTGGACCCTGCATCGACGCGCATCAAAACGCACGGATTCCCCGTCTATTTGCCAAGTTTTGCCAAGCGGTCTCAACGTGGCGCATCTTTACACACTAGATGTGAACGGTTCAGTTCTCTCGGTGCTCGCCAGTTGCTTTAACCCACAAACGCGATCCACAATGCTTGCGTGACGAGCGAATGGGAAGAGCGATTTAACACCTGGGCGCAGCCACCGAGCGAGACCGCCAGGTTGAAGGCGGAAAGAGCCGAATCAGCGATTCGGTCAGCAGTCAGTGCTAGCACGCGTTTGGCTAGGCACAGCGTGGCCGTGTTCCCACAAGGGTCGTATCGAAACCGGACAAACGTGCGCTATGACAGTGATGTCGACATCTGCGTGTTCAGCGACGAAACATTTTTCTTTGATCTCCCCGCTGGCAAGCAAGCCGCGGACTACAACATTATTATTCCAGGGCCTTATCCGTACGCCACGTTTAAGGATGATGTTGGACACGCGCTTCGGGAATACATCGGTTGGGATTCTGTTACTCGTGGCGACAAAGCTTTCGACGTTCACGAGAATACGTACCGAATCGACGCGGACGTAATCCCCTGTTTCGAGTACCGGTTTTACCCCGACAGCGGTGGCTGCGTTTTCGGAACAGCATTCATCCAGGACAGCGGCACCGGATTCATCCACAATTTCCCTGAACAAAATTACGAGAATGGCGTCAGGAAAAATGATCTCACGTATCGACGGTTCAAAGCCATTGTGCGGGTGCTGAAGACGCTTTGTTACGAAATGCAGAATGCCGCTGTTTCGGCGGCACGGAATATACCCTCGTACTTGATCGAGTGTCTCGCGTGGAATGTGCCTAACGAGTACTTCACACGTAATTCACTGGCCGATAGTGTCGGTGCCGTCGTTGCTGACATTTGGAATCGGACTGGCAAGGAATTCGTGTATCTCGATTGGTTCGAGATCAACCGAATCAAATTCTTGTTTCACGGCAATCAGCCTTGGAGCCGGGCGCAGGCGAATGCGTTTATGCTGGCGGCGTGGAATTATGTGGGGTTCGAATGAAAAATCTCAACAAAACGCTCTTTGTTTGGCTGCTATTAGGCATGTCACTGTGCATTTGGGTCGCGTTGGCTTGGATACGCTCCATAGGACCGACTGATGTTGCTGATTTGTTAAAACTGTTGGCCACAGTCGTTGGTGCTGACTGCGTACTCATCGGATTGTTCGCAAAATGGGGCTGGAGGTGGCGCTTGCTATACCCATGGCTAGTGCCGTTCCCGAATTTGAACGGTGTTTGGGAGGGCGAAATCCACTCCACCTATAAGGATGCGGATACACGGCGGAGCACTGCGCCCGTCGCGGCGACACTAACAATACATCAAACGTTCATCGACATCAGTTGCGTGATGCAGACGGCAGAAATGCGGAGTACCAGCGCGCTTGCGGGGTTCGACTTGGATGCCGAAAAACAGCAGAAGCAGCTCGTTTACCTTTACTGTAGCCGACCAAAGCTCACGGTGGCGGACAGAAGCCCGATGCACGACGGCGCGGTTGTTTTCGACATTGTGGACGACCCACCGACAAAACTCTTGGGACGTTATTGGACGAGTCGCGGTACCGTGGGCGAAATAGAACTCAGCCGCCGGAAATGTCTTCCTTGGACGGGGGATCACATTTCGAAATCTTAGTTGGATAGATGAAGTCGTTGCGGATTCAGCAATTGCGCAAATGCGTTTCAATGCCTGAGTCGAATGCTTCCGAAAAGCGAAAGACTTCTATAGGGGGGTAGCGAAGTCTCGGGTAACGCGCACTTCGAGGCAGGGCTATTTGAACTCGATGCGGGACCTGTGTGGTCAGCTGGTGGAATGCCAGCGCGGAGATGAGGCAGAGCACGGCCTGAGGAATTCGCTTTGCCACTGTTATCAGGTCAGGTTCGCCAAGCGGAGGCAGATTGCTTAGGCGAAATAGCCCCCGGCCATGTTGCTGTAGTTCGCCGGCATCCCGCATCGCGTAAAGCGTGCGAGGATGAATGCCAGCTGAAAGAATTTCTTTAGTCCTGAGGGTTCCACCGCGGTCTCTAAAGATTTTACGGGCGCGTTGTTTAGGGTTTGTCATGGGATGGATAATAATGCAGCCAAATATTACTAAATGTATGCACTTTTATCTAATCAAAGTCGCTAACAGCCCTGTTGCCGGGAAGCAAAGGAAGCCGGGCTGCTTAGCAGGAGCCCTGCGCTTTTTGGTTGACATTGCTACCAGAATTATGGTAAAAGTAATACTGCAGGGACGATACTGAGAAATCAGCCGGCCCGGCTTGATCCGCTGGAATGGGCTAAAGAGTGCCCGGCGGGATTCAAAAACAACGCGGTGCCGATAAACTCGCGGCCTCCCGTGAGAAAGACAACGAACACTGTGGTGGTTCTCTTAAGTGAGGATCGGCGCGGTGAACGATGAACCCTTAACGGAGGACCCACTAAAATGGTCACCGCAAATGAAGCTCGCGGAGCTTTCAAAAAATCCGCATTAAACGATAGTAGCGATGGCGTTTCGTCAACGCCGAAGCAGCTACTTTCCACGAGGGAACTCGCAGCAGCGCTCAATGTGTCTGAGCGCACTGTCCAAAATTGGTGCTCGCAGAAAAAAATACCTCGATTGCGCTTAAGCAATCGGTTGACGCGATTCAGTTTGCCTCGGGTGCTTGCTGCATTGGGACGGTTTGAAATCCGCGAGATCGGAAGGAGGCTGCCGTGAATATATCTCCATGTCCAGCTGAGGGCCAAGGCGTCAACAGATGGACGTTCACAACAGCGTGCAGCTTATTCCGCGCAGGATGGAGCGAGAATCAGATCCGTGACTACTTGCACCAACACACTATCCGCGCGGGATCGCAAGCTGATGCAGAGATCGCACGCGCGATTGAGCGAGCGCCGCAGTGGGTCAAACAGGGCGCAGCAAGTTCATGCAAGAAGTGGCCTGCCATTGACCCCGTGGAACGGCAGAAAGCGCTGACCAATGGCGTCGGTGTCGAGGAACTCCGCAATGCTTCTCCGCAGAAGCAAGCGCGCGCGGTTCAAGTGCTGCCGATTCTGTTTCCAGGCAACCCGCTCATTTGGGCTGCGAGATCACTGCGGCCCGAAATAGGCGATACTTTGCCACTTCAACAATGGTTACCCGTTGCCGAGATGCAGCAATTCATCGTGCCGAATCCGATGATAAGTCGGCAAATCGCACATAACGGCAAGAGCAAACGTTGCCTTACTAATACAGGGCCGTGCGTTTATCTTGTGGTGGAAAGCGATAGCGGCACGGCGGGCGAGCAGGCGGCAATTCTGTGGCACCTTGCGCACTTTGCTCCACTCGTGCTTGCTGTTCATTCGGCTAGCAAGTCAGTCCACGGTTGGTTTCACATCGCTGGACGTTCAGAAGAAGACAATCGAGCGTTCATGGAATACGCAGTCTTGCTCGGCGCGGACCTCGCGACCTTTGTTAAATGCCAGCCTGTGCGAATGCCGGGAGGTCACCGGCCGGGAAAAGGAAAACAGGAAATTCTGTTCTTCAATCCTAACGCGATTGGAGGTGTCCAATGACGCCTCAGACACAAGCGCTCCTTCAGTTTCCGGATGGCACTCAGCCGCTACCGAGTAAGAGCGAGCAGCAGCTCCCGAAGCCGATTGATCTTTACGACCTGCTCGCGGCTGACTTGCCGACTCCCCGGGAGCTTATCCAGGGAATCCTGCACCAAGGTTCCAAGATGGTGATCGGTGGAGGATCGAAGAGCTTCAAGACGTGGAACCTGCTAGACCTTGCACTCAGCGTTTCAGCAGGAGTTCCGTGGTGGGGGTTTGCGACGACCCAAGGCCGCGTCCTCTTCATCAACTTCGAGCTTCAAGACGCGTTCTTTAAGAGCCGCGTCAAATCGCTGCTTGCGGAAAAGGAATGCACTATCGATGAGACCCAATTCATGTATTGGGGCCTTCGCGGACATTCGGCAGCGTTCGAAAACTTGAAGGCGGAGACACTCGCGGCGACGAATCTCCATGATCTCTCGCTCATCGTGGTCGACCCGATCTACAAGGGACTCGGAGATCGCGACGAGAACAAGGCCGGAGACATCGCGAGCCTGCTCAACGAGATTGAGAGTCTTGCCGTCGCTACTGGAGCCGCTGTCGTATTCGGGCATCACTTCTCGAAAGGCAATCAAGCGGCGAAGGACGCGATTGACCGCGTCAGCGGTTCAGGTGTCTTCGCACGCGATCCTGATACAATCCTGACGATGACCCGGCATGAGGAGGAGGATGCCTATGTCGTGGATGCCATCCTTCGGAACTTCCCACCCGTCGAATCGTTCGTCGTCCGCCGAGTCCATCCGCTCATGATGCGCGACGAGAAGCTTAATCCAAAGGCTCTCAAGAGAGCCGGAGCGTCGCTGCAAAAATATTCCGATGAAGAAATCCTTAAACCTTTGGAAAGAGGCGGGATGACCACAACCCAGTGGCAAAAGAACTTGGCCATTGGGCTCGGTCTCTCTTCAAGCGGTTTCCATGATCGCCGGCGCAAGCTGGAAGAGAAGGGGTTGATTCGGAAGGAAGGTGGAAAATGGATCAAGGTTTCGAAGTGAATGTTCGCGAGGGGCCGCGAAGACCGCCGGGCTAGAAAATACTACAGTTGCTCCATTGTAGTTGATTGCACCTTTGCACACTATACTACAATGGGCTTTAGCCATTGTAGTAGTAGTAAGTGTAGCAACTCCCGGCGGGAGAAATTCCCTCCCGGCGTCGGTTTCAGGTTTGCGGCGGCTGCCAGCACTAGGCGGACGCCTGCGACACGGAACCTTTGCTATTTTGCTACAGTGCTACCCTGCAAAAAGTTTCACTGTTTCAAAGATTCAAATGCTCCATTGCTACACTGCAACACGGTTCCACTGCTCCCGGGGCAAATCTCAGACAGTCGCTCAGGTTTGGCTGGGCGCGGTGGTTTGAAAATGCGTTTGGATAGTTTCTGCGGATGGTAACCTGCCAAGCGGCGCGGCCCGAAGAAAATCGATTTCGCCTCCTCGGATAGTTGGGTAAATCGGTTCTGCTTTAGCCATCCCAGGAACGATGCTGGTTCCATCAGCTCCCACGATACCGCCTTGGAGCACACCAAAGGCCCTGCCAGATCCAATGCAGAAAACAGGACCACCACTATTCCCGTACGTCGCGGTTAGATCCAGTTGGAAAAGCTTCACATGCTGCTCAGATGCAAAGTCTGTCGGTATGATGGAGCTTAGGGTGCCTCGAGTAAGTGAACTGGTAAGCGTACCGATTTGATCATAAAGAAACGTCCCCAGCGGAAAACCATAGGTGCCGATCTCAAGACCTTCATACAAATCACCATAATCCGCAATTTCAACGAACGGAAAGCCGCCCCCGAAACGCTCATGTGGAGCGGCACGGACTAGCCCGAGATCGTGATCCGTTCGCGCGATTATTTGGTCAATAGGACACGCCGCCACCAATAGTTCTGTCGCAGTATCTCCGCGCATGTAGAACAATGCGAAAGGGCGCCGGATCTCAATTTCAGGCAGATGACGGAGGGTTTTGTCATCAGGGATTCCTGCAACTTGATCTTTGATACTCTTTGATAGGAATTTCGAGATGACATGCTCGCAGGTAACGATAACGCCCGACGGATCGATGCAGAATCCCGACCCAACAATCGTAAATGGCGTGGTGCCACTCGGCTTCATCAGTGCGATTGCTACCGTTGCACTTTTTATTCCACGAAAATTTCCAGAGCTCACCACAGGTAAGATTACTTAGATTTTCGTCAGGAACAAAGTCCCTGAATATCGCCGACTCTTGGACGCCGGAGCCCCGATTCCGTGATCGCCAACGCCGCTCTATAATGCATCGACGCGACCTCTTGTGCGGGGCCCTCCATGGCACCAGGGGTAGGCTACCTATTTGTCCTAGCGCGCGGATGGGACGCTGCTGTCCTGCTGCCCCGAAATCTTGCGGAAGGGAAGCAAGATCGTCGGGCGACAGTTCAGTAATCGACAAAATCAGCGTTGAAGACGCCCCAGCCTAACTTCGAAGCCAGCTTTGCGAACTTCGATCCTAAACTTTTGAGTAAAAATTTTCTACCCCCTTGTATAGCGAAGCCGGCCTTCGCGCACGGGGGTATACCCACCCAGGGGTGGGGTGTCGTTAATTTCACTGCAGCCCCGATACGCCGTAGCCCGCAACCGACGATTCACTGCGTCCGTGCCGACATTCTCGTTAGGCCCGCGCGTTTCGGGGGTAAAATTTTTCTCTCACCTCCGCAGGGCCGACAGCGAGCACCCATATTCCCCCATAGGCCACCCAGGCCCCGGTCTTGATTCTCTGCTACCTTGAAACTCTGACGCCTCGCAATCCGATTTCATTGTTTCAAGGTTGCACTGCGACCAATGCCCGATAACGCGACAATCGTGATTCCGTGCATTCGTGAACTGCTGTTCCCTATCCTAGGGTGTCGACCATTCCACGCGCGCGCGCGAGGGCGACTGCGAGAAGGCAATCTCACGGAGTGGAATGAGATGTATTTTTTCTTGGGCGATAACGGCTCGGCGTTTTTTGCAGCTGGAACCGCGTTTTGGTCTCACCCTACTCGCTCGCCATGATGAACAGCGGCTGCATTTCGAAATCGGTGTAGAGCGGACGCAGGCGCTCCTTGTTATAATATTTGTCGACGTTGACCGTTTTCTTGGTGCTGGTCACCACTTCAATCGGTACGTTGTCATAGCGCCCGTTCTTTAAGACCACGAGCCGGCCGTGAGCACCGCGCAGAATAAGATCAAGGGCGAGGTTGGCGTAGGCCATGGGCACAATCGAATCAATCGCGTCGGGATCGCCGCCGCGCACCAGATAGCCGAGACGCTGGTTGATGACATGGATCGGTTTGCCCTTGTTGTATTTGGCAGAACGCTCTTTGAGCTCTGCCGAGACGAGGTCGCCGATGCCGCCGAGTTTCACGTGCCCGAACGCATCGGTCGTCTTGTCGGC
>Ga0070706_100007711_pt1 | contig 10064 bp, 9 predicted proteins | sample KBSK5501metaG_FD_65476 | JGI IMG/M metagenome (GOLD analysis project Ga0070706, IMG submission 65476) | Corn, switchgrass and miscanthus rhizosphere microbial communities from Kellogg Biological Station, Michigan, USA - KBS K5-50-1 metaG | ecosystem: Host-associated > Plants > Roots >... | reverse complement strand
TGTCCGCTGATGGCGTACCAGGGCTCGGGCCCGGCGAAAAGTCCGGCGGCGGCGGTGGGAAACCCCGCGGCGAAACGGGTTGAGGCGGAACGCGCGGAGACACGGCAGTCCGTGACGGGGCGGCGGGGGGCGGTGGCGGCGGGGGCGCTGCTCGGCGTGGAGCGGGAGCCGCACCACGCTTGACGAGTCTGACATACGCCGGTTTCCGCGTTAGCCGAGACCAGATTGCAAGCAGCAGCGCTGCGCCTACCGCTCCCGCGACATACGGCACGAGGTCCCGCACAGTGCAAGGTCCGACCGCCGGCGCCGCCCGCGCCCCCGCCCGCACCACCGGTGCCGTGGCGCCCTGGGCGATCTCGAAGAGGGCGCCCGCGACCAGTGTCGCGACCAGCGCCCACACACCGCGCGCGTTGGCGTCCCGGAACTGTACCCACGACATCCAGTAGAAGCCGGCGAACAGCGCGATGTACGCGTAGTTGTGCAGCAAGGGCACGAGCATCTGCACGGAGGGGAGGAGCAGCTCGCACTTCGGGGCGTGCAGGTGGAAGTGAGTTTGCGCGGGAAAGTAAGCGAGCCCGAGCACGATGAATGCGAAGTAGGCCCAGCGCTTGCCGCGCAGGGTGAGAAGAGCGAGGAGCGCGAGCACGCCCGCGCCGATGCGAACGGCTAGAAGTGACATGTGCCGAGACGCAGCCTGACGAGGTTGGCCTAAGCTAAGGGGTCATGCCTCACTAGCCAACGATTGGGCGGCTTTAAGCGCGTGTTAGGCAGCCCTCACAAGCGCCCCGCCCGTCGCAACTCTCCACACGTGACAGCACCGCGGTCAGATCGGTTGGCGTCGAGGGGCTGGCGCGCGTCGACCGTCAACGAGTCGGCAGCTGTCTTGGCTGCGGCATAGGCGCTCTCGCAATCCCTGCGCTCAAGCAGTTGCACGGGGGCGCGCCGCATTTGTACGAACCACAGCAGCACCGCAAGTACAGCGAAGACCGTGACAACCTGCCCGGTCCAGCCGCTGCGGTTCGGCGAAGAGCGGGGCTGCCTAGTTGGGGCGCTCATCGGATCTGGACGAACCTGCGGTCCGCGCGGCGGTCCACAAGCGTGCAAGGCCTCGCGCGCCAAAGAACAAGCCGATGCCCAGGACAAGTTGCGTGGCGGGCAACCAGTCGAAGCCATGCCCAACCAGTCGCGGGAGTGATTGGATGACGACGTAACAACCCAGAACCGAGAGCGCCACCGCCTGTGTGTCGCGAGCGTCAAGCGATCCCGTGTCGGCTGCGAAGAGACCCTCAGCGAGGCGAACGCGGACGAGCACCAACAGGATTCCGAGGAGAACCGCGATGATCGTGCCGATCAGGAGCGTGATCGCGTAAGGCACCGGACCGACTTGATCACCTGACGCCAGCATGCCAAGCGACAGGATGATGACCTGTGGAGACCACGTGAGGGCGATGAACACGCCGATGACAGCGAACAGGACACTTGCGAGCTGACGTTGACTCATCGTGCCGCCTAACGGAGTGTGACGCTGGTAATGCGCCCGCGCGGCCCCACCGCCCAGCAGGCATGGCGCGATGCACAGCCGACGGCCCAATAGGCTGAGTCGCTGAGGTTGGTCCACGAGCGACCGTCGTTCCCCGTCCAGTCCAGTCCCTTTGGCCCCGCCACGACGACGTAGCCCGGCATGCCGGGGACGACTGCGGCGCCATAGACCGCGCCGCCGAACGTCGGACGGCTCACGAGCGTCCACGTTGCGCCGCCATTGTTGGTCACCGCCGCCACGCTATCGCTGCGGTCGTCAGGCTTGAGGAGGCGGCCACCCAACGCCATGCCGTGTCGATCGTCGCGGAAGGCCAGGGTGGCGACGCCGGCGGCTTCACCGCTCACGATCGGTGTCGTCACCACGGCCCAGCGCCGGCCCCGATCGGCGGAGCGATAAACTCGCGCGTTGGGTTCCGTTCCGAACCATGCGCGCGCCCGGCCCCCGACGATGAGGCAGGTGCCGCCTGCCGCCGGCGACCCTTCTTTCGGCAAGGCCGGCGGCATCCCGTCCTCGGCGACCGCGCTCCAGTGCTCGCCGTCGTCGGTGCGGATGATGATCATCTTGCCATGCGCGGCGTCGCTCACCGCGATCCCGTGCGTCGCGTCCCAGAAGCCGAAACAGTCGTAGAAAGCGGTCGAGTCGTGGTTGATGAACTGCAATCGCCAGCTCTGCCCGGCGTCGGTGGTCTTGTAGATGCGCGACTGCTCACCGGGGCCCGCGGCCAGGAGGTACGCCGTGGTGGCGCTCACCGCTTCGACGTCGCGGAACTCGAGCGCGGAATCCGGGCCCGTCATCGCACCCGGCGCCCAGGTGCGGCCGCCGTCCACAGTCCGGACCCAGGTTGCCTTGTGCCCCGAGACCCACACCACGCTGTCGTTGACTGCGCTCACGGCCTGCAGCAGCGCCGTCGTGTGGCTCTGCTGCTCCGTGATGCCGACGCTGCTCTGGAGCGCGAATCCCGCGAGCAGCAGCAACACGAACGACAGGCGCTCCATCATCAAGGTTTATCCGGGGGCGCGACTGGCCGAGTAGGAGAGAAAATCCCCTGGACGAAAGCGAGGCTGCCGGCCATGAACACTGAAAGTCCCCAGTGGCTGCCAGGGAGCAGCCACTCGTGTACACCCGTCAAAACAAAAATCACTGAGGCGCACGCGGTACTCGTAATGCCGGCAACGAATCGCAGTTGGGCACTGTGCTCAGGATCGGACGGGCCGCCGAGCCGCTTGTAAACCACGGTACCGCAAACTTGCGCTGCGAGCGTGCCGATTACCAACCCGAGTATGCCCATCCGTCCCCCGTATTCTCAGGCACCTTTGTTCTTGACGTCCCAGGCCATCGGCTCCCAGAGCTCGATCTTGTTGTCGTCCGGGTCCATGATCCACGCAAACTTGCCGTTCTCGGCCGATTCGGGTCCTTTGACGACTTTCACACCGCCGGCACGCAGCTGCGCCAGCATCTCGCCGAGGTTGTCGACCCGGTAGTTGATCATGAAGGAGGATTTGCTCGGGCTGAACCACTTGCTGTCCTTCTCCGCCACATGCCACACGGTCAGGCCTTGATCGTCGGCCTTGTCGTCCGGCCACCTGAGGATTGCGCCGCCCCAGTCTTCCAGCGCGAGCCCCAAGTGTTTCTTATACCACGCAGCCAATGCCGCATGGTCGCCAGTGCTCTTGAAGAAGACGCCGCCGATTCCGGTAACCTTCGCCATGCCCATCCCCCTGTCTCGCGGAGCTAAAAATCTACGCGTCGGCAGTTTCGGCGCCTGCCGGGCGCCATGCTCATCAGTAGCACACCCGCGTGCCGCCCCTTTGCAAGAACACGAGAGCCGAATCGGCGAACCCGGCGCGCACCATCAGCGTCGTGTCGAAGGTCGCGGTACCAATCATTCGAACCTTGAGGGCATACTCGCCGGCAGCAACACGGAGGACGTGCTCTAAAACACCATTGGCCAGGACGGTGTCTCGAAAGAAGTACGTTGTGATTCGCGCGTGCGTGCCACGATGCGTCAGGTCAAGCAAAGCGCCCACGGGGCGTGACATACTCGCCAAAGAATCACTGGACCACCGTATCCGACTGACCAGTTCTCCCATTGCGGCGTTGGCTAACAGAGAATCACTGCGAGTCGACCGGCTCACCTCGAGGCGACTGTTCGCTCCCACCTGTGGCAAGTCTGCCCCGTAGATCTCGCCGGGACAAAACCCTTGAGCACCTGGCCTGTGGTGACAGCTGACTGAGCAAACAGTTAGCCAACCAAGAATCGCCAGCTTCACAGAAGTTTCGCCTTTGGTCGCCGGGACTTCGCGATCAATCTTGGACCGCGCCGCTCTCATCGTCCTGCCGTTCGGGTTTGAGGAGCTTCGCAGCGCTCGACGCGTTCTCTGGTTCCACAAACACCCCAACCCCCGTGACCCAACGACCACGACCACCAGCTCCTCTGATCGCCGGCAGGGCTTGAGCAGTGATCCCGTGCGCTGCAAGGTGATTTACAAGAGCGGTTGCCTGGGCCATGTCATGGCGCCAGGCCACCTGTATCCCTTCCTCATCAATGATATGCGTCTCTACCCTCATTGCTTTCCGGATCAGGAGGAACAAGCCCAAGCCGAGAACCGCGAGCGGGATTAGTGGGGTCACTTTCTCGGCTCATACCGCATCGCCACCGCCCCCGAGCCGAACTCCAGCCGGCTCACGAGCTTCAAGTCGACGTGCTTCGATAGCCCCGCGAACAACGTCGGCCCATGGCCCGCGAGCCTGGGATGCACCACGAACTCGTACTCATCGATCAATCCCAGCTCCGCCAACGCCAGCGGGAGCTTCACGCCTCCGGTGAACAGTCCCTTCCCCGGTTCACGCTTGAGCTGCTGCACGGCCTTCCCAAGGTCTCCGCGCACGAATTCCGCGTTCCAGTCGACTCGGTCCAGGGTGGACGAGACGACGTATTTCCTGGCGGCGTCGATCGTCCGGGCGAAGGGTTCCGTCCACGCAGGCATCGCTCCCGTCCGAGGCGCCCGCCACGCTGTCTCCATCATCTGGTAGGTCACACGGCCAAAGAGGAGGGCATCGGCCTGGGCGATGTTCTCGACCGCGTGACGATGCAAGTCTTCGTGCGCGATCATGACCCGATGATCGCAGCACCCGTCCAACGTGACGTTGATGGAATACCGAAGTGGTCGCATCCCAAGCGTCATGGGAGGTGGTGTCGAGGTACGCCAGTAACTACGAATGGCCCAGTCTGTACCCATTGGTCCGTACTATCCGCATTCTCGAGCCGGAGCTGAACTTGATTGGATGAGGATGGTCCGAAGCCCGTCACAAAGCCGATTGGGACAGTCCAAACAAGGGAATCGAGGCCTGCTGGTCCATTAATAAGCAAGAAGCCTTTGTCATGACCACCCATCACTGCGCCGAGGTTGATCCGTCTCGCAGGCACCGATGCCCAGCGAATCGTATACGTGCGACCCTCCACGAGCGTATCTCCGGGGGTCGGGCTCCGAAATGCGAATTGTTCCCTTGAGAAGGAAGCGCTCGATGAGTCTGAGGCGGATTGGCGTTCCTCGCCCTTGCTGCAAGCGAGAGCGAGGAGTAGAACGGGCCAAGCAGCCAGTCGCGAGTGCATGAGCACAGGGGGAGGCGGCACCGTCTACGTAGTGATCAGGAGGCGGTGGCGGCGCCACCGCCTCCCTGAGTGATCACGCGTGACGTGACACTATGGGGCAGATGAGCAGGTTGCCCGTATCGACTTCGTATGGGTTCGAACCTCCGCTGTTAATCGGCAGGAACACGTTCCCGGCCGCTTCGGCTGCGTCGAGGTCAGCGGCGCTCGTGATCGGCCTGAAGTTCGGCGACCCTGCGTAGGCTGGGTTATAGACGAGGACGATAATCTTCCATGGCGACTTGAACTCGCCGGCAGTGCCGTGGGTGCCCATTCCAGGGGCGCCGGTGATCACATGGTCGTGATAGACGAACGGCCCAGGCAGTCCCGGGTGGAAGCACGGGTTGCATTGCGGCTGGTATCCGGACGGCAGTGTAATCGGCCCTGCGCCCGGTGCGGGAACCGACGCCTGTGGGTAGGTAACGAGGTAGAGCTCCTCCGCATGCGCGTACGCGTTCGGCATGGTCTCGCGAGCGTTCGGAATAAGATGCGGCCCGATCATGTAGACCGTCGTGCCATTTGCGTAGGTCGGATCGATCTCCGGCTTGCCGACAGACGCGGCCGCGGCGGCCGACATCGGTGCGAATCCCACGGTGGCATCCTGTTGGTGCGGCTGGACGGGAGTCGAGGCCTCACACCCGACGATTGACACGGCTGCAAATACCACAGCGACTCTGGGAAGAACTCGCATTTGACCCGCCCTTGAGGAGTACGTGGAAGGAGGATGGCACCAGCGGCGCAAGGGAAACGACAGGCCTAGCGGTAGAATGTCAAGCGAAATCGGTAGGGAGGGGTTGTGGCAGAGAGGTGAGGCGGCACGCTACAACAACTCTGTGCACGAGACTCGCCTGGCGTGCGCTCGCCATTCGGAGCTGTCGGGCACAAACCGCCCATGCGAGTCGGTGTGACCGACATCGTGAACCATGTTGCCCCTTCCCGCGAGAGAGTCGCCCCCATCGAACACCATCCAGCTGCTGTTGGGAAACGCGCTCAATTCCTCTATGTGAATGCTGTCCCCGAGCCGCTGCCACCGCCCGATGGTGGATCGATCGCGATGACGTTGAAAGATGAGATAACTCACCGCGTGGCTGCTGTCCTCGTCCCGTTTGATGGAATCGAGCACCAGCCACATCGGCTCTGGTGACTGGTACCGAATCAAGAGAGTATCAGAGAGACCGTACGTGGGACTCCTATAACACGCGAGCATCCCCGTCGTCGCCGTCTTAATTCGCCTATCGATGTACTGCTGCAGGGTAAGTCGGTGGCCGCAGGCGAGTGTGGTCAGGAGTGCTACTAGTCCATATGCCCGCTGCGTGTGCAACGCGTGCCGCCTAACGAATCGCGCCTAAGCTGCGGCGCGTGCTTGAAGATTTCACAAATAGAAGACTACCACAGCAAGACGGCGCCGCCAGCTTCAGGCGCATGTTAGGCAGCCCGAGAGAACCCTCATTCGTACTGTTTGAGAACAATCGCACAACCTGTTGCTCCATCCACCCAAGCGAGCCCACCACCGCCCGTGCCTTGCGGCTTGGCTGGAACGACGCTCACCAGAAAACCTTGCTCTGTTCTTTCGACGCGAAATGGTGCCAACGAACCTCCACCTAAATACTGACCAGCAACAGCATCGGCGGCTTGGGCTACCGCAAATGAACTATCGACCTCGGTGCCGGAAGAAACGCACGATCTGCTAATTGGAAGGGATGCTCGAGCTGGGGACGGCTCACTCTTGCACGACCAGGCGAACAAGATCGATATCGACAAGACGCACCTGAGCATGACGGGCTGCCTAACGAGAATTAGACATACCTGTCTACCTAAACGGGACACGCTTTCAATGCTAGCTAATGTCAGTTCCCAAGCCCAAGGACGCACGTGAGGCTGGTCAGCTTAATTAAATTATCATAGCAAGTCGCTTGCACTCCAGGCTTGTGGCCGCTTCGCAACTTCGCCGTCTGCGCAACTTCTCTAGTGACGTGAGACTCGACGCTTTCGACTACCGGGCAAGCTGGACCACAACCGAGTCTATCTGCGCCAGCATCTGCCGAGTCGGCACATCATGCGCATTCGCTTGGATCGAGAACGTGATCACTCGGCCATCCGCCCGCTCGACGTAGCCCGACAGCGTATTCACCCGATCGATCGAGCCAGTCTTTGCAATCACGCGCCCCTCGAGCGGCGTTCCGGCAAATCGCCTGAGCAATGAGCCGCGCTGTTGGGCGTGTGGCAGCGCGGCGAGAAATGGCGCGCGCTTGGGATGGCGATACATGTAGGAAAGCAGCTGCACAAAGGCGTGCGGTGTGACGAGGTTGCCGGCCGCGAGTCCCGAGCCGTCTTCCAGCGCGAACGCGGTCGAATCGATCCTCACCGAATCGATGAGAAACCGCTTCTCGACGTCGAGCCCCTTGTCCCAGCTGCCGGTGTCGCCGACCTCCCGGCCCAGCTGCTTCAGCAACATTTCCGCGAACCAGTTCTGGCTGCTGTTGAGGATCGGGAACACGATGTCGGGCAGCGGCCGTCCCCGGTACTCCATGAGCGGACTGCCGCAACAGCGCAGCGTGCGGTACGCCATCGAGTCGGTGGTGCTGGCCGCACCGCCACCAACCGCGATGCCCTTCTTTCTGAGCGAGATCTCGAGCGCCCGGGCGGCGTAAAGGCTCGGATCGGGCAACGCGAAACTCTCGATCCACGGCGATCTGCTGAGTGCCACGGTGCCCTCGGCCCAGATGTCGAGCGCGCCGGGCCTGCGGAAAAAGTTGTCGCCGATCGTCGTAGACGAATCGGCCGGCACGGTGCGCGCCCGGTTTTCGAACGTGAAGAGATTCAGATCAGGCGTCCAGGTGATCGTGGGCGGCGCGTCCACGAACGGTCCCGGTGTGATCTGGAAATCGACGCTGTTGTCGTGGAAACCGAGGCCCGACACCGGCGCCGCATACCACCAGTTGAGATCGAAGGAGTTCCAGCCCGGATGCGTCAGCATCGGCTCGAAGTACGAGCCGTCGCCGACGATCCTGCCGGTGACGCGCCGGATCCCGCGCGCGCGCAGCGATTCGGCGATGGCGTCCACCACCGTCCACGTCGAGTCACAGCCGCCCGGCGCGAGGGTGTCGATGGTGTAGCAGCGCTCCGACCAGGTTGGATCCCCGTGACCGTACACGATGAGATCGCCTTGCAGCACGCCGTTCGTGAGCGTCCCGTTGGCATAGATGCTGGTGTGGGCGCGGTAGTCGGCAGGGAGCAGGACGGTCGCCGCGGCTGCGACCACGAGCTTCGTGTTGCTCGCCGGCACGGAAAAGCGATCCCCGTTGCGATTGAACAACACGCGGCCACGGTTATCCTGTGCGAAAATATTCCAGGTCGCGCGGTCGAACGGCGGCTTGTCGATCAGGCGCGTCACGCGCTGCTGGAGCGACTGCGCCTGCAGGGAAATCGCGCCGCTAATCGTAAGCGATGCGAGGATCAGCTTTCGCATAGAGCACGTCAGTGAGAAGGTTGACCAGCACAAAGATCACGGACAAGAACAGAATACTGCCCTGGATCGCGGGCAGGTCGCGCTTTTGAATCGCAAGCAGCACGTACCGCCCCACACCCGGCCAGGAGAATATCGTTTCGGTCAGGATGCTGCCGGTCAGATAGTTGCCCACGTCGAGTCCGAGCACGGTGATGATCGGCAACAGCGCGTTGCGCAGCGCGTGCTTACCGATGACCCGCCGCTCGGACAGCCCCTTGGCCCGCGCGGTACGCACGAAATCGGACGGCAGGATGTCGAGCATCGCGCCGCGCGTCATGCGCGCGAGAAACGCGATCGACCGGGTGCCCAGCGTTAGCGCCGGCAGGATGAGAAACGCGATTCCCCCATAACCCGACGGCGGCAGCCAGCGCAGCGCCACCGCGAACAGCAGAATCAGCAGCAGGCCGACCCAGTACACGGGAAACGAAATCCCCAAATAGGCGATCAGCATGCTGAAGCGGTCGACCATCCCGCCCGGGCGAATCGCGGCCAGCACGCCGAGGGTGATGCCGCAGGCGGCGGCCAGGAGCATCGCGGCGCCGGCGAGCTGCAGCGTCTTGGGGAAGCGCTCGGCCAGATCGCCGAGCACCGGGCGCTGGGTGATGTAGGAGCGCCCCAGGTCGCCGCGCACCACACCCCACAGATAGTGCCCGAACTGCACGGGGACGGGGTCATCGAGATGCAGCTCGCCCCGCAGTCGCGCGATCGTGGCCGAGTCGGCGCGCTCACCGACCATCTCGGCGACGGGGTCGCCGGGGACCACGTTCAGCAGCAGAAATGCGACAACGAGAACACCGAGCAGCGTGGGAATCGTCGCCAGCAACCGGCTACCGAGCAGCCGCAACACGAACCTTGGTCCAGCGCTGCCCGTTGAAGATCACCGACACATCCCAGCCTTCTATTGAAGGGTGCTCCGCCCAGAGGTCCACGGGGAACCAGAGATAGATCCAGGGGGCGGCGTCGAACACCCGGGTCTCGATGCGGCGGTAGAGCGCCTCGCGGGCCGCCTGATCCACCGTTCGGCGGGCCACCATGATCAGCGAATCGGTCACGCGATCACTATAGAAGGAATAGTTGCCGCCGGGGCCGAAGCTGGCGCTATGAAACAGCGGGTAGAGGAAGTTGTCGCCGTCCGGGTAGTCCGCCCACCAATCGAGGATCGCCATGTCGGTCTCGCCCTTGCGCACCGCTTCGCGCTGGCTCGAAGCATCGCGCGACACGATCTCCACGCGAATGCCGACGGTGGCGAGCTGCGCCTGAATCGCCTGGGCGACGCGGCCGAGCTCCACGTTGGTTCCCGACCGCCAGAGCTGCACCGTAAAGCCGTCCGGGTAACCGGCGGCCTTGAGCAGCCGGCGGGCTTCGGC
>Ga0070706_100007710_pt1 | contig 10064 bp, 3 predicted proteins | sample KBSK5501metaG_FD_65476 | JGI IMG/M metagenome (GOLD analysis project Ga0070706, IMG submission 65476) | Corn, switchgrass and miscanthus rhizosphere microbial communities from Kellogg Biological Station, Michigan, USA - KBS K5-50-1 metaG | ecosystem: Host-associated > Plants > Roots >... | reverse complement strand
TCGGGCAAACGCACTCACTCGCTGGTGATGACCAGTGAATCAAAACACATTCGCTTTGTCGATACGATGCATATCGAAGGCGGGCCCGACACCGTGATTAGGTTTTAGATTTTCACTTTTTGAAGTCACCCCTTTCAGCGTCTAACAAACTGCAACTTCTGGTTCGTCGGGCTGCATATCGATCCGCACAAGCACGCGCCAACTTCCTTTCTTGTCGCTTTCGTTTGCATATTATGTCCGACGGTCGCAAAGCCAATCTCTGCACCTATTAGGGCCAATAGGAATAATAGATTGCACTTGGGACTCGTGGATGATATAAGCCATAGTCAAATCCCAGGCGGCTCAGACTTAACCCCATGAAAGGAGAGAGCCGTGCTTAGGAAAGTCGAAGTTCTCGCCAACGTTGCGGTCATAATCACATCGGTCGTTCTCTGTACGGTCCTGGCAAAGAATTATTTATTGTCGTCCAATAAACAAGTTGCGGTTGCGGCCACATTCGGGCCAGTTTCCCCGGGCTGGAAACGAAATGCATCAATCGAACCGGGAACGAAGATTTCTTTGCCTGGGATCGATTGGAAGAAGAGCGACCGGACACTTTTGTTAGCGCTCTCAACGATGTGTCACTTCTGTACTGAAAGCGCACCCTTTTATCACAGGATCCACCAACAAAAACGAGATGATGTACGCCTCGTGGCTTTCTTTCCACAGCCGGTTCAGGAAAGCCGGATTTATCTAAATAAACTCGGTATTACCGTCGACGATGTAGTACAAGGTTCACTGAGTTCCGCAGGGGTATCAGGAACTCCGACCTTGCTGCTGATCGATAGCCAAGGCATGGTAATCAATTCATGGGTGGGAAAACTATCAGACGATGTAGCGGCAAATGTATGCGCTAACGTTAGTAAACGAGACTTTTGAGGTGATCCTCGATGAAAACAAAATCATCCTTAGTAAGGATTCTGTGGTCATTGGTCTACTTGTTTCTCGCCGGTGTAATACTGCATGTTGCATCTCGCCCGCGAATGTCGCTGCTTTCGGCGTTGCCACAGCAAGATCGAACCGTGACGAGGAAACCGTGGAGCGTCGAGCCAGTTAAGGTTGTGGCCGCCAGGAATAAGAAAAAAGAAAAGATCGAGATCGGTAAAGCATTCGATGATGATGACGATTGGCTCGATGGGTTTACCGTTACCGTCGTCAACAACTCAGACAAAACAGTGACTGCGATGAACATCGAAATGGTCTTCCGAAGAGATCCAGGTGACACGCGCCTGCCTCTCGCCTGGCCTCTGAATTTTGGCCGTGACCCGTTCAGTCCGGAGTATCTCCACCGGGATCCAAATAAGATAATCAAAGTAGGCGAAACCGCAGATCTTCACCTCACCGCTGAGAATTACAGTTATTTGAAGAGGGCCCTCCAGCAGACTGGCTTCCCAGTGAACATTTTGCGGGTTGAATTGGTAATAAGAGAGGTCGGATTTGAAGACGGAAGTGCGCTCAACAGCGGGACGCTCTTTGTGCAAGACCCAAACAATCCCAACGATCCGACCAAGAAGATCCCTGTCAGCCAGCCTACTCCTTCTCGAAACCGCAAGATTAGCGATCCGTCCAGACCCGGGCGCAGATTGTCTCAGCACACTTTGGTGAAAACATCTTTGGCATCACGTAGTGTTTAGGAGCTGTGCTTTACACAATCCTCGCCCCAATTTCAACCGTGCAGCAGTCATGATGCATGTGGTGTCTATTGGGACCGGTTAAGTAATACAGAAGGTTATTATGATATAGAGATGCAAGAGGTACCGTGCCAGTATAGTGCTTCATCTCCGTGTACATACACTTGCGGCTCTCCACCTCAGGAGTGCATAGCGATTGATGCTGCTCAGAGGTTTGTCGAGTGTTGTCATACGCTGCAGTGTGATGATCCAAAGGCTGTCGCAAGGGATTCATGCAGTGGCTGCCCGGAGGATTATGTTGAGAGCGGTAATTGTTGCTATGCAGCTTGTGATTATGAAGGTGGCCTCTATTATGGCGGAGGCGACATTGACTGCTCATTGTGCGCGGACGGAATAGACAACGATTGTAACGGCTTTACGGATTTAAACGATGGGAGCTGCGGCCTCTGTAACCCCTCACCGATTGTTATCGACACGCTGGGCGATGGCTTCAATCTGACCAGCGCCGCGGATGGTGTGTGGTTTGATATTCAAGCGACCGGGCATCCTATGCGAATTGCCTGGATTCAAGGAGACGACGCATGGCTGGCACTTGATCGCAACGGCAACGGCCTAATAGACAACGGTCGAGAATTGTTTGGCAATTTCACCTTCCAACCATCGCTAACCGACCGCAATGGTTTCAGGGCGCTGGCTGAATTCGACAAACCGGAGAATGGCGGCAACGGTGATGGGATAATCGACGAACACGATGCAGTGTTCTCAAGTTTGCGACTCTGGCAGGACACAAATCACAACGGCATATCCGAAGCCGGCGAGCTTCATGCTTTGCCGGTACTGAATGTCGAGTCGATCGCGCTCGCCTACGAAGAATCGCGACGGAGCGACGATTACGGCAACCAGTTCCGTTATCGCGCAAAAGTCGATGACGCCAAACACTCACATGTCGGCCGATGGGCGTGGGACGTTTTTCTGGTTCATTGATCCTCGTGCTACTCTGGTCAAGTGTTGCCATCCGTCGCGTTACATTCTGCTCATCGCTTCCGGACACTTTTTTCAATAAATGTATTCACTTGGGCTGTTCCCACATCGATTGGTCTGGCTCTTGTCGGTTTGATCATCGGCGCGCCTTTGGCTCAAGCGGGCGGCCATCCAGTCTTCGCCGCCACGATCTACAAAGCCTTCAGCTTCCTCTGCCATCAAATCCCCGAGCGTTCGTTTCATCTTGCCGGACATCAATTCGGTGTCTGTTCACGCTGCACTGGTTTGTACACAGGATTCGCGGCCGCCGCGCTCTGCTATCCTTTAATACGCTCGCTCAAAACTACTGACACGCCGCCAAGGTTTTGGTTGATCCTCGCAGCGGTTCCCCTGACAATTGATTTTGGGCTCGGCTATTTCGGTATCTGGCAGAACAATCACTTATCACGTTTCAGCACGGGTGCGTTGCTTGGATCAGTGGCCGTCTTTTATATCGTCCCGGGTTTAGTCGATTTGAGTTCCAGCCTCGGGAGACGTCTGGCTGGGAAGAAAAGGCTTGAATCGCCCGCTGATGCGGGTAACTAATAGCCCTGCCTCGCATTATTACTCTCCAAGCCGCCCCGCTGGCGACCGCAAGCGGTTCTGCAACTTGCCGTGATATCCTAGCGAAAAATTTCCTGCAGACTATCCCCGCTGGTTGATTATGTTCGGATGGATTTCCACATTTGCACGGAATTTGAAGCGCGCGTCGGGCGCGGATACCGAGCTGCCGATCCGCGAAGAGCTCTATAGCATCGAGCGTCTGGAACAATACGCCGCCACGCTCGCCGCGGAACATAAACTGGCCGAAAAGCAGCGGCGAATTAGTTTATTGCTGCCGCGGCTGGAAGAAAACGGGCGCAAACTGGTTGCCGCCTACAAAACGCTGGCCGATTCGATCCGCGAAGAGCACGTCATTTCTCCGGCGGCGGAATGGCTGGTCGACAACTTTCACCTTGTTGAGGAGCAAGTGCGCGAAATTCGCGAAGACTTGCCGAAGAGTTATTACTACGAGCTACCTCAGTTGGCCGAAGGCGTCTTCAAAAATTATCCGCGCATTTACGCACTCTCCATTTCGCTAATTGGGCACACGGATAGCCATCTTGACACCGAAACGCTGCGCCGTTTCATCAACGCTTATCAGCAGGTCTCGCCGCTGTCGATTGGCGAGTTGTGGGCAGTTCCGATCAGTTTGCGTCTGGCGCTGGTCGAGAACCTGCGCCGGCTGGCCACGCGCGTTGTTTTGTCCCGCGGAGAACGCGTTGAAGCTGACAAGCTGGCCGACAAGCTGCTCGAAATCGCTCAGCGTCAACCGAACGAACTAGTGCCGCTGCTGTCGGCGCGTCTTTCTAAACGCAAAGCCCTCCGCCGCTCTTTTGTCGTCCAGCTCACGCAGCGCCTTCGTGAACAGGATCCGGCAGTAATGCAGGTGTTTGAATGGCTCGAGAAACAACTCGCCAAAGAAGGTCTGTCGATCGAAAAGATTGTGCTTGAAGAGCACCATCGCCAGGCCGCGGCGCAGGTGACGGTGGGCAACATCATCACCAGCATGCGTTTGCTTTCGACGCTCGACTGGAAAGATTTCTTCGAGACAGTCAGCCTGATCGATCCTGAGTTGGCAAAAGATCCGGCGGGAATGTACTCCCGGATGGATTTCGCGACTCGCGATCGTTATCGCCACGTCATCGAGCGCATCAGCAAAGGCGCCAAAAAGGCAGAGCCGGAGATTGCCCGCGCCGCGCTGCGCCTGGCAGAACAGGCGGGCCAGTCAGGCGAAGAACCAGCGCATGCGCACGTAGGCTATTTTTTGGTTGGTGATGGCGTTTTACTCCTCGAGCAGGAAGCTTCCTATCGTCCGCGTCTGAGCGAGCGGCTGCGACGCACGGTTGAGCGACACGCTACGCTTACTTATCTCGGCACCTTCGCGCTTTTGAGCGCGCTAATGCTCGGCCTTATTTTGGCGGCGCTGCTGCACGCGCACGCAGGCGTGACGATGACTGTGGCCGCCTTACTGCTGGCTTTGATTCCGGCGAGCGATCTGTCGCTCAGCATGCTCAACTGGGACATCACACATATTTTTGAGCCGCGGCTGCTGCCAAAAATCGATCTCGGAAAAGGAATCCCGGTGGAAGCTAAAACGATGGTCGTTGTGCCGGTAATCTTCCACGACGAGGCCACGGTCGCAGCCCTAATGGACAAACTGGAAATTGCCTGGCTTGCCAATCAGGACGAGCACCTGCACTTTGCGCTGCTGAGTGACTTTGCCGATGCCGAATCCGAGCAGATGTCTGACGACCGCGAGATCCTGGAGGTGGCAAAGCAGGGCATCGAACGACTAAATCAGAGCTACAGCCCGGGTGCGCCAATCCGATTCCATCTGTTCCATAGGCGACGACAGTGGTGCGAGACGGAAGGGAAATGGATCGGCTGGGAAAGGAAGCGCGGCAAGCTGCGCGAATTCAATCGACTGCTGCGAGCGGCGCGCGATACCAGCTTTGTTGTAGCTACCGCCAGTCCTGATCTGCTGGCGCAGATTCGCTATGTCATCACGTTGGACGCCGACACTCAATTGCCTCGCGATGCCGCGCGACGGTTGATCGGGGCGGCGATTCATCCACTGAACCAGCCGCGTTTCGATCGCTCGACCCGGACGGTCGTTGATGGTTACGCAATTCTGCAACCGCGCGTGAGCATCTCGCTGGAAAGCGCCTCGCAGTCAATGTTCGCGCGCATCTTCTCGGGCAACACCGGCATCGATCCCTACACCACGGCTGCTTCGGACGTCTATCAGGATCTCTTCGGCGAGGGAATCTATACCGGCAAGGGTCTTTATAATGTCGACGCGTTCGAAGAAGCACTGAACGGACGAGTTCCGGACAACTCTCTGCTGAGTCACGATCTGTTTGAATCGATCTTCGCGCGCACGGCGCTGGTCAGCGATATCGAGTTTCTGGATGACTATCCGGCTTACTACGACACCTTTGCCATGCGCCAGCATCGCTGGACTCGCGGCGATTGGCAGATCGCAGGCTGGCTGCGGCGCAAAGTCCGCGAGGCCGATGGTCACAAGCAACCTAACCATATTTCAGCGATCTCGCGCTGGAAGATCCTCGACAACCTGCGGCGCAGCCTGCTGGCCCCGGCAATCATTTTATTATTGCTCGCGGGATGGACGATTCTGCCCGGCAGCGCCTGGGCCTGGACGCTGTTCGTATTGGTGACGCTGGCGTTTCCGGTCTATGCGCACGTCACCGCCGGTCTGCTGATTCATCCGCGCGGCGTTCCCTGGACCAGCCACTTCTGGAGTGTCTGGGGCGACCTGCGCACGAACACCGCGCAGTTGGCCCTGGCCATAGTTTTTCTGGCGCACCAGGCCTGGCTGATGAGCGACGCGATTGCCCGCACCGCTTATCGCAAACTCATTTCACAAGGACATCTGTTGGAGTGGGTAACGGCCGCCGGCGCTGAGAAGTCGAGCAATCATGACCGGCAGGCTTTTTTGAGATTGATGTGGCCGGCGCAAGCGATCGCTTTGGCGGCCGCGATTCTGGTCGCGCTGGTGAAGACTGTTTCGCTGCCGCTGGCCTTTTCGTTTCTAACGCTTTGGGCATTATCGCCGTTGATTGCCTTCTATGTTAGCCGTCGTCGCCTGGAAGCAGCGGAGGAGTTCGCTCCCAGAGACATTCGCGCGGGTCGCATCATCGCCCGTCGCACCTGGCGCTTTTTTGAAATCCTAGTCGGCGATGAAGATCACTGGCTCCCACCCGATAACATGCAGGAAGATCCGCCAGTGGTGGCGCATCGCACCTCGCCAACGAACATCGCGTTGCTGCTGCTCTCAACTCTATCGGCTTACGATTTCGGTTACGTGGGCCTGGTTGAGTTACTCGAGCGGCTGGAATTCACCTTCGCGAGTCTGCAAAAGCTGCAAAAGTTTCGCGGTCATTATCTAAACTGGCATGACACGCGTACGCTGCAGCCGATGTGGCCGCAGTACGTGTCAACGGTAGACAGCGGCAACCTCGCCGGACATCTGATCGCGCTCAAGCAGGCATGCATCGAACTACCGGACGACCGGCTTTTTCACGAAAGAGTGCGCGCCGGACTAAGCGATACGCTCGCCGCCATTACTCAGGAAACATCGCAACTCGCGGCCATACGTCAACGCACCGACGCGATCACAATTAAGCAACTGGGAGGGGAGATTCAGTTATGCGCGTCACTGTTAGCTGCTAAAGCACCGGAAACGCTCGGCGAATGGTCCGTATTACTCGAGGCGCTCTACGACCGAGTCACGAACATCGATGACATTGTAGCCGCCCTGGCGCTGGAGCACGGCGGCGAAGAGTTTGCTGAGTTGCGCTGGTGGACCAGTTCGCTGCTGCACGAGGTGGGCAACTATCGGCGCGACCTGGGCCTGCTGGCGCCGTGGACGGTCGTCAAAACGCCCCACCTGAGTTTGTCGTACCAGGGCGCCGAGCCTGTCTTGCAATGGAGATCGATCATCGCACAATTGGATGGCGTGCCATCGTTGGCTCACATTTCGGAGATCTGTGACCGCGCGTTGGTGCAACTGGCAGCGTTGGGCGCTCAGATTGAACAAAGCGACGGCGGCCAGGATACCGGCCGGCCACAGCCCGGAACGTCCGATCCCGCCTCGGAAACGCTGAACGCTGAGGCGAGCCGCGAAGCAGCGTTGACTGAACTAGCCGCCTTGACGACGGCCATTGAGCAAGCTGCCGAGACTGCAAAGACCTGTTCGTCGCGTCTGGCCCAAATTGCCCAGACCTGTCAGCGCCTGCTCGACGAAATGGACTTTAGGTTCCTGCTCGATCCTGAACGGAAGGTTTTCACGATTGGCTATAACGTCACTGAGGGACATTTGGACAATTCTTTTTATGACCTGCTGGCGTCCGAGGCGCGGCTGGCCAGTTTCGTAGCCATCGCCAAGGGTGATGTCCCACAGGAGCATTGGTTTCGCATGGGGCGTCAGCTTACTTCAGTCGATGGTGGTCGCGCCCTGATTTCCTGGACCGGCACCATGTTCGAATACCTGATGCCGCTGCTGGTGATGCGCAATTATCGCGAGACCCTGCTGGGCCAAACCTACCGGTCGGTGGTTTTCAGACAAATCGAATATGGTTATGAACGCGGCGTGCCATGGGGAATCTCTGAGTCGGCTTACGCTGCGCGCGATCTGCAATTGAATTATCAGTACGGTCCCTTCGGCGTGCCCGGACTCGGCCTCAAGCGCGGCCTGATCGAAGATTTGGTCGTCTCGCCTTACTCGACAATTCTGGCCTCGAACGTTTTGCCGGAGCAGGCGATCGAGAACCTGCGCATACTCGAGCGCGAAGGCGCGCTGTCGCGCTTTGGGTTTTATGAGGCGCTCGACTACACGCCCGAGCGAGTCAAAAAAGGCGAGCGCTGCACGCTGGTGCGGGCGTACATGGCACATCATCAGGGGATGAGTTTAATTGCGCTGGATAATTTGCTGCACCGCGGCGTGATGCAGGATCGTTTTCACAGCGATCCGGTGGTGCAAGCCACTGAATTGCTCTTGCAGGAGCGCATCCCGCGTGGCGTGCCCGCAGCGCATCCGCGCTCGGAAGAAGTCTTGACCGGCCGCGTCGTGCGCACGCTGACGGGTTTGGTGACTCGGGCCTACGACACGGCGGACCTGCCGACGCCGCGCACGCAATTGTTATCGAACGGAACCTACAGCCTGATGATTACCACGGCGGGCGGCGGCTACTCGATGTGTGGACCCCTGGCGGTGACGCGTTGGCGCGAGGACTGCACGCGTGACAACTGGGGCAGCTTCATTTATGTCCGCGACGTGCGCAGCGGAGCTGTCTGGTCGGCTGGTCATCAACCTATCGGCGCGAGATCACAGAGTTATGAAGTGGCGTTTTCTGAAGACAAGGCCGATTTCTGGCGCCGCGACGCAGGAATTGTGACCCATATGGACGTGATCGTCTCAGCCGAAGACAACGCTGAGATGCGACGTGTGTCGGTGGCGAACTATTCGACGCGCGCACGAGAGATCGAGCTCACCAGTTATGCCGAAGTCGTACTCGCGCCGAGGGCTGACGATCTGGCGCATCCGGCGTTCAGCAATCTATTTATTGAAACTGAGTTCTACGCGCCGCACAGCGCGTTGTTTGCGCGCCGCCGTCCGCGCTCATCGCAGGACGCGCCGGTTTGGGGTGTGCATGTGTTGGCGATCGGCGGCCAAACCATCGGCGGTGTTCAATTTGAAACCGATCGGTCCCGCTTTCTGGGTCGCGGACGGACTACGGCTGACGCCAGTTCAGTTACGGAAGACCGTCCCTTATCGAATACGGCCGGCGCGGTTTTGGATCCGGTATTTAGTCTGCGCTGCCGCGTTCGTCTGGCGCCGAACGAAACGGCCCAGATCGTTTTTGTTACCGGCGTGGCCCAGTCGCGCGAGCACGCGATTGCGCTGGCCGAAAAATATCGCGACCCAAATATCTTCGAGCGCGAATCGCGTCTAGCCTGGGCGCGCGCCCAGGTTGAAATGAGCCACCTGCACATCGATCCCGACGAGGCACATCTGTTTCAGCGGCTCGCGGGCCGGATTCTGTTCTCAGATCCCTCGTTGCGTCCGCATCCGCACGTCCTGGCGCTTAACAAGCTGACTCAATCCGGGCTCTGGGCGCAGGGAATCAGCGGAGACTTGCCGATTGTGATCCTCCGCCTCGATCGCGAAGAAGACGTGCAGATGGCCCGACAGCTTCTGCGCGGTCACCAGTACCTGCGATCTAAAGGTCTGCAGTTTGATCTGGTAATTCTGGACGATCATCCGACTGATTACGCGCTCTCAGTACAGGACGCGTTGCAAACTGCGGTGCGCTCATCGGGTTCGCAGGGGCTGGTGGATAAGCCCGGCGGCGTCTTTATCCGTCGCTCAGACCTGCTGCCTGAGGACGAACGCATTCTGCTGCATTCAGTCGCGCGCGTAGTAATTGTCAGCGAGCGGGGCTCTCTGGAAGATCAGCTGGTGCGGCGTCCGATCGAAGAAGAGAAGCCGCCGCCGTTTCAGCCGCGCACGGCGCCGCAGGATTATCCCGAGCCAGCCCTCGAGGCGCCGAAGCTCTCTTTCTTTAACGGGCTTGGTGGTTTTGCGCATGCGGGCCGCGAATACGTGACGGTGTTAGGCGAAGGCCAGTGGACACCCGCACCCTGGTCAAACGTGATTGCCAACATGCCGGATTTTGGCTTCCTGGTCACCGAAACCGGAGCTGGCTTTACCTGGTCAATCAACAGTCACGAAAATCGTTTGACACCGTGGTCGAACGATACGGTCAGCGATCCGCCCGGCGAAATCATTTACCTGCGCGACGAAGATTC
>Ga0070706_100007709_pt1 | contig 10065 bp, 10 predicted proteins | sample KBSK5501metaG_FD_65476 | JGI IMG/M metagenome (GOLD analysis project Ga0070706, IMG submission 65476) | Corn, switchgrass and miscanthus rhizosphere microbial communities from Kellogg Biological Station, Michigan, USA - KBS K5-50-1 metaG | ecosystem: Host-associated > Plants > Roots >... | reverse complement strand
AGACGCGAAACCCGGAGGTAGTCCGATGATTGGGTGTGCGTACCCGCTCGCGCTTGGGTCGCTGGGGGTCTTTCTCTTTCATGCCCCAGAGTATACCAGGTTATTCGGATAGGCACTTAGATGGTTCCCAGAACTGTTCGATGTCGAAGTCGCCGAAGACGTTGGCCATGCGCATTATCTCCTGGACTGCCGGAGTTCGTTTCGGGGCGTCAACCTGCGGCCAAATGGCACAGCTCAACAGCGGCGACCGTCAGGTCTCGGCGAGGGGATGGTAGTCGTCGGGACTGTCGAAGCCGGCGATCCACGCCGCCGCCTGGTGGCAGGTTCTCATCGCGGGTGGCGTGCGCAGCAGGTACTGCCGTCCAGTCGAGGGATCGTGAACGGCGAGACAGACCAGCGGCTCGTCCTGCCCCACTGCTACGCGCAAGAGCCGCCTCGGCCCACCGGCGTCCTCATCTTCGTCGAGCGTCTCGGCCTCCACCTGGCGCAGAAACTGCTCGTAGCCAACACGTTCCAGCATGACGCGGCGCACCTCGGCGTTGCGCTGCTTCAGGATCTCCTTGCCGTTGACCGTCTCGGGATGGAACGCCGAGCGCGCGTCGATAGCCACGCCACGCCAGCGCAGCCGGAATCCACGCGCCGAGGGCGGCAGGGTGCGCAACGGCGAATCGGCGATATCGAGCCAGGAGGCGACACGCAGCTTCTCCGGCAACTGCTCCAGGTTCTGGCAGCCAGCGACGGTCAGTTCATCCACCGCGCGCAGCCACGACGGCAATTCGCGTATCCACGTATTGCCACGCAGGTCGAGCGCGCGCAGCGTCGCCGGACCACTCGTGGGCCAGCCAGTGAGCGCGGGACAGTCGCGCATCGCCAGCCGGCGCAGTGTCGGCAGCCCACCGCTCGGCCATGCGGCTAGCGACGTACAGCCGGAGAGCGTGAGATCGGTCACGCGCAGGCCCTCAGGCAGCGCGCGCAGCGACATACAGTTGGTCAGGTTGAGTGTATGGACATGCAGCCCGGTGGGAAGCATCTCCAGGTTCGCGCAGCCAGTCAGGTCGAGTGTCTGCGTCACCCGCAGGTCATCTGGCAACGTGACTAGGCCCATACAGCCCACTGCGCGCAACGAGTTGAGCCGCAGACCCTCCGGTAGCCGCTCCAGTTCGTCGCAGCTTGTGATGGCGAGCGTGCCGGTGAGACCAAGATGGGGAGGCAGCGACGTTATGTACGCGTCTGTCAGGTCAATGCTGTCGGTGACTTGTAAGTCATCCGGCAACGCGTTTAGCTCTTCACATCGTGTCACACTAAGTGATTTCAGGCGAAGACCAGGGGGAATGTTTTCAATCTGAGGGCAATCCTTCACGGTGAAGGATTCGGTGACGACAAGATCAGCAGGCAAAGAAATGAGGTCTTCCATGAGGTCAAGAGATAACGTATGAAGCCTGAGACCCCGTGGCAGTTCGGTAATGTTGTCACATTGCTTTATTTGAAGGCTATCCTCTACATGGACGTCCCCTGGAATATTCGGCGCGGGAACGTCCCACAGAACGAGTTGCTTGCAGCGCAGTCCTCTGGGCCAGGCCTGAAACTCTGGACAGTGAGTTATCCCCAGCCGGACAACTGTTAGGTTATTGGGAAGCCACGAGAGTGAATCCGGGCCAAAGCCAAGCGATCCTTCAACAATATGGCCCTTTGGAGCCTTGCGACGAAGGATCGCCTCTCTTGCCTCGCTGGCTTTCATGACCGTCGCCACACGCCGCTCCTTGAGCGCCTCAGTCGCGCACGCGCACGATGGCCTGCGGCGTGTACTCGCGCTGCTGCCAGACGTGGTACAGCCCCGGCTCCAGCGCGATCGGCAGGTGCTCGTCCTGGATCAGCTGCGTCGCATCGGTCACCTTCAGGTACAGCTCGCCGCCGACCTCCCAGACCTCGGCGCGCTCCGGCGTCTCGATCCGGTGGGCATGGCCGGTCGCCTCGCCATAGACCAGCACCGGGCTATGCTGCAGATGGCCACCAGCCGGTATCCCGGCCACGGTCTCGATCAATACGTCTCCCTGTCGCCACAGCATGGGCGTCCTCCTTGTCATCCCGGTTCACCTCATCCGCAGGCAAACCGCATGATTCTATCACATCGGCTGGATGTCTTGTCGACACGATTCCTTGTTTGCCGGTTAGCAATGAAAGAGCACTCGCAGTCCCCTGCCTTTTGACAGGATGATAGGGCGCTATCGCCCGCTAAGGCATTGGAAGCTCTGCCCACTTGCTGTGACCTCATAATGACGGTATAATAATGTCATGGAGAAGCGGCTAGAAGAAGTCAAGATCACCCTGCGCGTGCCAGCTGAGCTCGCAGAGGCGATGAAGCGGCTGGCGCGCGAGCATGACCGCTCTCTGAATGGGGAGTTGGTCCGAGCCATCCGAGAGTATATCGCTCGTCAGCAGAAGCGAGCGCGATAGCATGGCAGTCACGACCCTTCGCAAGACCTACAAGTACCGGCTGAATCCTACCCCCGTGCAAGCGCAGGCGTTGGAGCTGGTCTTGTCGCGCTGCCGGATGCTCTATAACGTCGCCCTCGAACAGCGCAAAACCTGGTGGCAACGCGGGCAGCGCAAGAGCGCCACCTACTACCAGCAGAAGGCGGAACTGCCAGATCTGAAACGGGAATGTCCAGAGTTTGCCGAGGTCCATGCCCATGTCTTGCAGGATGTCATCCTGCGCGTGGAGCGCGCCTACCAAGCCCTCCACCGGCGCCTCCGAGACGGCAAGGCGCCAGGTTATCCGCGCTTCCAAGGCGCAGGTCGCTATCACAGTTTCACATTCCCCGAATATGGCAATGGCGCGGCATTGGATGGTGGCATACTCGGCCTGTCGAAGATCGGGCGTATCCCCATTCGGCTGCACCGGCCCCTGCAAGGGGCGCCCAAGACGGTCACAATCAGCCAGGAAGCCGACGGCTGGTACGCCTGCATCTCCTGTGCGGAGGTGCCGATGCAGCCCCTAGAGCCAACCGGGCAGGGGACAGGGATAGACCTGGGCTTAGAATCCTTCGCAACGCTGGCGGATGGCTCCATGATCCACAATCCACGCTGCTATCGCACAGCCGACGCATATCTGCGGCGCTGCCAGAGGCGGGCCGCCCGGCGTAAAATGGGAGGCCATCGGCGCCGCAAGGCAGTCAAATTGCTTGCCAAGGCGCACCTGAAGGTGAAACGTCAACGGCGCGATTTCCACCACAAGGAAGCTCGTACGCTGATTCAGCAGTACGACACCATCTATTTCGAGGACTTGCAGACGGCCAACATGGTCAGGAATCACTCCCTCGCCAAAAGCATCTCTGATGCAGCGTGGAGCGCATTCTTGGGCATCCTCGCTTTCAAGGCAGCATGCGCCGGGAAGCGAGCCGTAGTCGTGCCACCTGCGTTCACCAGCCAGATCTGCTCCGGCTGCGGAGTGATCGTCCAGAAAGGCTTATCGGTCCGGTGGCATGCGTGCCCGGACTGCGGGACGAGCCTCCATCGGGACCACAACGCTGCCCTGAACATCCTGGCATTGGGGAAGTACCGAAGTGGGGCCGGGCGGGCCCCTCAGGCGCAAACGTAGCCCGCTGGGGCATGCGTAGCCTGAGAAGCCCCCGGCTTTAGCCGTGGGGAGCATGTCACTTGCGGAATATACTGCCGCGTGGACTTCAGTGACAGGAGGGAGCGTATGGCGCATCCGTGGTATCACGCCGTGCTGGCGGCGCGGCGCTTTGGCGGGACGCCGGAGGACTATCTGGAGATCGAGACGTGGATGGACTTCACCAAGAGCCACACGCCCGATTGCCGCCATCGCCTGCTGCTGCACAACGCCTGCTGCTGCACAACGCCTGGGGCGTCTTCCTCGCCGAGCGCATCCTCGGCGCGACGCTGATCCGCGCGTCTGACGATAAGGTGATCCCGCTCAGGCCGCTGCTGGAGGACCACATCACGCAGGACTTCGGCAGGATTCCGACGCTGGCGGTGTGCTTCGCGCAACTTGCGCCGGAGCCGCTCGACCCGGATATGACGGTCTACGACCAGTGTCTCGCAACCGCCGAAGAGGAAGGTGGCGCATGGACCGACTATCAGGCGCTCCACCAGTTCCTCGACTGGCCACGCGACTGTCTCCCCGATGGGCGCTTCCGCCGCGTCCTGCACAATAGCTGGGGCGTCGGATTGGCTGAGCAGGCGTTTGGCCTCGCGTTCACGCGCGCCTCAGATGGCGTCGAGCTTGCCGTACGCCCAATTGTCGAGCGACACATCGTGCGCGAGTTGGGGACGATCCCGACGCTGGACGCCGCGCTGGAGGGCGTGACACTCCAGCGCTGGATGTGCAGCCGGGCCATGCCTGCGTCGATGACAGCGGTGGCGCAGCATGAAGAGCAGCGTGAAGGAGCATGAGATGACAGAGACGACGAGCTATCGCCAGTTGAGCGCGGAGGAGATCATCCTGCTGGGGCAGGAGTGGGAGAACTACCAGCGCTGGGAGCGCATGCGCGAGTACGTCACAACACTTTACCCTCCTGAAGCGCACGAGATCACCATCTCCGTGACCTCCGAATACAACGACAACACCTACGACGACGATGCGCACATTCTCGTGGCCGATCGCGACGGGGAGTTGCTCTCGTTCGACTTCAGCCTGCCCTGGTGGCGTCAGTTCGGATTATCTGAAGGAGAAAAGACCTACATGCGCGAGGATAAGTCCGGGGCTGTTGGCAATGTGACCGGCGCAGCCGAAGAGGCGATCAAGACCCTTGTGACCGATCTGCTCGGCGTCGAGTTCCTGGAGACGTGGCAGCCGCGCGATCCCATCACCTATACCTTCGTGGTGGACGCCCCACCAGCGATCAGCTTTGCCGAGGTCCTCGTCGCGGAGTGAGGGGCTCTTCCCCTTCTTTTTTTTGCGCAACACACGTGTCCGGTCAGACAGGACAGGCCTCTCCACTACCGATAGCCCGCTACCGATAGCCCGCTTGATGCGCAGACCCGATTGATAGCGCGCTGCCAGCCATGAGCCGATCTACCGCGCCTGTCGCCAGGCCTACTGCCCTGGGTAGGAAGGTGGGACCGAGCCAGGAGGCGGGTAGGTCCCACCCTGGGGAGGCTGCTCCGCAGGCGCAGGGGGAGGATAGGCTGGATATGCCGCGCCTGGCGGTGGGGGATAAGCCCCTGGTGGCGGGGGATAGGCGCTTGGTGGCGGGGGAGGGTAGGCGCCCAGTGGCGGCGCGGGTGGGTAGCCTGGATAGGGGGCGTAGGCATATGGGTAGGGCGGGACAAGCTCAGGGTGGGCGGCGCGAAACTGGTTCTGCCCGATCAACCCGCCCAGCGCGCCCAGGCCAGCGCCAAGTCCACCCCAGATGAGGAGTCCGAAGATGGCGCCCAAGACGGCGCCGATGACGACGCCTATCATGAAGGAATCGCCCGTATCCGAATTGAGCGTGCTGGGAAGCGTCGTGGGAAACACGAACAACAAGGTCACTGACACCGCGCTGTTGACGAGCGAGCCCACACCTCCCGCGAGCAGCCCGGCCAGCGACGCCGCCCCGACGCTTCCCGATTGCCGTGCAGTCATGATACCCGCCACGAAGAAGAGCGCCAGGTAGACCAGATCCAGGCCACAGCCGACGAGGAGCGCGACCCCCGCCGTCGGCAACAACTGCTCAGGCGTCGTCTGTCCACTGATGAGCGACCCCTCCACGAGACGTGACCCAACAGCCAGGGTAGAACCCAGGAGGGCCATAATCAGGCCGAAGGTCAGGCCCCAGCGCACGATGGCGTTCCGTTTGTTCTCCATCTCGTCCTACTTCCAGGATGTGGCGCCGTCCGACCGCCTCCATGAGCGGGTGCAGCGCGTCGCCATTGTGCCATAGTCGTCGCGTGGCGCCTAGCGCCTCATCCGTGAGCATATTCCAGAGTAGGCCGAAAGCCCCTGCGCTCATGCGGGAACTGCATGGCCTGCCCACGCTTGAAACTCGCCCGCGCTCTCAAGCGCTCGTCATCTGCTCAGCGACTGGGGAACGCGCGGGGCGTCCCCAGTCGTGGGTCGCAGACCGGCGGTTTAGTGAGATGGCTATTCGGTGCGGAAGCTGAAGAGGCGCGTATTCCAGTAGGGCGCCGCCACCGACCCGGTGTATTGGGCGGCGCACCAGATCGTGCCACGGGTCACCGAGTTGAGGGCGATGGCGCAGGAGGAATAGTAGCCCCAAATATTCCCGATACTCGCGGTTTGCGTGTGCGTGCCAGTGGCGATCCGCACAGTCGCGCCGCCCTGCCCCAGCGTGCCGTCTGCGTCGGTGGCCTTGCGTCCGGTCATCTCGATGCTGGGATTGAGGGTGGGACCGGAGATATTGTAGACGAGGGTGATGTCGCCCTCATCCGTCCCCATCAGCGTGGGATCGTAGAGGTCGTAGCTGCTGCCGAAGTCGTAGTAGGCGGCTTGCCTCACGATCGCTCCGTTGACCCACTGGGGACTGTGCGCTGCCTTGGTCGTCAACTGTGGCTGGACCTCCGCCCAGTAGATCCCATCGTGATTACCGTTGAGAATAGTGGACTGCGCGAAGTAGAGCCGTCCCGCCTTGTAGTACACCTGCTTGGGACCATACTCCGTAAATAGGTTCGGTGGCGCTGCCTGGCGAGCGTCGAATGGATCGCCATAGGTCAGACCGAGGTCGACGTTCTGGCAGGTCGTCGTTGGCGCCGTCGTGCTGGTCATGTTATTCAGATTGGTCCAGGCGCACAGCCCCATGTTTGAGCTGGCGCCAAGGCCACGGCCAGCGTCGGTGGAGATGAAGAACTCGGCGTCCTGCACCCCCTCCTCGATCGCCGCGCTGACTGCATATGCCGGCCCTCCAACCCCAATCTGTAAGCCATCGTTGAGGGACCAGTAGAAGTACCCGCCGCCGCTGTACGCCGGTGTCTTGCCCAGGGCGAGTGTCGTGTTGACTGTAAAGGCGCCGTCAGAGAAGTAGTTCCGGCAACTGAAGTACAGTCCCCAGTAGTCCGCCCCCATCGTCATGCTTCCACAGTGGCTCGGCACCGAGCCACTCGGCTCGAAGTTCGTGCCAAGTTGATAGATGTAGTACTGCCCGCCAGGGATCGGCTGGGTCGGCGAGTTGCTGACGCTGATGGCGATGTCGAGGTAGGTCACGCTGTCATTTTACTGCAGGTAGGAGACCACCCAGCGGTCGCGCATGACATCGTAGTAGGTCTGCGGGTTGATGAAGCCGTCGCCGGCACCGAGGACCGGGACAGGAGCGAAGAAAGAACCGGCGCGATACGGGCCATAGGCCAGCGCGCCGGTCGAGGCGCGGTAAATGGCGATGGCGCCATTCACGCCCTCCATCACATAGCTCAGGTCCGTCGCGATCGCTGGGTCGGAATTGACAAAGCCGGTACAGTCCGGGGTGGTCTGGCCATCCACGTTCTTGGTGACCAACGGCGTGACGCCGGCGCCGACGAACGCGGGACTCTGGCCGTCGCCACTGCGGGTGTTGGAGTGGGGGTTCTTGACCCGGGGGTTGGCCTTCACACTCGTTTCATACGCCTGCCGCCGCTCCGGTGTCAGCGGATCACCACGACCGAGCGGTGAGATGGTCGCAGGAATCCCAGACCCACAGGCGGGTGTGAGTTTGGGCGTCTTGGCGAGGTCCACGATCCCGGCCAGCTTGCCAGTTCCCTTGGTTGGCGTATGGACCTTGGGCGCGCTGGCGGCGCGATTGCCGTTGATGTTCGGCTGTGCGCCGATCACGCTGAGTGAGGCGACCATGAGGAGACAGGCGCCAACGAGGTTGAGGCTGAGGGTTCGCCAGCAGACCTTCCATCGCATTTGTGACGCTGCTTTCTATCGGTAAGCGCTGCGCCGTTCAGCGGCCATTCGATAGCGCCACCTTCGCTGTCCTCCCAAGGGTGCGAGCGGGATAATCTAGAGCATGGCGACGCCTGGAATAGAGCGAGCAGAAATGGGGGCTGCGATCTCACCCGCGCGCTTGTACGGCGTCTCCTTGGCTCGCGGGAACAAGTCTACCAATGGTGCTTGTCATGCAGTCAAACTGCATAACGTGGCAGGCAGGGTATTGGTAACGCTCATACAGTTGAGCTACACATGAGCAACACATCAAGCGCTCTGTCTCGATTTTGCCAATCTGGCGCCTAACTCCTCTGTGCGGAGGGTGGGGAGATGCAGCTTCAACGGCCAGCTTTCACCCTTTTCCCCCTTAATTCGTTCTTTCGTAGCGCATGTGACTCCGACCCTTTTTGTTTTTGCGCGCCGTACATGCACGACACGGGACGCTTACGCCAGTGTGAGCCAGAGGCTGCGCAGCCCGCGGAACGAGATCGTCTCGCGCCACTCCGGCGAGCGCGTGGGGTCGGCGCTCAGCCGCGCGTTCGGGAAGCGGCGCAGCAGCGTCTCGATGGCCACCTGCCCCTCCAGCCGGGCCAGCGGCGCGCCCAGGCAGTAGTGCATGCCCGTCCCGAAGGCCAGATGCCGGTTGCTCGCGCGTGCGATGTCGAGTCTGTCGGGGTCGGCGAACGCTTCGGGATCGTGGTTGCCCGACCCGAGCAGTAGGTTGAGGATCTCGCCACGCCCGATGCCCTGCCCGCCCAGCTCCATCTCCTCCGGCGCCACGCGCGAGGCCATCTGGCTAGGCGCTTCATAGCGCAGGAACTCCTCGATGGCGCTGGGCATGAGGTCCGGCTGCGCGCGCAGCAGGGCGAGCTGGTCGGGGTGGCGCAGCAGCGCGAGCATGCCGTTGCCGATCAGGTTCACCGTCGTCTCGTGCCCGGCGAGCAGCAGCGTCGTCGCCGTCACGATCAGTTCCTGCTCGCTGAGGCGGTCGCCCTGCTCGTGCGCCTGGAGCAGCTCGCTGATGAGATCGGCGCGGGGGGAGGCGCGGCGCTCCTCGAGCACCCCCTCGAAGAGCGCGACCAGCCGCATCGCCACCTCCGTCGCAGGCCCATAGATCGCGGTGTCGCGCTTGCAGTCGATGGCCTGCACGAGCACGCCGGCCCATGCGCGCATCTCCTCGCGCGATTCGATGGGCGCGCCGAGCATCTCGGAGATCACCGTCAGCGTTAGCGGCATGGCGTAGCCACCGATCACGTCGAGCGTTCCGGCGGGGGCGGCGGCGTCGAGCAACTCGTCGGCCAGCGCCTGCGCGCGCGGACGCACGCTCTCCACCATCCTCGGCGTGAACGCCTTGCCCACGAGCGCGCGCAGCCGGGTATGCGCCGGTGGGTCAATGAAGAGCAGCGAGAGGCCGGAGAGCTCGCGGAAGAGCTGCGCCTCGTCGTGCGCGTCTCCAGATGATGGTGAACTGTCCGCCGCGCTGATGGTCTCGCGCGCGTGCTGGTGGGTGAAGCGCGGATCCTTGAGGACGCGCTGGATGTCGGCGTAGCGCGCGATGTGCCACACCCCCGCCATCCCCGGCTCGAAGCCCATGCCCCAGTGGACCGGCGCCTCGGCGCGCAGCCGCGTGTAGACGGCGTACGGGTCCGCGCGGAAGGCCGGCGCGAAGTAATCGAACGCGACTGTGATAGGCCTGCTGGACATCGTCACTCCCGCCGCCTCGACTGCAGGCGCGCAAAAACACTACTGGGTCAAAGCGTAGAAAGGTCGGCGCCCCCTGGCGCATCTCCACTCCCTAACTGGCTCGCCCATTCCCATCACGCAACAACAAAGAGGTCCCTCGCAGTATACGTCGCGCTTCACTCTCCCCTACGCGGGGCAGGGAGGTCACCTGGCCAGAACAATGCGCGACGGAAGAACGAAATAAGGGGGAAAAGGGTAAACGGGAGGAATCCCCCCGACCCGGCACTTGCGCGCTTTTGGTGAAGCCTGGTTGCTACGCTCCTCGGCGGCGTCTCGCTGCGTCTCGAAAGCCCGCGTTATTGATGCGGTATGCCCTTGCTCGCAGAAATGATGTCCAATAGAGGCTGTTAGGGATACCGTTGGCAAATTCAGGAAGCGGGGGCCAGACGCGCAAAGCGCGAGCGGCGTGTGGTCGAGGCGGGAACTGTGTTGAGCCAGTCGCTCAGGCGTGCGCGGTC
>Ga0070706_100007707_pt1 | contig 10065 bp, 7 predicted proteins | sample KBSK5501metaG_FD_65476 | JGI IMG/M metagenome (GOLD analysis project Ga0070706, IMG submission 65476) | Corn, switchgrass and miscanthus rhizosphere microbial communities from Kellogg Biological Station, Michigan, USA - KBS K5-50-1 metaG | ecosystem: Host-associated > Plants > Roots >... | reverse complement strand
GGGGTGCCCACCGTGCGGGATCCCGATGCCCTGGCCGTCTCCAGCCGGAACGCCTACCTGTCCCCGGCCGAGCGGGCGACCGCGCTGGCCTTGCCCCGTGCCCTGAACGCTGGCCGTCAGGCGGCCGGGTCCGGCCCGGACGCGGTGCTCGCGGCCGCGCAGCACGTCCTGGACCAGGCGGCCGGGGCCGACCCGCCGCTGGTCCTGGACTACCTGGCCTTGGTCGACCCGGACACGTTCACCCCGGTCAAGCCCGGTTTCGCCGGGGACGCGCTGCTGCTCGTGGCGGCCCGGGCCGGAGCGACCCGCCTGATCGACAACACCCCCCTGACCCTCGGCCGGGCGCACCCGTGACCCCGTCCGCCACCGAAATCTGGCCGCGGGCTTGTGGGGCTGCTGTGACTTATGGGGTCGCTGGGCCTGTGGGGGTGGCTGGCCTTACGGGTTGCCGTGGGCTTGTCCGGTTGCCGGGGTCTGAGCCGGGGCTCGCGGGGAGGGAGGGTCATGCTGCTGACGATTGATGTGGGCAACACCAACATGGTGCTGGGGGTGTTCGAGGGCGAGGAGGTCGTCGAGCACTGGCGCATCGCCACCGACCCGGCCCGCACCGCGGACGAGATCGCCGTGGTACTGCAGGGGCTGATCGCGCTGAGCACCGTGCTCAAGGATCCGGATATCGACGGCATCGCGTTGTGCTCCACCGTGCCTTCGGTGCTGCACGAGATGCGCGAGATGTGCCAGCGCTATTACGGCGACGTCCCCGCGCTGATCGTGGAGCCTGGGGTGCGCACCGGCGTCTCGGTGCGGATGGACAACCCGAAGGAGGTGGGCAGCGACCGAATCATGAACACGGTCGCGGCGGTGCACCTCTACGGCGGCCCGGCGCTGGTGGTGGACTTCGGCACGTCCACCAACTTCGACGCCGTCAGCAGCCGCGGGGAGTTCGTCGGCGGCGCGCTGGCGCCCGGGATCGAGATCTCCGTGGACGCCCTCTCCCGCCGGGCCGCGCAGCTGCTCAAGGTCGAGCTGGCCCGGCCCCCGCACGTGATCGGCAAGAACACGGTCGAGGCGCTGCAGTCCGGGATCATCTTCGGCTTCGCCGGGCAGGTCGAGGGCATTGCCCGGCGGATGGTCGCGGAGCTGGCGCCCGAGGATCCGGACTCGGTGACCGTCATCGCGACCGGCGGACTGGCCCCGCTCGTGCTCGGCGAGATCAGCGTGATCGACGCGCACGAGCCCTGGCTGACGCTGATCGGCCTGCGCCTGGTGTTCGAGCGCAACGCCGCCGGCCGCTGACCCGCGCCGAAAATCTGCCCTGGCCGTGCCGCCGCGCCGGTAACCTCGCCGGTGTGGAGGATGACCAGCACCCAGCCGAGACCCCCGAGCAGACACGGGTCCGGCTGGGCAAGCGCGAGCGGCTGCTCGCCGAAGGCACCGACCCGTACCCGGTGACCTTTCCCCGGACCCACACGATCGCGGAGGTGCGGGCCAAGTACCCGGACCTGGCGGCGGACACCGCCACCGGCGAGCACGTGGGGGTCACCGGCCGGGTGATGCTGTCCCGCATCGCGGGGAAGCTGTGCTTCGCGACCATCCGCGACGGCACCGGCGACCTCCAGGTGATGCTCTCCGCCGACCGGGTCGGCGAGGACGCGCTCGCGGCCTGGAAGCGGGACGTGGACCTCGGGGATCACATCGGCGTTGAAGGGGAGGTCATCTCGTCCCGGCGCGGTGAGCTGTCGGTGCTCGCTGACAGGTTCGCCATTACGGCCAAGGCCCTTCGGCCGCTTCCCGACAAACACCATGGGCTGACGGACCCAGAGTCGCGGGTCCGGCAGCGTTATGTAGACCTGATCGTCAACCCGAAGGCACGCCGGATGGCCGAGCTCCGGGCCGCGGTGACGCGGGCGGTGCGTGAAGAGCTCCACGATCGCGGGTTCCTCGAGGTCGAGACGCCCATCCTGCAACGGGTGCATGGGGGCGCGAACGCGCGGCCGTTCCGCACCCATATCAACGCGTACGACTTGGACCTCTACCTGCGGATCGCGCTGGAGCTGTATCTCAAGCGGCTGGTGGTCGGCGGCATCGAGAAGGTCTACGAGATCGGGCGCAATTTCCGGAACGAGGGCGTGGACGCCACGCACAACCCGGAGTTCACCATGCTGGAGGCCTATGAGGCCTACGGCGACTACACGACCATGGCCACGCTCACCCGGGAGCTGATCCAGCGGGCCGCCAAGGACGCGCTGGGCGGCACCCAACTGCGCCGGGCGGACGGGACCGAGGCCGACATCGGCGGCGACTGGCCGGTCAAGAGCGTGCACGGCGCGGTGTCCGAGGCGCTCGGCGAGGAGGTCACCCCGGACACCAGCGAGCAGCAGTTGCGGGCGTTGTGTGAGCGCGCAGGCGTACCGGCCGAGCCGAAATGGAACCGGGGCCAGGTCCTGTTGGAGATGTACGAGCGGCTGGTGGAGCGGCACACCGTCATGCCGACCTTCTACCGGGACTTCCCGGTCGAGGTGTCCCCGCTCACCCGGGCCCACCGCGAGGATCCCCGGCTGGCGGAACGCTGGGACCTGGTGGCGTTCGGCACCGAACTGGGCACCGGCTACTCGGAGCTCATCGATCCGGTCGAGGAGCGGGCCCGGCTGACCGCGCAGTCGCTGCTGGCCGCTGGGGGCGACCCCGAGGCGATGGTCGTCGACGAGGAGTTCCTGCAGGCGCTGGAGTACGGCATGCCCCCGACGGGCGGCATGGGCATGGGCATCGACCGGATGCTGATCATGTTCACCGGCGAGACCATCAGGGAGACACTCCTCTTCCCGATGGTCCGGCCGGATTGACGCGCTCTCCAGCCTGAAGGCTGGAGACTCAGCCTGTGCCGAGCATGCGGCACTTCTGCAGCTTCCTGCTTCGCCGCAAACCGCCAGGAGAACCCCTGGCCTTACGCCTGCTCCACAGGCTTTTACCCCTTGCGGGGACGTTCCCGCCCGCCCGGCGGTACCTGACCGTATCGTCCTCGCATGCGGATAATGCCCGGTCCAGGTGCCACGCCGGGACGAAGGCCGACGCACTGCGCCGCATCCAGGTAGCGGGCCCTCCAAGCGTTAGCCCACGATCCGGACCGCGCCGACGTAGAAGGCCCACATGACCGGCTGGACCTGCACGACCTCGCCGAAGTCGGGTGCGTCCACCATCAGGTCGTTGCCGAGATACAGCCCCACGTGGCCGATGTCCGGGTAGAAGAACACCAGGTCACCAGGCTGAAGCTGGTTGCGGCCGACGTGGATGCCCATGTCCCACTGGTCGCCGGTGAAGTGCGGCAGGCTGATGCCGACCTGAGCGTAGGCCCACATGACCAGTCCGGAGCAGTCGAAAGCATGCGGGCCCGCGGCACCCCAGACGTAGGGTGAGCCGCGCCGGCTCAGCGCCCAGCGCACCGCCTGCGCGCCGATCGTGTTGGCGGTCGGGATGCTGACGTTGGGGTAGTTGCCGGTCTGGTTGAAGACCTGCATGGCCTTCTTGAACACCGAGCTGTTCAAGGTGCTGATCTTGCTTTGCGCCTGCCGCCGCTTGCTGGCCATCTCCGCGGTGAGCTGCTCGGCGCGCTTGGTCTGCTGCTCGGCGCTCTCCCGCGCCCGCTGGGCGGCGGCCACGCCCTGGGCGATCTGGCTGACCTGGTCACCGTTCTCCTGCTGCAGGACCTGCATGAACGCGGCCCGGCTGATCAGCGTCTCCGGCGTGCTCGTCGTCAGCACTTCCAGCGGGGTGGCCAAGCCGCCGTTCATATAGCTCTGCGCCGCGAGCTGGCCTACGGCGAGCTTCCCGGCCCCGAGCTGGGAAAGGTCCTGGCCGTAGGTCCGCGCGGCGACCTTGGCCTCGGTACGCGCCTGGTCGAGCTGGATACGCAGCCCGTTGTACTGCTCGTTCAGGCTGTTGATCTGGTTGGACAGCACCCTGGCCCGCGCCACCAGATCCTTCAGGCTGGGCGCGGGCTGGCCCGGCGCGGCGCCCCCGATGCCGCCGGGCAGGACGAGGCTGAACAGCGCGGCTGCGCCTATCACGGTAACCACGCGCCCCCAGGCCCGGCCGGACCTGCGGGGAGCCTTTCGTGGACCACTTGGTACGTACCTGCGGGGACGCAAGTGCTCCACCCGGTCTCCTCTCCTCAGCGAACCGCCGCTCGCGCAGGCCCGCAGGCCGTGCAGCCAGGAGCGCGATCAGCGTGGTTGCGGGCGCCGCAAGGTAATGGGGCCTGCGGGGGGGCCACCAACCGGAACGAGTGAATCTTTGCATAGCGCCGGGGCGGTGGGTGGCCTGGTCTGCACAAGCGGGCCCCCCTTAGGGGATCCAGGTAGGCCGGCGGCGAATTAGTCTGGCACGTTCTCCCAGGTCGCAGGCTCGATACCGGTGAAGGAACGGGTGTGATATGCCCGTGATATGCCGTAGGGTGCGGCGCGATGGACTACATGATCAGGCGGGCGCGGACCCAGGATGTGCGGGCGATCGCCGGGCTGGTGAACACCAACGTCGAGTCCCGCCGGCTGCTCGGCAAGGCCACCGTGACGCTCTATGAGGACGTGCCGGAGTTCTGGGTGGCCGAACGTGCCGCCGACGGTGTGGTCGTCGGGTGCGGGGCCCTGCACGTGATGTGGGAGGACCTGGCCGAGATCCGGACGGTCGCGGTCCACCCGGACTGCCAGGGCCACGGGATCGGCCACCGCTTGGTGGGCAAGTTGCTCGGCAGCGCCAGGGAAGTGGGCGTGCGGCGGGTGTTCGTGCTGACGTTCGCCACCGGGTTCTTCGGCCGGCACGGCTTCGCCGAGATCCACGGGACTCCGGTCTCGCATGAGGTCTACGCCGAGCTGCTCCGTTCCTACGACGAAGGCGTCGCCGAGTTCCTTGACCTCGACCGGGTCAAGCCCAACACCCTCGGCAACCATCGCATGCTGCTGCACCTTTAACTTTGCCTCCCGCGCGGGACGTCGTGCCGGAGGGCGCAGGCCAGCAGCGCGCTTGGTCGTGCCGGAGGCGCGCCGACAAGCAGCGCGGGCGGCGGTCCTCGCCGCCGGGACACACGTCGTGCCGGAGGCGCGCTAGCAAGCACTGCGGCGCCCGGGGCTGCGTCGTGCCGGAGGCGCGCCAGCTAGCACTGTGCGGCGTTCGGCCCGGCACCTGCGGCTGTCCCTGACCCACGTACGGCTGAGTTCCTATGGTCGGTGAGGGCGGCCGCCGCCCCTGCTCCCCTCAGCGTCACAGCAGGCGGGGCTGGGTCACCACGGGCCGGCGGGGACGCGGCAGTGCCGCGGGACGGTCCAGGAGCCGTGGATCGATCGAGGTGAGGAACGGCGAGGGACCGGTATCGGCCACCGTCGCGTGCTTGCGGCGCCTGGCCGCACAGGTGAGGAACAGGTGCGTCCTGGCGCGCGTCATCGCGACGAACAGCAGTCGCCGCTCCTCGGCGAGGTCCGGGCCCCTCGGATCGCTGCCGGGCAGCCAGAGCGGCACCAGGCCCCGCTCGCACCCGGCCACGAAGACCACGCTGAACTCCAGCCCCTTGGCGGCGTGCATGGTCAGCAGGGCGACCGCGTCGGCCCGGGGGTCCAGGGCGTCGGCCTCGGCGCCGAGGGCGATCTCGGTCAGGAACCGGTCGAAGTCCGCGCCGCACCGGTCGGCCAGCGGGGCCAGTACTTCCCCGGCGGCCAGCACGTCCACCGCGGCCGCCCGGGCGCCGGACGTCCGCCGACCCTGGGCGCGGGCGGCGAGCCCGTGCACGGCGGCCTTCAACTGTGCGGACACGTTGGGGCCGGGTGCGCCCTCGGCGGCCTGGGCGTGCCCGGGCGAGCTCCCGGGGAGGTCGCGCATCTCCCGCAGGATGTCGGGGACGGCGGTCCGCCGGCTGAGCAGGTCGTGTGAGCGCTTCTGGAACGGCAGCCCGGCCCGGGTCAGTGCCTGGCCGAGGGCTGTGGCCTGGGCGTCGGTGCGGTAAAGCACGGCCATGTCGGCCAGCGCCACTTTCCCGCCGGCATGCCCATCGGCCCGCCCGCTGTCCAGCGAATGGAACGACGCCCCGCCCAACAGCCGGTCGATGGCCTTCGCGATCCACGCCGCCTCGGCCTGCTCGGTGGCGGCCTCATGGACGGTGATCCGGTGAGCGGCGGCCGGGCCCGCCCGGCCCGTGCCTTCCTCGGCCGCCACCGCGTGCAGGCGCCGGTCCGGCACCAGCGTCGTCGGCGCCACGGCCTGCATCGCACCGGACACGATGACCGGCGACGACCGGTAGTTGCGGGTCAGCGCGATGGTCCTGGCTCCCGGGTAGTCCCGCTCGAAGCTCAGGAAGAAACCCACATCCGCGCCGCGGAAGCCGTAGATCGCCTGATCCGGGTCACCGATCACGGCCAGCCCGCTGCCGTCGCCCGCCAGTAGCCGCAGCAGCGCGTACTGGTCGGCGTCGGTGTCCTGGTACTCGTCCACGCTGATGGAGCGCCATCGCGCCCGCAGCGCCGCCACCAGGTCCGGTGCCTCCTGCAGCAGCGCCAGCGTGAGGCTGATCAGGCCGTCGAAGTCCACCATGCCCCGAGAGGCGAGCAGCCCGGCGAACTCGCCCGCCACCGCGGGATCGCGGGATGCCTCGGCGACCAGGCGCCGCCCCGCAGCCGCCGACCCGGCCTCCGTCACCGCTACCGCCAGCTTGGCCCGGTCATCGGCCACGGTGAAGCCGGGATCCAGGCCGGCCCGTTCGCCGTGCTCACGGAGGATCGCCAGGCCGAGCCCGTGAAAGGTGGTGATCATCAGCCGGCGGGCCTGGCCGGGCAGCAGCGCCGCGAGCCGCTCGCGCATCTCCGCCGCCGCGCGGCGGGTGAAGGTGAGCGCCAGGCAAGCCTCCGGCGCCAGGCCGCGCTCGGCAACCAGGACGGCGATCCGGTGCGTAAGCGTGCGCGTTTTGCCCGTCCCAGGGCCCGCGAGGATCGTCAGCGGCCCGGCGGCCAGCGCAGCTTCCCGCTGGCCGGGATCCAGGCCCGCCAGCAACCCGCCGGACGGCTCTTCCTCATGCCGGGCCGCCGGTGCCTCCTCGCCGAATCCGGTCCGGCCGCCGCAAGCCCCGGCTACCCCCGTCGGCCCGGTCGTCGTCGGCGCGCCTGGCGGCGCCTCTTCACTGACCGCGGGCGCCGGAACATCGAGCAGTTCCTCCCGGCTGGCCGCGGGCGCCGGAACATCGAGCAGTTCGCCCTTGCTGGCCGCCGGCGCCGGGACGTCGAAGAGCGCCTCCGTTTCGGCCAGCTCCTCCGGGCGGAACAGCCGGATCACCCCGTACTCCCCGTCGTAACCCGCTTCCTTGATCACCTCGCCGTTGCGGAGCCGGGCGATGGCCTCGGCGACCAAGCCGCCGGCGGTGCGGCGGATATCAGCGGTGTCGGAATCGCAGAGGATGTGCAATTCCGGGCCGAGGGCTGCGGCCAAGCGGTCCACTTCCATGGCGACCCGCTTGCTCTGCCGGCCGGTGCCACGGATCTCACCGATGATCTCGGGCAGCGAGACCAGGTTGGCTGACGCCGCTGCTCCGGGCGGCCGGTACCCTTCCGGGCGGTCCGCGAGTTCCGCCACCCGGTGCAGCACGCCAACCGTTTGCGGCTTTCCGCATTTCGGGCAGATACCCGCGTGGCGAACGCTCTCGGCGGGGAAGAGGCGCACTCCGCACTTGCGATGGCCATCTAGGTGGTAACGGCCGCCTTCGGGAAAGAAGTTCAGCGTTCCGGCAAGCCCCTGGCCTGTACGCAACGCACGCAACATCGCAAAGTAGTCGAGTGGCGTGCTGAACGTAGTTGCCTCCCGGCCGATCATGGGCGGCGAATGCGCATCGGAGTTGCTCACAAGCTGGTAGTGGTCAAGTGCGGAGCAAATCCAGTTCATCGGCGGGTCAGAGGAGAGCCCCGTCTCCACGGCGAAGACATGTTCGGCTAGGTCGCGGTAACAGTCGGGTACCGCGTCGAACCCGGACTTCGACCCAAGAACGGCGAACCACGGTGTCCAGATGTGAGCTGGAATGAGGAAGCACCCCGGGCCTGCGTTCAGCGTAATTTCCAAGAGGTCACGGGAGTCCAGGCCGAGGATTGGCCGGCCATCGGAAGCCAGGTTGCCCACCTTGGCCAGCGCCGCGGTGATGGCGCCGGCGGCTTCGAACGTCGGGGCGTAGAGCAGATGGTGGACCTTCCTCGTCGCACTGTCGTGCTTGTAAATGGTGGAGATCTCGGTGGATAGCAGGAAACGGATATCCGCTGGGCAGCTTGGCGGCAGCGTGCGGCTGAGCCGGGCCGCCAGCTCTGGCCGCAGCCGGAACAGGCCCGGTTCGGCGGGAACCAGTGACTCGGCGAGCTGGACCGCCCACGCGGGATGGGTGAAATCGCCGGTGCCCACGACGGTGACCCCTTTCCGGGCCGCCCACCAGGCAAGGTGCGGAATCTCGGAGTCTTTGCTGCAGGCGCGGGAGAACCGCGAGTGGACATGCAGGTCCGCGTGGAACACGCCGCCTGATCCTGCCACGCGCGCGGGTCCGGCGCAGGCGTCTGGCGCGGCCTGCCGGTTAGTCATGGACGGGGCCGTGGCCGGGGTCCTTCCTCGCGCCTGTCCGCGGCGGGCAGGCGTATCGCGGCCGAGGGTCGGTAGCGCACCACGCCCGGTCATGAGTAACAATGCCAGAAGAGGCATCGGAGCAGCGAAAGAGGAGGCGCCGGCATGATCGCTGATCTGGAGGCGCTGACACCGCCGCTGATCATGGCGGCCGCGTTCCTGTTCGGGCTTGTCTTCTTCTTGCGCCGGCAGTTGGGCCCCCGGCACCGGGAGGCAGAAGACCTTGATGAGGCCGATATTCGGGACAGCACTTCGAATGCCGATCCCGGTGATGCCAAGCATGGCCCATCCACGGACCAGCATAAGGTATAGGCTGCATCACGCCGAACAGCCGATAGGTCGGGCTACGATCGAAGGTGCTGCTCGTTGGATGCCGCTTAGGTATCGATTACGGAGAGTTACGCTAATCACTCGCCCTGCTTCAAGTGCTTGCCGTCATGAGCAACTTGCGGTGGCTGAATGTTCTTGATCTGAATTGCTAAAGACAACGGGCTTGGTATATTGTTCGTCAGCCTATTAACTGTCCCCAGCAGAAGGGCTGGCCCCATGGCACAGAAGACGGTGGTGACGGTCGTGTGTGACCTTCCCCACGACGGTGAGGTCGAGGGAACCGAGACGGTTTCGTTCGCCTTTGACGGCACCGCCTATGAGATTGATGTATGCGCCACGCATGCCAAGGATCTGCGCGAGAAGTTCGGTAAGTACGTTGAGCACGCCCGTCGTGTCGCCGGTGGTGGCGGTGGCCGCCGCCGCCGCTCACGCAGCGGACCGGGCCGCGAGCGCAGTTCGGAAATTAGGGCATGGGCGAAGCAGCGCGGCCACAAGGTCAGCGAGCGCGGCCGCATTCCGGCGGCGATCATCGCTGAGTATGAGTCTTCGCACTAACTGGTTGACCGGGGCGGCCCGCAGCCGAACTGCGGACGGGTGCCCATATTGCTACCCCGCCGTTAGTACCGCATGCGGGCCATAGCCCCGTTCTCGTTCCCCCGCCTCCCCTGCCCCAGACATAACGATCCCGGCCCTCAGGAAGCCGGCCGGCGACCCGCCAGATCTGGTGCCATCTCACCGCCGCCGCGGCGTTCGCTTCGGGCGTAGCAGGGAACAGTCGCCTTCTCGACCGGGTTGGATGGGATGAACGCCTCCTGCCTGGGAACGTCTTAGGCACGACCTATCGTGCACAGCGTCGTCTAGGCATGGGGCTACCATGCGGAAGGACAGGGGCCGGACATCGGGGCCTCCCCGGCCGCTTGTGTGAGGGAGCAACGAGATGTTCGAGAGGTTCACCGACCGGGCGCGGCGGGTTGTGGTCTTGGCGCAAGAAGAGGCCAGGATGCTCAACCACAACTACATCGGCACCGAGCACATCCTGCTGGGCCTGATCCACGAGGGCGAGGGTGTCGCGGCCAAGGCGCTGGAGTCGCTGGGGATCAGCCTGGA
>Ga0070706_100007706_pt1 | contig 10065 bp, 11 predicted proteins | sample KBSK5501metaG_FD_65476 | JGI IMG/M metagenome (GOLD analysis project Ga0070706, IMG submission 65476) | Corn, switchgrass and miscanthus rhizosphere microbial communities from Kellogg Biological Station, Michigan, USA - KBS K5-50-1 metaG | ecosystem: Host-associated > Plants > Roots >... | reverse complement strand
TGTTGTTGCTCGTCCCGCCGCGGCCGGCCTGGGCGCGTCCGGCGCGCGTGCTGATCCTGGCGGTCGCCTACGCGCTCGTGATCGCCGTCGCGGTCGGGCTGATCGGCCTGCGGTGGCATTACTTCACCGACACCGTGGCCGGTGCCGCGGTCGGCGTCGGGACCGTGTGCGGGCTGGCGTTGATCCTGGACTCGCGGTTCATCAGGCGGCTGCTGACGCTGGGGAAACGCGTCGGCGATCCCTCCGGGCGGCCCGGGCCCTCAGGGCGCGAGTACCCCGAGAGATTGCGTTAGAACAAACGACCCGGAGGGCGCGCGAACCTGCATGCGGCGGTTCTGCGCGCTGGTCGGGCTCTGCGACGGCGAGCCGGCCAGCCCGGCCGAGGCGGCGAGGCTCGAGGTCGACTGGGTCGCCGAGGGATGCCAGCCAGCCCGCTGCTGCCCGCTCGAGCGCGCCGCGCTTGTCCGCTGCTACGCGGCGCTGCTGGCCGCGGTCCACCACTGAGCTGGGCTGTTGACTTCAAGTCAGCTTGAGGGATTAGCGTCCGGGTCAGATCATTCCCTGACGCATGGGGAGGCAGGCGTGAGCGACTGGGTGCGCGCTGCGGCCATGGCCGACATCAGAGCGGGCGGCGCCAAGTCGTTCGCGTACCTGGACAAGCGGATCGCGCTGTTCCGCACGCAGGGCGGCGTGTTCGCGTGCGACAACCGCTGCCCGCACCAGGGCTACGCGCTGGTGCGCGGCGACGTCAGGGACGGCGTGCTGACCTGCGCCTGGCACAACTGGAAGTTCGAACTCGGCACCGGCGCCTGCCGGCACGGCGGCGAGAACATCAGGACATACCCGGTGCAGGTGCGCGACGGCCAGGTGTTCGTGGACGTGACCGACCCGGCGGCGGAGGTGATCAGGCCCGAGCTGTTCGCGAGCCTGAACGCGGCCATGGACGACCTCGACATCGGCCGGGTGGCGCGGGACGCGATGCGGCTGCAGCGGATCGGCACGCCGCTGGCCGACGTGGTCCGCGAGGGCGTCAGGTACGCCGCGCGGCGCGCCGAGTACGGCTGGGACCACTCACTGGCCACGCTGACCGACTGCCTGCGGATGAGCCAGTTCTTCGCTGAGTCGTTGCGCGCGCTGCCGGTGATCCAGGGGCTGTCGGTCGCCGCGGAAGACCAGGTCCGCCGGCCGGCCAGGCCGCGGCCCGATCCTGTCGACCCGGTGGCGGCGTACGGCTCGATCGACGCGGCGTTGAGCGCGTACCCGGTTCTCGTGGACGAGGAGCGGGCCTGTGAGGCCGAGGCGCTGCTGCGCGGGCTGGTGGCGGCGCAGGTCCCGCCCGCCGTGCTGCGGCACACGCTGCTGACCGCGGTGACCGATCACTTCCTCGCGTACGGCCATTCGATGATCTTCGTGCAAAAGGCGTTCGAGATGCTTGACCAGATCGGCTGGCAGGAGGCCGACACCGTGCTGTCGCCGCTGGTGCCCGAGCAGATCTGGGGCACCAGGTACGACAAGCTGCCGTACATGCGCAAGTTCCTGCGCGCCTGGGAGGCGGCCGAGCCCGACCTGGAGTCCCTGGCGCGCCGCGGCGCCGGCGGGGGCAACGGCAGCGGCCCGGCCGGTGGCGGCGCCGGGGGTCGAGGTCAGGGTCGGGCCGGCGGCGCAGGCTTCGGGTTCGACGAGGCTGGCTACCGGCGGGCGCTGACCGACGGCTGGCCCGAGGACGCGGCGACGGCGCTGATCGGCGCGCTCGAGGGCGGCGCTGCGGTGCGCGGCGTGATCGACGCCACCGGCCGGGCCGCGGCCGAGCGGTTGGCCAGGTTCGACATCGACCTGGACCTGGACGACACCAACGAGTGGGGCTGGCTCGACGTCACGCACACGCTGACGTACCTGAACGCGCTGCGCTGGGCCTGGTCGGCGGACCCGTCGCCGCAGGTGCTGCGCGGGCTGTTCCACGCGGCGTGGTTCGTCCAGTGGACCGGCCAGTTCGACGATCCATCGCCGGGAGCGCGCGAGGGACGGCCGCGGCCGCACCAGACCGACGACGCGTCACAGCTGCACCGGGCCATCGTCCGGCGCGACCCGGAGGCGGCCACCGCGCTGGCTGGCGGGTACACCGGGCCGCGGGAGGAGCTCGAGCGGTCGCTCATCCAGGCCGCGGCCGAGGACCACTCGGTGTCGCCGATCATGGTCGCGCACGTGGTCAAGACCGCGCGGGCGGCGGTGGACGAGTCCAGGGCGCTGGGCGATGGCCCGACGGCCGCGGAACCCATCGCGGCGGCGGCGAGGTTCCTCGCCTCGCCGAAGCGCGAGCGGTTCGTCTACCAGTCGACCCTGGAGGCGATCACAGTGCTGAAGGGCGTACCCAAGCCCGAGTCCGACCAGGTCAGGGTCGTCGGCCTGATCGGTCAAGGCGGATCCTGAGCGTGCGGCCGCAGCTCCGGCGCGGCTGCACAGAATCGGGAATGAGCGGCCGGCCAGGGAATCGGAGGAGTCCGGGATGAGCGTGGCGCTGAATCACACCATAATCGCGTGCCGTGACCAGCAGCGGTCGGCCGCGTTCCTCACCGAGATCCTCGGCCTGCCCGCCGCGACCAGGTTCGCGCGGTTCCTGGTCGTCGAGACCGACAACGGCGTTTCGCTCGACTTCGCCGAGACCGAGTCCGCCATTACCACCCAGCACTATGCGTTCCTGACCGGCGAGGACGAGTTCGACGTCATCTTCGGCCGGATCACCGACCGCGGCATTCAGTACTGGGCCGACCCCGGGCGCAGCAGGCCCGGCGAGATCAACCGCAATGACGGCGGCCGCGGGGTTTACTTCGCCGATCCCGACGGGCACCTGATGGAGGTCATCACCCGCCCGTACGGCAGCGGTAGCTCGTAGCCCGCCCGCAAGCCCGGCGACGCCAAGCCGTCCAGCGCGAGCTCGTGCCGTGGCGCGCCACCCGCTGGCGGCGTCGCCCGCGGGTCGCGACGACGGGTCTCCCGGCGTAATCTCCCTGTCGCACTGGGTAATTCTGTCGGAACATTCAGTTATCGCTCCGAGACGGTGAGTTACCTGTTACGTTGTGGCCTTCGTGAGAAATGGTCATCTCCGCTGATCCGCGAGGAACTCACCATGAGCCTGAGACGCCGCTCTGTGCTGCTAAGAGTTGCCCTGCTTGTCTTAGTGCCGCTGGTATTCCTGGTCGGGATCTTCACGTACTCGATCACCACGTCGGCGCGAAGCGCGCTGGCGCTGATCCGGTCGAAGGTAATGGTCGAAGACCTTGGCCAGCCCGTGGCGGTCCTGCAGCGCGCGCTCACTCATGAGCGCGCGCAGGTGAATATCTACTACGCCAGCCCGACGTCGGAGACCCTTGCCGTGCTGCGGGGCCGGCAGGCGATCACCGAGCGCGCCGCAGCGTCCTTCTCGGCGGCGGCGCGCTCGGCACCCGTCAGGGACAGCGCGTCCCCCGCGGGGCGAGGCGCGATCGCTGTGCTAGGCCGGCAACTCGCTGGGCTGCCGGCCCTGCGAGCCAAGATCACGAGCATGTCGATGAGCGGCCAGGACGCCTTCGCCGCCTACAACGGCATGGTCGCCGCGAGCTACAAGGTGCTTGAGCAGGCCATCCGCCAGGAAGGCCCGTCCACGCACGTGCTGCCCGCGATCGCCGTCATCGAGCTGGCGATATCGAAGGAGTACCTCCAGCAGGAGAGCGCGCTGCTGGACGGCGACTTCGCGGCGCACGCATTCCCGGCCAGCGCGCATCAGGCCTTCGTGAGCCTCGTCGGCGCGCACCGGCTCCTGTACGAACAGAGCTACTCCTACCTCAGCCCGCAGGACCGCCGGCAGCTGAACCACGACCTCAGCCCGCGCGCCGCACGGACCCTGGCGATGCTCGAGAACAGGCTCGTCGCCAGCAGCGCGCGGCACAGCGCTCCGGCCGTCAGCGAGCGGTCATGGAACGACACGGTCGCCGTCGTCAGCTCTCAGATCCAGCGGGCGGTCGGGCAGGCCGAGGCGCGACTGGTGTCGAACGCCAGGTCGCAGGCGAACGCCGAGCTCCGCGATCTGTACCTGGAAGGCGGCATCGGGCTGGCCGCGGTCATTCTGTCGCTGGCGCTGTCCTGGTGGATCGCGTTCAAGCTGGTGCGCCAGCTTCGCGGGCTGCGGGACTCCGCGCTGGACATGGCGACGGTCCGCCTGCCCGACGTGGTGCGCAGGCTGCGGGCCGGCGAGGAGGTGGACGTCACCGCCCAGGTACCGCTGCTGCGCGCGGGGCCTGATGAGATCGGCCAGGTCAAGGCGGCCTTCAATGCCGCTCAGCACACGGCAGTCGAGGCGGCGGTTGACGAGGCGAGGGTGCGGCGCGGCATCAACGACGTGTTCAGGAACCTGGCCAGGCGGAGCCAGTCGCTGCTCGAACGGCAGATGACGCTGCTCGACTCGCTGGAGCGGCGGGCGGTCGAGCCCGACGATCTCGAAGGCCTGTTCCGCATGGATCACCTGGCCACTCGCATGCGCCGGCACGCCTAGAGCTTGATCGTGCTCGCGGGCGATGCGCCCAGGCGGCTATTCCGCGACCCCGTGCCGTTCGTCGACGTGCTGCGCGCCGCCGCGGCCGAGGTCGAGGACTACACCAGGATCAGGGTGATCTGCCGGAGTTCGGCGTCGCTGGCCGGGCCTGCGGTGGCCGACGTGATCCACATGCTCGCCGAGTTCGCGGAGAACGCGGCGATCTTCTCCCCGGGCAGCGCCGATGTCGGCATCACGGGCGACGTGGTCGCGAACGGCTTCGCCGTCGACATCGAGGACCGCGGGCCAGGGATGACCGATGAGGAGATCGCCGCTGCCAACGCCACACTGACTTACCCGCCGGTGTTCGACCTGGCAGGGTCGGACCGGCTCGGGCTGTTCGTGGCGGCGCAGCTCGCCAAGAGGCACGGGATTCGGGTGACGCTGCGTTCGTCGCCGTACGGCGGCATCACGGCCATCGTGCTGATACCGCGGAACCTGGTGGCTCAGGCCGACGCGATCGACGCGTCGACGGTACCCGCCCCGGCCGGCCTGGCTCCTGATGGCGCCGTGCCGGATGATCCGGGGCCGCTCGGTCACTGGCCTGCCGATCCGGGGAACGGCGCAGGCCGGTCAAGGCCGACCCGCGACGCCGCGTTCGCCGGGCTCCCGCAGATCGGCCCGCGCGCGAACGGAACCGGCGCGCGATCGGACTGGGCGCGGTGGGATCAGGCCGGCGTCGTGACCCTTGACGGCACCGGGGTTCCTGAAGCCGAAGCCGGAGGCGGCTCCGCATGGGACACCGTCGTGCCCGCCCCGGCGGGCGAGCCGGACCTGGCCACCACGGCTCCGGTAGCAACAGAGAGCGGCCTGCCGCAGCGGCAGCGCCAGGCCAGCCTGGCGCCGCAGCTGCGCGGACCGGCAAGCGCCCCGGTGCCCGACGATCCGGCGGCCCGGTCGCCCGAGGCGGCGCGCGGCGTCATGTCGGCATTCCGCAGCGGCTGGCGGCGGGGCACGTCATCGGCCGGCAACGAGCAGCCCGGCGGCGTGCGGCCGGGCGACGGATGGACAGCGCTGACCGGACAGGCCGGCGGGATGACCGAACAGACCGGGCAGGTCGGCGGCGACCGCCCGCCGGACGAGGGGGACCGCCGATGACTGATGCAGACGTAACCAGGCAGCCGGGGCAGCGCGCCGTCGGCACCGACAGCTATCTCGACTGGCTGCTCGAGGACCTCGTTGCCCGCACGGCGCACGTGCAGAACGCGGTCATCCTGTCCAGGGACGGCCTGACCGTCGGCGCCACCGCCACGCTCGGACGCGAGAACTCGGATCACCTGTCGGCCCTTGCCGCTGGCCTGCAGAGCCTGGCCCGCGGCGGCGCGGCGCTCTTCGGCTCAGGGGATGTCCGGCAGACGGTCATCGAAATGGACAAGGGCTTCCTGTTCGTCACGGCCGCAGGGGAAGGCAGCTGCCTCGCGGTGCTCGCCGATTCTGAGGCCGACGTCGGCCTGGTCGCCTACGACATGGCACGGCTGGTCAAGCAGGTGGGACGTCAGATGGTGGTAGCCGGCAGGCCGGTGCCTGAACCTGGCGAGACGGTGTGACCGTTGCTGCGGAGCGGGCTGAATATCGGCCGCCAAGCAAGGGCCCTGGCCCCGTGTTGCGGCCCTACATGCTCGTCCGCGGCCGGACCAGGCCGACGGGGGAGTGGCTCGACGTCATCTCGATGGTGTGCGCCCAGCGGGTGCCGACCGCCGAGCCTGAGGATCTGGAGCCTGAGCATCTGGCGGTAATCCGGCACTGCCGGGGCGCGAAGTCCGTTGCCGACCTGGCCTCCGCGCTTGACCTGCCGCTGGCCGTGATCCGCATCCTCGTCGCGGACCTGCGCGAGCGCGGCCTGGTGAGAGTCAGGCGTCCCCGGTCTGAGGGGGTGGCCGACATCAGGCTGTTGCGAGAGGTTGCCGATGGCCTTCGACGACTGTGAGGTGGTCGTGCCGATCGGCGGCGGCGCCCGGCTGGCCGATGACGACTTCGAGACCGCGCCGGATGCGGTGAAGATACTGGTCGCGGGCGGGTTCGGCGTCGGCAAGACCACGCTGGTCGGGGCGCTGACCGAGATCAGGCCGCTCAGGACGGAGGAAGGACTCAGCGGCCCTGGCGCGCAGGTCGACGTCCTCACCGGTGCGGAAGGCAAGCGGACGACGACCGTGGCGATGGATTTCGGCCGCATCACGATCAGCGAGAAGCTCGTGGTCTACCTGTTCGGCACCCCGGGCCAGAAGCGGTTCTGGTTCATGTGGGACGACCTGTCGCGCGGTGCGCTCGGAGCCGTGGTGCTGGCGGACACCAGGCGGCTGGCCGACTGCTTTCCGTGCATCGACTACTTCGAGCACCGCGGCAGGCCGTTCATCGTCGCGCTCAACTGCTTCGACGGAGCCAGCCGCCACGACGAGGGCGAGGTACGGCGCGCGCTGGACCTCGAGCCGAGCGTGCCGATCGTCATGTGCGACGCGCGGGAGCGGGTGTCGTGCCGCGATGCCCTGGTCAAGCTCGTTGACCACGCGATCGACCAGATCTCGTGATCGCCCGGGCAGCGGGGCAGTAGGCCCACCGGGGGCAGCGGGCTCAACGGGTAGCGCGGCGCCCGGCGCCGTCGAGTTGTCAGCGGTCGGCGTCCGCGTGCCGTACAGTCCACTGCGCGTACGTCGTGGCGGGGCGGCCGATGAGCTTCTCGAGGTCGGGTGCCATGTCGGCCGTCTTCCCGACGGCCTGCGCCCAGTTCCGCAGCACGTCCTCCACGACCGGCGCCGGGAAGCGCTGCGCGGCGAACTGCCTGAAGGTGCCCGGGTGACAACTCCTGGAAGCGCACCGGCTTGTTGATCGCCGTGCCGATGGCGGCGGCCTGCTGGATCTGGGTGAGTGACTCCTGGCCGGTCAGGTAGTAGGTCCGTCCGTTGTGGCCGGGGTCGAGCAGGGTTCGCGCCGCTGCCGCGGCGATGTCCTGCTCGGCGATCAGCGTGGTGGCGGCCTGGCCGTAGCGGGCACGGACCACTCCATCGGCGCGGACGTCGGCGGCCCAGGCCAGGGTGCTGGCGGCGAACCCGCCGCACCGCAGGATCGTCCAGGCGATCCCCGAGGCCTCGACGGCGTCCTCCGCCATCTTGTGCTGTGCGCCTATGGCATGGACCTGCTCGCCCTGGTCCCGCACGGTCGTGGAAGAGAGCAGGACGATCTTGCCCACGCCCGCGTCGCGGGCGGCGGCCGGCCGGCCGCTGCGGGGTCGCCGTCAGCACCCGGACCTGGGCGCCATCGTCAACCAGCGCGGCGACGAGCGGGCGGCCGACGTTACCTGTTGCTGGCGGCACCTTAGCTCAGGGGTTCCCGCAAGGCGGCCGCGGGGATGATATCCGCCTGAGCTGGCAGTCGACGGGGGGAACTTATGGCGAACTATGCGATCTTCTTTTCGTACTCAAGCGACGCCTGGGCACGGATGATCAGAAGCCCTGGCGACCGGACGGCCGCGGCACGGCTGCTCGCCAGGTCGATGGGCGGCTCCCTCGAGTGCATGTACTGGATGTTCGGCGCTCACGACGGGCTGGCGATCGTGGACACGCCGGACGCGGTCAGCGTTGCCGCGATGAGCGTCGCGACCGGAAGCTCGGGCTCGTTCAAGCACGTGGAGACGCACGAGCTGCTCACCCAGGAGCAGCTCAGCGAGGTACTGGCGCGCGCCAAGGACGCGGCACAGGTGTTCCAGGCGCCCGGCGAGCAGGGCTAACCGCCGGGCCGAGCTGCAGGTTTGCTCATCTGCGAGCCAGATCCATGATCCCGGACGATTTTCGACGTATCTGCACAAAATAGTCCGTGATCATGGTCGGCGGGCCTGGACCCCTTGTCCAGCAACATCCTTGGCACATCGACGTTCGCCCACACCCGGGTTCGTGAACATCGACGTGCCGCTGCCGTTCGCGCGCGAACAGCAGCGGCACATCAATGTCGCGAATCGCACGCGCACACGGACATCGATGTGCCATCGCGGTTCAGCCGTCGATGAGTGCCTTGCCGCTGCTCGCCAGCGTGTCCGGCCTGTTACCCGCGAGCCAGGCGACCAACCCGATCCCGAGGCATGGCCGCTCCGTTCGGTCTGCAGCAATGGGCATTCATCCGATTGCAGGCGAAGTAACGGCCGGCAGTTCACGCGGCGACGTCCTGATCAAGTCTGAGCCGTCGGCTCAGCTGGCCCGCCAGACGTATGTCGTCGCGTCGTGGTCGCCCACCGCCAGCAGCGACCCGTTGCTGCTGAAGCCGACAGCCCAGACCTGGCCCGCGCTGGGAAGGGACTGAATGGAATGGTCGGTGCTGAGGTTCCACAGGTAGGTGTTGCCGTTGACGTCGCCGGTCGCGAGCGTGCGGCCGTCGGGATTGAATGCCAGCGCCTCGACCGCGACGTGCGCGCCCGGGTCGGTCAGCACCGCGAGCTGGCCACCGGTGGCCACATTCCAGAGGTACGTCGACCCGTCGTAGGCGCCCGTTGCCAGAACGGTGCCCGCGGGGTTGAACGCCACCGACAGGATGTCGGAACCGTTCGGGGCAGTAAACGCCATGATCCTCGCCCTGGTCGACAGCTGCCACAGGTAGGTCGTGCCGTTGTAGTCGCCCGCCGCCAGGGTCTTCCCGTCCGGGCTGAAGGCCAGCGTGTCGACGCCGCGGGAATTGGGATCGGCCAGCACGGCGATCTGCTTCCCGGTGGTGACATTCCACAGGCAGGTCAGGCCGGCGCCGTCGCCAGTGGCGAGGATCTTCCCGTCCTGGCTGAAGGCTGCGGACTGGATCTGGGCCGACCCCGGGTCGGAGAGCGCCGCGCGCAGCGCCGCGGTGGCCGTATCCCACAGGTAGACGTGGCCGGAGACGTCGCCGGCCGCGAGGATGCGGCCGTCGGGGCCGAATGCGACGGCCTTCACCGGGCTCAGGCTGTTCGTCGAGATCGCGTCTTGCTGACGGCCGGTCACGGGATTCCACACGTGCACGACGCCGCTGTCGCCGGCCGTGGCGAGGCTCCCGAGGCTGCTGAAGGCCAGCGCGTTGACCCCCTTCGTCGTGCCCGCGGGGTCGAGTGTGCGCAGGAGGGCGAAATTCCTCGCGCTTGACGGGCGGGCGCCGTGACTCGACGTGCGCCCGCCGGGAGCGGATGAGTCACCGCCGCGCGCTCCGCGGCCTGCGGTGCCGTTGCCCCCCGAGGTGCGGCCCGCGGAGTTATTGCCGTGCGAGGTGATGACGAGGGCGCCGCCGACGATTCCGGCCGCGGCCAGCACGGTGAGTCCGACAAACAGCGCCGGCCAGCGGCGCGGCGCGCGCTCGGTGAGCGGGAGCGTGCCGTGATCGGTCGCGGCGGCGTGCGGCTGGAACGGCGGGGCAGGCGTCTGAACCTCAGGGACACGTGGCCGGGCCGCCGCGGCATTCGGCTGGGGGTGTCGCGGCCTCAGGCCTGGCCGGGGTGGGTGAGGCCGATGGCGGGAAGGCCGCGGCGGCCGGAGCCGGTGGCGGGAAGGCCGCGGCGG
>Ga0070706_100007705_pt1 | contig 10065 bp, 5 predicted proteins | sample KBSK5501metaG_FD_65476 | JGI IMG/M metagenome (GOLD analysis project Ga0070706, IMG submission 65476) | Corn, switchgrass and miscanthus rhizosphere microbial communities from Kellogg Biological Station, Michigan, USA - KBS K5-50-1 metaG | ecosystem: Host-associated > Plants > Roots >... | reverse complement strand
GACATGAACAGGTTGTTGAAGATCTCCAGCATCACCGGGTCGGCGGCGGCGCGCGCGGCCCGGCCCGAGGGCCGGACCGCCATGCGCGTCAGCAACAGGTCGCCGCGATCGGTCAGCTCGGCCTGCCAGCCGGGCTGCACGACGGTGGTGGCGAAGTCCTCGGTGATGAGCGCGGGCCCGCCGGTGCGCTGTCCCGGGCGCAGGTCGCGCCGCTTCAGCAGGCGCGCCTGGCGCCAGGCGCCGCCGGCGTGCATCCGGACGGTGGCCGGGTCGGCGCCCGCATCGCCGCCGCCCGGCCCTGACGCTCCGGCAGGTACGCCGTCAATCGCCCGCGAGGCAGCGGAGAGCTCCACCGAGACGGCCTCGGCGATCACCGCGCGGCCGCGCATGAGGAAGGAGAATTGCTGCCGGTAGGCGGACTCGAAATCGGCCATCATGACCGCGGCCTGGCCGATCGGCACGGCCAGCGCGGTGTCCGTGCCCTCGTACTTCAGGTGGGCGCGGCGCACGATCGCGGCCTGGGCGGGATCTGCTCCCTGCGCCGCGAGCTCGGCGCCCGCATCGGCCAGCAGGCGGGCCGCGACCGCGTCGAGCTCGGCCGGCAGGCTGTCGGTCAGCGGCGCCTCGACCGCGCGCTCGCGCATGGCCACCACGTCCGCGAGGCCCAGGCCGAGCGCCGACAGCACCCCGGCCAGCGGGTGGACGAGCACCTGGCTCATGCCGAGCGCGTCCGCCACGTCGCAGGCGTGCTGACCGCCCGCGCCGCCGAACGTCGCCAGCACGTACTTCGTCACGTCGTAACCGCGCTGCACCGAGATCTTCTTGATCGCGTTCGCCATGTTCGCGACCGCGATGTCAAGGAAGCCGGCGGCGACCTGCTCGGGCTCGGGCGTACTGCCCGTGGCGGCACCGATCTCGGCGGCAAGCGCGGCGAACGTGTCCGCGACGACCGCGGTGTCGAGCGACTGGTCGCCGGAGCGGCCGAACACGGCGGGAAAGTGATCGGGCCGGATCCTGCCGAGCATGACGTTCGCGTCGGTGACGGTCAGCGGGCCGCCCGCGCGGTAGGCGGCGGGCCCTGGGTCGGCGCCCGCCGAGTCGGGGCCCACCCGGTACCGGCTGCCGTCGAATGCCAGCACGGAGCCGCCGCCCGCGGCGACCGTGCGGATGCTCAGCATCGGCGCCCGTATCCGCACGCCGGCGACGTGGGTCTCGTACTGCCGCTCGAACTCCCCGGCGAAATGCGAGACGTCGGTGGACGTGCCGCCCATGTCGAACCCGATGACCTTGCCGAACCCCGCCGCCTGCGCGGTCCTCGCCATTCCGACGATGCCGCCGGCCGGGCCAGACAGGATCGCGTCCTTGCCGCGGAACAGCCGCGCTCCCGTCAGCCCGCCGTTGGACTGCATGAACTGCACGCGCGCGCCGTTCAGCTCGGCGGTGACCTGGTCGACGTACCTGGCGATGATCGGGGACAGGTAGGCGTCCACGACCGTCGTGTCGCCGCGGGAGACCAGCTTCATCAGCGGGCTGGTCGCGTGCGACTCGGAGACCTGGGTGAACCCGGCGTCGCTGGCGATCGCGCCGATCCGCCGCTCGTGGTCGGGATACCGGTAGCCGTGCATAAGCACGACCGCGACGCAGCGGAAGCCGTCGGCATGGGCGGCGGCAAGGTCGCGCGCGACGGCGTCCTCGTCGAGCGGGCGGATCACCTCGCCGTGCGCGCCGATCCGCTCGGCGGCCTCGATCACGCGCGAGTACAGCATCGGCGGCCGCCTGATCCGCCGCTCGAAGATCTTCGGCCGGTCCTGGTACGCGATCAGCAGGGCGTCCGCGAACCCGGCGGTGACGACCAGCACGGTCGGCGCACCCGTCCGCTCGAGCAGGGCGTTCGTCGCCACCGTGGTGCCCAGCCTGACCTCGGCGATCCGCTCGGCAGGCACCGGCTCGCCCGGCGCCACGCCGAGCAGGTGCCTGATCCCGGCAACGGCAGGGTCGGCGTACCTGCCAGGGTTCTCCGACAGCAGCTTGGTGGTGGCGAGCGTGCCGTCCGGCCGGCGCGCGACGACGTCGGTGAACGTCCCGCCCCTGTCGATCCAGAACTCCCAGCGCCCCGTTTCCGCCATGCCCCACAGTCTTCCGCAGCGTTACCCGTCCTGAGCGCGGCGCCGCGGTGTGCCCTGTGCGCGATCGCGCAGTGTCACCAACGCGAGCAGCGCGGCGCCGGCCAGCAGGCCGGCGGACAGGTACAGGGCGATGTGCAAGGCGGTCTCGAATGCCGAGTAGCCGGCCCGCAGCAGCTGGCCGATCAGCCCGCCGCCACCGCCGCCGCCGCCGGCGCCCCCGCCGCCACCGCCGCCGCCAAGCGCCAGGGCTCCGCCGCCGCCCGTCTCGACCACCTGGACGACCAGGGTCTGCAGGCTGGCCGGCAGGTGCAGCTGGGTCATCCGGGTGACCAGGCCCGACTTGAGCTCGGCGTCGACGAGCGCGCCGAGCACGACAACGCCGCCGACCGCGCCGATCTCCCTGCATGTGTTCGTGGCCGACGCGGCCATGCCTGATCGCTCGGCTGGCACCGCCCCGAGCACCGACGAGGTCACCGGCACGACGCAGGCCCCGAGACCGGCGCCCGCCAGCGCGAGCGCGGCCGCCAGCGGAACGTAGCCGGGATGCGGCCCGAGCGCAAGCCTGGTCGCGATCAGTCCGGCGGCGAACACCAGGCAGCCGGCGGTCAGCAGCCAGCGCGCCCCGGCGGCGGTCGTATGCCGGCCCGCAAGCAGCGACACGGCGATCATCACGGCCGTCATCGGCGCGAAGGCGGCGGCGATCCGGTACCCGGAGTACCCGGCGACCACCGCGAGGTACAGCGCGGTGAAGAAGAAGATCGCGAACGTCGCGAAGTAACAGCAGGCGGCGACCACGTTCGGCGTCGTGAACCGCGGCGCGCGCAGGAAGCGCAGGTCGAGCAGCGGGTGCGGGGTGCGCTGCTCCCAGCGCGCGAAGCCGGCCGCCGCCAGCGCGCTGACCCCGTACAGGGCGAGCACGCCCGGGGAGGTAAACCCGGCGCTCTCGCCGTCGATCACCGCGAACACCAGGGCGCCGAGCGCGCACGCGCCGAGCAGCGTGCCCGTCACGTCAACCCGGCCGGCCCTGGGATCGGCGCTCTCCGGCAGCGCCAGCGCCGCCGCCGCGAGCGCGGCCAGCCCGAACGTGACGTCGAACCAGAAGATCGCGCGCCAGCTCCACGCGCCGACCAGCATGCCGCCAAGCACCGGGCCGAGCGCCAGCGAGAATCCCGACACCGCCGCCCAGATCCCGAGCGCGCGGTTGCGGCTGCGCTCGTCGGCGTAGAGCTGCCTGATCATCGACAGCGTCCCTGGCTCGCTCGCCGCCGCGCCGAAGCCCATCACCGCGCGCCCGGCGACCAGGATCGCGATGCTGGGCGCCAGCGCCGACATCATCGCGCCGGCGCAGTAGACGCCGGCGCCGGCCAGCATCACCTTCTTGCGCCCGAACTCGTCGCCGACCATCCCGAACCCGAGCATGAACGCCGCGAAGGTCAGCGCGTACGCGCCGACCACCCATTGCAGCGACGACACCCCTGCCTGCAGGTCGGACCTGATGCTGGCGAGCGCGACGCTCACGACGGTGTTGTCGAGGAACGTCAGGAACATGAGCGTGCACAGGATCGCGAGCGCGACCGGCCGGCGGCGCCAGCCGGCGCCTGCGGCCCGCGCGGGCACCGCCACCGCGCCGGTCATCGCTAGGTTCCGCAGGCCGCGGGGAGCGCGTGCAACTTCTTGCCGTAGGCCTTGCGCAGCAGCCCGCAGAACGAGCTCGCGGCGACCAGCCAGCGCCCGCCCGAGTACACCGCGGTGCCCGACAGGTTCCTGGCGAGCGGCTTGCCGCCGAGCAGGATCGTGAAGGTGACGCCGGCCTTCCCCTGACCGGTCAGCGCGACCTTGCTGACCTTCGCCGATGCCGCGAGCACCAGGGCGCCGAGCGAGGTCTTCGCCTCGGACCTGACGAACGAAGCGAACTGCTGGCTGTCCTGCAGCAGCGTCAGCCGGCGCGGTATCGGGACCGCGCCATTGAAGAAGGTCTGCCACATCGCCTTGACGGCGGCCTGCGCCGCCTGGCCGGTGGCGGGCTGCGCCGACGTGGAGTGGCTGGGAGTGGGCGTGTGGCCGGCCGGCTGGCCGGACCCCGAGGAGCAGGCGGCAAGTGCCATGCACAGGGCCGCGGCGGCCAACCCCGGGCGCCAGCCCGGCCGGATGAAGCTCGTCATGGGGGAGATTCTGCCGCCCGGGGGGCCCAAACCCTACCCTTGCCGAAGATTTCTCCGATTGGGCAGGCCCGGCGGGGGAAGGTGACCGGTGCGTGGACTATCAGAGCACACGCGCGGAGGTACAGATGTCCCCGAAGAAGAGAACCGACGCCATCCGGGACACGGCCCGCCATGCGGCGGCGCAGGTCAAGCCGGCGGCGGCGCGAGCCAGGCCGCTCGCCAGGAACGCGGGCGCGGCGGCGCGCAGGCAGCTGCTCAGGACGCGTGCCTGGGCCGCGCCGCAGGTCGAGCGCTCTAGCCAGGTGCTGCAAGATACGGTCGCTCCGAAGGTCTCGGCCGCGCTCTCCTCGGCGGCGAGGAAGCTGGATCCCGCCCAGCCCAGGCGGCGCCACTGGCGCAAGCCGGCCGGCCTGGCGACGCTCACCGCGGCCGGCGGCGCGGCCGCGGCCTTCCTGCGCAGCAAAATGAAGAACAGCGGCCAGACCCCCGAGGCTCAGCCCGCCGACAGCATGCATGCGCCGCCGCCCAACGGGCAGCAGAAGACGCCGGTGAGCACCCGGAAGGACCAGGCCTGAGGGCACCCGGTGACAAGCCGGGGCTGATCGGTCAGCGAGCGAACCAGCCGCGGCGGGCCAGCAGGCGCCGCCTCGAGCCCGCCGCGGCGCCCGGCAGGTCCTCCTGGGCAAGGACGCCGAAGTCGTCACGCAACAGGCTGGCCGGCTCACCTGGCCCCAGGCACCAGCTGGCCTGGAGAGCCTTGCGCGGGCGGTGAGCGCCTCCCAGCCGAGCAGCCCGCCGGGCAGCACGGCTCCGGCGGCGCCGCCGATCAGTGCACGGTCCCAGCAGCCGGTGCAGAGCACCAGCGCGTAGCTGTCAGGCTCGGGCGACGCACCGCCGCTCGGCCGCCGCGGCGAGTAGCACGCTGCCAGAGGGCCCGCTGGCAAGATCGAGAACTGGCCCGTCCGGCAGCGGCAGCGCCAGCGCCCGTTCCGCCAGCGGGTGCGGATGCGCGCGGCACGCGCTGGAGCGGTCTGGCGCCATTCCCCGCATTACGCTGTGACGATGCCGGTCGTCATGGTGCCCGATCCCGCCCTGGTCGTGCTCGTAGGGCCATCAGGGTCAGGCAAGTCGACCTGGGCAGCGGCCAGGTACCGGCAGTCCGAGATCGTCTGCTCCGACCGGCTGCGCGAGGTCGTCGGCAGCGGCGAGCACGACATGGACGCGTCGGATGACGCGTTCGCACTGCTTGATCAGATCGTCGCGGCGAGGGTGCGGCGCGGGCTCACCACCGTGGTCGACACGCTCGGCCTGGACCCCGAGCGGCGCCGCGCGCACCTCAAGCTTGCGCTGCGCGCAGGCCTGCCGGCGGTCGCCGTGCTCTTCGGCACCGATCCCGCCGAGTGCCGGCGGAGGAACCGCGGCCGCGCCAGGCCGGTTCCCGCGGCGGTACTCGACAGCCAGCTGCGCCGGATGGCCGATGCGGCGAACCAGGTCGCCAGTGAGGGCTGGCTGGTCGTCGAGCATGCCGACGAGGCCGCGATCGAGCCGTCGCACTCGGCCGGCGGCCGGGCGGCCGCCGCCGAGCAGCGCAGCCAGCCGGCCAGGCTGAATTTCGTGCTCCAGATCTCCCGCTTCCCCTGGGGCGACGATCCCGCGGCCTGGCTCACCTCGATCGCCGCGGCTGCCGCGGAGGCGGGGCTTGACGGCCTCGCCCTGATGGACCATCTCATCCAGATTCCGCAGGTCGGCCGGGCCTGGGAGCCCATTCCCGAGCCGTGGGTCACGCTCGGGATGCTGGCCGGGGTGACGGATGGCCTGCGCCTGGGCACCCTGGTCAGCCCGGCCAGCTTCCGGCCGGCCGGCGTGCTGGCGAAGGCGGTGGCGACCCTTGACGCGCTGAGCGGCGGCCGCGCGTTCTGCGGGATCGGCGCGGGCTGGTGGGAGCGCGAGCACGCCGCCTTCGGGCTGCCGTTTGACCCGCCGTCCCGCCGGCTCGACCGGCTGGAATCGGCGATCGAGACGCTGCGCGCGCTGTGGCAGCCTGGCACCAAGGCCTACCAAGGCGCGCGAGTGTCGCTGCCGGAGACGACCTGCTATCCGCGGCCCGTGTCCGCGGTCCCGATCATCGTCGGCGGGTCGGGCGAGCGGACGCTTCGGATCGCGGCGACCCTCGGCGACGGCTGCAACCTGCCCGCCGGGCTCGACGCGCTCGACCAAAAGCTGGCCGTGCTGCGCGCGCACTGCGCGACTGCGGGCCGGGACCCCGATGAGCTCCTGATCACCGTGCTCGACGTGCCGGTGCTCGGCGCCGACCGCGATCACGTCGCGGCGACGGTGGAGCGGCTGCGCGGCCGACTGTCCGCCGCCGCCTACGCGCGGCTGCATCACGCGGGCACGGCCGCCGACCACATCGGCAGGTACCGGCTGCTCGCCGAGCGCGGAATCGGCACGGTCTTCGTCTCGCTGCCCGACCTGAGCGGCCCCGACGACGTGCTGCGGCTGGCCGAGGTCACGGCCGCCTTCGGCTGACGATGTCCGTTCGTCAGGACGCTCGCGGACTCGCGCCGAGGAACCGCGCCATGATTCAGATTGCCCGCGCCCGGGTAGTCCAATATCCGCGTGGCTGTTTCTTCGGCACCCGGTCAATTCGCCCAGCACCCGATGGGAGCCCGGGCCGGCGAGCGCCACAATAAATTCATTACACGCCGTAGTCACTTAAGTCCGGCATGGCTGTAGCCCCCGGGCGAGGCGCGATCCGTGAGGCTGCAGAAACCAATGAGACTCGCCGGTACGCCTGCCGGCTGCCGCGCTGCCCGCCGCGGCCCTCCCGTGGCGGCCTCCGCCGCGGCTCCCGCCGCCGGCGCGCAGGCACGAAGTCAGGCGCGGATGACAACCGATACCCGGTCACGCGCGTCCCGAAGGTGTGCTGGCCGCGAATACTCCGCACCCGGCCGGGGCGCACCGCGGCCGGATCTGCCGCGATCCAGCACTGGCCTGCACCCGCCGGGCGGCACCGTCGCCGCAGGTCGGCGTAGCAGACCGTGACGGAGGACCCGCAGCGATCCATGATCACCGAAAGTTGGACTTCTCAGCCAAGAACGTCACCGACCGCGCTCCGGTTTGTGGTAATTTACCGCCGCAGGCACCCGGAAGGTCCTGGAAGGCGCGGAAGCGCTCTCGGTTGCCGCGATGATCTCCGTCTGGGCCGAACACCTCCTGAGCCGCATCGGGCGGCGGCGTGGCGGTGAGTATTTAATACTGTCGGCTCTAGGATTCTTCGCCAGGGCAATGTCACCTAGTGACATCCGCAGGAAATGGAGGCTCAAATGAAGGTCATCGGTGCGGGGCTGCCGCGCACGGCTACTCTCACGCAGAAAATCGCACTGGAGATGCTCGGGTTCGGCCCGTGCTATCACATGGTCAACGTCCTGTCCGACCTCAGCCTTGCTCCGCGTTGGGCGGCGGCGTTCGACGGCAACGCCGACTGGGACGCGATCTTCGAGGGCCACCAGTCGTCGGTGGACTGGCCAGGCTCGTTCTTCTGGCGCGAGCTCATCGATGCCTACCCGGACGCCAAGGTCCTGCTCAGCGTGCGCAGCGGCGACACCTGGGCGACCAGCATGAAGAACACGATCTGGGGCGTCTTCTACGACGACGTGCTCATGCGCGACCTGTCATACGCGCGCGCCAAGGTCGACCCGGGCTGGCACGACTACATCGAACTCATGAAGGCGATGTGGCTCAAGAGCGGCCTGATCGGCGAGATGACCAGCATGTTCGACGGGTCCGTCCTGGCCGCGGCGATGGAGCGCTTCAACCAGGAGGTCCGAGACACCGTGCCCGCCGACCGGTTGCTCGAGTGGAAGCCGGCCGACGGCTGGGAGCCGCTGTGCCAGTTCCTTGACGTGCCCGTCCCGCCGGCGCCGCTCCCGCACGTGAATGACCAGGCACAGTTCGCCGGCCGGATCATCGACGGGTCGCTCGCCGTCCTGAACGCGTGGCAGGCCAAGCAGCAGGTCGAGGCCGCGGGCCGATGAATTTCCGCGTCGGCACCCTGCGGAACAGGACCGAGGACAAGCAGGCGACGGGCGGGGGCGATCAAGGTAATCGCCTGGGCTGGCTGCTCACAGTCTGCTGCGTGGCGCAGTTCATGGTGATCCTTGACCTGTCCATTGTCAACGTCGCCCTGCCCTCGATCCAGTCGGCCCTGGGCTTCTCCCCGGTCAACCTGCAGTGGGTCGTCGACGCGTACGCCATCATGTTCGCCGGGTTCCTCATGCTCGGCGGACGAGCCAGTGACCGGTTCGGGCCGCGGCGGATGCTCGCCGCAGCCCTGGTCCTGTTCGCACTCGCCTCGCTGGCCGGCGGCGCCGCGACCAGCCAGTCGATGCTCATCATCGCCAGGTCCGTGCAGGGCCTGAGCGGCGCGCTCATGGCAGCCTCGTCGCTGGCCGCGATCACGATGTCGTTCCCCATGGGTCCAGCCCGGCACCGGGCCATCGCCCTGTGGGGAGCGATGAACGGCGCAGGCGGTGCGTCGGGCGCGCTGTTCGGCGGCATCATCACCCAGGAGTTCGGCTGGCGCTGGATCCTGCTGATCAACCCGCCGATCGGCGTCGCGGCCGCCGGCATCGCCTGGGCGGTAATCGCCGAGGGCGCGAAGAAGGAGGGGGCCGCCAGGAGCTTCGACCTGCCCGGCGCGATCTCGCTGACGCTCGGCCAGATGGTGCTCGTGTACGGGATCGTCGAGGCCGGCAAGTACGGCTGGGGGTCGCCGTTCTTCTTCGTGCCGCTGATCATTGCCGTCGCGCTGCTCGCCCTGTTCACCCTCATCGAGGCGCGCTGGGCGAAGGCTCCGCTGATCCCGTTCAAGGCGATTACCAAGCAGCTGGCGGACGCCAACCTGATCGTGTTCCTGTTCAGCGCGGCGGTGTTCCCGATGTGGTTCGTGAGCTCGCTGTATCTCCAGGAGGTGCTCGGGCTCTCGCCGCTGATCGCGGGCCTCGCGTTCTTCCCCATGGCCGCGGCGATCATGCTGACCGCCCGGCAGACCGGCAAGCTCGTCGGGCTCTTCGGCCTGCGCGCCACGCTGACCTCCGGCCTGGTCATGATGGCCAGCGGGCTGCTGCTGCTGACCAGGATCGGGCCGACCGGCAGCTCGATCGGGTGGGTCGTGCTGCCCGGCATCCTCGCGACCATGGGCATCGGCGTGTCGGTCGTGGCGTCCACGATCGCCGCGACCCAGTCGGTGCAGCCGGCCCAGGCGGGCTTGGCATCGGGCCTGGTCAACACCTCGCGCCAGGCGGGCGGCGGGCTGGGCATCGCGTTGCTCATCACGTTCGCGACGTCATACACCACCCACCTGATCGGCCACAACACGCCGGTGCCGGCCGCTCTGACGTCCGGGTTCCGGCTGGCCTACCTGATCGCCGCCTGCCTCGCTGGCCTGGCCGCGCTCCTTACCTTCGCGCTGATGCGCCACGCGCCCGCCCCGGCGCACCAGCCCGCGCACGCTCCGGGTGCCCAGGACGCGCAGGAGGCCGCTCCTGCCGAGGCTCCGCAGCCTTCCGGGCCATCACGGCGGAGGCTCGCCTCGGCGCTGGCCGCCGTGCCGATGCGATGGCGGCTGCCCGCGCTCGTGCTCGGCGCGCTCGCCGTGTTCGCGGTATTGAGCTTCACGGTCGCCGCCCCGGGCCCGCCGATCGGCTACTACGTGCAGAAGGACGCCTACACCTTCCAGACGGCGCCAGGACTGCACCCGCCGATCGTCAGGGCGG
>Ga0070706_100007703_pt1 | contig 10069 bp, 12 predicted proteins | sample KBSK5501metaG_FD_65476 | JGI IMG/M metagenome (GOLD analysis project Ga0070706, IMG submission 65476) | Corn, switchgrass and miscanthus rhizosphere microbial communities from Kellogg Biological Station, Michigan, USA - KBS K5-50-1 metaG | ecosystem: Host-associated > Plants > Roots >... | reverse complement strand
GGCGACGCGATCCAGTCGCCGTAGCCCGTCTCCCAGTTCATGAGCTGGAAGCCGGCCGGCGTGTTCATCTCCATGTCCGTGCCGAGCAGGTACGTGCAGAAGTGCGCGCCGTGGTCGATGACGCCGTTGAGGAAGGCGTCGCCCTGGACGCGCTTGCCCATGAGCCGGCCCTGCATGTCGGTGATCGCCACGATGATCGTGTCGATCCGACCATCGCGGACCCATTCCTCGAGGTCCGCGAGGCGCGGGTGCTTGCCGTGGCCGTGCCCGTCGCTGGTCATCCCTGCGTCCTCCTCCGGTAGCAGGTCAAGGTCCGCGGGGGCCGCACCGTCAGGTCGCGGCCCCCGCCTGGAACGCGCTCGATGGTCAGGCCCCGGCGAGCTCGCCGGCAGCCTCCTGGAACTCCTTCTCGATCTCGGTCAGCTGCTCGGCCGAGCCCTGCGATCGCGGCCCGCGGAAGCGGGACCTCGCCCAGGCGAAGTAGTAGATCGCCAGGAGCGCGATGAACGCACCGACGATCAGCCAGGACGCAGGATTGAGCGCAAATGGGTAGAGGAACACGGGGCTGAACAGCACGATCCAGATGACCGACAGCCAGGCGAGCGGCCTGCTCCACGAGCCGAGGCTCCACGTCTGGCGCTCGCGCCAAGATTGATCTCCGCGCATGCCAAGCCAAATGCACACGCCGTACGCCCAGTACAGGAGCACGGTGCTCACAGAGGTGATGCCGCCGATCAGGAAGAGGGGGTCGCCACCGAATGCTTTGGTCAGCACGTAGACGATCAGGATCAACAGCCAGCTCGCCGTGCTGATCGCAATCACCGCGTTGCTTGGCGTGCGCCAGCGATGGCTCACCTTCTTGAGCCACCCGCTGCCGGGAAGGCCGTCATCGCGGCTGAATGCAAAGAGCATCCGCCCCGCCGAGGCAATCGAAGAGAAGCCGCAGAAGGTCATCGCGAACGCGACCCCCGCCGCCAGCAGTCCGCCAAGAGCGCTGAGTCCTGCGCCCAGGTTCTGCTCGAGGATGTACTGCACGCCGCCGCCACCGCCGCTGTTTGCGAGCACGTCCTCGGGCGAGCTCATCTTGAGCGTGAGCGCGACGAGGACGACGTAGCCCGCCACCGCCGACACGGCTACCGACAGGAAGACGCCCCAGGCCGAGGCGCGACGGGCAAAAACGGTCTCCTCGGCAACGTGGGCCGAGGCGTCGTAACCCGTGTACGTCCACTGCGACTGGAGCAGGCTCAAGGCGAAGGCACCGGCCACGCCGAGTGGCACGATCTGGTCCCAGTGCACGCCATCCGCGTTCGTTCCCGGAGTCACCTGGAACAGGAAGCCAAGGTCGTGGGTCGGCTGGCTCCCGAACGCGAACAGCGCAAGGGTGATCGCGGCGACGAAGGCGATGTGCCACCACACCGACAGGTCATTCATGAACGCCACGATCCGAGTGCCGGCAACATTGAACCCGATCTCGATGGCAATCAGGATGCCGGTGATCCAGATCGCATTGAGGACGCCGAACGTTTCGACGTTCGGATCGATGCCGAAGAGCGGGTTCAGGAGCGTGGCGCAGAGGTAGAACGCTGCCGAGTAATTGATGCCAGCGACGATCGAGATCTGGCCGCCCAGGTTCAGCCACGCCGTCCACCAGCCCCAGTCCTTGTTCTTGAGGATGCTGGCCCAGTAGTACAGGCCGCCGGCTGTCGGATACGCCGAGGCGATCTCGGCCATCGTCGCGGCGACCATCAAGGTGAAGATGGTGACGAGTGGCCAGCCGAGGCCTACAGCGGCGGGCCCGGCGAGCGTCAGCCCGAGGTTGTAGAGAATGACCGCGCCAGTCAGGATCGAGATGATCGAGAAGCTGATCGCGAAGTTGCTGAAGCCACCCATGCCGCGCAGCAGCTCCTGGGCGTAGCCCAATCCATGCAGGTCCCGGATGTCCTGCTGGATGGCCTCTTCACGACTGGGCATTGCGACCTCCCTCCAGATGGACGCCCCCGCGCGCGATTCGCCGCGATGATACGCGTGGGTTGGCGCGAGATTCGCAGGGAATCTCAGGCAGGGCAATCGGGCGAGGGCCCTAGTACAGGAGCGTCGTGCCCTCTGGGAACTCGAAGTCGAACGTCGTCGCCGGGAGGGCGGCGTCGGGCTCGACGTAGGTCGCCTCGGCGACCCGGGTCACCTCGTCGCCGACCGACTCGACGAGGCGGGTCACGATGCCGTCGAGGCGGTCGACCGCGACCTGGATGTGGTAATCGGGCCGGTCGACCTCACGCTCGACCGAGCGCGGATGGTCGCATTCGACCACGATCGCCTCGCGGCCGGCGATCCGGTCCGTGCCCGAGATCCAGCACGCACCGGTCGCGAGCACGTTCTGGCAGTACCCGGCGGGATGCACGAAGAGCTCGGCGAGGGTTTCCATCGGCAAAGCGGTGATCGGCTCGTAGACCGTCGACCGGCCCGGGTAGTCCCGCGGTTCCAGCCCGCGGGGCCGGTTGCGCACCGGCCGACTGGTGCCCAGCTTGTGCGCCGCCGAGTACGTCCGGACGACGTCGCCGTCGGAGATCCAGACCTCGTGCCGCCCCGCAGCCTTGACGCCCGGCTCCGTCGTGACCACCCGGGCATGGCCGGGGTGCCGCACGGCGATGTCCATCGTCACCTGCTGCTTGCCGCGAGCGCCGTAGGTCCGTTCGTCGATCCGCAGCTTGAGCGTTTCGAAGCGGCGCTCCGCGTCACGCATGAACGTGAACAGCTCGGCGACGGTCGGCAGCCCGACCGGAAGCGCCGCGACCTCGGCGCGCTTCTCACCGCGCCGAACGGGGACGAGCGCGGCGCGATCCCAGGCGCTGGTGCTTGCCATCGCTGGCGATTGTATCCAGCGCCCAGGCTTGCCCAGGCACTTGACGCCATGCCGGAGGCTGTATATCGTGCACCGATATATCGGCCAGCGTTGTAGCGGTGACCGACCGTCGAGGAGCGAATGGGCAACCGAACGCCAGTTGTGCCGATCGAGCGGGCGGCGCTCGTCGAGCAGCGCCTGCGGGCACTCCGAGAGGCTCCCGTCGAGGGCATCAGCCGGCGAACGTTGCTGCGCAGATCGCTCGGCCTGGGCGTTGGGCTGGTATTGGCGGAGGCCACCGCCGGCTCGATCAGCTTCCTGTGGAGCGCCGCCACTGGGGGCGGCGGTCGCGTGCGCGTGGGCACCATCGACCATGTCGCGGCGATGGGCGCCGGGGTGCCGTTCTTCGATGGCTTTCCCGTCTACGCGCAGGCTGCGCGGGCGTTCATCGTCCTGGTCGATCCGAAGCGTCGTCGTTTCCTCACGGGCGTCGACGAGAAGGGCGACGGACAGCTCAACGTGCGCGCGCTGTCACAGCGCTGCCCGCACCTTGGCTGCCGGCCCAACCCGTGCATCGAGGACTTCTGGTTCCACTGTCCGTGCCACCAGTCGCGCTACGATCGGCTCGGCATCAAGCCCGCGGGCACCGGCTACGGGCCGGCCGAGCGAGGCATGGATCGATTCGCGCTGGAGGTCGACGATGCCGGTGTGCTCAGCATCGACACCAGCCACATCACCCTGGGACCACTGCCGATCCCGCTCGGCCAGCCCGGCGTGATTCCGCCGCTCGTTCCGCACCAGCAGGCATGCAAGTGACCGCCGGTTCATGACCGCGCTCGCCCGCGCCCGGGCGGCAAGGTACGTGCGGCTCTACCCGCGCGCCTGGCGCGAACGTTACGGCGAGGAGCTGCAGGCGATTCTCGAGACAGACGGCCTGGCCCTGCGCACGCGACTGGATCTCCTCCGGGGAGCCGTGGACGCCCATCTGCATCCGCCGACACCATCGCCCTTGCCGGTCGTTGCGGCGCTGAGCGCATCGGCATTCGCCGTTGCGCACGTCATCGCGCTGGCGGCCCAACCGGTGCCCACCGATTGGCCCGGCTACCTGGATGCGGCACTCCCGTTGATCATCGCCAGCGTGCTGGCACTGATCCCGGTCGTCATCGGCGTTTGGCTGAAGCTCGGTGATGCCGACGGCGGATTCGGGCGGATCGGCGTCATCCTCGCGATCGTGGGCTACGGCGCCTGGCTCGTCGCCCTCATGGCCGCCGCGACCCGGCTGGCATACGGACCGCTCACCGCGGCCGCGGCGACCGTCGCCATGGCGGGCACGGCAGCCCTCGGCGTGGCGCTCGTGGGTCGATCGCGGGTGGTTCTCGGCGGATTGTTCGGGGCAGCCGCGCTGGCAGGCGTCGCGCCACCGGCGCTGGGCTGGCTGGCCTTCGCCGCGGCGTGGACCGGTGTCGCCGTGGTGCTCGTCGCCGACTTCGTGGGCGCGTCGGCTGCAAGGGGCGGGCCGCACCTTGCCTGACGCGCTGGCCGCCCTCGGCCGATTTGCCGAGCCATCACTTGCGATCCTCCTCGCCTTGAGCGAGGGGCCGAAGCACGGCTACGCGATCATGGCGGCGACGCGCGATCTCACCGGAGAGCCGCTCGGGCCGGGGACCTTGTACGCGACGCTCGCCCGCCTCGAGGAGCGCGGGCTCATCGAGTCCCTGCCGATCGAGGATCGTCGCCGGCCGTATCGGCTGACGGCGAACGGCACGACGATCCTGCGCGCCCAGCTGGAAGGCATCGAGGGGATCGTGCGAGTCGGCCTCGCGCGGATCGGTCGATCGGCGAGGTCGCGGCCGACCACCTCGTAAACTGGCCCGGTGGAGCCCCGACCAGACGAATTCCGGATGGTCATGGGCCATTTCGCAACCGGAATCAGCGTCGTCACCACCCTCGACGCCAGCCAGCCTGCCGGGATCACCGTGAACGCCTTCTCATCGGTGTCCCTCGAACCTGCGCTGGTGATGGTCGCGCTCGATCGGAGCCGGTTCATCACGCCAATGGTCCGGAGGTTCGGTCGGTACGCAGTCAACGTGCTCGGCGCCGATCAGCAGCTCCTGTCCGACTGCTTCGCCCACGCACCCGTCACCCCGGGTCGGGAGGAGTTCTGTGGCGCGGCGTGGCACGCCGGGCCGACCGGACTGCCGCTGATCGAGGGTGCCATCGCGACCCTCGAATGCACGACGGTCGAGACGTTCTCCGCCGGCGACCATGACCTGTTCATCGGGCGGGTCGATTCGCTCGAACAGCTCCGCCCGGGCGTCGCGCCGCTGCTGTACTTCCGCCGGCGCTACCTGCGCGTCGAGCAGGGGAGCGACAGCCCGGTCGAAGGCAAGCCGGAGGGCTGAGTGCCGACGCTCCGGGCCAACGGCCTCGACATCGGCTACGACGTCCAGGGCGCAGGTCCGCCGCTCGTCCTCCTCCACGGCGCAACCTCGCTCGCCCGCGAGGACTTCGCGGCGCAGCTCCCTGGAATGTCGAAGGCGTTCCAGGTCCACATGCCCGACGCGCGCGGCCACGGACGGACGCGCTGGGACGCCGCTGCCGGGTTCCGGTACGACTGGCTGGTCGACGATCTGGCGGCCTTCGTCGACGCGCTCGGGCTTGACTCGTTCCACCTGCTCGGGTTCTCGATGGGCGCGATGACCGCGCTCCAGTTCGGTGCCCACTGGCCGGAGCGGCTGCGGACGCTGATCGTCGTCGGGATCACCACGCTGCGCGAGCCGCGGGCGAGCGTTGGCCGGCGGCTCATGGATCCGGATCGGATTCTCGCCCATGAGCCCGAGTTCGCGGCCACCCTGGCGCGGCGACACGACGCGGGCCAGGGCACGGGGGCCTGGCAGCGCCTGTTGCCCGCGATCGCCGCGGACATCGGGGCCCAGCCGCTGCTCACGCCGGCCGAGCTGCACCGCATCGACTGCCCGGCGATGGTCGTCTGCGGTGACCGCGACCCGTTCGTCCCGCCTGAGCACGCCGCTGGGCTGGCGCGGCAGCTCCCGGGTGGCCGCCTGTTCGTCGTGCCGGATTGCGGCCACGAGGTGATGGCCCGCCGGCCCGGCCTGTTCAACGAGGCAACGACCGGGTTCTATCGATCAACCGAAGCGGAAGCGCGCCGCCGCGCGTCGCTCGTCGAGCAATCAACGACCGCCATGGCCGGCTCGGGAACAGGAGGAAGCGGATGACCACGCTGCTCGTGCTGTATCGGGCGCCGGAGGGCGGCGCCGACGCCCTGGCAACCTTCGAGTCGCGCTACCGAGACGAGCACATGCCGCTGGTCGCGCAGACACCCGGGCTGCGCGCGACGCGCGCCTGGCGGGTGCGCGAGGCGCTCGGCGCGGAGACCGACATCGCCGTCGCGGCCGCCCTCGACTTCGACGACCGGGCGGCGATGGACGAGGCACTGCGTTCCGAGCCGATGCGCGCGGCGGCCCGGGTCCTGCGCGAGATCGCCCCGGGCCTCGCGACGTTCCTGGTCGCCGACGCTGCGCCCGATCTGGTCGGCGCTGGATAGGAGCGGCGTGGATACTGTCGCCACGCCGTGACCACCGCCCAGTCGTCCGAACATCCGACGCTGCACGTCACGCTGCCGGCCCCGAGCGCCGACGGGCCGGTCGACGGGGTCGCCCTCGTCGTTCTCGATCGACCCGAGGTCCTGAACGCGCTCGACTTCGCCCTGATCGGTGCGCTGACGGACGCCCTGGAGGCGCTCGATCGAGATCCCGGCTGCCGGGCGATCGTCATCACCGGGGCGGGCGACCGCGCCTTCGCGGCCGGTGCCGACGTGCCCGAGCTCGCGCGGCAGTCGCCCACGAGCCTGACCGTCGATGACACGTTCCATCGATGGGAGCGCATCAAGCGGGTGCGCAAGCCGCTGATCGCGGCGGTTCGCGGTTACGCGCTCGGCGGCGGCTGTGAGCTGGCGATGCTGTGCGACATGATCGTGGCCGGCGAGGACGCGCAGTTCGGGCAGCCGGAGATCAAGCTCGGGGTGATGCCCGGCGCCGGGGGGACGCAGCGCCTCACCCGGGCGATCGGCAAGGCCAGGGCCATGGAGCTGGTGCTCACGGGCCGGAACATGAGCGCGCACGAGGCCGAGGCGCACGGGCTGATCACCTCCGTGGTGCCCTCGGATGCGACGGTTCCCGCTGCGCTGGAGCTTGCCGCGAGGATCGCCGCGATGCCGCCCGTTGCCGTCATCGCCGCCAAGGCGGCCGTGAATCGCGCCGAGGAGCTGTCGCTGGAGGCCGGCCTCGAGTTCGAGCGCCGCAGCTTCTACCTGCTCTTCGACACCGAGGACCAGAAGGAGGGCATGGCCGCCTTCACCGAGAAGCGCAAGCCGACCTGGAGGGGACGCTGATGACCGAGGAGCGGGATTTCGGGCGCGACCTCGGCGACGAGCCGGCACCCGCCTGGCGCGACGCCCCGCCCGACATCCTGTCCCCGATCGACGAGAGCGCGCCGGTGAGCGGCCACCAGGCGCCGCCCGTCATGGATGCGTCGCCGGCCGCGGCGCCGGAGCACGACTGGACCTCCGCGGCGGATCACGTCTACCCGGTCCTGCGGCCGGCCGGAACCCACGGCACCATGCTCGCCGAGATCGACGAGACCGCCCTGGCCCAGGAAGGGCTCAAGAAGCATGCCCTGCCGCTCATCGACCCGGGTCCGGCGGACCTCGCCGTCGCGTACGTGCTCCGCGAGGCCGCATACGACGTGCTCGTGAATGCGGACCACCTGCTCGCCTGGGGCGTGCATGCGGACCAGCTGCGCGAGATGGCGATGGCGAATCTCGCCGCGTGGTCGGCCCGGGCGCCGTGGACCGACGAGCTCTCGGGCGAACGGCGATTGCTGTCCTCGGATACCGGCGAGGGCGGCGATGCCGCGCGGATCCTGCTCGAGGACGTCCGCCAGCATCTCGCCGGCGAGTGTGGCGGGCCAGGCCGCGTCCTCGTCGCGTTGCCCGATCGCGACCTGCTCATCGCCGGCTCGCTCGGCCCCGGCGACAACGACTTCGCGGGTCAATTCGCGACATTCGTCGCGGACCTCGTCGACGATGCCCACGAGCCGATCGACAGCGGCCTGTTCGAGCTGGTCGGCGACGGCCACGAGCTGATCAGGTTCGCGCCCGGGGCGGATGCCTGAGGCCGCCGGCGAAACCGTCCTCGTCGAGCTCGACGCGGAGGCGGGAGTCGCCACCATCACGCTGAACCGCCCGGACGCGCTCAACGCGCTGACCGTGCCGATGAAGCAGGCACTGCTCGCGGCGTTCCGACGCGTCGAGCGCGAGCGGGCGGTCCGCGCCGTGATCCTGACCGGCGCCGGCCGCGCGTTCTGCTCCGGCCAGGACCTTCGCGAGCGGCTCGAGCCGGAAGCAGCACCGCTCGGGGTCGAGGTTCGCGAGCGCTACAACCCGATCGTCCGAGCGATGCGCGGGCTGCCCAAGCCGATCGTCGCTGCGATCAACGGGGTGGCCGCGGGTGCCGGCGCGTCGCTGGCGATGGCGTGTGACATCCGGATCGCCTCGGACGAGGCAAGCTTCGCGCTCGCGTTCGGGCGGGTCGGGCTGGTGCCCGACAGCGGGGCGACCTGGTTCCTGCCCCGCCTCGTCGGCGCCACCCGCGCCGCCGAGCTCGCGCTCCTCAACGATCCCGTCTCGGCTGCTGATGCCGTTCGCCTCGGTCTGATCGGCCGGGTCGTGCCCGCAGCGGAGCTCGCCGCGGAGGCGCGAGCGGTTGCCGCCCGCCTCGCCGCGGGCGCGCCGAGGGCGATCGCCCTGACCAAGCGTGCGCTGGACGCGGCCTGGACACACGATCTCGACGCCGCGCTCGAGTACGAGGCGCGCCTCCAGGACCTCGCCGGCCGGACGAAGGACCACGCCGAGGGCATGGCCGCGTTCATGGCCAAGCGTCCGCCGCGGTTCACCGGGGAGTAGGGCTGCAGCTCCGACGGTTGACGTCGCTGACCTCAGAGACCTATGGTCTCCCTAACGAGCGTTAGTTAGGTAGTTCCCAGGTAGACCGAGGTCGAATGGTCGAGATCAGCCGGCGTCAGGCAATCGAGGATGTCGCCAGCGACCTTTTCCGCGAGCACGGCTATGCGGCGACGAGCATCCGCGACATCGCCCGCGCGCTGTCGGTCCAGGGCGCCAGCCTGTACGCCCACGTCACCTCGAAGGAGGACGTGCTGTGGGCGATCGTCGACCGTGCCGCCTCTCGCTTCGAGGCTGCCGCCGATCGCGCCGGGCGCGAAGCGGAGGCCCGCCGGCCCGGTGATTCTGCCGAGGCAGTCGCGGCGCTCGTCCGGGCACACGTCGAGGTGCTGACCGGCGACGTCGATGAAGCAGGGGTCTTCGTCCACGAGTGGCGCGCCCTCGGCGAGGAACGGCGCGCGGCGATCCTCGCCCGACGCGACGCCTACGAGACGCGGTTCCGGCGTCGGATCGAGGCCGGCATCGCCGTGGGGGCGTTCGACATGACCGATCCGGCGATCGCCTCGACGGCCCTGCTCAGCGCCCTCAACGGCGTCGCGACGTGGTACGACCCCGACGGCCGGCTCACGGCCGAGCGGATCGCCGACCACCTGGTCGACCTCGCGTTGCGCATGCTGGAGGGCCGCGCATGACGCCGCTCGTGGGCGATCATGGCATCGACCTCGCCAAGGAGGACGCCTGATGACCGACCCGCTCGCGCTTGACCCCGTTCTCCCCGTCCGCCAGCGCAGCGAGCGGCCGTGGAACGAGGAGGACCTGCCCCACGACGAGCGCTTCGCCCATTTCGAGGCCCACGTGACCGCCGGCGGCAAGATCGAGGCGACCGACTGGATGCCCGACGAGTATCGCTCGGCCGTGCTGCGGTTCGTCGAGATGCACGCCAACTCGGAGCTGATGGGCGTGCTGCCGGAGCGCGAGTGGATCATGCGGGCGCCGACCCTGCGCCGGAAGCTGGCCCTGACCGCAAAGGTCCAGGACGAGGTCGGGCACGCGCAGCTGCTGTACCGCGTCGCGGAGGACCTGGGCAAGCCGCGCGAGGCGATGCTCGACGACCTGATCGCCGGCAAGACGAAGTTCCACAACGTCTTCCATTACCCGACCAGGTCGTGGGGCGACATCGGGATCATCGCCTGGCTCGTCGACGCCGCCGCGATCGTCGCCCAGCAGGCGCTCCGCGACTCGAGCTACGC
>Ga0070706_100007702_pt1 | contig 10069 bp, 10 predicted proteins | sample KBSK5501metaG_FD_65476 | JGI IMG/M metagenome (GOLD analysis project Ga0070706, IMG submission 65476) | Corn, switchgrass and miscanthus rhizosphere microbial communities from Kellogg Biological Station, Michigan, USA - KBS K5-50-1 metaG | ecosystem: Host-associated > Plants > Roots >... | reverse complement strand
CGTCGCCGCTCCCTGAATTTTCTCCGGAATGCCTCCCACGTCTGTGATCCGACCGTCGCGCTCGATACCGCCGGTCAAGGCCACGTTCGGAAGAATCTTGGTGTGGCGCACCGCCGTGGTAAGCGCCACAGCCAGGGTGGCGCTGGCACTTGGTCCATCGGTTATATAGGCAGTGCTGACATTTTTCACGGTCACGAGCCATGTCCTGGGATCCTCATCGGTGGCTCTCGCTGCAGCCGCAATTGCTGCCAGAGCCGCTTCTTTCCAATCCGGGCTCACCGCAGCTCCTCTAAAGATCCCGAGGGAGCGGGACCACTCGTCGAATTGCACCCTGGGGCCCGAGGCATCAGAGAGCCGGTCGATCTGAATGACCAGATAGTTGGTAGCCCCTACCATTTTGCCGGCCTGATCGAACACGACAAGGTCTGGAGTGGAGACGAGCGTTCGCTGATGGGCGGCCTGGGCCGACGCCAGACAGAAAACCACAAAAAACAGAACCGGAAAGAGGACTGTCGGGAGAGGTGATGGTCGGTGCATAGCTTATTAGAAGGGTGGACTCAGCGGAAGGATACAAGAAACTGGAAAAAATGGGAAGCAGGGACCGAGGCCAACCTCGATTCTCTCGTTCAATAAATGCGTTTAATCTGTTTATTTTTCAATATCTTATGGAATAATTCATTGCCTTGACAAGCTCGAGAAGCGCATATTATAGTACTCATACGCGATGCTAGAGGGGAATCGGGGAGGATGTGGAGTCATAAGACCCCAGCCTCCCCGAGTCTTTTTTCTGCGAGGTTAACTAGCATGACTACCACGAAACTCGATCCCCAGGCCGCGTTGGCGGAATTACAGGAGAGCAAGCCCGAACGAGTCACGCTGGTCGTTTTGAGCGGCGACATGGATCGTGTGATGTCGGCCTTTATCATTGCGACCGGCGCGGCTTCCATGGGGATGCAGGTCACGATGTTCTTCACGTTCTGGGGGTTGAATGCCATCAGGCGCCCCGGTATGTCGAGCCAAGCTTCCGATTGGCTTCGGCGAATGTTCGGCTTCCTCAATAAAGGAGGCGCCGACACGTTGCCCTTGTCTCGCTTTCATTTCTGGGGGCTGGGCACCCGTCTGATGAAGCTGGTGATGCGGCGGAATCGTATGCCTGGGGTTCCTGAGCTCATGGAAATAGCCAAGGATCTCGATGTCCGGTTCATCGCGTGTACGACAACGCTCGGCCTCATGGGGATTACCAAAGACACCTTGATCGACGGGATTGATCAATTTGCCGGCGTCTCGACCTATCTCGCCGAAGCCAAAGAGGCGCAGGTCAATCTGTTCATTTAAATCCCGAAGGAGCGCGCAGTGGCCATGCACTCTGATGTGATGCTTGATACGCTGGGGCTGTTTTGCCCCATGCCGATCATCAAGACTTCGAAGAAGATTAAAGAGCTGGCGATCGGTCAGGTACTCAAAGTGATTTCCGATGATGAAGGGATCAAAAAGGACATGCCGGCTTGGTGCGAGACCACCGGTCATCAATTCCTCGGACTCGAAGAGGAGCAGAACGGCGGTACCATCCACTACAAGACCTACGTGAAGAAATCAAAATAGCACCTCGATATTTTCTTATCCACAAGCTTTGTCACTTCGTCCACAGTTTCTCCGTACTTGAATTCAGACGTTATACACAAGATATAGACACCTCGACTTCGCTGATCTCAACATATGGTGGTTTTTTCTTGACAGGGCCGTTGCGGTATGGTACAAGCCGCATGGTTTACGATCCTACACGTTGTGATCATGGCTCGCGACAGCCGCAATATTCAGTAGGCCGCAGGGGTAGCTGTGATGGTCACGAGAGTCGAGCAGCCAAAGGGATGGAACCCCAATAATCTGTACGGCGTGCCTCCAGTCAACGGCGTCTACGTCCTGCGTGATCAAAACCAAAACATTTTGTATATTGGAAGTGTGGGCTCTCGTCGTCTGCGTGACCGGTTGATGGGACACCTGCGGATCAACGATGTCCCGGGAGTCCGGTATTTCGAATGGTACCAGACCGATGGCCTCCGCAGCGCACGGGAGCAAGCCAGGCGGTGGATTGCCCGCTATCAGCCGCCGTTTGTCCTTCGACGACGTCGGATGGGAGAGGCAGAACCGGTTCTCAGCTAATTCGTTCGGGCGGGTGTCTCCGAGGATCATCCGCCCGTTTTTGTTGTGATGTTGTCTTGGTGAAGACGAGGCCTGAAGGAGGAACGCTATGAAAGCGACGGGACGCGCCAGCTCATCGTCGGTTGAGTCGGACGTACAGGGGGAGGTGCCCCTCCGAATTTCGCCGAATGCATTGCGCGTTCTGCAGAAACGGTACCTGGCGAAAGACGAACACGGCAAGGTGGGAGAAACGCCAGAAGGAATGTTCCGCCGCGTGGCGCATAACCTCGCTCAGGCGGATGCCCTCTACGGTGCGAAGCCGGAAGGGGTGCGGAAGACCGAAGAGGAATTTTACGCCTTGATGGCGCGCCTGGACTTCCTGCCGAACTCGCCGACTCTGATGAACGCCGGCCGGCCGCTGCAACAGCTGGCCGCCTGTTTCGTCCTGCCTGTCGAGGACTCGATCGAAGGCATCTATGACACGCTGAAACACCAGGCGCTGATTCACCAGACGGGCGGCGGGACGGGGTTCTCGTTCTCCCGGTTGCGTCCCAAGGATGACATGGTCAAAAGCACCGGGGGTGTGGCGTCTGGTCCGGTGTCGTTCATGAAGGTGTACAACCAGTCCACCGAACACATCAAGCAAGGGGGGACCAGGCGGGGTGCCAATATGGGGATCCTGCGGGTGGACCATCCCGACATTTTGGAGTTCATCACGTGCAAGACCGACACCAAAGAAGTGACCAATTTCAACATCAGCGTCGCGATTACGGATACGTTCATGAAGGCCGCGCTGGACGGCGGGACGTACGATCTTGTGAGTCCCCGGACCGGCAAGGTCGTCAGGCAGCTCAATGCCCGCGAGGTCCTGAATAAGATTGCGGCAGCCGCTTGGCGGAACGGTGAGCCGGGACTGTTCTTCATCGACCAGGCCAACCGGACGAACCCCACTCCGCACTATGCGATGATCGAGGCGACGAATCCATGCGGCGAGCAGCCGCTCCTTCCCTACGAGTCGTGCAATCTCGGGAGCATCAATGTTGAAAACCATCTGACCGGGACCGATGACGGCCGGTACGAGATCGACTGGGCCCACATGGAGCGCTCCATACGAACGTCCGTGCACCTCCTGGACAATGTCATCGATATGAACAAATACCCGATTCCCGAGATCGAGAAGTGCACCAAGGACAACCGCAAGATCGGCCTGGGCGTGATGGGATTTGCCCGGATGCTCTTCAAACTGCGCATTCAGTATGACTCGGAGCAAGGCGTGGAGATGGGCGCCCGGATCATGAAGTTTATCTCGGATCTCGGCTACGACGAGTCTATGCGCATGGCCGAGCAGCGTGGCGTGTACCCGTCCTGGAAAGGCTCTCTCCACGAGGCGCGCGGCCAGCGGGCGCGGAACTCCTACGTGACCACCGTGGCGCCGACCGGCACGATCAGCATGATCGCGGACACGTCGGGGGGCTGCGAGCCCGAATTCAGCCTCATCTGGTTCAAGAACGTGATGGACGGCGAGCACCTGCCCTATGTCCTCGACGACTTTATCGAGACGGCCAAGCGGGAAGGATTCTGGAAGGACGGACTGATGGACAAGATCCTGGCCAATCACGGCTCGGCCCGGGGCATCTCTGAAATTCCTACACGGTGGCAGGAGGTCTTCACCACGGCCCACGACGTGGCGCCGGAGTGGCACGTCAGAATGCAGGCAGCTTTCCAGAAATACACCGACAGCGGTGTTTCCAAGACCATCAATATGCCGGATCACGCTACTGCGGATGATGTAATGGCTGCCTACCTGATGGCCTATGAGCTCGGTTGCAAGGGCATCACGGTGTATCGCGATGGGAGCCGCGAAGAGCAGGTCATGAACGTCGGAGTCTCGACGAAAGAAAAGAAAGACCAGGCTACGCCCTCGTCGGAAGCGGCCGCTACCCATGTCGCCGACCAGGTGCTGGAGCAACTGGTGGCCGCCCATGCGACTGGGCCGCAACCGGCCAAATGGGAAAGACCGGTTCGAGTGCAAGGGGAAACGATCGCGATCAACACCAGCTACGGCAAGATGTACCTGACCATCAATTCCATGAACGGCCACCCGTTCGAGACCTTTGCTACAGTGGCGAAGGCCGGCGGCATGATCCAGGCCGATCTGGAGTGCGTCTGCCGGCTCATCAGCCTGGCCCTTCGCTACCGGATCCCGATGCACGAAATCACCAGGCAGTTGATCGGCATCCAGGACGGCAACCCTTATGGCATCGGCGCGAATCGAGTCCTTTCGCTCTGGGACGCCATCGCCAAGGCGCTGGCGAGCTATCACCCGCCGGAGCAGCAGCTCCAGCAATCCGTTGCGGGAGTGCTCGCAATGCGTCCTGAAGGCCTGCCGTGCCCGGACTGCAAGAGCCCGTTAGTGCACACGGAGAACTGTGAGAAGTGCTACGGCTGCGGCTATTCGCGCTGCTGGTAGGTTGCGGTTAAAGGTGACGAAAGGGAGGTGCGCATGTCAGGACCCTATAACCTGAAGTACATCCACCTGTTCGTGACGGAAGTTTCACCGGGAACTTTTATCCTGTCACGCAACGGGCGGATGGCCGACCGCGTGGGCCGTGCGGATCAGAATCTTGTCGAAGAGCTCAACCGGGAGGCCACGGCGGGCAAGTACCGCTATTTCTGGTTCGAGTACATGCCGACCGCCGCGGCGGCATACGGCTTGGAGTGTACCTGGTACCATCGGTACCACCCGACGGACAACCCGGAGCACCCGAGCAGCCTGCTGGGCAGCGAAAGCGCCTGCCAGGTAAAGGGGTGCGCGGTCACGGCGCTGGCCCACGCCCGCGGCTGACGTCTCCAGAATTTCGGTTCTCAACTGAGAACCCTCCCATCAGCAAGCCACTGGTTTCTTCGAAGGTGCCACGCCCCCGCGTACTGCTTGCTCTTTCTCAGGAAACTGTGTTAAATTCCGTGCTGTTTCCCCTGGGAAAGAGGTAGGAGCAAGCTGGATGGAAATTAAGGTTTTTAACAACAATGTCGAGAAGGCCCTGAAGATCGCCAAGAAAAAGCTGGCGGGGGAAGGGCTCTTCCGAGAGCTCAAGCGCCGACGGTTTTACGAGAAGCCCAGCCTGAAGAAAAAGAACAAGGAGCGTGAGGCTCAGCGCCGTCGCCAGAAGTGGCTAGCCAAGCACAAGTCCGAGTAGTTGCGCCTCTTCCTCATCTGATCGTCCTTTCTCCTGACTGATAGGGTTGGTATCGTGAAGGATTGGGATATCGACGCTTGCATCCGGATCCTCAAGCGGGAGATCCGCCGCTGGAAGGAACCGATAGTGGGCGTTGTCGCCAAGGCGTCATGCGACCCCTTTCAGATATTGATCTCCACCGTGCTCAGTCTTCGCACGAAGGATCAGACCACGGCCGAAGCATCCACCCGTCTCTTTCGGCTTGCCACCACCCCGCAGGCGATGCTGGCGGTTCCCCGCCGCACGATTGAACGGGCCATCTATCCTGTCGGGTTCTATCGGACCAAGGCGCGGCACATCCACGACATCTGCCGCGATCTCCTGGCGCGCTATGGCGGACGAGTTCCTGACGAGATCGACGAGCTCCTCACGCTCAAAGGAGTGGGGCGCAAGACCGCTAATCTGGTGGTGACGCTGGGGTTCCGCAAGCCGGGCATCTGTGTCGATGTCCACGTCCACCGCATCAGCAATCGCTGGGGGTATATCCGGACCAAATCGCCCGCGCAGAGCGAAGAGGCGCTGCGGCGCAAGCTCCCCCGCTGCCATTGGGTCATCTACAACGACTTGCTGGTGCCGTTCGGCCAGAACCTGTGCACGCCGGTGTCCCCGCGCTGCAGCGAGTGCAAACTGGCACGGTATTGCGAGCGAGTGGGAGTGAAGAAATCGCGGTGAGGAGTTAGATAAAGAGCGTTGTCTCGGCGTCGGCGGCCAGGTTCAGAATAAGCGGCAGGCCCATGACCTCGTCCACCTTGGGGGCGAGGTCCTCGTACTTCACGCTCATGTATTCTAGTCCGGCGCTGCAGGCGATGACTTTGAAGCTGCCCACCTGCTTGGCCTCCGCGAACATCTCGGTGATCTTCGGGACCTTCTTCTCGATCATGGCCCGTGCCACTTCCTCGGCATGGTCTTCGTAGGCCGGCGAGAAATCAATTCGGTCCAGCTCGCCCATCGCCAGCTTTTTGATCGCCCAGAACATGAGAAAGACATACACCTCTTTCCCCATGGCCGCGGCGGTCATGCCGATGGTGGCGGCCTGATACAGCTTGTCGTAGGTGCCGCCGTGCGCGAAAATGACGAACTTGGGCTTCTTCACGGGGAATTCAGGTCGATCAAGGCTGCAGCGTCGACTTGACGCCGCTGATCCAGTCGTTGATGACCCGGTCAACTTCGGCGTTTGACATCGGGCGATCGACGATCTCCGGACTGTTTTTCGTCTCTTGGCCCTTGGTGGATTCGGTCCGTATGATCATGGTCCGGTTGTCGTCCACGTCAATATGAATGAACCACTCTTTCTCGCCCTGTGTGATGGTGGCCTCTTTGCCTGTCGAGAGTTTCTTGATCTCAACCTGAGGCGAATTGGTCGCTGGTCCGGCGGCTGGTGCAATTTCTGAGACCAGGATAGCCCACCCCGCTGCTGCGATCATGAAGAAACGCAAGACCCGCCGCGAGCGCTTGGGTATCCGTAACGGAACATTCATGATGCGAAGCATTATACAGGCGATGTCTGTGCGAGTAAACCGGCTTGTCCCGAGGAAGCAGCGGTGCTACGATGAGGCCAGATGACGGAGCGACCGGCCCTTTATCTCATTGACGGCAGCGCCTACCTCTACCGAGCCTTCTTCGCTCTCCCTGAGCTCTCCACCGCAGGCGGCCTCCCGACGAACGCAGTCTACGGCTTCGCCACAATGCTGCAGAAGATCATCCGGGAGCGGCAGCCCGCTTACCTGGCCGTGGCATTCGATGAGAAAGGCCCGACCCTCCGCCACGAAGAATTCAAGGAGTATAAGGCCCACCGGCCGCCGATGCCCGACGCGCTGTCGCAGCAGATTCCGTACATCCACAAGCTCGTCGAGGCCTTTGCGATCCCAGTGGTGAAGATGAAAGGCTATGAAGCGGACGATCTGATCGGGACGCTCGCCGTGCAGGCCGCCGGCGAGGGACTGGATGTGGTCATCGTGACCGGTGACAAGGACATGATTCAACTACTTTCCCCAGCGATCCGCATCTTCGACCCGGTGAAGGACAAGACACTGACCGAAGAGGACTGTCTGTCCCGGTTTGGGGTCGAACCGGGCCGCGTCGTCGAAGTCATGGGTCTCATGGGTGACGCCACGGACAATATTCCTGGCGTCAAGGGTGTCGGCGAGAAGACGGCGAAGAAGCTCATCGCGGAGTTCGGCACGATCGAAAATCTCCTGACTCATCTCTCCGATGTGAAGGGGGAGAAGCTCCGGAGCCTGTTGGAAGCGCATGCCGAAGACGCGCGTCAGAGCCGAAAGCTGGCGACCATCGTGATGGATTGTCCGGTGTCCTTTGATCGCGAGCGGTTTCGGTTGGGGGCGGTCCGCAACGAGGACCTGAGCGCGCTCTACCGGGAGCTCGAATTCTGGGGTTTGCTGAAGGCTCTCCCCAACGCCAAGGGCGGTGAGAGTGAGGCGGCGCAACATGTCGATGTCCTCGACGACCCTTCCGCACAAACGCGCGTGGTGGAGGCCATCAAGGCCGCCGGTGAGGTGGCGATTCAATGCGACTTGGCGGGACACGATCCGCTCAAGGCGGACCTTCTTGGCGTCGGCGTATTCCCATGCACGGGCGATCCGGCCTATTTTCACGGAGAGTCCGGCCTGAAAGCCCTTCTTCCTGTGCTGGCGTCTCCATTGAAGGTGGACGCCCACGACTATAAAGCCGCCTGGTTGGCCCTGCGGCGGGTCGGCCGCACCCTCCCGGTCCCGCATTTCGATTCGATGCTCGCCGGCTATCTGCTCAACCCCAACCGCCGAAGTCCCTCGCTGGAAACGCTGGCTCAGGAGTACCTTGCGGAGTCCTTAGGCTACGCCTCGCCGGTCAAGAAGCCGAAGAAAGGAGATCTCTTCGATCAACCGGACCACGAGGAAGCCGCGATGCGCGCTGGCGGCGCGGCCTCGGCGGTCGCGCGCCTGCGGCCGATCCTGACCGACAAGTTGGCCGCCGGCGGTCTGACTGATCTGTTTGAGAAGGTCGAGCTCCCCCTCACCATAGTGTTGGGAGAAATCGAGGCGCATGGGTTCCTGGTGGACACCACCGTGCTGGCCGGTCTGGCGAAGGAGCTCGAGCAGCAGCGTGCGGGCATTCTCGATGGGATTTATCGAAAGGCGGGCATGGAGTTCAATGTCAATTCCCCCAAGCAGCTCAGTGAAGTCCTGTTTGAGAAACTCAAGCTCACGCCGATCAGAAAAACCAAGACCGGCTACTCGACCGATGAAGACGTGCTCACGCAGCTCGCACTCCAGCATGAATTGCCGGCTGAAATTCTCAACTACCGCAGCCTCAGCAAGTTGCAGTCCACCTATGTGGACGCCTTGCCGCGGCTGGTCAATCCCGAGACCGGGCGCCTGCACACATCGCTCAACCAAACGGTCACTGCGACCGGACGGCTGTCGTCATCCGAACCGAACCTGCAGAACATTCCGGTCAAGGGAGAGTGGGGCGGGCGCATCCGCGAAGCTTTTGTCGCGGACCCAGGGGCGGTCCTCCTGTCGGCAGATTACAACCAGATCGAGCCGCGCATCCTCGCGCACCTTTCCCAAGATCCCGTCCTCATCGACGCCTTTGTCCGAGGCGACGACATCCATGCGGCCACGGCCGCGGAGATTTTCAGCCGTCCCGTGGCGCAGATCACGAAGGACATGCGCCGGGTCGCCAAGACGGTGAACTTCGGCATCATCTACGGAATCAGCCCGTACGGGCTCTCCGCCCAGCTCGGGATCCCCCAACAGGAGGCCAAGAAGTACATCGAGGCGTACTTCACGCGGTTCCAGGGCGTGAAGGCGTTCTTGGACCGAACCATCGCCGAGGCGAAGCAGAACGGGTACGTGACGACCATGCTGGGCCGCCGCCGGCCAATCCCCGAACTGCGGAGTGGCGATCCGGCACAGCAAGGATTCGGCGAGCGCATGGCCATGAACACGCCGATCCAGGGGACGGCGGCGGACGTCATCAAGCTTGCCATGCTGGCCGTGAGCCGTCGGCTGGTTGCAGAAGGGACCACGGCGAAAATGATCCTGCAGGTCCACGACGAGCTGATCTTCGAAGTGGCCCAGGCAGAGGTCGAAAGGGTCCGCACGATCGTCGTCGAGGAGATGGCACAGGCGGTGAGTCTGGCGGTCCCCTTAAAAGTAGACGTCGGCGTCGGCAAGAACTGGCGCCAAGCGCATCCGTGAGACCATATGTCGCGGATCCTGTCGCCTGCGGCTCTGAGGTCCTGTCGGCTCGGCATCCCGCCGTGCTCATGACCCATTGCAAGGGGCAGAGCAACAGGTTCCCCGCTGCGCGCGGCGAGAGCCCTGCACCCGCCGCCACCCCGCCGCCTCCGGCGACATCGGCGTCACCCGCTTGTCTGTGCAAGTTGACCGCCTGGAAAACCGTGTGCTACGTTGATCAATCCAGGAGTTTGTGAAATGGGTTGAAGTTGGCTATGAGCGATCGGGTACTGGAAGAAATAGCGGCGCTCAAGGACGAGGACTGGGCCCTGCGGGAGGATGCGGCAACCCTGTTGGGCGAGTTCCGCGACTCCCGCGCGGTGGGTCCTCTCGTGGAGGCGCTTCATGATGAGGATCGAGCCGTCAGAGACGCGGCGGCTGTGGCCCTGCGGAAGATCGGTCAGCCGGCAGCCCCGGCGCTGATCGCGGCCTTGCAGGACCCCAACGGCAACGTGC
>Ga0070706_100007699_pt1 | contig 10070 bp, 10 predicted proteins | sample KBSK5501metaG_FD_65476 | JGI IMG/M metagenome (GOLD analysis project Ga0070706, IMG submission 65476) | Corn, switchgrass and miscanthus rhizosphere microbial communities from Kellogg Biological Station, Michigan, USA - KBS K5-50-1 metaG | ecosystem: Host-associated > Plants > Roots >... | reverse complement strand
GATCTCTCGTCGCTGCGCCTGCTCGGCACTGTCGGCGAGCCGATCAATCCGGAGGCTTGGGTCTGGTACCGCGAGTACATCGGCGGTGACCGCACGCCGATCGTGGACACGTGGTGGCAGACGGAGACCGGCATGATCCTGATCACACCGCTGCCGGGAGTGACGACGACCAAGCCGGGCTCGGCGACGAAGCCGTTCCCCGGCGTCGATGCCGGTGTCTACAGCGAGAGCGGTGAGGAGGTCGGGCCGGGAGGCGGGGGCTATCTCGTGCTGAAGCGACCGTGGCCGGCGATGCTGCGCGGCATCTACAAGGACGACCAACGTTTTCGGGACACGTACTGGTCGAAGTACGAGGATGTCTACTTCGCCGGCGACGGCGCGAGGATCGACGAGGACGGGGACTTCTGGCTGCTCGGTCGCGTGGACGACGTCATGAACGTCTCCGGCCATCGCATCTCGACGATCGAGGTCGAGAGCGCGCTCGTCGATCACAAGAAGGTGGCGGAGGCGGCCGTCTGCGGCCGCAAAGACGAGCGGACCGGCCAGGCGATCGTCGCCTACGTGACGCTCAAAGCCGGTGAGGAAGGCAGCGTCGAGATGCTCGAGGAGCTGCGGAACCACGTCGCCAAGAAGATCGGTCCGATCGCGAAGCCGGCGAACATCGTGTTCACGCCGGAGCTGCCCAAGACGCGTAGCGGCAAGATCATGCGGCGGCTGCTCCGCGACGTTGCGGAGAACCGCACGCTCGGCGATACCACCACGCTGGCCGATCCGACGGTCGTCGAGGAGATCAAGGACCGCGCGGCCACCGACGCCGGCGAGGACTAGCTGTAGTTCAGCTGGTTCCCGCGCAGGCGGCCGTTGCCCGCCTGATCGCTCTCTGCACCCGCGGAACCGCCCTCCCCGTACGGGCGATGTGCGCGAAGTCGCGAGTCGAGACGCTGTGCGAGAGCTTGTCGATCACGCACGCGCAGTAGTTCTCCTTCGCCGCGTTCCCCTGGGTGCAGCTCCGCATGAAGCTGCTGATGACCTTCGGCGAGTAGCGGTACGTGCCGCTGACGGTGATCGATGTCGTCGTTGCCGTCGGCGCCGTTGTCGTCGCCGCTGACTTTCCGCCACCGCATCCGGCCGCCACGACCGCGAGACAGGCTGTCCCGACGAGATAGCGCACGCTCAGGCGAGCAGCTTCTCGAACCGGTCCGGATCGTCGAACGGGCCGATCACTGCGAGATTCAGGCCTTGCTGCTCGATCACGTCGCCGGCGACGCGCGCCACGTCTTCGGCTGTCACCTTGTCGAGCTCGGCGATGATCTCCTCGGGATCCGGCGTCCTGCTCTCCAGCACCTCACGACGCAGCCCGAACATGATCAGGCCTTGCGATGTCTCGAGCTGAAGGACGAATCGCCCCTTCGCGAAGCTCTTGGCCTTCTCGAGCTCCGTGGCCGGCACGGGCTCCTCGGCAATCTTGCGCAGCTCGGTCGCGATCGTGCTGACGGCGTCGTCGATGCGGTTGATGTCGACGCCCGCCTGGGCGTAGAGCGAGCCGGCGTCCGTGTAGCTGTGATTCACCCCGTAGACGTAGTAGGCGAGGCCGCGGCGCTCGCGGACTTCCGTGAAGAGGCGCGACGACATCCCACCCCCGAGCACGGTCGAGAGCACCTGCAGGACGTAGCGATCGGGGTGCTCGAGCGGATAGCTGTGCACGCCGAGGGAGATGTGCGCCTGATCGGAGGCCTTCGTGTGCACTTTGACGTGCGGATGGTCGTGCGGATCGACCTTGACCGGTTCGGGGCTTCCCGTCTCGGCCTCCTCCATGTCGCCGAGCAGCTCCCCGACACGCTCGTGCAGCTCGTCGCCGACCTTCCCGCCGACTCCGACGACCATCCTCGACGGCCTGTACCAGCGATCGACGTAGCCGTTGAACGTCTCGCGCTCCGCGCCGCGAATCGTTTCCTTGCGGCCGATGATGTCCCACCCCAGTGGTTGGTCGTCGTAGAGCAGCTCCTCGTACACGCCGCCGATGAAGTCGCGCGGGGTGTCGTAGTACATGTTCATCTCCTCGATGATCACGCCCTTCTCCCGCTCGATCTCGTCCGGGTCGAACTTCGAGTGGCGCAGCATGTCCACGAGCACGTCGAGCGCGATGTCGCGGGACTCCGCGGCGCACTTGACGTAGTAGCCGGTGTACTCCTTGCCCGTGAAGGCGTTGAACTCGCCGCCGATGCCGTCGATCTCCATGGAGATGTCGCGGGCGGTCGGCCTCCGCTCCGTCCCTTTGAAGAACATGTGCTCCGCAAAGTGCGCGATGCCGTTCGTCTCAGGCGTCTCGTAGCGCGAGCCCGCGGCGAGCATGATCGCGCAGGTCACCGACTGCGCCGAGTCCATCGGCGCGGTCAGGATGCGCAGCCCGTTGTCGAGGCGTTCCAGGTTGAAGGCGCTCACGGCCCTGGCGATGCTATCGAGGGCGATCCTCCCTGCGGTAGACGAAGCGGACCGCCTGCCAGTCTTCGTCGATCGCGGCGCTCTTGTTGTCGACGAGCCCTGCGGCGAGACCGATCGTCTGGATGGAGGAGAAGTCGAGGTCGGTCTCGATTCGCGAGGCCTTCTTCGGCCAGGCGATCCAGAGCCCGTCCGCGGGAGCGAGCGTCTCCTTCAACGCCTCGAAGCGGCGCTCGAGCTCCGCCCGGCTCGTCGTGAAGAACACGAGTACCTCCGCGCCTGGTTTCGCCCCGAGCTTCGTGGCGAGGGGCGTCGCCGAGTAGTCCTTGTCACCCATCAGGGGGTCGATGAGGTAAGCGCGGGGTAAAGATTTGGCTGGGGGCTTGTGACACCGAGATCCAGGTCGGTACCTTGGTTGGAAGGAAAGGTTGTAACAGATGCTCGACGCCCTCACCATCATCCTCCTCTTCGCGGCCGCCTGGGCCGTGTCCCGTCTGAGCGCCATCGTCGCCCGGAGGGTGATGGCCTGGTCCGATCGCCGGCACCGGGCCCCGTCCGGAGACCTGAGCGCGAAGATCGTCGAGCTCAAGCGGCGGGAGACGAGCGTCGCGGTCATCCGCACCGGGATCGCCTACATCGCGTTCGCGACGGCCCTCGTTCTGACGGCTGCCCAGCTGACCGGTGGGTTCGGCCGTCTGACCGCGGTGGCGGGCGCCTCCTTCATTCTCATCCTCGTCGGCTTCTCCGCGCAGCGAATGCTGATGGACATCATCGCCGGCTTCAACATGTTCGTCGAGCACTGGTACTCGGTCGGCGACACGATCGCGATCCCGATGATGGAGGTCCAGGGAATCGTCGAGGACCTCTCCTTGCGACGCACGAAGCTGCGCTCTCTCGACGGTGAAGTGATCAACATCCATAACTCGCAGATCGCCGCCGTTCGCGTTCTGCCGGGCGGGGTCAAGGAGTTCGACGTCGAGCTCGTCGCGAGCAGCCGGGAGGCCGCCGAGGTGCTCGTCGAGCAGGTCGCCTCGATCCTGCCGGAAGGACCGACGACGTTCATCCGGCGTCCGGTCATCCACCAGATCGACGACCTCGCGCCGGGGCTCGTCCGGCTGCGCATGCGCGCCGCGGTGGCGCCGGGACGGGAATGGCTCGTGAACGGCTTCTACACCGACCTGCTCAAGGAGCGGGCCGACAAGCATCTGATCGTCCACGGGCCCGTCGTCTTGACGGTGGACGACAAGGTCGAGCGCAGCTTCGCCCGCGCCAGCGCGGCGACGCGCTGGGCCGGCGCTCCCTAGAGCGCCAGGCGCGCTCGTGGGCGCCGCCTAGAGGAGGCGCGGGCTTTGCCCGTGCCTCCGTCTTAGCTAGCGCTCTAAGACGCTCAGCGGTTTGAGCCCTTCAGCTTGCCACCGCCGCTAGCTCGGCCAGCAGGCCGTCCACCTCGTCGGCGGTGTTGTAGTGGACGATGCCGGCGCGGACCGCGCCTCCGTCCTCGAGGCCGAGCCGCTTCATCACCTCGACCGCGTAGTAGTCGCCGTCCCAGACCGCGTAGCCGGCTTCGCCCAGGCGCGTCGACACCTCATGGCTGGAGAGGCCCTCGACGTTGAACGCGAAGGTCGCGACTCGTCCCGCCATCGTCGGGAGCCCGTACACCGTGACGTTGTCGGGGAGCCCGGAGAGGAAGCGCTCGCCGAGGCCGTGCTCGTGCGCCTTGATCGCCTCCCAGCCGATCGACTCGATGTAGTCGACGGCTGCCACGAAGCCCGCGAGCAGCTCATGCGGGAGCGTGCCGGTCTCGAAGCGGCGGCCGACCGGTGAGTCGAAGGCAGGTCGCACCTTGTACGGGCGCCACCCTTCGAGCAGCTCCGCACGGCCGAAGGCGAGGCCCAGGTGCGGGCCGAAGAACTTGTACGGCGAGCAGATGAGCACATCGACGCCCCAGTCGGTCACGTCGATCGGCCCGTGCGGGCCGTAGTGGACGGCGTCGGCCCAGGCGAGCGCCCCGGCGTCGTGCGCGAGCTCGACGATCCGGCGCACGTCCGTAAGCGTGCCGACCGCGTTGGAGGCGACCGGGAACGCCACGACACGCGTGCGGTCCGAGAGCTGCCGCTCGAGATCGTCGAGGTCGAGAGTGGTGTCCTCGTTGATCTCGGCGAAGCGGACGCGAAGATTCTTGTCGTGCGCCAGCTCGAGCCACGGCGAGACATTCGCGTCGTGGTCGAGCTTCGTGACGAGGATCTCGTCGCCGGCGCGCCATTCGCGTCCGGCTGTGCGCGTCAGCGCGAATGCGAGTGTCGTCATGTTGGCCCCGAAGGTGACCTCGTCGGGTGAGCAGCCGAGGAACTCCCCGGCTTTCGCCCGTGACCGGGAGACGAGCGCCTCCGTTCGGCGGCTCGTCTCGTATGGACCACTGACGTTCGCGTTCGACTCCCGGTAGTAACGGGAGACCGCGTCGATGACCTCGTCGGGCACCTGGGTGCCGCCGGGCCCGTCGAAGAAGGCCAGCGGCCGGCGCAGTGCCGAATAGCGGGCGCGGACGGCCTCGACGTCGTAGGTGACGGTGGACACCGCGCGAGACGTTACTACGATTGGTCGGTGGCTCCGGCGACCGAAGAGCGAATCGACCACGGCACCGGGACGGGTCTCGGGGCTCCGTGGAACGTCATCGTCCTGAACGACAACCACAACACCTTCGAGGGTGTCGCGTCCGCGCTGGCCTCGACGTTGCCCGAGGTGTCCTATGACCAGGGCTTGCGCATCGCCGACCGCATCCACAGCAATGGACGTGCGATCGTGTGGTCAGGGCACAAGGAAGTCGCCGAGCACTACTGGCAGCAGCTGCAGGGCCACGGCCTGACGATGTCCCCGCTCGAGCGCACCTAGTCGATCCGGAGCTCGTGGCTAGAGCGTGGCTCCGTTCACACGCCACCGGTACCGAGGCGACGGCTTGAGCGAGGCGCCGACGAAGCAGTCCCGCTCCGCCTTGGCGAGTAGGGCTGCGACCTTGTCGGGGGCCGGCGCCGGCTCGAGCTCCAGCTCGAGGTCGACGTCGATCTCGACGAAGGCGTAACGCCCGTCCTCGGGTCGGCGGGTCACCGTCGCCGACGCCCACGCGTTCGCGAGGAAGTCGAGGCCGAGTGGTGCGGCGTGGAAACGCAGGCTCTGCAGCGTGCAGCGAACGAGGCCTGCGAGGACGAGGTGCTCCGGAGTCCAGGCGGCGTCGAAGTCGAGCGGTGAGCCGCCGTCCGCGGTCACGCGGCCTGCGCGGTCGAGCTCGATCGTGTACCTGAATTCCTTCGCCGCGACGGTCACGTTCTTATCCTGCCAGCGTGGCAGGAACCGTCCGGGGTCCGGCGTAATGTGTCGCTATGCGACGGCTGCGGCCGCTCAGCGAGGCCGAGTGTTACGCCAGGTGCTACGGCGGCTGGGAAGACACGGTTCGAATCGTGCGGCTCGAGCCGCGCCGGGCCCGCCGCGACCTGGCGGTCGAAGGCGAGGCGCTGCGCGTGCGCTTCGAGGAGTTCCTGGACGCCCGTGACCCGAACGCGCTGGCCGAGCCCGAAGCAGCCTGAGTCGGAAATCCCGGATGTGCTCGCGCCCGGACTGCGGGTGCTGTTCTGCGGCATCAATCCCGGGCGCGTCTCTGCCGCGGCGCAGGCTCACTTCGCGAATCCACGCAACGACTTCTGGCGCCTCCTTCATGCGGCTGGATTCACCCCACGACAGCTCGAGCCCGCGGAGCAATTCGAGCTTCTGATCTACGGGATCGGCGTGACGAATGCTGCCGCGCGCACGACCCCGGGCTCCGGAGATCTACGCCGGGCGGATTTCGCCGGTTCCGCCGAACGACTCGGGCGAATCGCAGCGGAGCTCAATCCTGCGTGGATCGGCTTCGTGGGCAAGGAGGCCTACCGCGGCGTCTTCAACGAGCGGGCGCAACTAGGCGAACAGGAACGGCGGCTGGGCGGGACGCGCCTGTTCGTCCTTCCCTCCACTTCGCCCGCGAACGCCGCGGTTCCGTGGGACGAGCGCCTGCGGTGGTTCCGAGAGCTCAGCCGCGCCAGCGGTTCGTGACTGAGGCGTCGCTTGCGATGCGGGGCCCGTCATCAACCGCGCCAACGGTTGGTGATCGGCGTGCGGCGATCGCGGCCGAAGGCTTTCGGTCGTAGCTTCACGCCGGGCGGCGCCTGCCTGCGCTTGTACTCCGCCCGGTCGACCATGGCCACTGCACGCTCGACGACGTCGCGATCGAAGCCGTCGTCGGACAGCTCCTCCAGGGTGCGGTCGTGCTCGACGTACTGCTCGAGCACCTCGTCGAGCTTCGGATACGGCGGCAGTGAGTCCTCGTCGAGCTGGTCGTCGCGCAGCTCGGCGCTCGGCGCGCGGTCGATGATGCTCTGCGGAATCAGCTCGCACCCGGCTCTCTCGTTGAGGTAGCGCGCGAGCTGGAACACGTCCGTCTTGTAGACGTCCTTCAGGAGGGCGAAGCCACCGGCCATGTCGCCGTAGAGAGTTGCGTACCCGACCGAGAGCTCCGACTTGTTGCCGGTCGCCACGAGCATCCAGCCGAACTTGTTCGACAGCGCCATCAGCAAGACGCCGCGGGCGCGGGCCTGGATGTTCTCCTCGGTCAGATCAGCCTCCGTGCTCGAGAACGCGTCCCCCAGCGCGTCGTCGAACGAGTCGACGATCTTGCCGATCGGAATCTCCAGGAACGGACAGCCGAGGCTCTCGGCCAGCCGGCGCGCATCGCTGCGCGTGCCTTCCGACGAGTAGCGCGAGGGCATCGAGACGCAGTGCACGTGCTCGGGCCCGAGCGCCTCCGCGGCGAGCGCCGCAGTCACCGCGGAGTCGATTCCCCCTGAAACGCCGACGATGACTTCCTCGAACTCGTTCTTGCCGACGTAGTCGCGCAGGCCGAGCTCGAGCGCTCGACGCATCTGCTCGATCTCGTGGACGAAGGCGACGACCTCGCCGCCGGCCTTGGTTCCGTTGCTCGACGGTCCCGGCGAGCCGACGTGGATGATCTCGACGGGCGGCAGCTCCTCGCGCTCGCGCGCAAGGGCGCGCCGGCGGACGTCGCTCAGGCGGCGGCCGATCACCTCTTGCGGCTGGATGTCGACGACGAGGAGCGCTTCCTCGAATCCGGGTGCGCGTGCGAGCACGGTTCCCTCGTCGTCGAGCACGCACGAGTGGCCGTCGAAGATCAGCTCGTCTTGGCCGCCCACGGCGTTGCAGAACGCGACGAAAGAGGAGTTGTCCCGCGCGCGCGTGACGAACATCTCCTCGCGCTCCTCGGGACGACCGACATAGAACGGCGACGCAGAGATGTTGACGAGCAGCTCTGCACCGGCGAGCGCCAGGTCGGTCGCGGGCGGTCCCGGCTGCCACATGTCCTCGCAGACCGTCGGCCCGACGAGTGTCTTGCCGTGTTCGAGCAAAATCAGGTCGCGACCCGGTGCGAAGTAGCGGTCCTCGTCGAAGACGCCGTAGTTCGGCAAGAAGCGCTTGCGATACACGGCTTTGATCTCACCGGCCGAGCAGACGTAGCAGGCGTTGAAGAGATCGCGATCGAAGTGAGGCCCACCGACCAGGACCGTCGCGCCTCGCGTCTCTCGGGCGATCTTCTCCACCGAGTCCTCCGCGGCACGGATGAACCCGGGCCGCAGGAGCAGGTCCTCCGGCGGGTAGCCCGCCACGGCCAGCTCGGGGAAGACGACGAGATCAGCGGCATGCTCCTTCGCCTCGGCCAGCCTTCCCAGGATCAGGGCCCGGTTCCCCTCGAGGTCGCCCACGACTGGGTTGATCTGGGCCAAGGCGAGCCGCACGGCCTCAGTCTAGCTGTTTGCGCCTCTCAGTCGAAAACTATCGGCCGGCCGGCGAAGCCGCCCGACCTCCTAGGCCGCGCCGCCCAGTCGTCGCCTCGAGCTCAGCGACGCTGGCCGAACTGCATCACCCAGAGCGCGACGCCGTCCCGGCCGAACATCCGTCCCCGCTCGAACGCGATGCCGAGATCTCGCCAGCGGCGCGCCATCAGGTTCTGTCGATGCGGCGGTGAGTTGAGCCAGAGCTGGAGTGTGTTCAGGGGCGACCCGAGCTCACCCTGCCCCCACGCGAGGTTCTCGCCGAAGGCACGGGCCGGGAGGTAGCCGGCTTGTTGGAACGTGCGAGCGAACGACATGCCGCACGGCGTGTGCGAGAAGCCGCACTTTCGGACTGCATCGGCCTTCAGCACCGAGGAGCGGTTCAACGGAACGCTGCCCCTGACGTACCCGAGGCCGTAGGCGCGTCGCACGATGTTGATGCCGCAGTACATCGCCTCGAGGCGCGAGTGCTCGTCGCCCGCCGCGGTCGTTGCACCGGAGCACGACGACGCCACGGCTGCCAGGGCTGCCGAATCGGAGCTGTGAGGAGCGGCTCCCGACGGCGCGGCCAAGCCAAGTACGAGCGCGGTGAGGGTGACGGGGATCACCATGCGCGGTCGCCCTACCTAATGCCCTTTCGCCGCGGATCCTGCGCCTTCCTGCTGCGAAATTTACATTCAGGTTCGTTTTTCGTACGCGTATGCGTCGAGAAACGGAAACTCAGCTCCGGTCGGCTGCCTCGGCGATCTCGTCCAGCGCTTCCGGGTTTTCCAGGGACGACAGGTCACCCGGCTCCTTGCCGAGGACGCGGGCTCGCACGGCCCGCCGGACGATCTTGGCGCTGCGGGTTTTCGGGAGGGCCGAGACGAAGACGATGCGCTCGGGCTTGAACGCCTTCCCGAGCTCGTCTGTGACCGCGCCCGAGATCTCGAGCGCGAGCGCCTCCGTGGCCTCGTTCCCCGGCTTGAGGACGCAGAAGATCCACGCGACCTCGCCCTTCATTGCATGTGGAACTCCGATCGCGGCGGCTTCGGCGACTGCCTTGTGCGCCACGGCCGCAGACTCGAGCTCCGCCGGCCCGATTCGCTTTCCCGCGATGTTGAGCGTGTCGTCCGAACGGCCGTGCAGGAACCAGTAGCCGTCTTCGTCGATCGACGCCCAGTCGCCGTGGGTCCAGACTCCAGGGAAGCGTCGCCAGTACGCCTCGAGGTAGCGCTCCTCGTCGCCCCAGACCCCGCGTGTCATTCCCGGCCAGGGCCGTTTGCACACGAGCTCGCCGACTTCGCCGCGCAGCGGGGTGCCGTCCGGGCCGAACACGTCCATGTCCTGGCCGAGCGCGGGGAAGCCGAGCGCGACCGGCTTGATCGGCTCGGTCAAGCACGTCGTGAGGAAGCACGCGCCGACCTCGGTGCCGCCGGAGCAGTTGACGATGGGCGTCTCGCCGCCGCCGACCTTCTCGAAGAGCCAGTGGTACGGATCGCGGTTCCAGGGCTCGCCCGTCGTGCAGATCGCCTTCAGGCTCGACATGTCCGTCTGGGGGTCGCCTTTCGGGATCAGCGCCCGAACCAGGGTCGGGGAGACGCCGAGCATTGTCACGCGCTCGGACTCGACGAGCTTCCAGATCCGGTCAGGCGGAAAGTCGGGCGCGCCTTCGGCGTACACGATCGTCGCGCCGGCGGCGCCGCCGCCGACCACCGTCCACGGGCCCATGATCCAACCCATGTCCGTTGCGAAGTGGATGCGGTCGCCGGGTTTGACGTT
>Ga0070706_100007697_pt1 | contig 10071 bp, 11 predicted proteins | sample KBSK5501metaG_FD_65476 | JGI IMG/M metagenome (GOLD analysis project Ga0070706, IMG submission 65476) | Corn, switchgrass and miscanthus rhizosphere microbial communities from Kellogg Biological Station, Michigan, USA - KBS K5-50-1 metaG | ecosystem: Host-associated > Plants > Roots >... | reverse complement strand
CAGGGGGCGCTCGGCTATGGGCTGACCTCGGTCATGGGCGCCATTCCGGCCGAGATCTTTGAAGGACGCCATTACGGCAGCATCTTCGGCACCGTGATGCTGTCCGCCATTCTCGGGGGCGCCGCCGGTCCGTGGATCACCGGCATCCTGCACGACCATTTCAGCAGCTACGCGCCGGCATTCTGGCTGTCGCTCGCTCTCAGCCTGGTTTCCGCCGCTGCGATTTGGCTGGCCGCGCCGCGCAAGGTGCGCGCCGTCGCCGGGCGTATCGACCGCGCGGCAGCCGATTGATTTGACGGCTATGATCCCGGCGAAGTCATGCCGCGCATAACCGCCGTCTCCCCCGATGCCGAAGACAGCGGCGCCCCCGTCGACCGGCTGCTCGCCGAGATCCGCGCCTGCCGCCATTGCGCGAGCTCGCTGCCGCTGGGTCCGCGGCCGATCGTGCGCGGCCGGCCCGAGGCTCGGGTGTTGATCGTCAGCCAGGCGCCGGGCACCCGGGTGCATGAAACCGGGCTGTCGTTCAACGATCGCAGCGGCGACCGGCTGCGGCTATGGCTTGGTCTCGACCGCGAGACTTTTTACGACGAGCGCCGGGTCGCGATCATGGGGATGGGCTTCTGCTATCCCGGGCGCGATGTCCGCGGCGGCGACCTGCCGCCGCGCCCCGAATGTGCGCCGCTGTGGCATCCGGTGCTGCGGCCGCATTTTCGCGAGATCGCGTTGACCCTGCTGGTCGGTTCGCACGCGATCCGGTACTACCTGCCGGAGAGCCGCCGGCAGTCGATGACCGCTGTTATGGCGCGCTGGCGCGACTATCGGCCGGGCACTTTCGTGCTGCCGCATCCGAGCTGGCGCACCACCGCCTGGGAGCGCGCCAATCCCTGGTTCGCGGCAGAGGCGCTGCCGGCATTGCGCAAAGCGGTCGCCGGTGCGCTCGGTTGATCTGTCTTCACTCCTTGCCCTCGATCCGCTCCATATCCTCGTCGCTGAAGCCGAAATGATGGCCGATCTCGTGGATCATGATGTGGCGGACGATGGCTTCGAGGTCCTCGCCGGTCTCGCACCAATAGTCGAGGATCGGCCGGCGGTAGAGAAAGATCACGTCGATCCCGGGCAGCGGGTCGCTGACGCTTTTGTGCGGCAGCGCGACGCCGCGATAGAGCCCCATGATGTCGAACGGGCTGTCGAGCCCCATCGCCCGTTCGGTCTCGCGGTCGGGGAATTCCTCGACGCGGACCAGCACCTCGCCGAGGTGACGCTTAAAGCGCCGCGGCAATGCCGCGAGGGCGCGGGCGGCAAGCGCTTCGAGATCGGCCAGCGACGGCGGCAGCTGCGCCATCAGCGAGCGAACCCGGCTTGACCGTGGCCATGCCGCGGCGCACTTGTCACACCGAACAGGAAATGGAGGCGGCAATGGTCGAGAGGCTGACGGGCGCGGCGCGCCACACCGCATTGCGCGAGCTGCACGGCTGGAGCGAGGTCGACGACCGCGACGCGATCCGCAAGAGCTATCACTTCAGCAATTTCTCCGAGGCCTGGGGCTTCCTGTCGCGCATCGCGCTCGCCGCCGAGAAAATGGATCACCACCCCGAGATCTTCAATGTCTACAACCGGGTCGAGATCATCCTGTCGACCCATGATGCGGACGGCGTCAGCGAGCGCGATGTGCAATTGGCGCAGATGATCGACGAGCTCGCGCCCGAACGCGACCAGCGCCCGCCGACGCCATAACCGCCAACGCCGGGTTTGCAGCGTGGCGCCGAGCCGCTTGCGCTGCGGGCGCCGAACCGACCACACTCGCACCCGATAGGTTGGTCGATCCGGATCTCGGAGGGAAAGATGCGCGTCGGTTTTATCGGGCTCGGCATGATGGGCAAGGGCATGGCGGCCAATCTGCAGAAGGCCGGGCACCAGCTTGCGGTTCACGATCTCAACCGCGCCGCCGCCGAGCCGTTTCTCGCCAAGGGCGCCGAATGGGCCAACTCGCCGCGCGCCGTCGCCGAGGCCTCGGAGGTTGTCTTCACCTCCTTGCCGGTGCCCGCCGATGTAGAGGCAGTGGCGCTCGGGCCCAACGGGCTGATCGAGGGTATGAAGCCCGACACCGCGTTTTTTGATATGTCGACGAATTCGGTGGCGGTCGTGCGGAAGATCAGCGCCGCCTTTGCCGAGAAGAACCTCTACATGCTGGACTCGCCGGTCAGCGGCGGCCCCGGCGGCGCGGCCAGCGGCAAGATGGCGATCTGGGTCGGCGGCGACGAGCAGCAGTTCAACCGCCACAAGACCGTCCTCGACGCAATGGGCGACCAGGCGAAATACATCGGCCCGATCGGCGCCGGCACGGTCGCCAAGCTCGTGCACAATTGCACCAGCGCGGTGGTGGGCGTGGCGCTCGCCGAAGTCTTTACGATGGGCATCAAGGCCGGCATCGACCCGCTCGAATTGTGGCAGGCGGTGCGCCAGGGCGCGACCGGCCGGCAGCGCACCTTTGACCGGCTCGGCAAGTTTCTCAGCAGCACTTACGACCCGGCCGATTTCGCGCTGCGCCTGCTGCACAAGGACGTGTCGCTGGCGGTCGGGCTCGGCCGCGAGGTCGGCGTCCCGATGCGGCTCGCCAATATGGCGCTGGAGGAATTGACCGAGGCGCTCAATCGCGGCTGGGGCCAACGCGACAGCCGTGTCGGCTCGCTGCTGCAGGTTGAGCGCGCGAAGATCGACCCACCCAAGGTCGACCCGGAAAAGATCGCCGCGGTGCTGGCCAACGACAACTGACCCGCTGTCATTGCGAGCGAAGCGAAGCAATCCCCTCGACCAGAGCGCACCTGGACGGGGATTGCTTCGTCGCTCTGCTCCTCGCAATGACGGCTCATGGATAACGGTGCGGAGATCCGTTCGATGACGGAGCGCTTCCCCGAGGAGCGGCTCGCGGTCTTTACGCTGGCGGAGCGTCCCGATCTCCGGGCGCAGCTGTTCTCGGCCGAGTTCCAGGCCGGGTTGCCGGAATTCATGCGCCACGATCCGGCCGCGGCGCTCTACTACAACGATCGCAATCTCGACCGCTATGTCGATTTCGCGCTGGCGGCGGTCGATCGCGACCGGCCGGATCGGGCGATCGCTCGCGCCTTCAGCGTGCCGTTCGCGTTTGGCGACGGCTCGCCCGGGCGCGCCGAGTTGCCCGAGGATGGCTGGGACAGGGTGATCCGCTGGGCGCACGAGGATTGGCGCGCCGGGCGCCCGCCGAACGCGGCCAGCGCGCTCGAAATCAATGTGCTGGCGCCCTATCGGGGCCGCGGCATCGCGCAGCTGATGCTGACGGCGATGCAGCAGAACACCCGGGCACGCGGCTTTGCCGATCTCTATGCGCCGTTGCGGCCGAGCGACAAGCACCTGGAGCCATTGACGCCGTTCGCCGACTACGTCGCGCGCTGTCGTGCCGACGGGCTGCCATACGATTCATGGGTACGCACCCATGTCCGCGTCGGCGCCCGGATTGTGAAACCCGCGCCGACCAGCATGGTGGTCGCCGGCACGCTGGCCGAATGGTCTGCCTGGACCGGCATGCCATTCGACAGGAGCGGCCCGGCGATCGTGCCGGGCGCGCTGTCGCCGGTGCATGTCTCGGTCGAGCAGAACCACGCCGTCTACATCGAACCCAATTTGTGGATCCATCACCGATTGTCGCCGTGAGGACAACATGAATGCCGCGCCGCTCACCCCCTATCGGGTCTCCGCCTACAACACCGCGCACGATTCCGAGAACAAGATCCATGACGACGCCACCGCCCGCCGCTTCGGCTTCGGCGGCGGGCTGGTGCCGGGGGTCGATGTCTATGGCTACATGATGCACATGCCGGTGGCCCGCTGGGGCCGCGCCTGGCTCGAACGCGGCACCGCCGAATGCCGCTTCTTCAAGCCGGTTTATGACGGCGAGACCGCGACGGTCGCCGCCGGCGAGGGTGCCGAGGAGATCGAGATCGCGGTCGAGAGCCGCGGCGATCGTTGTGCGACCGGCCGCGCCGCATTGCCTGCCGAACCACCTGCCAGGCCGGCGCTCGATTCATTCCGCAAGGTCGCGCAGCGCGCCGAGCGCCCGCCGGCCGACGAAGCCTCGCTGGCCGTCGACACCTGGCTCGGGCTCGATCCCTATCCGATCACGCCCGAGCTCGCGGCCGAGCACCGAGCCAATTTACGCGAGACTCTGCCGCTTTATGCCGATGAAGGATTGATCCATCCGGCCCTGATCCTGCGCGCCTGCAATTTCGTCATCAACCGCAATGTCGTCCTCGGGCCGTGGATTCACGTCTCCAGCCGGATCCAGCATCTGACGGCGGCGCGGATCGGCATGAATTTGTCGGCGCGCGGCCGGGTCACCGCCAATTACGAGCATAAGGGGCACCGCTTCGTCGATGTCGATGTTCTGGTTTTGGCCGATGAAAGGCCTGTCGCCCATATCGCACATCTCGCAATCTACCGCCCTCGTCAAGTTGCTGCGGCATGAACCTCCTCATTTTGTTCGAATTTCTATAATCGTGCATAAAAGTAGCCTAAGGGTCAAACTGCTGACTTCATCGGATCGGGTGAGATTACTTCCGTACACCACGGCGTTGTCTGGAAGGTACAACCCGAGGGAGGTTACCTGATGAGGTTTATCCTTGGAGCGATTATGGCGGCTGCGGTCGCCAGCATTGCGTTCGTGCAACCGGCCGAGGCCCGTTGCTTCTGGAACGGCTTCGAGACGGTTTGCGTGCGGCATAGCACCCCGATGTTTGGCTATCGCCACTATTACCGGGACTTTGACCGGCCGCATTTCTATCGCAACTGGTACTAACCCCGGTCCTCGGTAAGGAATAGGGCCATTGGCTTGCCGGTGGCCCTATTCCTTTTCAACGAAGTTCAATTAAGCCGATCCAGACGTAATTGACCGCAATGGCGCCGTCAGCCCCAGGGCGGGCGGCGCTGTTGTTCTGGGGGTGGCCCAGGCCGCGAGCATCTAATCCTGCGGTTGCGCCGACCGGGTTTCGAGCTGGCTGGCCTCGGCTTCGAGGTCTTCGGCCGTGCGCAGCCTCCCGTCCCAGATCGCCGGATTGCCGCTTTGTTCGGCAAATTCCCGGTACCATGCCGCCAATTCGCGCAGTTTTGCTGGATCGTCCACAGGCTTGCTCCTCGAGCGCGCCACATTATGCTGCACCGCACACAGACGCAAGCGATAAGAGCAATTGTTATGCCAATCGGCGTTGCTGCGCTGCAGCAGGGGTTCCGATCAGGCGGGTGTATAGCGCTTTGTATTGACGCGCCGCCGCGCTCCAGCTGAAATCGCAGCCCATCGCCTGCCGCATGACGTACTGCCAGCTCGCCCGGTCGGCATAAAGCGCAACCGCGCGGCTAACCGCCGCGAGCAATGCCTCGGGGGTCTCGGCGTCGAAGACAAAACCGGTGGCGCTGCCTTCGGCCAAGGTCACCGCGTTGGCATCGACCACGGTATCGACAAGCCCGCCGGTGCGCCGCACAAGCGGCAGCGCGCCATAGCGCAGCGCATAGAGCTGGGTCAGCCCGCACGGCTCGAAACGCGACGGCACGAGGATGACGTCGGCACCGGCCATGATCAGGTGCGACAATGCCTCGTCATAGCCGATCACGACCCCGACCTGGCCGGGATAGGAAGCGGCCGCGGTGGTGAAACCGGTTTCGAGATCGGCGTCGCCGCTGCCCAGCAACACCAGGCGACCGCCCTCCGCGGTGAATTCAGGCAGCGCGGCGAGCAGCAGGTCGAAGCCCTTCTGCGGGCTGAGGCGGGTCACCGCGCCGAACAGCGGCCTGCCGGGTGCCTCGTCGAGCGCCAAACGGCGCTGCAGGATCTGCTTGGCGTTAGCCTTTCCGGCGGTCGCGTCGTCGATCCCGTATGGTCGCGGCAACAGCGCATCCTTCTCGGGCGACCAGATATTCGGGTCGACGCCGTTCAGGATCCCGGTCAGCACGCCGGCGCGGCTCCGCAGCAGCCCGTCGAGGCCATTGCCGAAAGCCGGCGTCTGGATTTCCTGGGCATAAGTCGGACTGACGGTGGTGAGCCGGTCGGCGTAGAACAGCCCGGCCTTCAGAAAGGACAGGCCGCCATAAAACTCGACCCCATCGATCGAAAAGAAGCTGGGCGGCAACGCGAGATCGCCAAAAGCGGGGGCCGGGAAAAATCCCTGATAGGCGAGGTTGTGCACGGTGAAGACGCTCGACACCGCCGCACCGGTGGCCCGCAGATAGGCCGGCGCCAAGCCGGCATGCCAATCATGGGCGTGCAGGATGTCCGGCCGCCACTCCGGGTCGGCGCCTTGGGCGAGCGCCGCGGCGGCCCAGCCGAGTAATGCAAAGCGGCGATGATTGTCGGGCCAGTCGTGGCCGTCCGGGTCGGCATAGGGGCTGCCCGGCCGGTCGTAGAAGGCGGGATGATCGACGAGGTAGGCGCGCACCCCGCTGTCCGGCAGTTCGGCCACCGCGATCCGCACTCGTTCCGCCGCGAACGGCGTCCGCAGGCGGGCAACCTCGGTCAGCGGCAGAGCGTCGAGAAAGGCGGTGAAGCCCGGCAGTACCAGCCGGACATCGCCATCGAGCGCGGCCAGCGCCGGCGGCAATGCCGCAATGACATCGCCGAGCCCGCCGGTCTTGACCCAGGGAAACAGCTCGGCCGCGGCATGCAGCACGCGCATCGACGATCAGCGCGCATATCGAATGCCCTCTCCGCCCTTCAGGGGGGAGAGGGAGGGGACCCGCCGCGTGACGGTGGGGAGGGTGAGGTGGGTGTCGGCCGGCGCCCTGGAGTCCCCCACCTCACCCCGACCCTCTCCGCCCCGCCCATCAGACCAAAGGGGGGCGGAGAGGGAAGGAACCGCCACCGGCTCGCCTCAGTTCCGGCTCTTGTCGACCAGAGCGTTCTGCTTGATCCACGGCATCATCGCGCGCAGCCGCTCGCCGACCTCCTCGATCGGGTGCTGCGCGGCGCCACGGCGCAACGCCTTGAAGCTCGGCTGGCCGGCGGTGTTTTCCAGCACCCATTCGCGGGCGAAGCGGCCGCTTTGGATGTCGGCGAGGATCTTCTTCATCTCGGCGCGGACATGCTCGTCGATGACCCGCGGGCCCCGTGAATAATCGCCGTATTCGGCGGTGTTCGAGATCGAGTACCGCATATTGGCGATGCCGCCCTCATAGATCAGATCGACGATCAGCTTGACCTCGTGGCAGCACTCGAAATACGCCATCTCGGGCGCGTAGCCGGCTTCGACCAGGGTCTCGAACCCGGCCAGGATCAGCGAGGTCAGGCCGCCGCACAGCACCGATTGCTCGCCGAACAGATCGGTCTCGCATTCCTCGCGGAACGTCGTCTCGATGACGCCGGCGCGGCCGCCGCCGATCGCCGAGGCGTAGCTGAGAGCGATCTCGAGCGCGTTGCCCGACGGGTTCTGATCGACCGCGACGAGGCACGGCACGCCGCCGCCGCGCTGATATTCCGAGCGCACCGTATGGCCCGGCCCCTTCGGTGCGATCATGAACACATCCATGTCGGGGCGCGGCTCGATCAGCCGGAAATGGATGCTGAGCCCGTGCGCGACGGCGAGCGCCGTGCCCTGCCGCATATTCGGGTGCAGTTCGGCATTGTAGAGCCCCGCCTGCAGCTCGTCCGGCGCCAGCACCATGACGATGTCGGCCCATTTGGCGGCCTCGGCATTGGTCATGACCTTGAAGCCGGCGGTCTCCGCCTTCTGCGCCGAGCCGGAGCCGGGCCGCAATGCGACGACGACGTCCTTGACGCCGCTGTCGCGCAGATTGTTGGCGTGGGCGTGGCCCTGGCTGCCATAGCCGATGACCGCGACCTTCTTCGACTTGACCAAATTCACATCCGCGTCACGGTCGTAATAAACGCGCATCGTCATCTCCTCTCGTTTTTATTCACCACAGAGACACGGAGGGCACAGAGGAAGAGGTGGTTGTCATTGCGAGGAGCGGGGCGACGAAGCAATCCCCTCGAAGGAGCGGAGTCGGATGGAGATTGCTTCGTTTCGTTCGCAATGACAGTTGGAAATTGCCCTCTGTGTTCTCTGTGCCTCTGTGGCGAAATCTCAAAATCAAAACTGGCCGGCGCCGCGGGCGATCGCGACGGTGCCGGTGCGCGACACCTCGACGAGCCCCAGCGGCTCCATCAGCGCGATGAACGCGTTCAATTTCTCGCTCGACCCGGTCATCTCGAAGACAAAGCTTTCCGTCGTCGAGTCGACGACCCGCGCCCGGAAGATATCGGCGAGCCGCAACGACTCGATGCGCGCCTCGCCTTTGCCGGCGACCTTGATCAACGCCATCTCGCGCTCGACCGACGGACCCTCGTCGGTCAGATCGTGCACCTTGTGCACCGGCACGAGGCGCGACAGCTGCGCCTTGATCTGCTCGATGATCATCGGCGTGCCGGTCGTCACGATCGTGATGCGCGACAGGCTGTTGCTGCGGTCGACCTCGGCGACGGTCAAGGTTTCGATATTGTAGCCGCGCCCGGAAAACAGCCCGATGACGCGCGCCAGAACCCCCGGCTCGTTGTCGACGAGCACGGCGATCGTGTGCCGTTCGATCGTATCGCTGTCGGGCAAAGGCCGCCCCTCAAACGAGAACCATGCCCTCTTCGGATACCGGGCGTTTCGCTTCATCCTCGGGACCGAGCAGCATCTCGTTATGGGCCGCGCCCGAGGGGATCATCGGGAAGCAGTTTTCCGCCTGATCGACGACGACATCGAGGATCACCGCGCGCGGCTCGGCGATCATCTCGGCGATCGCGTCATCCAATTCGTCGGGCCGCTCGACGCGCCGGCCCGCCGCGCCAAAGGCATCGGCCAACTTGACGAAATCCGGAAGCGCCGCGGTGTAGCTTTCGGAATAGCGGCCGCCATGCAGCAATTCCTGCCATTGCCGCACCATGCCCATGTACTGGTTGTTCAGGATGAACGCCTTCACCGGCAGCCGGTACTGCGCGATCGTCGACATCTCCTGAATGTTCATCAGGATCGACGCCTCGCCGGCGACATCGATGACCAGCGCGTCGGGATGCGCGACCTGGACCCCGACCGCGGCCGGCAATCCGTACCCCATCGTGCCGAGACCGCCCGAAGTCATCCACTGGTAGGGCTTCTCGAATTTGAAGAACTGCGCCGCCCACATCTGGTGCTGGCCGACCTCGGTGGTGATGAACGGCTCCCGCTCGCGGGTCAGCTCGTAAAGCCGTTCCAGCGCGTATTGCGGCTTGATGATGTCGCGGCGGCCGCGGTCGTAGCGCAGACAGTCGCGCGCCCGCCACGCATCGATCTGCCGCCACCAGGCATGGCGCGCCTTGGCATCGGAATGCGGCGCCGCCTTGCGCCAGGCCTTCAACAGGGCGCCCAGCACTTCGTTGCAATCGCCGAGCACCGGCAGGTCGACCCGCACATTCTTGTTGATCGAGGACGGATCGATGTCGATGTGGATCTTCTTCGAGTTCGGCGCAAAGGCGTTCAGCCGGCCGGTGACGCGGTCGTCGAAGCGCGAACCGACCGCGATCATCACATCGCAATCGTGCATCGCCATGTTCGACTCGTACATGCCGTGCATCCCGACCATGCCGAGGAAATGCGGATCGCTCGCCGGCAGCGCGCCGAGCCCCATCAGGGTCAAGGTGCAGGGCGCATCGACGAGGCGCACGAATTCGGTGAAGCGGGCGCAGGCCTCGGGGCCGGAATTGATCAGGCCACCACCGCCGTAAAACAGCGGCTTCTTGGCCGCCGCGATCATCTTGACCGCCTCGGCAATGCGCGCCGGATCGGGCTTGGTCTGCGGCCGGTAGGTTTTATGCGCGACCTGTTCCGGGCCAACATAATTGCCGAGCGCGAACAGCACGTCTTTCGGCAGATCGACGACCACCGGCCCGGGCCGGCCGCTCTTCGCAACGTAGAATGCCTCGTGCAGGATGCGGGCGAGGTCGTTGACGTCCTTCACCAGGTAATTGTGCTTGGTGCAGGGCCGGGTGATGCCGGTCGTATCGGCTTCCTGAAAGGCGTCGTTGCCGATCAG
>Ga0070706_100007696_pt1 | contig 10074 bp, 8 predicted proteins | sample KBSK5501metaG_FD_65476 | JGI IMG/M metagenome (GOLD analysis project Ga0070706, IMG submission 65476) | Corn, switchgrass and miscanthus rhizosphere microbial communities from Kellogg Biological Station, Michigan, USA - KBS K5-50-1 metaG | ecosystem: Host-associated > Plants > Roots >... | reverse complement strand
GGGATTCACAGACTTGCAAAGCTGGATGCGGAACGAGAACCTGGACCCTGATTGGCTCCGCATCGGCACGGACATTATCGGGGGCACCACCTTCAATGCCGCGTTCACGCTCGACGGCGACTTGTCGGCGGTGCCGGAACCTGCCACCCTTTTGCTGTTGGGCACCTCGATGGTGGGTGCTGGAATGATCGCGCGGCGGAGACGGCAGCGGCTCGGCTAGCAATTCGACGGCAACACTCGTAACACGCGAGCGCCGAGGCCTCTCGGCGCTCGTTGCTTCTTCGAGGACTACTCGGCTAGCCAGTTGCGGCCACTTCGCCGTCAAGGATGAGCCCGCTGGCGTCTAGCTTGCGGAGTGCGGCGACGATGCCTGGGAACCGACGTGTGTGGTCGAGGCCGTTCCGGCTCACCAGCTTCACGGTCCCGGCGACCTTGTAGGCCAGCATCCGCCAGCCGTCTACCTTCTCCTCGTAGAGCCACCCTTCATGGTGAAAGGCCCACCCGCCTGCGCGGGGCCTTCCCGCGGCCTGCCTGGCGTCGCCTGGTGTTCCTGGGGGCTGGCCTGGTCAGCCCGAGCGCTTGAAATCGCCGTGTGAAAGGCCCGAGAACTCGAGCAGACGGGCCTTCTGTTCCACCGCGGGCTCGTGGCGGGCCCGCGCACGACTGGGCGGGGCTAGGAGCGGTGTGAGCGCCGCCAGAGCACGCGGAGCCCAACGGGCTTGACCGGCGACGTGGCAGAAGCCTCAGACGGAATCGTCGGCCAGCCGAGGGGCATAGGAGGCCGGTCCTTCTCCTCGATCCGCTTGGGCGGGCGTCCGAGCCGCATGAAGACGACGACGAACGCCAGGAGGATCAGCAAGCCAACGGAGACCAGCACGCCATATGCCGCCACGTTCGGGATGACCATATTCCACTATCCCACGCCCCGATTTTCATCCCGCGGCGGTTCCGGCTCGAGTCTCGGCCGGGTGGGTTGGTTATCCCCAATCTCCCGCCAGGGAATTGGCCGGAAAACCCCCTATTACACAGCCCCGGCAAACCCGAGGCTGATGGAGCATCCTGGCGTCGCCTGGTGCCCGCGGAGGCTGCCAGGGAGCCCGTTTCCAGCCGGCATGATGGACGCGGCGCGGGATGAGCGCGCTAGCGGATAAACTAGCCAGGAGCTAGTGCTCGGACGCCTCAAAATCGCCACGTGGAGCCGCCCGGTGCCACCGGGGGCGTGTCAGGAGCAGCGGGGGAAGGGTAGAGAGACAGCCACTCGACCCGCTGCGCGGCTCCTAGCGCCTTAGAATCGCTCTGGCATGGCCCTAGAACTACTCGTCAATTGTATACTATCTATGGAAGTAATTGGAATTGCTACCTTATAGAGCCTAAAACTGCTCCTAGCTCGTACAGATGGAACCGTTCGACCCGGATAGGGTCCCTTGGCACGCGCGAAAAGTCGTTTTAGTACGGGCTCTTAGAGCGAATCTTCATCGGACGCACGCGGTGAGGGGCAGTGCTTGGGCCCCCAGGTGCCCCCAGAGGGGTGCCCTCCAAACAGGCAATTCGCGAACCGTGCCCGCTCGCCCTCGGCGCCGGCTGGGCTCCCTCGACCTGCCTGGCCCTAGGCGCCCTGGCTCCGATCAGCTCGCGGTGCTGGCTGGCCCGTTGCCCCCTGTGGCCTTCCGGCCCCTTCGAGCTCGGGACGGCATGGCAGTGTCACGAGTGCATGTCCCGGTGCATGCGTTCTATAACATAGCGATTCTACTAGCTCTAGTCCGCGCTAGCCGGATTGAGAATCCACTGTGTCCTACGTGCTACGTGGCACCTAGGTCCGAGCATGTAGCTCGACCATCAGGCTCGATCCGCGCTCCCAGGCTACGGACCGTAGCCCTCCCCGTCCGGTCCATGTCGAGGCGAAACGCCCACAGTAGAGCCAGCTTACTGCGAGTCGAGGATAGGTGACGGTCCGGTTCTGTGTCCGGTTCGCCCAGGTCTACGATGGCGGGCCGCCTACGAGGGGCGACGCCTGAACCGGCATAATGAACGGGCGTTCATCCGCTGATTTTCGGGTTATCGAGCAAGTTTTCCAGCTAGTTATCCACATACACACAACCGGCACTCCCTAGAAATGTGAGTCGGGTACGCTCAAGTCTGTCACGGGCGCCAGGCGGTTGGCCTCAGGCGACGGGTTCACGCACTGCATTTTGCTAAGGTACTCATGGGTGGAAATTTGAGTATCTTAGCAACGGCGCCCCGGCGGGCAGTTGCTAAGATACTCAGTGGCGTGAGTATCTTAGTCTAAGGTACTCAAAACCTTGTCCGGCACATACTTACAAAACACCCTTCCGCGAATCCTTCCTAAGATACTCACCACATCGTCCCCACACGCGCGCGAGGCTACGTGAGTTTCTTAGCAGCCATGGCCTCCGCAAAGGCTTTGGTCCGCCACCCCTGAACCTGCTCGGGATTCCAGTCCAGCGGCATCCAGTACCACTGTCCCTCATCGCTGAGCCCGCCCACTCGGGTTGACCGCACCCCGAGGTCGAGCTTGGCCCGGTTGAGGGTGCCGGCTGAGACGCCGGCGGCCTTGAGCTGAGCCGTGGCCTCGGTCGCCTCAACTGGCCCGCCGGCCAGCATCGACCGGATCAGCTTCATGGCCTCCTGCCGGGCCTGGGGGCCGGTCTTCGACAAAGCGCGCAAGGCTTCATCCGCCGTCATCTTGACCGCCCCGGGCGTCCAGGCCACCCCTACCGAGTCGATCGGTGCTCCGCCTTTGCCGGGCACGGTCCGCGGCTCGAAGCGGTAGGCCAGCCCGGGCGGCTTCGGACCGATGTTCAACTTGGAGCAAAGGAAAAGCTGCTGCCCGTCGGTCGCGGCATCGCGGCAGACCAAGTAGCATGCCCGCGCGGCCGCGCCGAAGGCGGTCGAGCCAAGCATCCGCTGCAAGGCGCTCCGTTCGGCGTTCTTGCCGTTGTGGATGATCGCCACCACCGCCACCCCGCGCCGTTCGGCCCACTGGGTCAGCGGGGTTAGCACCACCCGCACGTCATTGTCCCGGTAGGTGTCCACGCTTGGCAGATAGGCGTTGATCGGGTCCACAATGAGGGCCTTGAACGGTCGGCGGGTGTGCTCGACGTCGAGGGCTTCAAGGTCGCGCACGAGTGAGAAGTGCTGATCCTGCCCCGCGACCACCACGGATTTGATCTGCCGAACGTGTGCGAGGTCGGCACCGGCGGCCAGCAGCCGCGGCCCGATCGTATGGGTAAGGCTATCCTCTGACGCGAGCAAAGCCACGTCGGCGGGGTCACCGCCCGGCGCTCCGTCTGGCCACGGCTTGCCCGTGGTGAGCCGCGCCACTAGATCGTGGGTGAGTAGGCTTTTCCCCTGGTCGGGGTCACCGGCGATGAGCGTCAACATCCCCGCCGGGATGTAACGCGGCCAGAGCCAATCGACGCTCTCGGGCTCAAGGCCGAGCAGGCTAACCGCTTGCACACCGTCAGCCGCGTTCCCCGGCTCGGGTTCGGGCACGACGGGCTCTAGCATCCGCCGAAGGTCGGCCCACCCCTTGCCCTTGCACCGCTCATGGTGGCACGAGGCACTGATTGCTCCGCTCTCGTGCTGAATCAACTGCGTGGCGCCGTTCTGCTCGTGGCTAGCGTCGAACGGACAGGTATTGAAGACCCACAGCCGCCCATTCTGCCAGTCCTTCGGCTCGCGGAGGTCTAGCTGGTGCCGCTCGATGAAGGCGTCAATGTCGAAGCTAGTGCCGCTCGTCAGCCGCCGCGGCCCGGTCAGTTCTCTCTTCACCGGCCCGGCTAGGGCTTCTAGCTGCTCGCGAGAGACGATCGCGGGCGGCTCGGTGCTAAAGAGCCGGGAGACGCGGTGCGGGCGCTCTGAGGTGTTGTCGCCTTTGCAGACGAGTGTTCCGTAAAGCTTGGTGACCCGCGCCGCGTTGCCGACGCCCGTATCAATCTTGACGGCCGGTGTGTTGAATCGCGCTGCCAGGGCGTCCAGGCACCGCTTAATCAAGGCGAGTGCTTCGGCGTCGTTCGGAAGGTCGATCCGGTAGAGCAGATGCCCACCGTTCCCACTGCTGGCAATGATACCGGCCGGAAACCCGAGCGTAGCGAGGTAGTTCTGTATCTGATACGCCATCGCGACGGCCGATAGCTGCTCGACGTCGGTTGACGAGATGCCACTCGGCCGAGTCGGATCGCAGTCGATCAGGAGCCAACGCCGACGCACGATATCCGGGTCGGCGGTAGTCGCTCCCGCGAATTCCTCCATGCGATTCTTCGCACGGGCGAGCAGCGCGGGGTTACAGGGGTTCAGCGTGACATAGACCGCCGGGGCGGTGCCGGAATACGTGTTGGCTGCCGCTACCGCGGCGTCCAGATCATCGAAGTACCCGGCATCGGTGCGCTTCTTGCCGCCGACGTTCGGCACGCGAATTTCGATCACCCCGCCCGGCGTAAGAAACAGGCTCAGGCCCGAGCGGATATCGTCAGTGTTGCCCATCGCGGCGCTCATGACCGGCCCCCGCGAGCGGCTTGTGCTACGACGTCGAGCGCGGCTTTTGCTTGGTGAAACTCGAGCCAGGCGTCGCGCGCATCGGCGGGAAACAGGAACGTGATAGCGCCGCGGGTGGGCTCGGCACTCGCACTGATCGGCTTAAATCCCTTGGCGATCAGCCAGAGCGCGGCGGCGTAGGAGTGAACGACCACCGGATTGACAGCGGGTGAGGGGGAAGACACGGTATAGCTCCATTCGTGGTGAGACAAGCTGGTAAACAGTGGCGAGTCAGCCAACAAGAGAAGGCTGCCAAAGCGGCAGCGGCGGGTGCGCAGGATTGCGCGTGCTAAGGCAGCGACGTCACGATGCGGGCGAATTCCTTCTTAGCGTCGTTGCTCGGCCAGCTCTTTTCCGTGCACGCAGTAGCGCGCGTTGTTGGACCATGGTGAGTGAGACTCCTTGGTAGATGTGCCGCGGCCATGAGCTTCGGGGTGCTGGGAGAGAACTGGTGCTAGCTATTGCAACAGCGGCGTTACCGGCGTTACCAACGCGACCGTGCGGCGTGCGCGGAACCGGCGAACCCGATCCCGAACCTGCTCACGGAGCGACTAGGCTCTGGATCAGTCACGGGGTAGCGTCGCATCGCCTTCGCCAAGCAGAGCGGGGAGCAGATCGAGCCGGCCGGGGCCCTTCTGGCGTGTAACTGGTAACGCTCAGGCGCTCGGTCGCTGTGTCCGGGGCGCCCCGATGGACCCGGCAGTTCATGCGACAGCTCTGTGCTGCCGGGCGCGGTAGGCGCGGACTCGATCGCGAGCCTTCTGGCGTTGCTCGGCAGCCGGTACCCGTGGGCGGCCCGGCCGGTGAGCCCGACCGTTACGGAGAATCGTAGTGGAACTATCAGATTTTATTGAGTCAAATGAGACCGCTTCTGGCGACCGGGTATCCCATCCTTTGGCGACGGCTCCGGAGGCCTTGTAGCGCCCTCCATGCCAATAGATCCTCAGCACCGCGAGCCGAGAGTCGGTTGCCCGCGATCTGTCTCGCGCGGCGCTGCGCATCGGTCGGGAGCGGGCCGATCACGTTGCCGCCGGCCAAGGCCTCATTACAGCGTTGGCACATGTAGGGCGTTGCGGCACTAGTCCAGCGGGGTTCGTCGCACCGGATGCAGGTCACTTCGCGGGTTGGTGTCACGTTCGGGACTCCTATCGATGTGGGATTTGGTGGCTGCGACTACGGGGGGTGCTACGGAAGCGATGTTCGGCGAAGCGTGCGGGCAAAAAGATAGGGTGACGACTTGAAGCGGAGACTGCTTCACGAGTGAGGGTTGCGAGGCTGCTGGCCGACCTTCTGGACTTTCGATATGCGCTATCGCAGCAGGGGTCATGCTCCGCGAAAGCGACGGAGGGACATCTGAAAAGGCGGGGCGGCTACCCTTCGAGCGCGAAGGCGATAATCTGCTCGGTTGTCATGACACGTAGTCGGTCAGGGTCGAGACCGAGCGCGGCGACGGCGCCCAGCGTCGCGGCCAGTCTGGAACTAGCTTCGGCCCGAAAGCGCGCCATGATTCCCTTGCTGGTCCGGTACGGCTCGACCCGCTCGCGGCCTCGGAGGCGTTATAGCGACTGTACTTGTCCAGCCGGTGCGCGGGGAGACCGGCCACCGGACATGCCCGGTCGGGCGCGTGCCGGCAGCAATCCGAGCAGAGCCCATAGGAGCGGTTCGCGGCCTGCGCGATGGAGCGGAGTGCCGGTCGGATCGATGATCATGGGTCGTTCGTCTGCTCACAATCTTTGGTTACGTCTCAGATTCACGACGCAGGGAGGAGCGAGACTCCCCTCTCATAGGGGGCAATAATCTAACTGCGCGAGTCTGTTGAGGTTCCGGGGAGTCTAGCTGGTCGTGAAATGTGGCCAGTCGCGAACCTGGACGCGGTGCTCCCACCGGGCTTGGATCTCGCGAACAAATTCCCCGAAGGTGGGGTCGTCACCCATATAGTGGACGAGCCGGTCATAGACGTCCTTGAGATTCTCGAACCAGTCCGTGCTTGCTTCCTCGACAACATGACTGATTACGTCTCTGCCGTTGAGGACTGGGCCACCCGGCTCGGCCCGAAATGTCTCGGGGACGAACCAGCAGTCGTGCGTGGCGATCACGTCAGTCACCCCCTCAGCACGGAGCCCCAGAATTACTCGGCCCGAGAAGAAGGCGTCTAGCAGGTGAATCAGACAGGGCGGGATGAATTGGCCAAGCTTCTTGCGATTGACCGTTCCGGATGGGAGCGGGATGAATCCCAGCCGCGCATCGTTCTTCCCGTCCGGATGGACCTCGATCTTGTAGTGCCCGAATTCGATCCGCCGCTTTCCGCGCTGGGCATGATGCCACCGAACCGTGGCTCCCTTCGCACCTACTCCATCAAGGGGGTCATGGAAGATCACGCCACGTGTGGCGTAGCCATCCTTCCGGTCGTAGTCCTTGGCTAGGTACGTGCACATCGTGAGAAAGTGCTCGACCGCTTCTACCCACGGCGGGAGCGACGTTAGGAAGCTGATGGCACGTTCTTCTGCCTCCCCGATTCCGCTCGGCGCGACAACGATCTTCTTCTTGCCCGCCTGCGTGATCACGCTCCTCGCCCAGAGCCCACGACTAGTGCGCCACCCGGGGCCATACGCGTCCGTGTCTTTTCCCAAGTCCCGAATGATCCGGTTCCACTTGCCGCCGTACATCCGCCGCATCCAGTGAGCCTTGATGAACTCTACAAGCCGAGGGTCGTCCGCTCCCTTGTAACCGTCCGCCAGCAGCCCGCCCGGTGTCTTCTCGTGGAGCGCCCAGAGCTGTTGAGCGAGCCACTCCTTGAACTTTGGGTTCGTGCTGGTCGCGATGGCTTCTAACTCCCGCTCCCCGAGAAGGAGCGCGAGGATCTGGGTCTGACTACTGGAGACGTCGCGGTTGACAAGGCGCCACGACGGTCCGAGGTCGATGGTCTCCAGCGGGTCGTCCGGGTCGAATGAGCCAACTTCCACCTGCCGCGCGGGCGTCTCGACACCGAACCAGCGCCCCCGGAAGACTTTCGGGACATTTTCCAACCAGAAGTTCGCGGCATGGAAGCGCCGATTGGGGGCCCGGAAGAACCGGCTCCTGATCCACCGATACCCGGACATAGGCTCGGGACGCATGCCCGCATCCGCGGGCCGTTCGCCCCACTGCTCCCACTCCTCCTTCGTCTCGAGCGGAATGCCGTTCGTCTGCTCGTAGATCCGGCGGAAGCGCGACAGGAAAGCTTGCCGCTTCCGGCCTCGGCACATCTCGATGAGGAGGTCCAGATCGAGCGGGTCAGGCTGCCAGTACGGGTGGAGCTCAAGGTTGCCCCGCTTGATCGTCTCGTAGTCGCCGCGGAACACCTCGACATTGAACTTGAGCCGCGCCTGCTCCAACATGGTCAGAACGCGCTCGGAGGCCGGACCGAGGTTGACCACGTTGTACGGCCGCTCTGCGCAGACCCTCTGGTGTACCTGACGTTTTGCCGGTTTCCAGTTCTCCGCGAAGATGACCTGCTTGACCCCACGCCGACGATATAGCGGATCCGCCAGAAGCACATCCTCAAAGTCGTGCAGAGCCTGACTGTCAGTGATCACGTTCACACGCCAACCCCGAGCGTGCCCCTCGCCCGAGATGCGGGTCAGAGTGAAGAGCGGATTGATCCCAGCCCGTGACCATTCGCCCGCTACGATATGCCAGAGCGTGGGAATACGGATCCCGACGACAACTAGCTCGCGCCAAGCCTGCCGCGCCGTCTCTTCGCGCATGTCGTACACCGTGCGGGCTCCCTTCAACCGAGCTCGGCGGTACCGGATGCTCCAATACTTCGCAAGAGAGTCGAACAGGAGGTTCTGCGTTAGCATCGCGCTGCGGTCACCGGCTGTGATAGCGCAATCCAAGGCTACGACGAGCGATTGCTTCGCGATGAGGACCGCCTGATCGTGCTCTGCCCCCGAGAGCTTCGACTTCGAGATGAGATCCTCACCCTTGGCGGGGAGCTGGTTCTCCAGCAACGCCCAGACGGCATTGGCGCTCTTCGGGGTGGGCCGCCTCCACTTGGTGTCGGACGCCAGGCGAGCGAGGTACGCTCGCCGCTCCTCAACCGGCACCCGCCTCAGGTTCTGCTCTTTATCCGTCGCCATAGATCTCGGCTGAGAGACGTTAGCTCGGGAAGGCGGTCGGCTTTCCGCCGTGCCGTTCTGCAGGAGGTATCCCGAGCGACCACTGCTAGTCTATCGTCCTGACATTTTCGGAGCTGACGACGAGAGATCTACGCCAGCCTCGAGATCCTAGGGTACGTGCCCGACAGCTCCTCAAACAGCCTCGTTTCCTCCCTACTGCACCACATGTGCCAGTATGAGATACCGCTGATTAAATTCCGCCCCTACAGAAAAGGCGCGTTTCAGCTGCTCGTCCTGTCAAAGGGTCTTCAGCGAGCAACGCGCTGGAGAATGGCTCATCGGCGTTGTGGCGAATGTGGCCACGCCTCGGATCCTGAGTCCGGCAACGGTGAATGTTGGTTGTTCGACGCCACGCCTGAGTAGCCCCGCCTCAAACTAGGCGACCAACGGACCTGGGGGCAATGGGCTGACAAAACATTCCAGTGGTCGCCGGCCGCCTAGCGCATAGCCAAGCCGGCGGCCGCAATCCGAGCCGCGAAGAAGTGTCCTGAAAACGCGTTGCCTTGGTCGGGATGCTTGACCCCTCTCACTCGGCAGACTACCCTCGTGCCACCTGTCCGACCGTTCCCGGCCCGGCTCGCTGGGAGGCCTCGGTATGCAGTGTCCCCGGTGCCAGGTTAAGACTCCCTTCGGGGCCGACTTCTGTCCCGAGTGTGGTGCGGGACTCGCCGGAGTCTGCCCTCAGTGCGGAACGCAGAACGCGCCTACCCATAAGTTCTGTATCAAGTGTGGCGGGCCGCTTGTCCCGATCGGTGGGCTGACGACGGGATCCTCGACCGCTTCCCGGAGCGCTTCGAGGTCCCCGGCCTTGAAGGCGGCGTGGATCTTCTTGAATCGCTCGTACTCGGCGCAGCGCTCCTCGTCGGAGGTCATCGCCCCGTCGCGGGTCCCCTGGGGTCGATCACGCTCGGTCGAGCCAGAGCGCGGCGGCGCGGTTGCCGTAGTCGAAGCTGGGCGTCGGCGCGTAGTTCTTGACGTAGGGCTGCCACGACCCCGTGGTGCCGACGCTGTAGAGGTAGACGTAGTACTGCTGCTCGGCCAGGTAGCGCTGGATGTCGAACACCAGCCTCCGCCGTGTCTCGACGTCCTTGATGCGCATCTGCTCCTTGAGCATCCCGTTCAGGCGCCCGTCGTTGACGTGGCCGATGTTGCGGGGCTGGCCCGGGATGTACGTGCTGTAGAGCTGCACGTGCGGGTCGAAGGCGATGCCGAACGGCCCCATCGCCATGCCCTCGTACTTCCCCAGCGCGGTGGTGGCGGCGTACGCGCCGAATTCCTGCTGCTTCAGCTCCGCCTCGATCCCGACCTGCTTGAGCTGGCGCTGGGCCAGCTGGACCGCGTCGACGAGATCGTTGCCGAA
>Ga0070706_100007695_pt1 | contig 10074 bp, 8 predicted proteins | sample KBSK5501metaG_FD_65476 | JGI IMG/M metagenome (GOLD analysis project Ga0070706, IMG submission 65476) | Corn, switchgrass and miscanthus rhizosphere microbial communities from Kellogg Biological Station, Michigan, USA - KBS K5-50-1 metaG | ecosystem: Host-associated > Plants > Roots >... | reverse complement strand
ACGTTCAGCACCGTGCCGAACAGGAACACGTACCACTGCATGTGGATGCCGATGAAGTCATGCTTGGCCAGCAGGCCGTTCGCCGCGCTGATCCAGCCGTGGCTCCCGGTCACCGAGCCGATCGTGATCATCGCGGTCGGCGCGGCCGAGACCAGCGCGAACCAGGCGTTGAAGCCGATCCAGAAGAAGATCAGCCAGATGCCCTGGCTCCAGGACAGCAGCCAGCCGAGGAACGGGTGCAGCGCCCGGCTGACGAACACGTAGTCCCCGCCGGACCTGGGCATGGCCCCGGCGAACTCCGCGTACACCCATAGCAGCGTGAACGCCATGATCAGGGTGCCGATGATCACCGCCAGCACCATGTTGCCGCCGGGAAAGATCGCCGGTGCCTGCTGCAGCAGGAGCACCGAGCCGACCGCGACGTTCATGCCGAGGGTGTTCATGATCAGGGCGTCCCACATGGACACCTCGCGGACCAGGCCGGTCGCGTTGCGGGTGAAGTTGTAGTCCTGCGTTCCGGTCGCCCGTGGTGCGGGAATCGACGTCATGAAGATCACTTCCTGCGCGCTCGCCCGGCCGCGGCCGGGTCTGGTGGGGACTGGTGTGGTGGGACGGCATCCTTGGCAGGGCCCATAACGTGCCGGAGCTCGCCGGCGACGCGGTGGCTCTCCAGCGAGAACTTGAACCGGTCGGCCCGGTACAGCACCCGTGACACCTCGGTGGCCCGGTCATCCTGGTCGAACGTCGTGCCCAGGACCTGGAGGGCCGGCGTCCCCGGCGGCAGCTGGAGCAGCCCGGCCTCCTCGTCCCTGGCCTGGACGACCTCGATCGTGCTGACCGCCCGGCCCATCTGCACGCCGTACAGCCGCTCCAGGGTCGCGTAGAGAGCGGCCCGCGTGAAGTCCTGCGCGGCCAGGGCGGGGAACCGGGTCGCGCTCAGCCACGCGGTGAGCAGGGCCAGCGGCCCGCCCGCGACCGAGGCCAGCCGGTCGAGCCGGAACAGCCGCCGGGGCCGGCCGCCGAACACCTCGCGGACGTCGCGCGGCGCGGCCTCGCTGCCCGCCCTGATCACCGTGATCTGCGGCTCGAGGCCCTGGCTGCGCAGGGACTCGGTGAAGCTGCCCAGCAGGCTGATCTTCTCGACGACCTTGTCGTCGCGGACGAAGGTGCCCTTGCCTCGTACCCGGAGCAGGTAGCCCTGCCGCACCAGGTCGAGCAGGGCCTGGCGGACCGGCGCCAGGCTGATCCCCAGGTGCTCCGCGTACTGCCGCTCGTGCGGGATCTGCTGGCCCGGGCGCAGCGTCCCGCGCTCGATCTGGTCCTGCAGCCCGTGCCGCAGCTGGTGATGCAGCGGCACCGGCGAGCCCCGGCTGATCGACAGCGACAGCTCGGCCAGCGAGGCGTCGGCCTGCGGCGTCATTCCTGATACTTACTAAAGTTATAATCTAATGTCAACGCCATAACGCCGGCCGCTGATCAGGCTGTGGCGGCCGCTGCGATCACATGCCACGCTGCTCGCCGCCGTGCCGCTGGCCGCCGAAGCCGGCTCGGCCACGCAGCCCTGGCAGCTCGCGTGGGCGCTGAGTACCTACCTGCTGCGGCCTCGACCGCCGCCTGCGCTCCCTCGCGTCCGGCCGGCCGTAAGCTCGGGTTCCGGCCGGTGAGCAGGTCGTGGGCGCGCAGCGCGATCCACCACTCGGCGATGTGCTCGGTCCGGGTCAGGCCGCGGCCGGTGATCTGCTCGATCCTGCGGATCCGGTAGCCCAGGGTCTGCTTGTGGATGTGCAGCTCGGGCGCGGCCCGCTGCCACGACCGGTCCAGGCGCAGCACGACCCGCAGCGTGTGCACGTAGTCGGTGCCGTGCTCCGCGTCGTGGCTCATCAGGGGGCTGAGGATGCGGGAGACCAGCACCCTGGCCTCGGCCGGGGTGCGCGGCAGCAGCACGGCGGTCTCGTCGCCGTAACGCACGATCCGGCGCCCCTCGGCCTCCGCCGCGCTGAGCGCCCAGCAGGCCTCCTGGGCGGCCTCGGGCAGCCGGTCGGCCGCCCGGAGGTGGTCGCTCGTGCCCAGCGCGCCCGCCTGTCCCCCGGGCGTGACCAGCAGGCCTGCGTCGGCGGCCGTGTCCGCGATCACGACATACAGCGTGTGATCGCGCTGCAGCAGCAGATGCGGGATGCGGGCCCGGGCCAGCCGGCGGTCCAGCTCGGCCCCGGTGCCGTCGGTGCCGCCGCGGGCGGCGGCGAGCACGCAGCAGGCCGGGTCGAGACCGTACTCGGCCAGCTGGGCCTCGGCGACCCGGGGATCGATCCGGCGGTCCAGGAGCCGGGCCAGCAGGTCCGCACCGAGCCGGCGCTGCCGCTCCTGCCCGGCGGTGAGCTGGGCCAGCTCGAGAGCGCCGCCCACGGCGACGTGCTGCAGCACGACCGGGCTGGGCAGCTGGTCGCCGATCGGCTCGACGACCAGCGCGGTCGGGTGATCGCCGGGCACGGCCACCGCCACGGCGCAGATCTCGCCGGGCGCGGCGTCGGGCAGCCGCAGCCGCAGCATGCCGGGAATCGCGTTGCCGTGCGCGGCGTAGCTGGCGGCCAGGGGCGCCGCGTACACGGTCTCCTGATGGTCGTCGAACAGCGACAGGCCCGTCGCCGGGTCCACCAGGTACAGCCGGACGCCCAGCTCCTCGCCCAGCCGCCGGAACGTCTCCGGGCCCGGCCGCCCGGCCGCCACCGAGGTCCGCAGCAGCTCGTACAGCCTGGCCACGCGCCACAGCTGCCGGCTCTCCTCGCGGTCGTTGGCATCGGCCACGGCGCGGACGATCGCCGTGAACGGCACGCTGAACGGGACGGTCAGCAGCGGCAGGGCCAGCTCGTCCGCGCGGCGGGAGGCCCCGTCGGTCAGCGGCGGCCCGCCCGTGCCCAGCCCGAACGCGAGGCCGCTCGCGCCGGACTCGGCCATCCGCTCGACGAAATGAACCTGGGCCGGCTGGTTCGTGTCCAGCCCGGTGCCGTTGGTCAGCAGCAGCTCGCCGGCGCCGTGCCACTCCCAGGAGTTGGGCAGGTCCGAGGTGTGCACCCAGCTGACCTCGCGGTCGGCGCCTGACCCGCCCGCGATCAGCGACATCTGCAGGTGCGGGAGCCGCATCAGCTCACGGACAGTTATCGACATACCTGCTGCGCTTCCCGCTCGCTCATGCCCGGGCATTGATACCCCAGTATGAACGCCGCGTCGCAGGTTTGTATCCGGGAGCAGGCGGCGCCCATTGTTCCCTGCAGCGCGCGTCCCTATCCTGACCGGCAAGAACCCAATGCTTGAGCTGCTGCGAGGGACCCATGTCCGACAACACAGCGGTCTATGCGGGAGCGATGCCCAGCCGGCAGGGCGAGCTCGCGCTCGAGATGCACGGAATGGCTCCCATCCCCGCCGAGAACCGGTACGGGAGCATCCACCGCGTCTTCACGGTCTGGTTCGCCCCGAATCTCGTGCCCGCGGCGTTCTTCGTCGGGGTCCTCGCGCTCAACCTCGGGTTCGCGCTGGGCACCGCGGCGATCGTGCTCGGCACGGTCCTCGGCGCCCTGCTCGTGTCGACGATGTGCAGCTGGGGTCCGAGCACCGGCCTCGGCCAGCTGCCGCTGGCCCGGCTCCAGTTCGGGCGGACGGTGTTCGTCCCCGGCCTGCTCATGTGGCTATCCACCATCGCATGGGACGCCCTTAACGCGATCTTCGGGGCCGCGGCGATCCACCTGCTCATCCACGTCCCGTTCTGGATCGGCCTGCTGATCGTCCTGGCCATGCAGGGAGTGCTCGGGGTCTTCGGCTACGAGGTGATGCAGACGTTCGAGCAGTGGGGCTCGATCGTGCTCGGGCTGATGTTCGTCGCGATCACCGTGAAGATCGCCCAGATCGGCAACTTCCACTCGGCCGCGACCGTGCACGGCGGCCCGAAGGTCGGCGCGGCGGACGCGGTGGGCGCGGCGCTCAAGCCGGGCTGGGACGCGCTGATCGCGCTGCTGGCCGGCTTCGGCGCGGCGGTGCCGTTCATGGATACCTCGCTGTTCGTGGGGCCGGCGTCCTCCGGCTGGCTGCAGGGCGGCGACATCGCGTTCCCGGTCGGGTTCGTGGTGGCCCTGGTCGTCTACGCCGGGATCCGCTGGGTGGAGACAGGCACGCTGCGCGACTCCCCGCGGGCCGCGCCGGTACCCAGCGCGGCCGGGAGCCTCTGATGGCCGGGGCGGGGCTCGCGAGCAGCGCCACTCCCCCGACCCCCATCTCCTGGCCCGCCGGATACACCGCGGCGGCCTGCCTGACCTTCGACATGGATGCCGAGTCGGCCGTGCTCACCACCGACATCTCGTCGATCAGCCGGATGAGCCCGATGAGCCACCAGTCGTACGGGCCGCTGACGGGGGTGCCCCGGATCCTGGCCCTGCTGCGGCGGCACGACATCCGGGCCACGTTCTTCGTGCCCGGCTACTCGGCGCAGCGCTACCCGGAGATCACCCGCAGCATCGCCGACGCGGGGCACGAGATCGCCCATCACAGCTACTTCCACGAGAACACCGTCGGCATGGACTCCAAGACCGAGGCTGACATGATCGACCTCGGCCTCCGGGCGCTCTACGACGTCGCCGGGGTCCGCCCGAGCGGCTACCGCGCGCCGATGTGGGAGATGAACTACCACACGCCGAGGCTGCTGGCCGAGCGGGGATTCCGGTACGACTCCAGCCTGATGGACTCCGACCATCCCTATGTCCTTTCCGTCGGCCCGGAGCCGGGGGCCGCGACCCTGGTCGAGGTGCCGGTGTCGTGGGGGCTCGACGACTGGGAGCAGTACGCATTCCTCCCGTCGCTGATCGGCTCCGGGGTGATCGAGAGCCCGGCCAAGGCCCTGGAGATCTGGACCCTCGAGCTCGAGGCCATGCACCGTCTCGGCGCGGCGTTCGTGCTGTGCTGCCATCCGTTCCTGTCCGGACGGCCGTCCCGGGCCGAGGCCCTCGGCCGGCTGATCGACCGGATGAAGGCGCTCCCCGGCCTGTGGATCACCACGGTCGGCGACCTGGCCGAGCACGTCGGGTCGCTGCGGCCGGCGCCGCGGACCTGTCCGCAGCCGGTTCACCCGGCTGATGTCGACGCGGACGCCTACTGGGTCGCCCGCCCTCGCTGACTGACGTCGCCGCTTCGGCACGAGAGGACAACCAATGGCCGAGACCACCATCACCGAGGATCCGCTGGAAAGACGGCCGGTCAGGGACTTCAGGTTCCGCTCGGCCTTTGCGCTCTCGTTCGCGGACCTGTCGCCGATCGTCGGCATCTACACCGTCTTCGCGATCAGCCTGGTCGCCGCCGGACCAGCGTTCCTCTGGGCCTTCGTGCTGGTGCTGATCGGCCAGCTGCTCGTGTGCGGCGTATTCGGGAACCTGGTGTCGAAATGGCCGCTTCAAGGCAGCGTCTACGCCTGGTCGCGCGAGCTGATCGGCCCCCGGTACGGATGGTTCACCGGCTGGGCGTACATGTGGGGGCTCACGCTCACCCTCGCAGTCCTGCCGATCACCGCCGCTCCCTACATCCTGAGCGCCGCGGGCGTGAACTCGCCCTCGCAGATCACCATCGAGCTGGTGGCCATTGGGGTCCTGCTGTTCGGCTCGGCCGCTAACCTGTTCGGCGGTCGGCTGCTCAAGGGCCTCATCTACATCGCGCTGGTCTGCGAGCTTGTCGCGTCAGCCGGAATAGGCATCACGCTGTTGATCTTCCACCACCTCAACCCGCTGTCGGTCATCTTCACCGCCGCGGGTACCGGGCACGGGGCCGGCTGGCTGACCAGCGCGTTCCTGCTGCCGGTCGCCTATATCGCCTACTCGTTCATCGGCTTCGAAGCCTCCGCGTCCATCGGCGAGGAGGTCCAGGAGTCCCGCAAGGTGCTGCCCAGAGCGGTCATCCTCTCGCTAGCGGTCGGCGGGGTGCTCGTCATAGTGGCCAGCCTTGGCATCGCGTTCGCGATCCCGGACATGGCCGCGGCGGTCTCGGGCAAGGACACCAACCCCGTCGCCACCACCCTCGTGCACGCCTACGGATCCGGGGCCGGACGGACCCTGCTCATCGCGCTCGCCGTTGGCTTCGCCTCCAGCATGATCGCAGTGCAGACCGCGGTGACCCGCGCGATCTGGGCAAGTGCCCGCGACCGGCTGCTGCCCGGGACCCGGCTGCTCGGCAGGCTGTCCGGGCGGGAGAACCTGCCCCGGTACGCGATCGGCCTGACCATCATCATCGCCGGGGCGCTGATCTTCGCCGGCGCGTCCAAGGTCTTCGCGCTGCTCGTGTCGTTCTCCGCCTTCGGCTTCATCCTCTCGTACTACATGCCGATCCTGGCGCTGAGCTACAAGCAGTGGCGCGGCCAGTCGCCTACCAGTGACGGCTGGGGGGCCCGCTGGATCCGCCCGGTCACGGCCATTGCCGTGGTCTGGCTGTCGGCCGAGATCGTCAACCTGCTCTGGCCCAGGACGGTCAGCACCGAGTGGTATCTCAACTGGGGCAGCATCATCATGACCGGCGCGCTGGGCGTGCTCGGCGGACTGCTCGTCCTGCGGTCCTTCCGGCCAGGTTCGCCCGCCGCTCGGGCCAGTCGAGCCCAGCACTCGGTGCCCGTGGCACCCGCGATGAGCGACGGGGACGACACCTGATGCCAGTCGGCGAACCTGCGCCCGTCGCCGTCATCACCGGCGCGGCCAGCGGGATCGGCGCGGCCTGCGCGCGGCTGCTCGGCGAGCACGGCTGGCGCACCGCCGGCCTCGACCTCAACGAGTCCGGCACCGACCTGCCCGCGCGGGTGGACGTCACCGACCGGGCCGGGGTGGCCGCGGCGGTCGACGCGGCGGCCGCACGGTTCGGCCGGATCGACCTCGCGGTGGCCGCGGCCGGCTATTACGAGGAAGGGATCGACGTCGCCGAGATCACGACCGCCCAGTGGGACCGGATGCTCGCGGTGATCCTGGGCGGCACGGTCCACACCTGCGCGGCCGTGCTGCCGCACATGCTGGCCCGGGGGCAGGGGGCGATCGTGGCGATCTCGTCCGAGCTCGCGCTCGCGGGCAGCGCCACCGACCTGCACTACGTGGCGGCCAAGGGCGCGGTCCTCGGCCTGGTCAAGTCGCTGGCGATGGAGGTCGCGCAGACCGACATCCGGGTCAACGCCGTAGCGCCGGGCCCGACCGACACCCCGCTGCTGGCCCCGGACTCGCTGTGGCGCAAGCCGGACTACCTGGCCACGCTCCCGCTGGGCCGGCTGGTCACCCCGGAGGAGATCGCTCACGCCGTGTACTACCTGGCCACCGAGGGCTCCATGTACTGCGGCGAGGTCCTCTCGCCCAACGCCGGGGCGGTGATCTGATGCCGGAGAGCCCAGGGCTGGTGGCGCTGGTCACCGGCGCGGCGCAGGGCCTGGGCCACGCGACCGCGCTGCGGCTGGCGGCCGACGGGCACCGCGTCGCGGTGAACGACATCGCCGACGACGGAAGGCTCCGTGAGCTGGCCGACCGCATCGGCGGGGCGGCCGTGCCCGGCGACATCGCCGACCCGGGCGCCGGGCCCAGGCTGGCCAGCGCGGTCGCCGGCCGGCTGGGCCCGGTGCGGATACTGGTGGCCAACGCCGCGGCCATGGCCATGAGCCCGTTCCTCGACGCCAAGCCCGACGACTGGTGGCGCCAGGTAGACGTGAACCTCACCGGGCACTTCCGCCTGATCCAGGCGGTGATCCCCGGCATGCGGGCCGCCGGGCACGGCCGCATCGTGATCATCGCGTCCGGCTGGGGCGTGATCGGCCATCCGAACGCCACCGCCTACGCTGCGTCCAAGGCCGGCCTGATCGCGCTGACCAAGGGCCTGGGCCGGGAGGTGGGCCCGCAGGGCATCCTGGCCAACGCGATCGCCCCGTCCTACATCGACACCGAGCAGTTGCGCGTCGACGCCTCGGACGCGGGCATCTCGCTCGACGAGATGCGGCAGCGGTACCGTGACCTGGTCCCGGTGCGCCGCCTGGCCAGCCCGGACGACATCGCCGCGGCCGTGTCCTTCCTGGCCGGCCCGGGCTCGAGTGCGGTCGTCGGGCAGGTGCTGCAGCCCAGCGGAGGCGTCACGAGGACACGAGCCTGAACGCAAGGGAGCACACGATGCCGCAGGATCGCGAGGGCCAGCCGGTCGGCCCGGTCGACGGGAGGAAGGTGCCCCGGTTCGCGGGCTCCAGCGCCTTCGCCCGGATCCCGGAGATCGACCGGGTTGCCGACTACGACGTGGCCGTGCTCGGGGTGCCGTTCGACAACGGCACCTCCTACCGCCCGGGAGCCCGGTTCGGCCCGATGGCCGTCCGGCAGGCCTCGCGGCACCTGCGGCCGGGGCACCACGTCGAGCTGGACTGCTCCCCGTTCGGCGAGATCCAGGTCGTCGACGCGGGCGACGTGCCGGTCACCCCGTTCTCGATCGACGCGGCGATCGAGCAGATCGCCGGGCACGCGGGCGACCTGCTGCACGGCGGCAGGAAGATCATCGCCGTCGGCGGTGACCATACGGTCGCGCTGCCGATGCTGCGCACGGTCGTCCGGGAGCACGGCCAGGTCGCGCTGGTGCACTTCGACGCGCACCTGGATACCTGGGACACGTACTTCAACGCCCCGACCACCCACGGCACGATCTTCCGGCGGGCCTTCGAGGAGAACCTGCTGGTCGAGGACCACTCGATCCACATCGGCATCCGCGGCCCGATCTACGGCCACGGCGACCTCGATGACGACAAGCGGTTCGGCTTCCGGACCATCCGGGCCAGCGACGTCGACGATCTCGGCGTGCGCGGCACGGTGGAGGCGATCCTCGAGCGCGTGGAGGACCTGCCGGTGTACCTGTCGCTGGACATCGACGTGCTCGACCCCGCGTTCGCGCCCGGGACCGGGACGCCCGAGGCGGGCGGCCTGAGCAACCGGGAGCTGCTGCGCGTCCTGCGGGGCCTGACCAGCATCAACCTCGTCGGCTGCGATGTGGTCGAGGTCGCCCCGGCGTACGACCACGGGGAGATCACCGCGATCGCCGCAGCGACCGTGGTCTTCGACCTGATCACCCTCCTGGCCCGCAAGCCACCCACCTAGGCCATATACGGCGCTGACCTGGCCGTACCCGCCGCGGACCGCTCGTTGCGGGAAGCCCGGCCACATAGGCATAGCCGGCAGATTATCGGCTTTGTTCCTGTCATAGTTCCGCTGTGCTATTTACCGGACTTCATCAATGCTGAGCTGAATGTCCGACTAGCCTGCCCGGTGGCACGATGACAGGCCCGGCGAGAGGTGCAGGTTGCTGAGTAGCTGGGCGCGGATCCGGATTAAGGCAGGTTCGTGAGGTCGGGAACCACCCGAGGCAAGACCAGTAAGCCAGGGCGGCACAGGCGCCCGTCGCAGGTACAGAGGGCAGCCCAGCGGGCGGGCCTGGCGGCCCCGGCCCTCGCGGTGGCCGGCGCGCTGGCGGCCGCTCCCCAGGCGCTTGCCTCGCCGGTGACGTCCCATCCCGGGCCGTCCGCCGCGAACGTGCCCCCGGTCGCCGCACACCTCGACGCGGCGGTGCGGCCGGCGGACCAGGCGACGCGCACCTACACGGTCCGCCCCGGAGACACCCTGTGGCAGATCGCGCAGCGGTTCTACGGCCATGCCCGCGCCTGGCACTGGCTCTACCGGGTCAACAGCTCAACGGTCAGCGACCCGAACCTGATCAAAATCGGCCAGCTGCTCAGCCTGCCGGCGACTCCCCTCGCCCCGGCCCGGGCCGGCACGCACCGGCCCCGGCACGCCAGGACGAGCGCTCACGCCGGCGGCACCGCGGCGGCGGGCACGGTGACCTGCTCAGCCGCCCAGGGCATGGTTCCCGCCAACTACGCCGCGATCGTCAGCTTCCTGACCGCGCACGGGTACACGGGCATCGCGGCCTCCGGCGTCGCCGGGAACATCTTCCAGGAGTCCGAGGGCAACCCCGAGTCCGTCGGCTCGGGCGGCGGCGGGCTGATCGGCTGGACCCCGCTCCCGTCCGGGTTCGTCACCGGCAACCCCGCGG
>Ga0070706_100007694_pt1 | contig 10075 bp, 7 predicted proteins | sample KBSK5501metaG_FD_65476 | JGI IMG/M metagenome (GOLD analysis project Ga0070706, IMG submission 65476) | Corn, switchgrass and miscanthus rhizosphere microbial communities from Kellogg Biological Station, Michigan, USA - KBS K5-50-1 metaG | ecosystem: Host-associated > Plants > Roots >... | reverse complement strand
TTGTAGGTCTGATGGCGCTATTGTTAATCCTCATCGCCGGGCTCTTTGGGCGGGTGATGATCTACGCCGCGACCGGTCGCTGGTTACAACGAATGTTCGCAAGGAGGAATAGAAACTCAGAAGCAGTCGCGCTTCTGTTGGGCACAACGTTTTGGATTACCCTGTCCTCTCTGCCTTACGTTTGGCCGTTTGTGGTTGCAGTCATCTGGGTCATCAGTCTTGGCCTCGCGCTGACGGCAAGATACCGCGTCGGCTGGAAACGACCTGAGGAAGTCTGAACGAGTTTCTCGCCTCAAAGCTCAAGAAATTTAGACGAATTCAACCCTTCGCGCATCAAAAGTCCTGTTGCTTGTTTACTTATCAAGCTCGCGCATCTTTGTGCAACTTTTTCGAACAGGGGGCGTGATATCTGGGTTACATGCGTCTGCCATCCGTCTGACAGCAAGCAACTTAACTAGAACATTCGTCGCATTACGTGCGTAAAACATTAGGATCATCCGGGGACGCCTGGCGCAAGGGTCCAAAATTCATTATTAACCGCAGTTTTTCATAAGCAAAGGGGAAGAGTCATGAAAGCGCCGTTTCTCGCAATCGCGCTGGCACTTGTCGCAGTCCTTGCCGGATCCGCTGCGCATGCACAAACAACTCCGGCAGCTACTTCAACTACTGCCCCTAAGACTGGCGATCCTTCAATTAGTCCTAACCGGGCGTTGGGGGAAGTGAAGGTGAAGGATGCCGCAGGCAAACAGTTGATCATCAAAACTGATGCCGGCTCGCTGGTGACCGTCGTGCTTAGCGATTCCACTTCGTATATGCGTGTTGCTCCCGGCGAAACAACGCTCACGAACGCTACTAAAATCACTTTTGCCGATGTGGCCGAAGGTGATCGAGTGTTGGCGTTGGGGAAAGTTTCGGATGACCAAAAGCTTGTGCCGGCCCGGACTCTGGTGGTGATGACCAAAGCCGACATTGCCAAAAAGCATGAAGCCGAACGGGCAGAGTGGAAGAGGCGCGGCATACTGGGCATCATTACCGCACTCAAGCCGGAGACGAAAGAAATCACAATTAGCAGTCGAACGATGGCCGGACCACAAGCTCTGATCATTCCCGTTACAGACAAAGTTGAATTGCGTCGCTATGCGCCAGACTCGATCAAGTTTGCCGATGCTAACGTGGCGAAGTTTGAGGAACTTAAGGTGGGCGATCAGCTTCGGGCGTTGGGTGAACGCAACCCCGAGGGCACTTCTTTCACCGCCGAAAAAGTGGTTACTGGTTCCTTCAAGACCGTGGCCGGTGTAATCACGGCGATCGACCTCGGAACCGGTGAGGTGAAGATCAACGACATGCAGACGAAGCAACCATTAACGATTGTGGTTAAGCAGGATGCAGTGTTACGGAGGTTTCCCCCGGCAAATGAGATGGGCGGGATGATGATGATGCGGCCTGGTGGTGGCGGCGGCGGACAATCTGCTGCAGCCGGACCGGGCCCTGGTCAAGGTGGCGGACAAGCTGCGGGACCGGGCGGCGGACAGGGTGGTGGTCGCGGCGGTGGCCCGAATATGCAGGACATGCTTGAACGTCTGCCAACGATCGCCATTACCGACGTAAAGGTAGGCGACACCATTATTGTTTCCAGCACGAAGGGCGCTGATCCTACGCGCCTGACCGCTATCAGTCTTATTACCGGCGCTGACACGCTGCTCAATATGTTGGCCGCAAGGCAACAACAATCAGGCGGTCCGGCGACGCCAAATCCTTCGGCAGGCCTTGGTACTGGTATTCAATTCGGAATTGGTTTGCCTTAAGGAACGCAGCGTAAGCGGGCAAGCAAAAACAGTTAGATTCACATTTTTCGAATATTTCGGGTCTTAATTATGAACGTCTCCGGAAGTCTCTTGCGACAGGTTTTGGGCGCGGCCCTGGCCATGATGTTATTCGCCACTGTTGGGTTCGCGCAGCAAACGCGAGGAACGCTACGCGGCGTGATCAAAGACGAACTTGGTGGGACCATTGTCGGTGCTACGGTCACGCTCACAGATGCGAATGGCGTCGAAAAGACTGCCACGACCAACGGTGAAGGCGCTTATGTCTTCAGCGGACTCGCTCCGGGAAAATATTCGTTGCGCGCAGCGGCGAAAGGCTTTGCCGACGCCGATGAGGCCGAAGTTGATCTGGCAGCGGGCGCCCGCCAGTCAATGGATCTTACGCTAAAGGTCACCATTGAAGAGCAAAAGGTAACTATTGCTGCCGAGACTCCGCTCAGTACTGAATCAACCGCCAACGCTAACCAAACGGTCATTACCGGCAAGGATCTTGACGCCCTACCGGACGACCCTGACGAATTAGCAGCCGCGTTGCAAGCCCTGGCCGGACCTTCGATGGGGCCAAACGGGGGACAGATCTTTGTTGATGGTTTTTCCGGTGGCCGCCTGCCCCCGAAAGAGTCGATCCGCGAGATTCGTATTAATCAAAATCCATTCGCAGCGGAAAACGATCAGCCTTCGGGGCGAATCGACATCCTGACCCGACCGGGCACGGACAAGATCCGTGGCAGTGCGTTTTTCAATTTCCAGGACGAAAGTTTTAACTCCCGCAATCCTTTCGCTACGAGTTCAAGTAAACGTTCGCCGTATCAGCTCAGGCAGTATGGTGGGAACCTCGGCGGTCCCTTGGTTAAGAAGAAAGCGTCTTACTTCATAGATTTTGAGCGACGCGAGATCGACGATAACGAGCTCGTCAAAGCCACAGTGCTGGATGATAATCTCAACCCGTTAGACCTCGGGTTTGGCGTGGTAGTGCCAAGGCGCAACATTACCTTCAGCCCGCGCTTCGATTACCAGATCAATCCCAACCACACGCTAATCGCGCGCTACAGCTATACGCACAGCAGTACTGCTAACGGCGGTGTCAGCGGCTTCTCGTTACCGGAACGCGCCTATGATTCATCCTCAACGCAGCAAAACATACAGCTAACGGAAACGGCTGTTTTGAATGCGTCGATGATTAACGAAGCAAAGTTTCAGTTTACGCGCCAGCGGGCCGAGAGCCTGGCAGATAATTCCCAGCCGGCGCTAAACGTGAGCAGCTCGTTTATCAGCGGTGGTTCGCAGATCGGTCACGTGACGAATATCAGAAAGAATTGGGAGCTGCAGGATTTTCTGGCGTGGTCTAAAGGAACCCATGCATTCAAGTTTGGCGGGCGTATACGCGGGGTAAACATCAGCGACACCAACCCCAACAATTTTGGCGGTACCTATACTTTTACGGGAGCGCTGGTCCCGACCCTTGACGCGCTAAATCAACCTATTACCAACCAGCCGATCTTTGTCGACAGTTTGGAGCGCTACCGGCGAACGTTGTTGGCCGAGCGAATGGGGCTTACGCCACTGCAGGCCCGTGCTTTGGGTGGTGGGGCGTCGCAATTCACCATTGCAGCCGGGGAACCCGCAGCCAGCGTTTCTCAAACCGACTACGGCGTCTATGCTCAGGACGATTGGCGCGTGCGGCCAAACTTCACGCTGAGTTACGGCTTGCGTTACGAGGGACAAACGAACATTGGCAGCGTACTAAACTTTGCTCCGCGTCTGGCCTTCGCGTGGTCGCCCGGAGCGGCAAACAGCGCCAAGCCTCCAAAAATGGTGATTCGCGGCGGCGGCGGTGTCTTCTTCAATCGCTTCGGTGAAGGAAATACTCTCCAGGCCCATCGCTTCAATGGCGTAAATCAACAACAGTTTGTGGTGAGCGAGATACCGCTTTATAACGCGAGCGGACAGTATATTCCTCCAGTTCCTCCACCTCCCGGGGCACCTGACTCACCGTTGAACACTTTCGACTTTACTCAAGCACCCGCGGTGGGCAGTCTGAACAACGTCGGACGCCAGATCACCTGGCGAGTGGCCAACGATCTCCAGGCGCCGGTTGTCTATCTGGCCGGAACACAGGTTGAACGTCAGCTGCCAAAGCGATTCACACTGTTTGCCGGATTATTCCTCGTCCGGATTCAACACGTGATTCGCGCGCGCGACATCAATGCGCCGATTCCCGGAACTGGAGTGCGACCCTTCGGCCCTGTCGGCGAGATTTACCAGTACGAGTCGAGCGGCAGGTTCAACCAGAACCAGTTGTTCATTGGTTTCAATAACAGGTTCAGCCGGGCCCTGACATTCTTCTCGAGTTACTCGCTGAGCAAAACAACTAATGACACAGACGGACAAGGCGGTGCTCTCTTCCCGGCCAATTCCTATGATTTAACCGGAGAGTTTGGCCGGGCGGCATTTGATGTACGACACCGCTTCACTTTCGCAGGCACGATCAACCTGCCCTGGAAGCAGGTGAGTTTGAATCCGTTCATCATTATCACTTCCGGCGCGCCCTTCAACATCACTACCGGCCAGGACACGAATGGTGATCGGCTGTTCACGGAACGTCCCTCATTTGCGCCGGTAGGCGTCGATTGCAACAACCCTGCCGCAAACATTGTCTGCACGCCATTTGGAAACTTTAACTTGCGGCCCGCTACCGGCGAGGCTTTGATTCCGCGCAATTTCGGCCAGGGGCCTGGTTTCGCTTCCATCAACATGCGCATTAGTAAGACCTGGAACTTCGGCACGATCCACTCTTCATCCGCTGCCAATCAGAAAGCCCCGGACGGCGAAACTGCTCAACCGGGCCGCGGGGGCCGGGGCGGCGTTGGAGGTGGAATGCCACGAATTCCTGGTGGCGGTGGCGGAGGAGGAGGCGGCGGTGGCGGGGCCGGTGGTCCTCGAGGCGGTGGCGGATTGGCAGCGCTCGGTGGTCCTCCTTCCGGCGGAGGAGCCGAAGCCAAGCGTTACAGCATGGTGTTTTCGTTGAACTTTCAAAACGTCTTAAACCACGTCAATCTGTCGGCGCCGGTTGGTAACTTGTCGTCTCCGTTCTTTGGTCAAAGTTTATCGCTCAACGGGGGATTCGGTGGGTTCGGCGGCGGCCCGGGCGGTGGTGGTGCTCCAGGCGGCGGCAGCGGCGCCGGCAACCGCAAGGTTACAGCGCAAGTCCGCTTCAACTTCTAGTGCACAAATTGTTAGTTTGCGGGTCTCGCAAACTCAACGACGCAAACTAACAGTTTGCGCTACACGTATTCGCAGTTAACCCGGAAGAGGAATGATCTCATGAAGAAAGCACTTATACAGTCGCTATCACTGTTGGCTCTGTTGTTTTGTTCGGTGTCCGTTTTTTCTCAGACGGAAACAGGAACGAAAGCTGCGGACAACAGCGCGAAGGCCGTTGCCCCGGGTGGCGCCAAAGATCCCGCGCCTACTGTCGCGAGCAGTGCGATAACCGCGACAACTTCGCCAATGGATCTGGCGCGCGCGGCTCTGGCCGCACAAGGAGGCGAAACGTATAAAACACTCAAGAGCATGGTGCTGAGAGGGTCAGTCGACCTGTATGCGCCAAACTCCACCCAATCTATTCCCGGTGGATTTATTTGGGTGGTCGCGGGTGATAAGGTGCGTTTGGAGATTGATGCACGCCCGGCAGTTAGTTTCAAGCAGATTTACGACGGCCAGCGATCGTACAGTTCGCTTCCGGGCGTCGATATGCCGCCCGCGAGTAAATTTGGTTTGCCATTACTGTCAAAATTCGATCAGCCGGGCTACACGGTGTCTGCGTTGCCCGACAAGAAGAAGCAGCGCGGTTTTCGTATTGTGGATTCAGAAGGGAATACCACCGATTTCTACCTCGACACTGCGACCGGGCGCGTTATGACGTTTTTGATTCCTTATAACGGTTACACCTTCGGCACCGAGAACAAAAAGTTCAAAGAGATTGACGGCGTGCTCGTTCCATTTGAATTCACTCAACGGTTGGAGATGCCTCAGGGAGCTTTCTTCGCTGAATACAAAGTGAAAGACGCAAAGCTCAACAATCCAATAGGCGATGACGTTTTTGCTATGCCAAACTAGCAAGCTGAACGCGCGTCTGCTTGTCGAGCTAAAATCAATGGGCCGCCCTTCTTACTCAGAAGGACGGCCCTTTAGCTTGGGTGAAGGAGTGCTTAGACGTTGGTAAGCTCAGTCTCTTTCGACTTGGTTAGTTCGTCGATTTTGCCGATATAGGTGTTGGTAAGTTTCTGCACGTCATCGAGACCGTCGCGCTCATTGTCCTCGGAAATTTCTTTGTCCTTCAACATTTTCTTCAAGCGCTCGTTTGAATCGCGGCGAATGTTTCGCACGGCGGTGCGATGGTCTTCCGCTATCTCGTGAACCTGCTTCACCAGCTGCTTGCGGCGTTCTTCAGTGAGCGGTGGAATAGGAATTCGGACCAGCTTACCGTCGTTAGATGGATTGAGACCGAGGTCGGCGGCGCGTATGGCCTTTTCGATAGTAGGGACCTGGGTTTGATCCCACGGCTGCACGGTCAACAAGGCCGGTTCAGGAGCGTGAACTGAAGCCATCTGATTCAAGGGCGTCATGGTGCCGTAGTAGTCGACCACGACCGAATCAAGCAGGCTCACGGCGGCACGTCCGGTGCGCACGGTGGCCAGTTTTCGTTGGAAGTCGTCAATGACCGTGTCCATGCGCGGCCGAGTTCCTTTGATTACGTCCTGCTCGCTCATATCAACTCCCGAATAGTTTCAAGTTTCAAGTTCCAAGTTCCAAGTTGCGTTTGGCGTTCAAGAATTAACGCGCAGGTAACAGGTTCGAACTTGAAACTTGAAACCTGGAACTTGAAACTCTATTGCCCCAGCCAAACTCTAGTCCCGACGCCGGGCTCGCCCCTTACCACTCGCATGATGTTGCCGGCTTGTCGCATATTGAAGACGACTATCGGCAGATTATTGTCCATGCACAGCGATATCGCGGAAGCGTCCATCACTTTCAACTGGCGTTCAAGCACCTGTTGGTAGGTTATTGAATCATAACGAACGGCGCCGATATCCTTCATCGGATCCGCCGTATAGACACCGTCGACTTTGGTGGCTTTAAGAATTATGTCGGCCTTAATCTCGAGAGCGCGCAATGCGGCGGCGGAGTCGGTGGTGAAATAAGGATTACCCGTGCCGGCCGCAAAAATAACTATGCGGTTCTTTTCGAGATGGCGAACTGCTCGACGACGGATGAAAGGCTCAGCGAGTTGCGGGATATCTATTGCAGACATCACCCGTGTCTGCACCTTGAGCTTCTCCAGCGCGTCCTGCAGCACGACGGCATTCATTACCGTGGCCAGCATGCCGATGTAGTCGGCTGAGGAGCGGTCCATGTTACCGGCGCTTTTGGAGACGCCGCGAAAAATGTTTCCGCCTCCTACAACGACCGCAACTTGCCCGCCCAACTCGTGAACCGCCTTCAGTTCTTGACCGACCATGCGCGCGACATCGACGTCGATGCCGTAGTTCTGTTCGCCCATCAGGGCCTCGCCGGAAATCTTCAAGAGGATGCGGCGGTAAGCCAGCACGGGTTTGTCAGAATCTGATTTGTGGGCGGTCATCAGTGTTTCGGGAAGCAAACTAAAGTGGCAATTATCCCTTGACTGAATAAGTAAATTCGGGTAGTATGTTCTCACCATGCCACCCGTAAACAGAAAACAACCGAAAAGGGCGCGTTCTTCGGAATCGAAGTACTCGCTCATGGAATTCATGCGCGAGTTTCCAGACGATGACGCTTGCTTGGAGTTTTTGTGGCGTCAAAGGTACTCGCCAGACGGCATCCATGCGACGTGTCCGAAGTGCAAAGCGGAGCGCGAGTTTAAGCGTTACGAACACGCCCAGCAGCGTCAGGCTTGGACGTGTCAGGCTTGCGGAAAGCACCTTGCTCCGACCGCTGGAACTATCTTTCATAAGTCGTCCACGTCCCTGCATCTGTGGTTCTATGCGATGTACCTCATGGCAAGCACTCGATGCGGAATCTCTGCGAAGCAACTGGAACGTGAGCTTGGCGTGACCTACAAGACCGCGTACCGCATCGCGCAGAAAATCCGTCACAACCTCATGGCGCAAGATGTAGAAGCCTTTGACGGGTCTGCTCCCGTCGAAATGGATGAAGCGTACATCGGTGGTCGGAGACGTGGGCGCACTGGAAGCAAAGAAGGCCGACCGGGAACGGACTCGCATTATCAACCCGTTTTCGGAATGGTTCAGCGCGGCGGGAAAGTATTCGTCGCCACGGTCGAGAATGCGCAACGTACTTCGCTTATGCCGCATATCTTCGAGCGCGTGCTGCCTTCGTCTACGGTCTACACGGACACGTACCGCGTTTATGACTTCTTGGGTAAGGCCGGATACAAGCACGAACGGATTAACCATACTGAGAAGGTTTATGTGAGCGGGGATTGCCATACCAACACCATTGAAGGTTTTTGGTCGCTCACAAAGCGCGGCATAGGTGGCGTGTATCATTCGGTTTCCAAAAAGCACTTGCAGGACTACCTCAGCGAGTATGCGTGGCGTTACAACCGCCGCAACGACTCGGAATCGCTATTTGAGTCCCTTCTTCTTAGGGCTTCGCTTCGCACCTGATTCCTTCTCAGGCTTGGCGGCGTTTTTGAATACCTTGAAAACGTCGCCTCGTTTTGGCACTGGTATCTCATGACCAGTCTTCGTTTTTTGTGTTTTCTTTTCCATGACCATCTATCGTCCTTGCGTCTTTTGTAACCAAACTGACTCGCCGCCTAGCAGAGAGCATGTCTTTGCCCAATGGATTTCCCGCGAGTGGCCCGGTAAAGGGGTTTGGGATATTGAAAACTCCGTGACCGGGGCTAAATTTAAAGCAAATCGCATAGAGCTAGTTAGCCGAAAGCCGTGTGTACGATGCAACACGGGATGGATGCGTCAACTTGAAAGTGGCGTTAAACCCATTCTCGTGCCGCTCATGAACGGCCAACGCGCCACCCTTTCGAGGGAGCAACAACTTCTGGTAGCTCGATGGTTTATCAAGACGGCAATCATGCATGAGATGCTTGGCCCAGAGCCTTACTATTTCCAACCCTATGAGCGTAAGGCTTTGGAAACATCGCTTGAGGTTCCCAAACCCACGCTTTTCTTTTTGGGCCAATACAGAGGCGAAAGGCCGATGACTTCGGTTGCGATTCATATCCCTTTAGTGGCTGGCGAGAGTACGGATCGGGCGACTCCGATCTCTGGTTATTCTGTTACCTTCACCATCAAACAGCTCGCACTTCAACTGTTCTCCCTCCGTGTGCCGCCAACGTTTCCCTTCGACACCGTCAGTCTCCACCTTCCTGCGAACCTGTCCGATATGGCCGTTCAGTTTTGGCCCGTCGTCGATGACCCTTTGACTTGGCCTCCGCCCTTCTGGCTCGACGAGGACGGGTTGGAGTTGTTTCAATCTCGCTGGACGGTCTTGAACGAACCGCCTTCTTAATGTTTTCTTTTTTGCCACGTACAAACCTCAGTGGCAAGCACCCGAGCACTGATTAGAGGATTTCCCTTTATCTATTCAGTGAAGGCATACTTGCCACCAAAGTTTGAACTCAGAACAACCGGGCCGTTAGCTTATGAGCGAAGCCACTTCATTGCCAAAGTCTTCGTCGCGTTTTTCGAGGCCCTCGCCCATTTTGTAGCGAGTGAACCGGCGGATTGTAATCTTCTCTCCGGTTTTTGCCACTTTATCGATCACCAGCTCAGCCACAGTCTTGGCCGGGTCCTTCACAAAAGGCTGGTCGAGCAAAACATTCTCTTCATAAAACTTGTTGAGACGTCCTTCGACAATCTTATCAATTACCTGGTCCGGCTTGTTCGCGTTTTTCGGATCGTTTTTGGCCTGGGCGCGGGCAATCTCCCTTTCCTTGTCGAGGTCAGCCGCCGCAACCTGGTCGCGCGAAACGAATCTGGGTTCCGCCGCGGCGACGTGCATGGCGATATCTTTCACCAGTTGCTGAAACTCTTCGCCGCGGGCCACGAAATCGGTTTCGCAGTTTACTTCGACCAGTACGCCGACTTTGCCACCCATGTGGATGTAAGACCCGACTATTCCCTCAGCCGCAATGCGACCCTCGCGCTTCTTGGCCGAAGCGAGACCGCGTTTGCGCAGAATGTCTACGGCCGTCTCTTGATTGCCTCCAGCTTCCACCAGCGCGT